>ERZ1066138.551-NODE-551-length-12550-cov-7.674510_pt1 | contig 12550 bp, 7 predicted proteins | sample MGYA00382785_ERZ1066138 | MGnify/ENA primary metagenome ERZ1066138 (study PRJEB33369, sample SAMEA5778368) | biofilm metagenome | biome: Industrial cooling water; feature: Water cooling tower basin; material: Biofilm | place: United Arab Emirates | collected...
GCTCTTGAGGATGCCGACTACGCCCCGCTCGAATGTTGGGGATGCGACAATATCCGCGAAGCGGCCGCCGGCAAGCCGCAGGGGCGGAGCCCAGCCCACTGGATTGCAGTTCGGCTGAATATCCATGTGACGCGTCAAGCGGCTCGAACTAGCGCCAGATAACTTCCGTAGGCACCTGCAGCATACGAAGGTCATCTAGAGTAAGTTCGTTTCCGAGCTCACTCTTGAACCCTGTGTACCGCGCCTCAAGCCTTCCGACGAGCGACGCTTTGGCCGCTTCGAATAGCTGCTTTGCTGAAACGTTGTTGGTGACCAGGTTTCGCAAAGACTGCAGGTCTTCTCCTCTACTGGGCTTAGCACCACATTGCCGCAATAGAGACAAGAGTTCGTCGGTTCGGAGCCACCGGACGGCCTCAGCCTTGCGAAGTGCGACTCTCTTATATGGCTGCCGGAGCACTTTAATCTGGCCATCCGTTATTGAGATCAGGCCCATGGCCGACGGCACGACGGGTCTTGCCATACGTATATGAGCTATTGGTGCCACTAGGGACGCGTCAAGAAACATCGACAGATACGCGGTGCATTGCGAAGCAAGTTTGCGGAGATCATCGCGTGGCCCTTTGATCTCGAAGCCCGAGAGTCGACTGCCGGATGCTATGACGAGATCAGCGCGGAACCGACCATCGCAAAATGCCACCTCAGTTCCAATGGCTTCACCCGACTTAAGTCTGGGGAGTAACCATTCGATCAAACGGAGCTTTGTATCTTCTGCGTATTCCATGGGTGGCGAAGCCTAGCACCTGCGTTTACACATGTGGATCGCCGAAAACTTTCAGCTAAAGCGCGAACGTATCTGCCGAAAAGCTGTTTGTGTTACAAATAAACACGCCTGCGGCATCGCCAAATGTGGCACATGCACCATGCATGTTCACGACGAACCTGCCCTCACATGTGTCAGCCCCATCTCCGCCTCCGTCTCCATTGGCACAAAAGTTACCGCCATCAAAGTACTTGGCGCCGCGAAAAAGATGCGCGGCGTTCAGCGCGCCTGTGACGAACGCGGCGTTACCCAGAGCGGCTACCGCGAATCCGGAAAGTCCATTTCCGCCGCCACTCTACTTGCTTAGATGCCCGGTCCAACTGTTTCTGACATCGACGTTGCGAAGTCCGGCAACTTCTACCGCACGCTTAGTGTGTTCCCAACCTCATCCACAAATGCGCATACGCCAACGCCAGCCGATGCGCCAGCTGCTCATTCGTCACGCTCGCCCCATGCCCGCCCTCGATCTCCTCGTAATACGTGACGTCATACCCCAGCTCCTCCAGCCGCGCCGCCATCTTCCGCGCATGCCCCGGATGCACCCGGTCATCCCGCGTCGATAGATAGAAGAACACCGGCGGATACCCCAACCCCCGCGCCGCGTTCTGGTACGGGGAATACGGCGCAATCCACGCCCATTCCTCCGGCACGTCCGGATCCCCGTACTCATCCACCCAGCTCGCGCCCGCCAGCATCTGGTGATACCGCCGCATGTCCGCAAGCGGCGAGCCGCTGATCACCGCGCCATAGAGATCCGGCCGCCGCACCATCGTCGAGAGCACCAGCAAGCCCCCATTGCTCCGGCCCTCGATCCCCAGGCGCTCTTTCGACGTCACCTTCCGCGCGATCAGGTCGGCCGCCACCGCCTCGAAGTCCTCGAACGAGCGCACGTGGTTCGCGCCCACCGCACCCTGGTGCCAGGCCTCGCCGAATTCGCCGCCGCCGCGGATGTTCGCGAGCACGAATACGCCTCCGCGCTCCAGCCAGGTCTTCCCGTATGCGCCGTACAGCTGCTCGTAGCTGCCCGAATACGACGGCACCAGCGCAGCCCGGAATCCGCCGTACGAGAAGATGTGGGTTGGACGTGTCCCGTCCAGCACCATCCCCTTCGGCGCCACCTGGAAGTAGGGCACCCGCGTGCCGTCGGTCGAAACTGCCCAGTGCTGGCTCACCTCGAAACGGCTGCCGTCGAAAGTCGGCGCCTGCTGCTTCACCGCCTCCGGCACCGGGTTCGCATCCGCCACGTAATAGAGTGTCGGCGGCGTCACGAAGTCCTCGAAGATCACGAACGCATCGCCGCTCGTGCCGTCCACCGACCCGATCGCGAGGCTCCCGTTGTCCGGCAAGGCAATCTGCCGCCGCGTCCAGCCTGACTCCGCCTCCTCGTAGCGGTAGAGCCGGCCTCGCACGTTGTCCAGCACCGAGACCAGGATCCCGCTCTTCGCCGCCGTCGCCCCCAGCACCACCTCGCTGCCCGAAGATTCCGCCAGCACGTCGAGGCTGCCGCCGCGCGCGCCTTCACCCGTCGCCCGCAGGACGGACGGATGGACGAGCAGGACGCTGTCGCGCTTGAGCAGCCGCTCGCCGCGCTGCCAGTCGTCCTTCAGCGAGATGATCAGCCGCCCGCGGTACAGGTCGTCGATCCGGGCCGTCGCCGGCAGCTCGAGCGGGTGCAGGCTGCCGTCCGGAAGCAGCTGGTAGTAGTCGTTTTCCCAGAACGTGCGATTGTCGACGACCAGGTCCACGTCGCCGCCGTCGGAGCGCAGTCGGAGTCCGTACGCGCTCACCGACTTGGGCTTCGTCTCAAACAGCACCGGCGCGCGGGCGCGCGGCGTGCCGCGCGTCCACAGCCGCACCTGCCGCGGATAGCCCGATTCCGTCATCGACCCCGGCCCGAAGTCCGTGCCGAGGAAGACGCTGTCGGCGTCCCGCCAGGCGATCGCGGTCTTGGCCGTCGGCACGAAGAAGCCGTCCCTCACGAACGCGAGCGTCTCCGCATCGAACTCCCGCACCTCTTCCGCATCGCCGCCGCCCGGCGAGAGCGACACGAGGCATTTCCTGTATTCGGGCGGCAGGCAGTCCATGCCGTGAAATACCCACGGCGTATTCTCCTGCTGCGCGAGCGAGTCGATGTCCAGTACCGTTTCCCAGGCGGGCTCGGGCTTGCGGAACTCCTCCAGCGTGGCCCGCCGGTAGATACCGCGCGGGTGCGCTTCGTCCTTCCAGAAGTTGTAGATCCACCCGCCCCTCTGCTCGACGTCCGGCAGGCGCGACGGGGCGTCGAGCGCCGCCTGCGCCTCGCGCCGCAGTTCCTCGTAGATCGGCTGCGACGCCAGCTTCTGCCGCGTCGCGGCGTTCTTCTCGCGCACCCAGTTCATGGCGCGGGCACTGTCGATCTCCTCGAGCCAGAGGTAGGGGTCCGCCTCGTCCGTGGAGGCAAAGGCCACCCGTTGTGCGGCCGACTCGCCTTCCTCGAACGCGGCCAGGATCGACTGGTACTTCTCGATGTACCAGCGGTTCTCGTTGTTGTAGCGCGGGATCGTCACCGGGATGACGTCCGTGGCCACCGCCTTCCAGACGCAGGGGCAGGGCACCGGCCGCGCCGGCTGTTCCCCGGGGCGGCTCAGTTCCGCGAGGTCCACCTTCATCCGCTTCATCACGTTGGCGAGCTTGGTGACATTCCGGGGCCCGCCGTTGTAGGCGGCCACCGGAAAGATGCCGAGGACCTCCCGGTTGTCGCGGTACGCGTCGCGGATCTCCGCGCGCATCTGCTTCAGCTCGATGTCGAAGAGGCAGATGGCCGCCTTCATGGCGTTCAGCAGGTCCGTCGCGCCGCGCTCGAAGTTCGGGTCGATCCGCGCCGCGGGGCAGCGACGCACCACCAGCGCGTAGGTGCCATTGCCGCGGCGGTTCGTGAACTGCATCGGGCCGATCGCCGATGCCCTCGAGACGCTGTAGCGGTACGCCTCGCCGCGCTTCAGGCCGTACTGGTTCAGCACCTCGTTGAAGGCTTCCTCTTGATTCTCGATGAAGTCCGTGTCGTCGGTCTGCTCGATCACGGCCAGCGTCGCGATGACCGAGGGCGGCACGACGTCGGCGAGCAGCTCGCCGGGGAAGGCGGCCGAAGGCGCCTTCGCGAGGCGCAGCTCGTCGATCGCCTGCTGCGCGGTCGCCAGCAGGAAGTCCCGGCCGCCGGCGACGAAGTCCGGGTCGAAGGTGTCCTCCGTGAAGGGCAGGTAGACAATGGGCTTCGCGGTCTCGGCCACCGCCCGCCAGCGCTTCTGCTTGAGCAGCTTGGCGTCGAACACCGGGAACTTCCGGCCGTAGACCTTGAGCGGCTCGCCGTCCTTCGAGAAGGCGAACATCAGCCGCTCGGCGCCCGTGCCCTTGATGTGCTGCGCCTGGATGCCCGGCGTGAGCAGCGTGAACTTGATCGGCTTGCCGCCCGGCTTCCAGCGGATCGGCGGCTTGGGGATCTCGATGCGCGCGACGATCCAGTCCTGCTCCGCCTCGTCCCACAGCGCAAAGGCCACCGGGCGGCCGCGGAGCGTCTCGTTCCGGCCCTTGCCGGTGAACACGTACTGGAGTTCGTAATCCTCCAGCAGTTCGCGTGCCTGCGAGACCAGGTCGCGGATCTGGTCCTCGCGCGTCACCGAGACCACGATCGCGGCAAGCTCGACAGCCGGTGCGGCGATCGCCGGAGCTTCCGACTCGGCAACCGAGAGTGGGACTTCGCCTTCCGTGGCTTCGGCGTCGGGGGCGGCGTCCTCGGGCTCGGAGGACTCCGGCTCCTGCGGCTCCGGAGCCTCGATGCTTTCGAAGGGCGCCTCCGGTTCTTCCGGCTCGCCTTCCAGCGTCGTGCAGGCCGCGAGAAGCAGCGACAAAGTGGCAAGCAGTGCCGCGGCGGCAGCCTGTCGGGTGTGGAAAGTCATATCGCCGGAAGTCCCAACGTCTCGAATGGAGGCAGTGTATTCAACCGAAGCCACCGGGTCAGGGAGGTGTGTACCAGATCGGCGAGGACCAGCCGCGTTGCTGAATGCTCGCAGGCACGTCGCCCGGTGCGGGCACGCCGGCCGCGGCGGCGAGCAGCGTGGTCCAGCGCGGGCTCGGGATTTCCAGGATGCGCACGTAATAGGCTGCCAGCTGCTGCGGTTCGAAGGCCGGGTCTTTCCAGACGACCTTGAGTTCGGGCGAGCCGGCGGCGTTCTTCGACTGACTGACGGCGACGTCGAACACGCGCTCCTGCTGTTCTCCCGCGTCCTCCCAGACCTTGATGACCTGCAGCCGGTCGAGGTTGGCGCCGGCCGGGTCCTTGCTCGCCCAGATGACAAAGGCAGGGGCGCCGGCACCCGCCGGCGGCGCGGGCAGGTCGCCGCCCATCGGGACACCACGCTGGTAAGCGGCCTGGATCCAGTTCTCGCTGTTCAGCAGCGCATCCGTCAATTCCCAGCCGCCAAAGAAGCGGACCTGCAACCGCGTGCCCGTCGTGGCAAAGGTCTCGCGGCGACGCAACGCGCCGTAGATCGATTCGCGGGTGTTGCTCTCCGCCCAGACCCCGGTGAGGCTCCCGGGCATCGTCTGGCGGTTCTGTTCCACGCGCCTCGATCCCACCGTCAGGATGCTCGCGGCCTCCGCCTGGCTCGGGCGACCCGCGGCGATATTCGGCTTGTAGTAACTGCCGGCGTAATCGGCCTGGGCGCTCACGGAGAGTCCCGAGTGCAGGTCCGACGCGCCGGCGAACCCGTACTTGTAGGGATTGACGCCGACTTCGCGCTGCAGGACGAGCCCGCGGCTCAGCGCATCGCGCAGGTACGATCCGGCCGGGCGGCCGGGATGACGCCGGTCGCCTTCCATGTAATCGAAGATCTCGTAGTTGGCGAACTCGTCGTTCGGGGAGAGCAGCGGATGCGTTTCCGAGGCGCCCTTGTTCTGCGAGATCTCGCCGAGCGGTTCATTCGCCTGCCGCTGCTCGGCGTACCGGCGATCGATGTAGCCGGACGCGCTGTCGAGCCAGGCGAACATGAGCCCGTCGCTTGCGTTGCCGTTGTGGGGAATCGCGAGCGCCTCGAAGCCCTGCTTGCGGATCGCATCGAGCCAGTCCCACAAGGCCTCGGGATGGCGCGAATCCCAGGCGGTGAACGGGGCCGGCGTCGCGTGGCCGCGAAAGATCACGTTGCGATGCAGGTTGGCGCCGTCCGCCGCCGAGGTCCACTCGTAGGCGACGAAGGTCGTGAAGCGGCCCGGACGGTAGTTGCGGTTCGCGAACTCGACCGAGCGCGTCCAGGCCGCGGCCGATGCCGGCCGGAGCTCTTCCGGCAGTTCGTTCTTCCGTCCCCAGGCATAGGCCTGGGACAACTCGAGCAAGTCGTTGTACTCGCGCGGCTTGTCGAGGAAGTTCTCGACGTCGGCGCGGCCGTCCGCGCCCGTCATCGCCTCGACCAACGCGCGCAGCGCCTGGCCGACCGCGCTCCGTGAGAGCTTGTTCTCGGGGTCGTCCAGCTCGTTCGCGACGCCGAGGCCTTCGATGTGATCGGTGACCGCGAGGAAATCAAGCGGCTCGCGGCGCTGCATGGGCTGGCCGTTGTAATCCACCACCTCGCCGCGCGCGAAGCGGTACGCGGTGTCGGGATCGACGCCCATCGCGCCACCCAGGTACGTGTCGAGCGAATAGCTCGTGTGCAGGTGCAGGTCGCCGAAATAGGCCTGGCGCAGCGGATTCACCGTGACCTGCGGCGCTTCGGCGGCGAGGCCCGGCGCCGAGCAGGCGGCGATGGCCGCGAGTCCGCACAGCGCCCCGGAACGAATCACGTCGGAATGGCTTCGGTGGGGTTGTTCTTCGGCAGCTGCACCGTCACCCGCATGGGCCGCAAGTGGGTCTCCTTACTTGATGATCAGTCGGCAAGCAATTGATTTGAATGGCTAATGTACCACGGTCCGCTGAATGAGCTTGAATCAAGGAATCGGGAACCTCGGAGAATGGTGTCGATCTCGGAGGTGCCGGTTCGACTACGCGGTGAATCGACTGATCCGGCGGTCAACAGTCAACGGAGTGCGACCAATGAAAGTCATGGTGTTCGTGAAAGCCACGCCCAACAGCGAAGCGGAGACGCTTTTCAAGGAGCCCGGGAAGCTGGCGCAGCTGTTCGCGGAAATGGGCAGGTACAACGAAGAGCTCGTCAAGGCCGGCATCATGAAAGGCGGCGACGGCCTGAAGCCCAGCAAGTTCGGCAAGCGCATTCGCTTCAGCGGTAAGCAGCGGTCTGTCGTCGATGGCCCGTTTGCCGAGACCAAGGAGCTCGTCGCGGGCTTCTGGATCTGGGAGGTGAAGTCGATCGAGGAGGCGGATTTCGGCGAGGGCTTCACGCCGGAGGAGCAGGCGCGCGAGGCCGAGCTGCGCAAGCGGATCGGCGACGCGTGACGCTCACGGCGTCAGTCGCAGCAGGCGCCCGCCGCTTCCGTCTCGCCCTGCAGCGTCGCGCAGGCCTTGAGAAGCAGCGACAGGGCGGCAAGCATTGCCGGTACAGCAGATAATGACTCAAAGCCAGGATCGGACGTCCGTGCGCTGCGACGTCATGCCCCGCACGAAATCACGCAGCGCGATCGCCGCCGCGGACAGGCTCCGTGCCTGCGGCCACAGGATGCCGATTTCGAACTCGCCCTCAAAGAGTTCCTCTGCATCGAGCTTTTCGACTCGCCGTCCGTCCAGCGACCAGGGTCTGTACAGGAGGTCGGCCAGGATGGTGACGCCCGCTCCGTTCGCAACCAGGCTTCGGACCGCTTCGACCGAAGAAACCCGATAGCTGATCCGGGGCTCGAGGCCCAGGGCGGCGAATCGCGCGAGCGTGACCGCTTCCACCTGATCGCGCATCAGCATGACGTAAGGCTGGCGGGCGATGTCCGCGGGGCTCACTCGGGGCTGATCCAGCAGGGGATGGTCCTGGCTCACCCATAAATGGCGGGACATTCTGGCGAGGACCTCCGCGGACAGCGTGGGTCGCGGCACGGCATTGGTCAGAATCACCAGGCCGAGATCGATCTCACCGGCCTCGATCGACGACTCCAGTCGGTCGCGCGGCAGCTCGCGGACCTCGACTTCGATGCTCGGCCACGCTCGTTTGAAGCGCGTCACCACGCCAGGCAGAAAATAGGCGGCAACAGTGTCGGTGACGCCGAGTTGCACCCGTCCGACGATGGTGTGGGTGTCATCCGCGATCGCGCACAGCGTATCGACGTCGTTCAGGAGTTGATACGCGCGCTGCAGCAGCTGGTAGCCCTTGAACGTCGGGCGCGTGCCGCGGGTGCTGCGTTCGAGTAGCGGCACGCCGATGACGTCCTCGAGGTCCTGCAGGGCGGTTGTAATGGTGGACTGGGAGATGGAAACGAGCCGTGCGGCCTCTGAAACCTTGCCGGTTTCCGCGACCGCAACGAAGTAGCGCAGCTGTCGAAGGGAGACTCGCCGGGTCCGCAATCTAAAAAACCGATGGCTGGGATACTTATTTCGAATTATACCAAGTTTGGCGGGCGACCTAGGATCCGAGGGAACAGGCTCTTGGGGGAGAGGGACGATGGCTACCGTAAGGTCGCGTTTCGAATTCAAGGCATCCGATGGCGCGTCCGTTCTGGCAGCGACCGCGGCCCTGGGCATCGCGTGTTCCGGCGCCGCGCTGGCCCAGGATGCCGACACTTCCATCGTCGGGATCCAGGAAATCGTCGTGACCGCGCAGAAGTTCCAGCAGGACCTGCAAAAAGTGCCGATCGCGGTTTCTGTGTTCGACACTGACGAACTGCTGCGCGCGAGAATCGCGACGTTCGAGGACATTGCGCTTCGCTCGCCGGCCTTCTCGTTCTTCAAACTGAACAAGACGCAGGTGACGCCCGCCCTTCGCGGTGCCAGTTCGATCATCGATGCCGCCGGCGCGGACCAGCCGGTGGCGATCTTCCTCGACGAGGTGTTTCTGGGCTCGACGGGTGATTTCGAGCTCGATTTCTTCGATCTGGAACGCATCGAGATACTGCGTGGTCCGCAGGGCACCGTGTTCGGGCGCAACTCCACCGGCGGCGCGATCAACATCGTCACGACGCCGCCCAGCGACGAGTTTTCCGCGGTGGCGCAGGCGACCGTCGGCAACTTCGGACGATTCGATGCCAAGGGCAGTCTGACGGGTCCGCTCGGGGAGACGGTTTCCGGTCGGCTGGCCTTCAGTTCACGCCAGTCCGACGGCTGGGTTCGCAACGTCGTCTCGGGTCGCAAGCTCGAGGAGGACGACCAGCTTGCCTTGCGCGGCCAGCTTCGCGTCCAGCCCCATGAGGGGCTGGACGTGATCCTCGCCGGCGACTGGCTTCAGGACGACTCGTTCGGCCAGCAGCGCGACCTGATCGGCGCCACGCCTGGATTTACCGTCGTCACTCCCGGCCGCGAAAAGAATGACCTCGACACCGACGGCGGGTACGACCGGACGATTTCCGGCGGCTCCCTGCGCGTCAAATGGGACGCGGGCGGCGGGACGCTGACGAGCGTCACCGGATATCGCCTCAACGACTCTTCGATGACGCAGGACGGCGACGGCACGCCCGTCCCTGGGATCGTGCTGGAACGAGCCTGGGACATCTCCACGTTCACGCAGGAGCTGCGCTGGAACTCGTCCGGTGATTCGCGGTTGCAGTGGCTGGCGGGTGTCTACTTCTTCGACCAGTCCGCCAGCCGCGTCGAGAACTACGGTATCGATGCGGACCCGGCCTCGTTCATCGGCACGCTGGCAGGCGGGGCGCTGAACAACACCCGCAACCGGATCTTCCAGGACGTCGACACGACCAGCTACGCCGCGTTCGGTCAGCTCACTTACGCCGCTACCGATCGCCTCAATCTGACGCTGGGCGGCCGCTACACCACGGAAGAAAAAGACGGCCTGTCAGGGGTTTCCGGCGATCCCGGACTGTTCCAGGATGACCAGCCGTTCACCGTGTTCTATGACGAGAGCTGGGACGCGTTCACCCCGAGGTTCGGTGCGGATTTTGCCGTGACGCCCGAGGCGCTTCTCTACACCACGGTCTCGAGAGGCTTCAAGAGCGGGGGATTCGCGGTGGAGGGCAGCAACGAGGACGCGTTCAGCACTCCGTTCGATCCCGAGTTCGCCCTGAGCTACGAAGTGGGCGCCAAGACGCGGTGGCTCGACGATCGCCTGCAGGTGAACACGGCCATCTACTACGTGGACTACGATGATCTGCAGGTGCAGACCATCGACGAGGATACCGGCCGCTTCTTCGTCGCGAACGTCGGCAGCGCATCGTCGACCGGCGTCGAGATCGAGCTGCTGGCGCAGCCGACGCCGAGCCTGCGGCTGGGCCTGACCTATGCATACCTCGACGCGGAGTTCGACGATTTCGTGCTTGCGGGTGAGGACCTGTCCGGCAACATTCCCCCGCTGTCGCCTGAGACCACGCTGAACGGGTCCGCCGAGTACACGTTCGGGTTTGGCGCAGGTGATCTGACCGTACGCGCGGACTACCTCTACAAGAGCGAGATCTTCTTTGACGCCTCCAATTTCACGGTGCCGGGAAACCTGAGCCGATTCGACGGCGTGGTGAATGCCAGCCTCGGATTCACGACGGCCAACCAGGCCTGGGAGATCGTCGTGTGGGGCAGGAACCTCACGGATGAAGAAGTCGTCCTGCAGGCCACTCCCAACGGCGTTTTCAATCTCGAGGTGGATCGCTTCCTCGGCGGCGAGCAGTCGTATGGGGTGGTCTGGAACGAGCCGCGCACCTATGGCGTGACGGTGACCTGGCGGGTCGGTCAGCGGTAATCGTGACTCGGTCCGCAAGCGGGCCGGTCCGGCGGCGGTTCCCGGGAGCGACCAGCCGATGATGGACTATATGCCGGGCAGCTACTGGCTGAGCCTCAACGTCAGCAATGCGCTGCACTGCGGCGCGGCCGCAGGCGACGTCGTCGAATCCTGCCGCGGCGCGCGCCAGTTGCTCCAGCAGGGCGCGCCGGACAGCGATGAGGCCGTCATCGAAGCCTGGCTGCGCGGGTGGACAGGGGTCGGCTCCCGGTTGCTCGCGTCCGCGGAGGCTGAGGCCGCACGCGGCCATCATCACAGCGCGACTGCACGGAGGTTCCAGGCGGCCACGCACTTCATGATCGCGGAGTGGCTGACTCCCTTCGATCATGCCGACAAAATCGGAACGTTCCGCAGCATGCGCGAGTGCTTCCGTCGAGCCGTGGGCGATTGCGGGCGAGGCGTCGAGTTCGTCCGCATCGCGTACCAGGAGGGCGTCCTGGACGGGCTCTTCGTGCCGGCGCTCGGCACCGGCGGACCTGCGCCTGCGGTCATCCATTTCAACGGCACGCACAGCGCACTCGAGTGGCCGTACCTGACGGGATTCGCGGATCGATTGGCGTGCCGCGGCATCGCCTCGCTGCTTTTCGATCACCCCGGCACCGGCAGTGCGCGATACTGCCACGGTCTGCCGCTGCGGCCCGACTCCGAGATCCCGGCCGCGGCAGCCTTCGACTATCTGGGCCGACGCGGCGACGTCGACATGACTCGGGTAGGGGTCGCGGGCGGCAGCATGGGCGGATATCACGCCCCGCGCGCGGCGGCGTTCGACAGCCGGATCTCGCTTTGTCTGTGCTGGGGTGCCCTGTATGAGCTGCCGTCGTGGTTGCTGGACTATGCGCGCGGACCCGACGACAGTGCCTCCGCGCCGATTCATGACCCCGGCATGACCCAGGCGCTCTCGCGCATTTTCGGCGTAGGGGTTGGTCCCGATCTTGCGGCCGAGATGGGCCGCTACACGCTGTCCGGCGTCGCGGAGCGCGTGACCTGTCCACTGTACGTGGCGCACGGGGCCGAGGATCGACAGGTGCCGCTGGCGCAGGCGCAGCGGCTCGTGGGCGAAGCGATCAATGCCACGCGCAGACGGCTGTTTGTCTGCAACGACGACCGAGGCGCGCAGCACTGCAATCTGGACAACCTGCCGCCGGCCCTCGATCTGCTGTCGGATTGCGCCGCGGACGAGTTTCAGAGCGCTCCCTCGGGCGACTGAGAATCGCCGGATGGAACACAGCGCAGTGGATCCGCGACCCTGGCCGAATCCGCGCCATGCCTGGTATGTGACCGGCTTCCTGACGATCGCGTTTGCAGTGTCGTTCGTCGAGAGAATGATCATGGCCTTGATGGTCGAACCCATCAAGGCCGACCTGCGGCTGACGGACTTCGAGATCAGCCTCCTGCATGGCTTCGCGTTCGCCGTCTTTTACGTCGTCGCCGCGCTGCCGATCAGCCGGCTGACGGACCACGGGAGCCGCCGCCTCGTGATCGGCTCCAGCATCGCGCTGTGGAGCGTAGCCACGGCGGCCTGCGGCCTTTCCCGGGACTTCCTGCAACTGTTCCTCAGCCGCATTGGCGTCGGCATCGGCGAGGCCGGGCTGTCGCCTGCATCGTACTCGATGATGGCGGACCTGTTTCCCAAGGAGCGCCTTGCGCGTCCGATCGCGGTCTACTCCGTCGGCATCTATGCAGGCAGCGGCCTCGCATTCATGGTGGGCGGTGCGGCGGTCACTTTCATGGCAAGTTTCGGAGCGATCACGCTGCCGGGCGTAGGGCTGCTGCAACCGTGGCAGGCCACGTTCCTGCTCGTCGCCGCGCCGGGCATCGTTCTGCTCCTGCTGCTGTTTACGATTCGCGAGCCGGAGCGACGACTGGAGTCTGCCGGCGACGCCAATCG
>ERZ1066138.552-NODE-552-length-12527-cov-7.501283_pt1 | contig 12527 bp, 11 predicted proteins | sample MGYA00382785_ERZ1066138 | MGnify/ENA primary metagenome ERZ1066138 (study PRJEB33369, sample SAMEA5778368) | biofilm metagenome | biome: Industrial cooling water; feature: Water cooling tower basin; material: Biofilm | place: United Arab Emirates | collected...
ATGCGGGGCGTCTCGCCGGGCGGACAGGCGGACAGCCGCGCGCGCAGGACCGCGCGCAACTCGCGCGCGGGCAGCCGGTGCAGCTCGACCCCGGCGGCGTGCTTCATGTTCCGGGGATTTCGTTGCGGGCGAGTCGCGCGGGATCGAGCAGGCGCGCGAGTTCGTCGCGCGGCAGCCCGGTTTCCTCGGCGGCGACGTCCACGATCGGGCGCGCCTCGGCGGCCGCGCGCTTCGCGATGCGCGCGGCCCGGTCATAGCCGATGCGGGGCGCGAGGGCGGTGAGCAGCATCGGGTTCCGGGCCAGCGACTCGGCGATCCGTTCCGAGTGCACGACCAGCCCGCCGATCACGCGCTCGGCGAGCGCGTTCGCCGAATCGGCGATAAGGGAGACGCTCTCGTCGAGCGCGTGCGCGATCAGCGGCAGCATCACGTTGAGCTGGAAGTTGCCGGAGGCGCCCGCCATGCCGACCGCGACGTCGTGGGCCATCACCTGGGTCGCGGCCATCGCGACGGCCTCCGGTATCACCGGGTTGACCTTGCCCGGCATGATGCTGGAACCCGGCTGCAGCGCCGGCAGGGAGACCTCGCCGAGGCCGGCGAGCGGGCCGGAATTCATCCAGCGCAGGTCGTTGGCGATCTTCAGCAGCACGACGGCCGCGCCGCGCAGGCAGGCCGAGAGCTGGACGGCCCCGTCCTGGGCGGCGAGGCTCGCGAAGCGGTCCGGCGCGCCGCTGAAGGCCAGGCCGGTCCGCGCCGCGAGCCGGCCGATCGCGCGCCCGGCGAACTCGGGATGCGCGTTGACGCCGGTTCCGACGGCGGTCGCCCCGAGCGCGAGCCGGCACAGGCCGGCGAGCGCCGCGTCGATGCGCGCTGCGGCGTCCATCACCTGCGAGCGCCAGGCGCGCATCTCCTGGCCGAACGTGACCGGCAGCGCGTCCATCAGGTGCGTGCGACCCGCCTTGACCTGGCCGCCGACCTCGGACGCCTTGCCCTCGATTGCGGCCGCGAGGCGCGCCAGTGCGGGCAGGAGTCCATCGCGCACGGCCAGCGCCGCGGAAACGTGGATGGCGGTGGGAATCACGTCGTTGCTGCTCTGGCCCCGGTTGACGTGATCGTTGGCATGGACCGGCTGGCCGAGGCGCCGCGAAGCGAGGTGCGCCACGACCTCGTTCACGTTCATGTTCGTGCTGGTGCCGGAGCCGGTCTGCATGACGCCGAGCGGAAACTGCCCCGCATGGCGCCCGTCCGCCACTTCGAGTGCGGCGGCGGCGATGGCGGCCGCCATCGGCGCGGGCAGCTCGCCGAGCTCGCCGTTCGTCTCGGCCGCAGCCCACTTCACCAGGGCGATCGCGCGGATCATCCCGTCCGGCATGCGCGCCCGACCGATGCGGATGTTCTCGGCGGCACGCTGCGTCTGCGCGCCCCAAAGCGCGTCCGCAGCGACCCGGATCTCGCCGAAGCTGTCCTTTTCGATGCGGTCCTGGGCGCTCACGGGTAACATGCGCATTCTATCACCCGCGCTTCCGGCTCATGACCGACACTCGCCTGCACGCGCTCTCCCCGCTCGACGGACGCTACGCCGGCCAGTGCGCGGACCTCGCCGGGGTCTTCAGCGAGGCCGCGCTGATCGCCCGTCGCCTGCGCGTGGAGGCGGCTTGGTTCGGACTGCTCGCCGGATCCGGCCGGTTCCCGGCGCTCGCTCGCCTGCCGGCCGCCGTGACGGCGCGCCTCGAGGCCGTGACGAGCGGCGTCGACGAGGCCGGCCTCGCGCGCGTCAAGGCCATCGAGCGCGAGACCAATCACGACGTCAAGGCGGTCGAGTACTACCTGCGCGGCGAGCTGGCCGCCGCCGGCGCGACCCCCGCACAGCTCGAGTTCGTGCACTTCGCGTGCACCTCGGAGGACATCAACAACCTCGCCTACGCGCTCATGCTCGCCGAGGCGCGCGAACGGATGCTGCTGCCGGCCATCGGCGCCGTGGCTGCCGCGCTCGCCGCGCTCGCCGCGCGCCATGCCGCCCTGCCGATGCTTTCGCGCACGCACGGACAGGCCGCGTCGCCGACCACGCTCGGCAAGGAGGCAGCCAACTTCGCGGTCCGTCTGCGCAGGGCCGCGGCCGGCCTGCAGCGCGTCGAGATCCTCGGCAAGTTCAACGGAGCGGTCGGCAATTTCAACGCGCACGTCGCGGCGTTTCCCGACGTGGACTGGCGCGCGCAGTCGCGCTCGCTGGTGACCGGGCTCGGCCTCGTGCCCAACGAGCACACCACGCAGATCGAGCCGCACGACTGGGTCGCCGAGTACTGCGATGCGCTCGCGCGCGCCAACACGGTGCTCATCGACATCTGTCGCGACGCCTGGGGCTATGTCTCACTGGGCTATTTCGCGCAGAAGGCGGTGGCCGGCGAAGTCGGCTCCTCGACCATGCCGCACAAGGTCAACCCGATCGCCTTCGAGAATGCCGAGGGCAATGCGGGCCTCTCGAACGCCCTGCTGCGCCATTTCGCCGAAAAGCTCCCCGTGTCTCGCTGGCAGCGGGACCTGACCGACTCGACGGTGATGCGCAACCTCGGCGTGGCGTTCGGGCACTCCCTGCTTGCCTGGCGGTCGGCGCTCGCCGGGCTCGGGCGGATCGAGCCCGACCCGGCGCGCATCGCCGCGGACCTGGATGCGCACTGGGCCGTCCTCGCCGAGGCGATCCAGACCGCGCTGCGCGCGCATGGCATCGAGGGCGCCTACGAGAAGCTCAAGGAGTTCACGCGCGGCCGCGACGTCGGAGCGCCGGAACTGCGCGCGTTCGTGGCAACGCTCGGGCTGCCCGAGGAGGCGCGCAGGCGCCTGGAAGCCCTGACGCCCGCCGCATACACCGGGCTCGCCGAAGCGCTCGCCCGGGACGCCTGACGCCGTGCCGGCGGTCGGGCCACGCATCGAGTGCGTGCCCGCGACGTGGGCCGCGGACCGCGGCAGGCTCGAGCGCATCCGGCGTGAAGTCTTCGTTCGCGAGCAGGGAATTCCCGAGTCCGCGGAGTGGGACCCGGAGGATGCGACGAGCGTCCACGTCCTCGCCACCCTGAACCGTGATCCAGTTGGCACCGGTCGGCTGAGCCCCGCCGGTAAGATCGGCCGCATCGCGGTATTGCCGGCGCAGCGCGGCCGGGGCATCGGCACGATGATCCTGCGCAGCCTTCTCCACGAGGCGCGCCGTCTCGGCATCCGCGAACCTTGCCTGCACGCCCAAGTGCAGGCCGTGCCCTTCTACGAGAGGCTCGGCTTCGAGCGGAAGGGGGAAGTGTTCGACGAGGCCGGCATTCCGCACGTGAGGATGTCGCTCGTCCTGGAGTGAGAGCGGTGCAGACGCAGCGGCAGAGCGTGACCGGAACGCGTTCGATCATCGCGACGCTCGACGAGGTGCGCAGCGCCACGCAGCAGGTCGCGTTCGCGGCCCGGCGGCTGCTCACCATGTACACGCAGGACCTGGAGCCCGCGGTCTACGACCAGCCCCAGTTCCTGGAGACCGTCAAGAAGCTGGTGCTGGCGAAGAGCTACGCCAAGGTGCGCGTGCTGCTGGCCGATCCGTCGCGGGTGGTCTACGAGGGCAGCAAGTTCGTCCACCTCGCCCGCCGGATCACCAGCCACATCGAGATCCGGCGCGTGAAGTCGGAAACGCGCGACAACCAGTCCGCCTTCCTGATCGCCGACGACCGCGCCCTCGTCTACCGGCTGCAGGCCTCCCGCTGGGAGGGCATCCTCGAGATGAACGACCCGGTGGTGGCGCGACGCTACCTCAATTATTTCGACGAGATCTGGATCGCCAGCGAGCCGGAAGCCGAGACGCGCCAGCAGCACCTCTGACGGGGACTGTCCCCTTCAGCATCCACGACGCTAGCGCCAAGTAAGCCTTTCGCTGAAGGGGACTGTCCCCTCCGGGAAGCGGCCGCCCCTCCCCGTATAATCCCGCAATGCCCCTCAAGCTCGACCTCACCGTCGCGGCCATCGCCGAATCATCGGGTCGTTTCCTGTTCGTGCAGGAGCGTGCCGCGCGGCGCGTCGTGCTCAACCAGCCGGCCGGCCATCTCGAGCCCGGCGAGTCGCTGCTCGAGGCGGTCGTCCGGGAAACGCTCGAGGAGACCGGGCGCCGGTTCACGCCGCAATCCGTGACCGGCCTGTACCTCTGGCAGGCGCCGGGCGGTCGCACGTTCCTGCGCGTCGCGTTCGCGGGCGCGGTGGGCGAACGGCCGCCGGAATCGCGGCTTGACCGGGCGATCATCCGCACGCTCTGGCTCGACCGCGAGCAGCTGTCGGCCCGCGCCGCGGAGCATCGCAGCCCACTGGTCGCGCTCTGCGTCGACGACTACCTGCGCGGCGCCCGCTACCCGCTCGAGATGCTGAACCACGTGCCGATCGAAGGGCTCGCGCTGCGCGCGACCGCCAGCTGAACCATGGCGCGCGTAGTGGTTGCACTCTCCGGGGGCGTCGATTCCGCAGTGGCGGCATCGCTGCTGGTCGATGCCGGGCATCGCGTCGAGGCGCTGTTCATGTCCAACTGGTCCGAGGACGACGACGGCTACTGCACGGCGGCCGCCGACTTCCAGGACGCGAAGGCCGTCGCGGAGGAACTCGGCATCCCGCTGCACAAGGCAAGCTTCGCGCCCGAGTACCGCGCGCGCGTGTTCGAGCAGTTCCTCGCCGAGCTGGCGGCGGGCCGCACGCCGAACCCCGACGTGCTCTGCAACCGCGAGGTCAAGTTCGGCGTCGGCCTCGACCATGCGCGGCGCCTGGGCGCCGATCGCTTCGCGACCGGACATTACGCACGTATCGATCGCGGCCGCCTGCTGCGCGGCGTCGACGAGGGAAAGGACCAGAGCTACTTCCTGCATGCCCTCGATGCCGCGCAGCTCGCCTTCGCCGAGTTCCCGGTGGGTCACCTTCGCAAGCCCGAAGTCAGGCGCCTCGCCCGCGATCGCGGCCTGCCGGTCGCCGCCAAGCGCGACTCGACCGGCATCTGCTTCATCGGCGAGCGGCCGTTCGGCGAGTTCGTCGGCAGGTGGCTGCGCGGCCGGCCGGGGCCGATCGAGGACGAGCACGGCACGGTCGTCGGGCGGCATCGCGGGCTCGAGCGATACACGCTCGGCCAGCGCAGCGGCCTCGGGATCGGCGGCCGCAAAGGCGGCAGCGCCGCGCCCTGGTTCGCGGCCGCGAAGGACCTCCGGCGCAACGTGCTCGTCGTCGTCCAGGGCGCCGGACACCCGCGCCTGCACTGCAAGGGCGTGACGGCGACGATGGCGCACTGGATCCGCGGAGCTCCGCCGGCGACGCAGTTCGCCTGCACGGGCAAGGTCCGCTATCGCCAGCCGGACGTCGCCTGCCGCGTCGCGATCACCGCGGGCGGAGTCGAGGTGACGTTCGACGCGCCGCTCGCCGGCGCGGCGCCGGGCCAGTACGTCGTTTTCTACGAGGGCGAGGAGTGCCTGGGCGGGGCCGCTATAATGGACCTTCACCCCGTGGAGGATTCATGCAGGACAGTTTCAAGGCCCGCCGCAAGCTCGAGGCCGGGGGCCGCAGCTACGACTACTACTCGCTAGATGCCATCGGCGAGCCCAATGTCGCGCGCCTGCCTTACTCGCTGAAGATCCTGCTGGAGAACCTGCTGCGGCACGAGGACGGCAGGACCGTCACCCGTGACGACATCCTGGCGCTCGCGGGCGCCGACCCCCGCAGGCTCCCGCCGCGGGAGATCGCCTTCACGCCGGCGCGCGTGATCATGCAGGACTTCACCGGGGTCCCGGCGGTCGTCGACCTCGCGGCGATGCGCGACGCGATGGCCAAGCTCGGCGGAGACCCGGCGCGGATCAACCCGCTCATCCCCGCGGAGCTCGTGATCGACCACTCCGTGATGGTGGACCACTACGGCACGGCCGATGCGCAGAACCTCAACGCCTTGCTCGAATTCCAGCGTAATCGCGAGCGTTACACGTTCCTGCGCTGGGGCCAGTCGGCGTTCGACAATTTCTCCGTCGTGCCGCCGGACACCGGCATCGTGCACCAGGTCAACCTCGAGTTCCTGGCACGCGTGGTCTTCGCGGACGACGGCGGTCTCGCCTATCCGGACACGGTCGTCGGTACCGACTCGCACACCACGATGATCAACGGCGTCGGCGTGCTCGGCTGGGGCGTCGGCGGCATCGAGGCGGAGGCCGCCATGCTCGGCCAGCCTTCGACGATGCTGATTCCCGAGGTCATCGGCGTGAAGCTGACGGGCCGGCTCCCGGAGGGCGCCACGGCGACCGACTTGGTCCTCACGGTGACCGAGATGCTGCGCAAGCGCGGCGTGGTCGAGAAGTTCGTCGAGTTCTTCGGCGACGGGCTCGCGCAGCTGCCCCTGGCCGACCGCGCGACGATCGCCAACATGGCGCCGGAGTACGGCGCAACCTGCGGCATATTCCCGATCGACGACGTCACGCTTGAGTACCTGCGGCTCACCGGGCGCGCCGAGCCGCAGATCGCGCTGGTCCGCGAATATGCGCAGAAGCAGGGCTTGTGGCGCCGCGACGGGGCGCCGGACGCCGTCTACACCGACGTGCTGCAGCTCGACCTCGGCAGCGTGCAGCCCTCGCTCGCCGGACCCAAGCGGCCCCAGGACCGCGTCGCGCTCTCCGACATGCAGAAGGCGTATCGCGAGGCGTTCGCCCGCGACCAGGACAAGTGGAGATCGGCGGGACCCGCCGCGGTCCGGGACGGCGACCGGTCGTTCGAGCTGAGGGACGGGGCCGTGGTGATCGCGGCCATCACTTCATGCACGAACACGTCGAACCCGGCCGTGATGATCGGCGCGGGCCTGCTCGCGCGGAACGCGCGCCAGCGCGGCCTTCGCGTCCAGCCCTGGGTCAAGACCTCGCTGGCGCCCGGATCGAAGGTCGTCACCGAATACCTGCGGCGCGCCGAGCTGCTCGGCGACCTGGAGGCGCTCGGCTTCAACGTGGTCGGCTACGGCTGCACGACCTGCATCGGCAACTCGGGCCCGCTCAACCCGCCTATCTCGAAGGCGATCGGAGATCACAGGCTGTCGGTCGCCTCGGTGCTGTCCGGCAACCGCAATTTCGAGGGGCGCGTGCACCAGGAAGTGCGCATGAACTTCCTCGCCTCCCCGCCGCTCGTCGTCGCCTATGCGATCGCGGGCACGGTGGACGTGGACCTGAGCCGCGAACCGATCGGCCTGGACGCCGCCGGCAAGGCCGTACACCTGCGGGACATCTGGCCGACGGCCCACGAGGTGCAGCAGTTCATCGCGAAGAGCGTGAACTCGGCGATGTTCTCGAAGACCTACGCCGACGTCTTTCACGGTGACGATCGCTGGCGCGGCATCGACGTCCCGGCGTCGAAGACCTACGCCTGGGACGGGCGCAGCACCTACATCCAGGATCCGCCGTATTTCGACGGCATCGGCAAGCGGCCCCCGGGGCTGCCGGCCGTGCGCGGCGCGCGCTGCCTCGCGCTGTTCGGCGACTCGATCACCACCGACCACATCTCGCCCGCGGGCGCGATCAGGAAGGACTCCCCGGCGGGCCAGTACCTGCAGCAGCATGGCGTGGCGCCCGCGGACTTCAACAGCTACGGATCCCGGCGCGGCAACCACGAAGTGATGATGCGCGGCACCTTTGCCAACACGCGCATCAAGAACCTCATGGTGCCGGGTGTCGAGGGCGGCGTCACGGCCTGGCAGCCCGGCGGCGAGCGCATGCCGATCTACGACGCCGCCATGAAGTACCAGGCGGCCGGCGTGCCCCTGGTCGTCATCGCGGGCAAGGAATACGGCACGGGCTCGTCGCGCGACTGGGCGGCCAAGGGCACCAGCCTGCTCGGCGTCCGGGCCGTCGTCGCCGAGAGCTTCGAGCGCATCCACCGCGCGAACCTGGTCGGTATGGGTGTTTTCCCGTTGACCTTCAAGGACGGGCAGAACGCGGTCTCGCTCGGCCTCGACGGCACGGAGACCTACGACATCGACGGCCTCACGTCCGGCAGCCGCGAGGCCGCCGTGCGGGCGACCAACCCATCCGGCCGGGAGACCCGCTTCGCCGTCAGTGTCCGCGTGGACACGCCCAAGGAGTGGGAATACATGGAGAACGGCGGCATCCTCCACTTCGTGCTGCGGCAGCTCGCGGCCTGAGCGGCGGCGCGGTGCGGATCGCGGTCTTCGACCTCGACGGCACGATCACCCGGCGCGACACGCTCTGGCCTTATCTCCGCGGCTGGGCGCGCCGCCATCCGCGTGCGGATTTCTGGCCGCGGGCGAGCTGCGCCGCCGCCGGCTTTGCGCGCGACCGCGACCGCGGCCGCCTCAAGTCACGCCTGATCCGCATCGCCATGGGCGGAGCAGCGAGGCGGGACGTGGCTGCCTGGACGGCCGGCTACGTCGCGTCGCTCGGCGACGCCGAACTGTGCCCGGGCGCCCTGGAGGCCATCGCGAGACATCGCGCGGCGGGCGACCGCCTGGTGCTGCTCTCGGCCAGCGTCGACCTTTACGTGCCGGACATCGGGCGACGGTTCGGCTTCGACGAGACGATCTGCACGACCGTCGCCTGGGACGGCGACCGGCTCGACGGCGCGCTCACGAGCGAGAACCGGCGCGGCGTCGAAAAGCGGCGCTGCGTCGAGTCCCTGCGCGGGTCCCATCCCGCGCTGCGCGCCGTCGCTTACGCCAACGCGGCGTCGGATTTCCCCCACTTCGAAGCGGTCGACGAAGCGGTCCTCGTCAACGCGGGACCGTCCCTGCGCCGGCAGGCCGAAGCACGGGGCTATCGAACCGCCGAGTGGCGTAACAAAACGCCGGCGGCCCCGGTCCACTCGGCATGAAGCGGCGCCCGCGCATCCTCCCCTCCGAGATCACGCCCGAGTCCGCCTGGCGTTCGCGCCGCGAGTTCCTCGCCGGCCTCGCCGGCGCGGGCTTCGCGGCCTTGAGTCCGGCCGGCCGGGCGCAGGAGGTGGCGACCGTCAGCCTGGTCGCGCCGCCGCTGCAGTACCGGCGCAACGCGCGCTACTCGACGTCCGAGAAGATGAATTCCCTTGCCGAGATCACCGGCTACAACAATTTCTACGAGTTCGGCACCGGCAAGGACGACCCGGCCCGGAACGCGCACCGGTTGCGAACCCGGCCCTGGTCGGTCGCCATCGAGGGTGAATGCGAGAAGCCGGGGCGACTCGACCTCGATGACCTGCTGAAGCCGCATCCCCTCGAGGAGCGCGTCTACCGCCTGCGCTGCGTGGAAGCCTGGTCCATGGTCATTCCCTGGCTGGGATTCCCGCTCGGCGACCTGCTCAGGCGGTTCCAGCCGACCTCGCGCGCAAAGTTCGTGGAGTTCACGACGCTCGTCGATCCTCGCCAGATGCCGGGCCAGCGCTCGAGCGTGCTCGACTGGCCGTACGTCGAGGGGCTGCGCATGGACGAGGCCATGCATCCGCTCACCCTGATGGTGATCGGCCTCTACGGCAAGCCGCTCCCGAACCAGAACGGTGCACCGCTCAGGCTGGTCGTGCCCTGGAAGTACGGTTTCAAGAGCGGCAAGTCGATCGTCCGCATCCGGTTCACGGCGCAGATGCCGAAGACCAGCTGGGCGCTCTCGGCGCCGCGCGAGTACGGTTTCTTCGCGAACGTGAATCCCGAGGTCGATCACCCGCGCTGGAGCCAGAAGTCGGAGCGCCGGATCGGCAGTTCGAACTTCCTCGCGCGCCAGCCGACCCTGAAGTTCAACGGCTATGCGGAAGAGGTCGCCGGGCTTTACCGCGGCATGGATCTCGCGCGCAATTTCTAGTGGACGCGGATTACGCGCTCCGGCGCCTCGTGAAGCCGGTCGTTTTCCTCCTGTGCCTGCTGCCGGCGGCGTGGCTCGCCGCCGGCATCGTCGCCCTGCAATCGGGCGACGCCGCCGCCCCGTCCGCGCAGTGGCTGGGGGCCAACCCCGTCGAAAAGGTCCAGGACACGCTCGGCATCTGGGGCCTGAGGCTGCTGCTGGCGACGCTCGCGGTGACCCCGCTGCGCACGCTCCTCGGCTGGCCGCGGCTGCTCCTGTTCCGGCGCATGCTGGGATTGTTCGCGTTCTTCTACATCGCCCTGCATTTCCTCTGGTATCTGCTGGTGGACCAGGCCTTCGACTGGCCCCAGCTCCTCGCCGACGTCGTGAAGCGCCCCTATGTCACCGCCGGATTCGCCGCGTTCCTGCTGCTCGTGCCGCTCGCGGTCACGTCCACGCGCGCAGCCATGCGTCGACTGGGCCGGCGCTGGCAGAGCCTGCATCGCCTCGTGTATCCGGCGGCGCTGCTCGGCTGCCTGCACTTCTGGTGGCAGGTCAAGGCCGACATCCGGGAACCGCTCGTCTATGCCGCGATCGCCGCGGCCTTGCTCGGCTGGCGGGCCGCGAGGGCGATCGCCGCCAGGATCAGGAGGCCGCCGGCCGCCGTGCGCGCGTCCAGCGCTTCGCCGATCAGCCACCAGCCGAGCAGCGCGGCGAGCACGGGCTCGCCGACCGAGACCACGGCGACGAACAGCGGGTCGAGGTGGCGCAGCGACCAGTTGTAACCGCTGTGCCCGATGAGCTGCGAGACCAGCGCCATCCCGGCCAGCGCCCACCAGGTCCCGGCCGCGAAGCCCGAGGCCTGCGTCCCGGAGGCGATCACGGCCGCCCACAGCACGGCCGCCGCCACGCCATAGGCGATGCCGAGGTAGCTGCGGAACGGAAGCTCCGACTGCGCCCGGCGTGACAGCAGGAAGTAGCCCGCCATCGCCACGCCGCCCGCGAGCGCGAGCAGGTCCCCCGTCAATGCCCCGTCGCCGCCCTGCCCCGTGCCGCTCACGACGGCGGCGCCGGCGACGGCCAGCGCGAGGGCCAGCAGGGTCGCGCGCGGCGGCGCGCCCTGTCCGGATGCGAGCTGAAGCAGCGCCACCCAGACAGGAGATGTACTGACGAACAGCACGCTGCGCGCGATCGTCGTGTATTCGAGCGAGGCGATCCAGGTCGCGAAATGCAGCGCCAGCATCGCGCCGGCACCGGCAGCGCAAGCCAGCGAATGGCGGGTCGCCGTCGCCGGCAGGCGCACGCTGAACGCAAGCGGCAGGACCACGACCAGTGCGAGCGTCACGCGCCAGGCGGCGATCGCGAGCGGCGGCGCATCGGCGAGCCGCGCGAAGATGGCGCCGTTCGAGACCGCGAGCAACGCGACGCCGAGCACGGCATACGGCGCGGCTCGCGCAGCGGCGCCATCACGGGGCGTCATCGAGTCCCTCAGCCGAGGGCCCAGGCCGGGACTTCGCGCCAGCCGCGCGTCAGTGCCGCGTCCAGCTCGCGCCAGCGGGGCTCGAAGCGTTCCACCAGCTTCCAGAAGCGCCGGGAGTGGTTCATGTGCCGCGTGTGCGCGAGCTCGTGGACCAGCAGGTAGTTCACCACCGGCGCAGGCTGGAACATCAGGCAGGCGTTCAGGCTGATGGTGCCGCTCGGCGAGCAACTGCCCCAGCGCGTGCGCTGCCGCCGGATCTGCAGCCGCACGAACTGCAGCCCGGTCGCGGCCGACAGCCTCGCGAGCCAGGGAGCGAACGAGGCGTGGGCTTCGCGCATCGTGAATCGCTGCAGCGCATGGTGCGCCAGCGCCGTGCGCTCGAGGGCGCCGGTGATCGTGAGGGTCTGCGCGCCTGCCACGAGCCGGGGAGCCGCGGCGCCCCTCGCGTAACGGATCTCGTAGGATCGCCCCGTCGCCGCGAAGTGCAGCCGGTCCGGCAGCTGCCGCGAGGCTGCCGCATCAGCCGGCCGGTACTGGTCGAGCGTCCGCTCGATCCAGCGGCGGTGGCGCGTGACGAACTGCTCGACCGCGTGCGGCCGGGTGCCGCGGGGAACGACGATCTCGACGAACCCGCCGGGCAGCACCCGAACCGCGAGCCGGCGCGCACGTGCGCTGGCGCGCACGTGCCAGGCGGCGTCCAGCGGCGCCGCGTCGTCGAGCAGGCCGAGCTGCGCCCCGCCCGGCGCGTTCACAGCGACGCCGCCAGTCGGGCGCCTTCCTCGATGGCCCGTCGGGCATCGAGCTCCGCCGCCAGTTTCGATCCGCCGACCAGCAGCGGCCGCAGGCCCCGCGCCTCGAGGCCGGCGACGAGCTCACGGCGTGGCTCCTGGCCGGCGCAGACGACGACATGGTCCACCTCGAGGATCCGGGTTTCCCCGCCCTGGGCGATCGCGAGGCCGGCGTCGTCGATGCCGCAGTAGTCGACGCCGGCCAGCATGCGCACGCCGCGGCGCTTGAGTGCGAGGCGATGCACCCACCCGGTGGTCTTCCCGAGGTCCCGCCCGGGCGGCGTGGGTTTACGCTGCAGGAGCCAGATCTGCCGCGGCGAATGCAGCGCGGCTTCTGCCACGAGACCGCCGCGCGCCGAGAGCTGCATGTCGATGCCCCACTCGTTCATGAAGACGGGGATGTCCACGCTGGCGGCCGCATGACCCGTATCGTGACTCAGGAACTCCGCGACGTCGAACCCGATGCCGCCGGCGCCC
>ERZ1066138.553-NODE-553-length-12523-cov-9.191209_pt1 | contig 12523 bp, 13 predicted proteins | sample MGYA00382785_ERZ1066138 | MGnify/ENA primary metagenome ERZ1066138 (study PRJEB33369, sample SAMEA5778368) | biofilm metagenome | biome: Industrial cooling water; feature: Water cooling tower basin; material: Biofilm | place: United Arab Emirates | collected...
CGCAGCGCGTTCAGCGTGACCACCAGCGAGGAGACCGCCATGCCGAGCGCCGCCAGCCACGGCGCGACGAAGCCGAGCGCGGCGGCCGGCAGCGCGAGCCCGTTGTAGGCGATCGCCCAGCCGAGGTTCTGGCGCATCACCCGCCGGGCGCGACGCGCGGTCGCGACCAGCGCCGGCAGCCGGCCGATGTCGGCGCCCGCCAGCACCACCGCCGCGGAAGCCTGCGCGAGCGCGGCGCCGTCCGCGAGCGCGATGGCGACGTCGGCGCCCGCGAGCACGGCCGCGTCGTTCACGCCGTCGCCGACCATCGCGACGCGTCGGCCCGCGGCGCGCAGCGCCTCGATGCGTGCCAGCTTGCCCGCCGGCGTGGCGCGCGCGCGCCAGTCGCCGACGCCGAGCTCGGCGGCGAACGCCGCGACGCGGGCCGGTGAGTCGCCGGAGAGGATCTCGACCGCGAGGCCCGCCTCGCGCAGCGCCGCCAGCGCCGCGGCCGCGCCCGGGCGCAGCGTGTCCGCGCAGTCGAAGCGGGCGAGGGCGCGTTCGCCGTCGCCGAGCCAGATGCCCTCGTCGTCGCGCGCGCTCCCCGCCGCGAACGCCGGCGTGCCGATGCGAAGCCGCCGTCCGCCGATCCGTCCCTCGATGCCCGCGCCGGCGACGACGCGCACGTCGTCGGCCGCCCGCCCGTCGTCGAACGGCCGGAACACGGCCGCGAGCGGGTGGTGCATGCCGCGCTCCAGCGCCGCCGCGGCGGCGAGCGCCTCGTCCGGCGGCAGGCCGAACGCCCGGAGCCCGGCGAGCTGCGGCCGGCCGGTGGTCAGCGTCCCGGTCTTGTCGAGGACGATCGTGTCCACGCGCGCGAGCGACTCGACCGCGTCGGGATCCAGCACCAGCGCGCCCCGGCGCGCGAACGCCGACTGCGCCGCGGCGATCGCCGCGGGCACGGCAAGCGCGAGCGCGCAGGGGCAGGTCGCGGCCAGCACGGCGAGCGTCACCGGCAGCGCGCGCGCCGGCTCGATCCACCACCAGGCGAGGCCGACCAGCGCCGCGGCGACCAGCATCGCCACGACGAACCCGCCCGCGACGCGGTCGGCGATCCGCGCCGCCCGCGGGCGCGCGGCCTGGGCGCGCGCCGCGAGTTCGGCGAGCCGCGCGATCGTGCTCTCGCCGGCGGCCCGGGTCGCCCGCAGCTCGAGCGGGCTGCCGAGCGCGATGCTTCCGGCGAGCAGCAGCTCGCCTGGCGCGTGACTCACCGCGCGCGACTCGCCGGTGATGAAGCGCTCGTCGAGCTCCGCCGGGGCCGCCAGCAGCAGGCCGTCCACCGGGACGGCGCCGCCGGCGCGCACGCGCAGGCGGTCGCCGGGCGCCACGGCGGAGACGGCGACCGTCTCCTCGCGGCTGTCGGCGTCTAGCCGCAGCGCGAGTTCCGGCTGCGCGCGCGCGAGCACGTCGAGCGCCGCCGTCGCGCGCCGTCGAGCCTCGGTCTCGATGTGGCGCGCGGCGAGCAGGAAGAAGATGAACATCACGGCGGCGTCGTAATAGACCGCTTCGCCCCCGCGCAGGGTCTCGATGACGCTGGCTGCCCACGCGAGCAGCACCGACACCGCGACCAGCAGGTCCATGCCCGGCGCACGCGCCTGCAGCTGGCGCCAGGCGCCGGCGAGGAACGGCCAGCCGGCGTAGAACACGACCGGCGTCGCCACCAGGAAGGTCACCCAGCGGAAGAAATCCCGCGTCGCCAGGTCGAGCTCGCCGGCGCCGAAGTAGAGCGCCTCGGAGAGCATCATCGCCTGCATCGCGCCGAGCCCGGCGATGGCGAGCCGCTTCAGGGAACCGCGCCGCTCGCCCGCGGCCGCGCGCGCATCGTCGCGTGCCGGGCAGTGCACGCGGTAGCCGAGCCGCGCGAGCAGGGTGACCAGGCGCGAGAGTGGTGTCCGCTGCGGGTCCCACTCGAGGGCGAGCCGGGCGGTCGCGGCGTTGACGCTCACCGAGGCGACGCCGGCCTCGCGCGTGAGCGCGCGCTCGATCAGCCAGGCGCAGGCGGCGCAGCGCACGCCCTCGACGACCAGCGTCGTGGCGCGGCGGCCGTCCCGCTCGCTGCAGTGCAGGCGGGCGAAGGCGGGCTCGTCCCACTGCGCAAATACCGGCGCTGCGGCCGGCTGCGGAATCAGCGCAGGCGCGGTGCGCGCGCGGTAGTAGCCGCCGAGGCCCGCGCCCTCGATCCAGGCCGCCGCGGCCTCGCAGCCGCCGCAGCAGAAATCCCGCTCGACGCCGCCGATCGCGGCGCGCGCGCCGCCGCCGGCCAGGACCGGCTCGCCGCAGTGGAAGCAGGCCGTGACGGGCGCGTCCACTCAGTCCTCCAGCGCGGCGACCAGCCGCAGCCGCGCGCTGCCCGCCTCGAGCCGCCCGACCAGGCGCCAGTCGACGCGCTCCGGCGCCAGCTCCACGTTGTAGGCCCCCGGTTCGCGCGCCGCCTCGAGCCGGCCGACGAACACGCCCTCGCCGGCGCTGACCAGGCGTGCGCCGCGGTCGCGCCCGGCGTCGGTCGCGTGGCGCAGCTCGAGACGCAGCACGGTGGCCGCCGGCGGCGACCCGTCGAAGCGCAGCGTGACCGCGCCGTTGGCATCGAGCGTGAGCTCGCCCGCCAGCCCAAGTGCCGCGGCCGCACGGTCCGGCGCCAGGTCCGCGGTCTGCGTCTGAGCCACGCGCCGGACGCGCGCATCGCCCGAGTCGCCGCCCGCCGCGAGCACGAGCGTCGTGATGCCGGCCACGACCGCCGCGGCGGGCAGGGCGATCACCAGCAGGACCATCGGCTCGCGATACCAGGGACGCGCGTTCATGACGACGGCCCGAAGAAACGGCTTTCGGCCTCGTAATGGACGCCGGGTTCGTCGACCGCCTCGACGATGAACTCGACGTCGGCGCGGCCGTGGATATGGCCCGCGGGGGCGCGCAGCGTGACCGGCACGGCGAGCACCTCGCCCGCCTGCACGGTCACCTCGAGGGGCGCGCCGCCGGCCAGCTTGACGGACGCCTCGTCCTCGCCCTCCTCCTCGAGCTCCTCCTCGAGGGTGACCCGGAAGCTGCGCACGGCATCGGCCTTGTTCATGATCTTGAGCGTGTAGGCATTCTCGATCGCGCCGTCGCCCGCCACGCGGTAGAGCGCGTTGCGGTCGCGCACCACGTCCACGATCAGCGGCAGGCGATGGGTGACCGACCAGCCGAAGCCGACGAAGCCCGCGGCGAGCAGCAGCCCGTAGATGATGACGCGCGGCCGCAGGAGGTGCGAGGGGCGGCCGGCGAGCGATTCCTCGGTCGCGTAGCGGATCAGCCCGCGCGGGTAGGCGACCTTGTCCATCACGGCGTCGCAGGCGTCGATGCAGGCGCCGCAGGCGATGCATTCGTATTGCAGCCCGTCGCGGATGTCGATGCCGGTCGGGCAGACCTGCACGCAGAAGGTGCAGTCGATGCAGTCGCCGAGGCCGGCGGCCTTGTAGTCCGAGCCCTTGCGGCGCGACCCGCGCGGCTCCCCGCGCGCCGTGTCGTAGGCGATGATCAGCGTGTTCGGGTCGAACATGGCGCCCTGGAACCGGGCGTAGGGGCACATGTACTTGCACACCTGCTCGCGCAGGTGGCCGGCGTTGCCCCAGGTCGCGAACGAATAGAACAGCGTCCAGAACGTTTCCCAGGGGCCGAGCGACAGCGCGAGCACGCGCGGCCCGAGCTCGCGGATCGGCGTGAAGAAACCGACGAAGGTGAAACCGGTCCACAGCGCGAACACGATCCAGAGAAGGTGCTTGCCGCCCTTGCGCGCGACCTTTTCCGCCGACCAGGGCGCCGCGTCGAGCTTCATGCGCCGGGCGCGGTCGCCTTCGGTCCAGCGTTCCATCCACAGGAAGACCTCGGTCCACACCGTCTGCGGGCAGGCATAGCCGCACCAGAGCCGCCCCGCGACCGCGGTGAAGAAGAACAGCGAGAGCCCCGCGAGGATCAGCAGCCACGACAGGTAGAAGAAGTCCTGCGGCCAGAAGGTGAGCCCGAGGATGTAGAACTTGCGCGCCGGCAGGTCGAACAGCACCGCCTGGCGCCCGTTCCAGGTCATCCACGGCATCACGTAGTAGAGGCCGAGCAGGACGATCACCGCCGCCTTGCGCAGGCGCTGGAAGCGTCCGTCCGTCTCGCGCGGGTAGATCTTCGGCGCCGCGCGGTACAGGTCGCCGTCGGCGACGACGGCGGCTTCGTTCGCGAGCTTCGTCATCAGCCGCGTCCGCGCAGCAGCAGCGAGGTGAACAGGCTCGACGAGAACGTGCAGATCCAGAACAGGAAGAAGCCGATCGTGTAACCCCACTTGCGGTCGAGCTCGACGCCGACCCACGCGATACGCGATAGCTCCGCCGGGTCGAACATCGCGAAGAACACCATGGTGGCGACGGCGGCCGCAAAGAAGGACGGCCAGACCACCGCCCCCCAACGCTGGACCGCGGGCAGCGGCGCCGGGTCCGGGGGGCGCATCTCAGCGCTCCGCGCGGCCCTGCGCGAGGACCCAGGCGGCGGCGAGCCGCGCGCGGTCCTCGCCGATCAGCGCCGCGTGCGCCGGCATCTGCCCCATGCGGCCCTTCGCAATCGTCTCCGCGATCGTCGCGGCGTCGCCGCCGTACAGCCAGGTGCCGTCCGTCAGGTTCGGCGCGCCGAGCAGCGGGTTGCCGCGCCCGTCGACGCCGTGGCAGGCGATGCACAGCGTCTGGAAGTGCGTGCTGCCCGCGGCTGCGAGCGCCGGGTCCACCGGCTGGCCGGAGAGGCTCTGCACGTAGGCGGCCGTCGCGGCAACGCCGGCCTCACCGAGCACCGCGCCCATCGCCGGCATCGCGGCCTGGCGCCCGCCGAGCACGGTCGCGAGCACGCTGTCCGGGTCGCCGCCCCACTGCCAGTCGGCATCGACGAGGTTCGGGAAGCCGCGCGCGCCGCGCGCGTCCGAGCCGTGGCAGGTGGCGCAGTTGTTCGCGAACACGGAGCGGCCGAGTTCGACGGCTTCGGCATTGGCGGCGAGCGCCGCGATCGGCTGCGTGCGGAAGCCCGCCAGCACCGGCTCGAGCTTCGCCTGCGCCGCCGCGACGTCGGCCGCGTGCTTGCCCTGGCTCGACCAGCCGCCGGTGCCCGCGAATGCGCCGAGTCCGGGGTAATAGATGAGGTAGGCGAAGGCGAACACGATGGTGATGTAGAAGAGGTTGATCCACCACCGCGGCATCGGCTTGTTGCCCTCGACGAGATCGCCGTCCCAGACATGGCCGGTGGTCTCGCCCTCGGGCTTGTCGCCGTGCGGGCGGCGCGTCCACCACAGCAGCCACAGGCAGCCGAGGATGTTGGCGACCGTGAGGACGATGACGAACCAGGACCAGCCCGTGCTCACAACCGGTCTCCTTCATCGAACAGCGGATAGTGCGCGGCCTCCTCGAAGGCCTGCTTGCGCTTCTTGCTCCAGGCCCAGGCGACGATGCCGAGGAATGCGATCAGCAGCACGCCCGTCACCACGCCCATTGCGATGCCCCAGTCCATGTCAGCGTCCTTTGGGCGCGTGCCGCCCCAGTCCCTGCAGGTAGGCCACGACCGCGTCGAGCTCGGTCTTGCCTTCCACGGCGGCGGCCGCGCCGGCGAAGTCCGCCTCGGTGTACGGGTCGCCGAGCACGGCGAGCGCGCGCAGCTTCTTCTCGACGAGCGCGCCGTCGATGGGAGCCTCGGCGAGCCACGGATAGGCCGGCATGTTCGATTCCGGCACCAGGTCGCGCGGGTTCAGGAGGTGCACGCGGTGCCAGTCGTCGCTGTAGCGCCCGCCGACGCGCGCCAGGTCCGGACCCGTGCGCTTGCTGCCCCACTGGAAAGGCCGGTCGTAGACGGACTCGCCGGCGAGCGAGTAGTGGCCGTAGCGCTCGGTCTCGAAACGCAGCGTGCGCACCATCTGCGAGTGGCAGTTGTAGCAGCCCTCGCGGATGTACACGTCGCGGCCGGCGAGCTCGAGCGGCGCGTAGGGCGTGACGCCCGGCAGCGGCTCGACCACCTCCGCCTGGTGCATCAGCGGCACGATCTCGACCAGGCCGCCGACCGAGACCACCACGGCCACGAGCACGGCCAGCAGCCCGACGTTCTTTTCGATCTTTTCGTGGTTCATCGCGGTTCCCGCCTCAGGCCCGCGCCGGGATCGGCACGACGACCGGCTTGACCTCGCGCACCGAGGCGAAGGTCTTCCACATGTTCCAGGCCATGATGAAGGTGCCGCCGAGTACCAGCAGCCCGCCGGCCAGGCGCACGACGTAGTAGGGATAGGTCGCCTTCAGCGCCTCGACGAAGGTGTAGGTGAGCGTCCCGTCGTCGTTCGTCGCGCGCCACATCAGGCCCTGCATCACGCCCGCGATCCACATCGCCGCGATGTAGAACACGACGCCGATCGTGTGCACCCAGAAGTGCGTGTTGATCGCGCGCGTCGAGTACATGGACTTCAGGCCGAGCAGCCGCGGCGTCAGGCTGTAGATGCAGCCGAGCGAGATCATCGCCACCCACCCGAGCGCGCCGGAGTGCACGTGGCCGATGGTCCAGTCCGTGTAGTGCGAGAGCGAGTTGACCGTCTTGATCGACATCATCGGCCCTTCGAACGTGCTCATGCCGTAGAAGGACAGCGAGACGATCATGAACTTGATGATCGGGTCGTCGCGCAGCTTATGCCACGCACCGGAGAGGGTCATGATGCCGTTGATCATGCCGCCCCAGGACGGCGCGAGCAGCACGAGCGAGAACACCATGCCGAGCGACTGCGCCCAGTCGGGGAGCGCGGTGTACTGCAGGTGGTGCGGGCCCGCCCACATGTAGGTCGAGATCAGCGCCCAGAAGTGCACGACGGACAGCCGGTAGGAGTAGATCGGCCGCTCCGCCTGGCGCGGCACGAAGTAGTACATCATCCCGAGGAAGCCGGCGGTCAGGAAGAAGCCGACCGCGTTGTGCCCGTACCACCACTGCACCATGGCATCCACCGCGCCGGTATAGGCGCTGTAGGACTTGGTCGCGGTGACCGGCATGCTCAGGTTGTTGAAGATGTGCAGCAGCGCGATCGTGATGATGAACGCGCCGAAGAACCAGTTCGCGACGTAGATGTGCGGGATGCGGCGCTTGACGATGGTGCCGAAGAAGACGACGCCGTAGCTGACCCAGACCGCGGTGATCAAGAGGTCGATCGGCCACTCGAGCTCGGCGTATTCCTTCGACTGCGTGATGCCGAGCGGCAGGGTGACGGCCGCGGCGACGATCACCGCCTGCCAGCCCCAGAAGGTGAAGGCCGCGAGCCTGTCGGAGAACAGCCGCACCTGGCAGGTGCGCTGCACGCAGTAATAGCTGGTCGCGAACAGCGCCGAGCCGCCGAAGGCGAAGATCACGGCGTTGGTGTGCAGCGGCCGCAGGCGCCCGTAACTGAGCCACGGAATGCCGTGCAGGAGATCGGGCCAGATGAGCTGGGCGGCGATCACCACGCCCACCAGCATGCCGACGATCGCCCAGACCACGGTCATGACCGCGAACTGTCGGACCACCCGGTCGTTGTAGTATTCGGTTGCGGCCATCGATGCGCACCCCGCGCAGACAGATCGGCGGCACTCTGGCCGATCGCCGCCGGCGGGCATTTGACGTGGATCAAGTGGAGGGAGCATGAGCCGCGAAAACCACCGACCCGGAAGCAACCTTGCCCGCCGCCGCATCGGCCCCGCCGGCGCCGCCAGCCAGGCGGTCCACCCCGGCTTCGAGGGCGGCCAGTACAAGCCCCTGTCCGAGCGGGCCATCGAGCGCATCTACGACACGGCGCTGAAGCTGCTGGAGGAGGTCGGCATCGGCGACCCCATCCCGGAGATCCTGAAATACGCGCTGCCGGGGGGCTGCATCCTGGGCGAGGACGGCCGGCTGCGCTTCCCCCGGGCCCTGGTCGAGGACCTGATTGCCGCCTCGGGCCGGCGCTATACGCTGCACGCCCCGGATCCGGCCTACGACCTCGAGGTGCACGACCGCTCGGTGCTGTTCACGACCTCCGGCGAGACGGTCAACATCCTCGAGTACGAGACCCAGACCTACCGGCCGACCCGGCTCGTCGACCTCTACGACGCGGCCCGCCTCGCCGACCACTGCCAGCACATCCACGTCTTCGGCCAGCCGTTCATCGCGGCCGAGTACAGCACCGACGTGTACGTGCACGACATGAACATCGCCTATGCGGAGCTCGCCGGCACGCGCAAGCACTTCGCGCTCGGCATCGCGGTCGTGGACCACATCGAGCCGATCATCTCGCTGTTCGACACCTTCCTGGGGCGCGAGGGCGCGTTCCTGGAGCGGCCGTTCTGCACCTTCGGCGGCTGCCCGATCGTCTCGCCGCTGCGCTTCGGCAAGGACAACGCCGAGGTGCTGGTGAAGCTCGCGGAGCTGGGCCTGCCCGGCGACATCGCCATCGCGCCCCAGGCCGGGGCGACCTCGCCCGCGGCGCTCGCCGGCACGCTGGTGCAGAGCTTCGCGGAGACGCTCTCGTGCCTGTGCGTCATGAACCTGGTGCGCCGCGGCAGCCACCTGAATTTCGGCATGTGGCCGTTCATCTCGGACCTGCGCACCGGCGCGTTCTCGGGCGGCAGCGGCGAGGAGGCCCTCGTCACGGCGGCGACCATCCAGCTCTGCAGCCACTTCGGGTTCACGACCAGCATCGGCGCCGGCATGACCGATTCCAAGACCATGGACGCCCAGGCGGGCTATGAAAAGGCGCTGACCGTGGCCGCGGCGGCGCTCGCGGGCTGCAACCAGGTGTCCTGCTACCCCGGCATCGTCGGCAGCCTGATGGGCCAGTCCTTCGAGGGCATGCTGATCGACAACGACATGATCGGGAACGTGCAGCGCATCCTGCGCGGCATCGAGGTGACCGACGAGACGCTGTCCTACGACGTCATCAAGGACACCGTATACGGCGCCGGCCACTACCTCGGCCACGCCCAGACCCTGGCCCTCATGAAGAGCGAGTTTCTGTACCCGGAGCTCGCCGACCGCACGACCCCCGGGGCCTGGGCCGAGGCGGGGCACCCGACGATCTATGAGCACGCGCACAAGCGGGTGCACGAGATCCTGTCGACCTACTACCCCGCGTACATCCCGCCCGATGCGGACGCGCGCATCCGTGAGCGCTTCCCCATCAAGCTCGACCCCCGCGACATGAAACCCGGCAACGGCCGCTGGGGCAAGTAAAAGGGGACGCACCCCTTTTACGTAAGCCCGCACCAAGACAGGGATTTTTCCGGCTTTTCGCGGTTGTGCGCCGCAACGCGCGCATCTATAATGCGCGCGGCTTTCGGCCGCCTCTGAGGCTGGCTGCGCAGCGTGAGAACGCCACGAACCGCCCGAAGGGGAACGTGGCGTTTTTTGTGAGAACAGTTCGCAACATCCTGCTGGTGCAGCTCGCCGTCGCCGTCGGACTCGCCGCGATCGTCTGGGTCGGGTTGGGTTCGGAACGGGCGATCCCCACCTTGTTGGGTGGATTGATCGGCGTCGTGCCGAACGCGTTTCTGGCGGCGAGGGTGATGTCGCCGCGGGCCGGGAGCAGCGCGCAGAGCCTGCTCCGGGCCGGATGGCTGGGAGAGGTCGGCAAGCTCCTGATCGCGGCGGTGCTGTTCGCCGTGGTGTTCAAGACCTTGCGGCCGCTGCACCCGGGGTACTTGTTCACCGGGTACATCGCGACCTTGCTGGCCATCCCTCTGGGATTGCTGTTCGACGGGAGACGATCGTAGATCATGGCGGAATCGGGTCACACGGCTGGCAGCTACATCTCCCACCACCTCCAGCACCTGACCGTCTGCAAGAAGGACGGCGACTGGGTCTGGAACGACTGCCACGGCAACTTCTGGGCCGTGAACGTCGACTCGATGTTTTTCTCGGTGCTGCTCGGCGTCGTCCTGATCTGGCTCTTCAGCCGCGTCGCGAAGAAGGCGACCAGCGGCGTCCCCGGCCGCATGCAGGCCGTCGTCGAGACCGTCGTCGGCTTCGTGGACAAGAGCGTTTCCGACACCTTCAGCCACCCGCCCAAGAGCCCGGTGATCGCGCCGCTCGCGCTCACGCTGTTCGTCTGGATCTTCCTGATGAACGCGATGGACCTGATCCCGGTCGACTGGCTGCCCTGGGCCGCGAGCCAGGCCGGGGTCGATTACCTCCGCGTCGTGCCGACCGCGGACGTCAACATCACCTTCGCGATGGGCATCAGCGTCTTCCTGCTGACCATCTACTACAGCATCAGGATGAAGGGCTTCGGCGGCTTCACGAAGGAGCTGACGCTGCAGCCCTTCAACCACTGGGCCGCCGTGCCGTTCAACTTCGCGCTCGAGGGCGTGGCGCTGATCGCCAAGCCCGTGTCGCTCTCGCTGCGGTTGTTCGGCAACCTCTACGCCGGCGAGCTGATCTTCATGCTCATCGCGCTGCTCGGCCTCTGGCAGCTGCCGCTGCACTTCGGCTGGGCCGTGTTCCACCTGCTGATCGTGCTGCTGCAGGCGTTCATTTTCATGATGTTGACGATCGTGTACCTGTCGCAGGCGCACGAGGCACATTGAAGCTTTTTCGACCAGGAGACGTTCGATGGAAACTGTGATCGGTTTTACCGCGATTGCTGTCGCGATCCTCATCGGCCTCGGCGCCCTCGGCGTCGGCATCGGCATGGGCCTGCTCGGCGGCCGCTTCCTCGAAGGCGCCGCGCGCCAGCCGGAGCTCGCCCCGATGCTGCAGACCAAGATGTTCATCGTCGTCGCGCTGCTCGACGCGGTCGCGATGATCGGCGTGGGCGTCGCGCTGTTCTTCGCCTTCGCCAACCCGTTCATCGGCCAGCTGCAGGCGGCGACCGGCACGGGCGGCTGATCCCGGCAGGAGAGGTTCGATGGACTTCAACCTGACACTGATCGGCCAGACGATCGCGATGATCGTCTTCGTCTGGTTCTGCATGAAATTCATCTGGCCGCCGGTGATGGCGGCGATCGAGCAGCGCCGCAAGGAAATCGCCGACGGCATCGCCGCGGGCGAGCGGGGCCAGAAGGAACTGGCCGAGGCGCGGCACGGCTCGGAGGCCATCCTCGCGGAGGCCCGCCAGAAGGCCGTGCAGGTGACGGACCTCGCGCACAAGCGGGGCAGCGACCTGATCGCCGAGGCGAAGAACGCCGCGGTGACCGAGGGCCAGCGGATCGTGAGCCAGGCGCGCGGCGAGATCGCCAACGAGCAGGCGCGCGCGCGGGACGGCCTGCGCAAGGAAGTGTCCGCGCTCGCGCTCGCCGGCGCCGCCCAGCTGCTCGGCCGCGAGGTCGACGCCAAGGCGCACGCCAAGCTGCTGGACGAGCTGGCGGCGGAGCTCGAGAAGGGAGCCCCGGCCCGTGGCTGACCGCGCCACCATCGCGCGGCCCTACGCGCGGGCGGCCTTCGCCCACGCGCACGGCGCGAAGGCGCTCGCCGAGTGGTCGAAGCTGCTCGGCGCCGCCGCCGAGGGCGCGCGGCACCCGAAGGTCGCGCCGCTGATCGGCAACCCGCATGTCACGGGCGAGGAGCTCGTGGATCTCCTGGGCGGGTTGTCGAAGCACGCGGCGGGCGACCACGGGCGCAACTTCCTGCGCGCGCTCGCCGAGAACCGCCGGCTGCAGCTCCTGTCGCACATCGCCGAGCAGTTCGAGAAGCTGCGCGCCGACGTCGAGGGCGTCGTGGACGTGGAAGTCGTCGCGGCGCGCGCCATCGAGGCGCCGCAGGAGAAGAAGCTCGCGGCGGCGCTCGCGAAGCGCCTCGGCCGCGAGGTGCGCATGCACACGAAGATCGACGAGTCGCTCATCGGCGGAGCCATCGTGCGCGCCGGCGACCTCGTCATCGACGGATCGCTGAAGGGCCGCCTCGAGCGGCTCGGAACGGCGCTACAGAACAGTTAAGAGAGAACGTCCCATGTCCATCAAGGCCTCCGAAATCACCGACCTGATCCAGGCCCGGATCAGGAACTTCGACGCCGCGACCGAAGCGCGCAACGTCGGCACGGTCGTCTCCGTGACCGACGGCATCTGCCGCGTGCACGGCCTCGCCGACGTCGCCTACGGCGAGATGCTCGAGTTCCCGGGCAACACCTTCGGCCTCGCGCTCAACCTCGAGCAGGACTCGGTCGGCGCGGTGGTGCTCGGCGAGTACCAGCACATCTCCGAGGGCGCGACGGTCAAGACCACCGGCCGCATCCTCGAGGTACCGGTCGGCCCGGAGATGCTCGGCCGCGTGGTGGACGCGCTCGGCAACCCGATCGACGGCAAGGGTCCGATCAAGGCGGCGAAGAAGTCGCCGATCGAGCGCGTGGCGCCGGGCGTGATCTGGCGCAAGAGCGTCAGCCAGCCGGTGCAGACCGGCTACAAGGCCATCGACTCGATGGTGCCGATCGGCCGCGGCCAGCGCGAGCTGATCATCGGTGACCGCCAGACCGGCAAGACCGCGCTCGCGGTCGACACGATCATCAACCAGAAGG
>ERZ1066138.554-NODE-554-length-12520-cov-10.319294_pt1 | contig 12520 bp, 15 predicted proteins | sample MGYA00382785_ERZ1066138 | MGnify/ENA primary metagenome ERZ1066138 (study PRJEB33369, sample SAMEA5778368) | biofilm metagenome | biome: Industrial cooling water; feature: Water cooling tower basin; material: Biofilm | place: United Arab Emirates | collected...
GGCCGGGAGCGGCGCGGCGCAGCGCCCGCAGGGGGCGCCGGGCAGCCCGCCCCCGCCACAGCGCGGGCAGGGGCGCCACGCGCACTCCGCCCAGCGCGCCAGCACGGCGGGCCTCAGCGCGGGGAGCGGGCCGGCGGTGCCGCGATCGTGACGCGGGATCGTGGTTCGTGGCGCGGCGGCCAGGCCGGCCAGCGCCTGAAGGCGGCGGGCGAGGGGGCCTTCCCGGCCCTCGGCCCGGGCGGCCACCGCGACCGTCCACGCGGCCGCGTCGGGATCGTCCGGGAGCGTGACCACCTCGTACCCGGCCGCCGCCGCGAGGCGCCGCAGGAGCGCCGCGCCCGGGTCGGCGTCGGCGGCGCGGGCCGCCACGACCGCGTCCGGGCCCGCGGCCCGGAGGGCCGCGACCACGTCATCGCCGTCGATCGGCCGCCAGCTGCGGCGGCCGCGGGCCCGCGTCACCGCCACCACCCCCGGCGGCGCGTCCGCCAGCCGCGAGAGGAGGCCGGCCTCGACCACGAGCCGGATCACGCCGCGGCCCCCGCGGGCACGGCCAGCGGCAGCGCCAATCGGAAGCACGCGCCCGCCCCGACCCGGTCCAGCGTCAGCGAGCCGCCGTGCTCGCGGGCGATGTCCCGGGCGATCGCCAGCCCGAGCCCCCGGCCCGCGCCCCGCGGCGCCGAGCCGCGCTCCCCGGGCCGGAAGATGCGCTCCCGATCGCCCGGCGCGACGCCGGGCCCGTCGTCGCGCACGCTGACGCTCGCCCGGCCGCCGCGGGCGCGGACCACGACCACGATGCGGCCGTCCTCGGCGCAGTGGCGGGAGGCGTTGCGCAGCAGGTTGTCGAGCGCGCGCTCCAGGCGCTGGGGATCGCCGTGGACGCGGAGCGGCCCGCCGGCCGCCCGGAGCGCGATCCGGGCGCCCCGGCGCGCCGCGAGCGCCCGATGGCGCTCGACGGCCCGTGCGGCGAGGGCGGCCAGGTCGACCGTTTCCGCCGCGACCGGGCCGGCGGGTGGCGCGGGCAGGAGGCGCTCCAGGCCGGCCGCGAGCCGCATCGCCTCGCCGTCGATGAGGCGGAGCCCGCGACGGCGGTCCGCGCGCTGCTCGTCGCGCGCGAGGGCGTCGCACAGCCCCCGGATGACCGTGAGCGGGCCGCGCAGATCGTGGACGAGGCGCGCCAGGTCCTCGGGCGCGCGCGGCGGACGGGTGGCGGATGCGGTGCTCATCCGGCCGCTCCCTCGGGGAGCAGCCGGTACCCGACGCCCCAGACGTTGACGACCCAGCGCTCACCTCCGCCGCACGCGGCCAGCTTGCGCCGCAGGCGGCTGGCGTGGCTGTCGACCGTGCGGGTGCGGCCCGCCGAGCGGAACCCCCAGACGTCGCGCAGGAGCTCCGCCTTGGTCACGACCCGGGACGGATCGCGCGCCAGGGCGACGAGCAGCGCGAACTCCTTGGCGGACAGGTCCAGCGCCCGGCCGGCCAGCGTCGCCCGCCGCGCGTGGCGGTCGACGGCCAGCGGGCCGACGCGAAGCTCCCCGTGGGCCGTGGCGCCGCGGGCCCGCCGCACGAGGCCGCCCAGGCGGGCCACGACCTCGGGGTAGTGGAAGGGCTTCGCGACGAAGTCGTCGGCTCCGCGCTCGATGGCCCGCACCGCAGCGTGCGGGCTGCTCTGCCCGGAGACGACCATGATCGGCATCCCCGGGTCCCACGGGTCGTCGGCGCCGCCGTCGCGCACCGCGCTGATCAGGTCGAGCCCGCTCATCCCGGGCAGCCCGACGTCGACCACCGCGACGTCGGGGCGTCCCCGCCCGAGCATCTCCAGCGCCTCCTCGGCCGACTCGGCCGAGATCGGCGCGAAGCGGTCGGCGATGAGGTTCTCCGCGAGGAAGACGCGCGTGGGCGCGTCGTCCTCCACGAGCAGGACCGACGGGACGACCGCCCCGACCCCCACCGGCATGGCTCACCTCCGCTCGTCCGGCGGCGGCCCCGGCGGCCCCCGCCCGCTGACGAGTAGAGGCGCGGGGGGCGCCCGGTTCACCCCCCTCCCCGGACACGGCTTCTCCGCTCGGAGCGGGAAACGCCGGGGCGCCGGCGTCAGGGCGCGAGCAGCAGCCGCGCGCCGGGTGGCAGGGCGGCGAGCACGCCGGCGCGGCACTCCACGACCGCCCGGGCGCCCCGCCGCGCCGCCGCGCGGCCCCGCGGGAGCGGGTCGACGAGCCGCAGCACCCGGCCCTCCGGGTCGAGGAAGGCGCAGCCGACCGGCGCCCGCAGCCCCACGGCGTGCACGCTCGCGCACGGCTCCAGCCAGAGCGCCTCGTCCGGCGCGAGGTCGGGCGTGCCGAGGAGGCCGACCAGGCGCGCGAGCGGCGTCGCGGCGCGGTGGCAGCGCGCGGCGACCACCTCGCCGTCAGCGGTCAGCAGGCGCCCGGGGGACGGGCAGAGGCGGTCGACGCGCAGGCGCCCCATGCCCCGACATCGTGGCAGGCGGGGCGTCCGAGGGGCGTTGCTACACTCGCCGCGTTCCCCTCCCAGGCGGTGGAGTTGGCCTCGCGGAACCCCCTCTCGCCCAGGTACTCGAGCGGCACCGACGTGACCGTCGAGGCGGCCGGCGTGCGCTTCCGCTTCAGCCACGAGGACTTCGCCGCGCGGGTGGGCGCGGCGGCCGCCCGCCTCGGGGTGGTCCCCCGCCACGTCCAGGGCCCGGGGGAGATCGCCGACCTCGTGGCGCTCGCGGCGCACGGGCGCATCGCCTCGCCCGCCAGCGACTTGGCCCGCCACCTGGCCCGGCACCGCGAGACGCTCCTGGCCGGCGGCGACGATCTCGTCCACTGGCTGCGGCGGCTGGTCTTCCGCGGCGCCTGGCTCGACCAGCAGGTGAACGACGGGCGCGTCGACCCCGTGTTCGAGGAGGGCCGCGGCTTCACCTACCGCAACGCGGTCACCGGCGTCCCCACCGACGAGCCCCCCACGCCCGACTGGTCGGCGCTGGCCTACGGGGACGGGTCCGCATGACCGCTCCCCAGCGCCCGCACGAGGTGCTGGAGGCCGTCCGGCGGCTGGAGGCCGAGCTCGACGCCGTCCGCGCCGGCGCCCGCGCCCGCGAGCGGGAGCTGGACGACCTGCGCGCGGCGATCGCGGCCGACGCCGCGCGCGAGCGCCGCGCGCTGGTGGAGGACCTGGAGCGCGTGGTCGACCTGGTGGGGGCCTCCTGGCGCTCCACCAACGAGCAGATCGCCGCGCTGACCGGCGAGGTCGCCGCGCTGCGCGCCTTCGCCGAGGAGACCGCCGCCGCGCTGCGCGGGGCGCGGCTGGAGCTGCGCCTTGAGGCGGCCGCCGCCGGGCGCAACGGCGTCGCCCACGGCGCGCCGCTCCCCGGCTGACCCCCGGCGCCGGCTCCTACGGGCTGGGGCGGAGCGCCCCCTGCAGCGCCGCCATGGAGCGCGCGAAGAGGATGCCCATCGCGTCGGCGGCCTCGTCCGGGCCGGGCCGCGGCTCCATCGCCCGCAGCGCGGCGGCGGTGAGCACCACGGCCTGCTGGATCACCTGCCAGCGGTCGACCGCGCCGACCTGGCCGCCGGATTCGGCCTGCACCTCCTCGAACGCCTCGCGCTGCGCGCGCATCAGCTCCTTCAGGCGCTCCTTGAACTCCTCCCCCGCACCCTCGCCGAAGGCGAAGGGGAACGGGAACTCGCTGTCGCTCACGGGTGCCTCCTCTCCTAGAGGCGGATCTCGCGGATGAGGGTGGGGCTCAGCAGGTGCACCGTGTCGATGAAGCGCACCGTGTTGCCCACCAGGTCCATGACGATGGAGTGGGTCCGGGCGCCGTCGGCGAAGTAGCGGACCCCCTTCAGGAGCCCGCCGTCGGTGACCCCGGTGGCCACCACGTACCGGGGGGCCGGCGCCAGGTCGCGGGTGGTGAGCACCCGGTCGGGCCGCTCGATGCCGAACTCGGCCATCTTGCGGCGCTCCTCGTCGGTGCGCGGCCACATCTTCGCCTGGATCTCGGCGCCGAGGCACTCCAGCGCCGCGGCCGTGATGACGCCCTCGGTGGAGCCGCCGATGCCGACGTAGAGGTGGTCGCCGGTCCCCCGGACCGCCACCGACAGGCTGGCGGTGATGTCGCCGTCGGGGATCAGCCGGATCCGTGCGCCGGCGGCGCGGATGTCCTCGATCAGCTGCTCGTGGCGGGGCCGGTCGAGGACGATCGTGGTGAGGTCGCGCACGGCGCGGCCGTAGCAGCGGGCGACGATCTCGAGCGTCTCGGCGATGGGGGCCTCGATGTTCACGCGACCGCGCGCGGTGGCGCCCACCACGAGCTTCTGCATGTACATGTCGGGCGCCGACATCATCCCGCCGGGCGCGCCGATCGCGCAGATCGCCACCGCGCCCGAGTCGCCGCGGGCCACGAGGCTCGTGCCCTCGAGCGGGTCGACCGCGATCTCGCACGGCATCCCGCCCGTGCCGAGCACCTCGCCGACGTAGAGCTCGGGGGCCTCGTCCTTCTGCCCCTCCCCGATCACGACCGTCCCGGTGATCGGCATCTCCCCGAGCGCCGTGCGCATCGCGTCGACGGCGGCCTGGTCGGCCGCCATGTTGTCGCCGCGCCCCAGCCACCGGGCCGAGGCGATCGCCGCCTGCTCGGTGACCGTCAGGAAGTCGACGGCCGCAACCGTCCGCTCGGCCTGCTCCTCGGTTGTCGCCATCCCGCTCCTCTGTCTCAGGCGGCCCCGTGCGCCTTGCGCGCCTGGGCGTCCTCGGTGAACTTGGCCGCTCCGGCCGCCGTCAGCGGGTGCTGGAGCATCTGGTAGAAGACCTTCGGCGGGATGGTGGCGATGTCGGCACCCATCCGCGCGGCCTCGGTCACGTGCACCGGCGTGCGGATCGAGGCGGCCAGCACCTCGGTGTCGTAGGCCGACAGCTCCAGGGCCTCGACGATCTCGCGCAGCACGCCGAGGCCGTCCTGGCCGATGTCGTCGTAGCGCCCGACGAACGGGGAGACGAAGGCGGCGCCGGCGGCGGCGGCGAGCAGCGCCTGCGGGGCCGTGAAGCAGAGGGTCATGTTGACCCTGATGCCCTCCTCGGAAAGCGCGGAGGTCGCCGCCAGCGCCTCGGCCCCCATCGGCAGCTTCACCACGATGTTGTCGTGGATCGCGGCCAGGCGGCGCCCCTCGGCGATCATGTCGCCGCGCGACTCGGCCACCACCTCGGCCGACACCGGGCCGTCCACCAGGTCGCACACCCGCCGGTAGATCTCGTCCTCCTCGCCCTCCACCTTGGCGAGCAGGCTCGGGTTGGTCGTGACACCCGACAGCACCCCCCAGCCGGCGATCGTCTCGATGTCGGCGAGGTCCGCGGTGTCCACGAAGAGCTTCATGGCTGCTCCTGCGTCGGCGTGATCGTTCCCGCGCCGCACCCCGACGACGCCGGGCTCGGCCCCGTGCGGCGCCGGCCCCTCGGGGCGAGGCTAGCATCGGCGCTCGTCACTTCACCACCTCGTGCCAGCGCTCCGGCGCGCCGGTGGCGAGCGCCTCGGCCACCTGCAGCGCCCCCCGGAGGAACCGCACGTTGTGCACCCGGAACAGGGTGGCCCCGTGCGCCCGGCACCACACCATCCCGGCGGCCGTGCCCGCCAGCCGCCGCTTGGCCGGCGCGCCGGTGAGCGCACCCAGCACCTTCTTGTTCGAGATCGGGACGAGGACCGGCCGACCCAGGGCGACGACCTCGTCGATGCGGCGCAGCAGCTCCAGGTCCTGCGGGGGCGAGGTCCCCAGGCCGAGGCCGGGGTCGACCACGACCCGCGCCCGCGGGATGCCCTCGGCCTCGGCTCGCTCGAGCCGCTCGCGCGCCCAGCCGGCCACCGTCGCGGGGACGTCCCCGTCGGGGAACGCCGCCGGCCGCACCTTGGGCTCGCCGAAGAAGTGGGTCATCACCACCCCCGCGCCCGCCCGCGCGACCACGGCGGCCATCGCGGGGTCGCGCAGGCCGGTGGGGTCGTTGACGATCGCGGCGCCCGCCGCGACGGCCGCCTCGGCAACCGGCGCCTTGAAGGTGTCGACCGCCACCGGCACGTCGAGCTCGGCCACCAGGCGCTCGATGACGGGGACCACCCGCGCGGCCTCGATCGCGGCGGGCGTGGGCTCGGAGAAGCGGAGCGACTCGCCCCCCACCTCGACCACGTCGGCGCCCTGCTCGGCCAGGCGCACGCCGTGGCGCACCGAGCGGTCGGTCCCGAAGTGGGCGCCCTCGTCGGTGAAGGAGTCGGGCGTGGCGTTGACGATGCCCACCAGGCGCCCGCGCGAGCAGTCGAGGGCGCCCGCGGCGTACTCCCAGATCACGCGGCTACCCGACGGCCCGGGCCAGGCGCAGGTCGCCCTCCCCGGTCCACCGCGCGCGCACCCCCGCGGCGCTCGCGCGCGAGGGGCGCACCCGGGCGGCCACCCCCTCGGCCGCCAGCGCGGCCCGGGCCGCGGCGGCCACGGCCTCGACGGCCTCCTCGCGGGACCACAGCAGCACCGACGGCCCGGACCCGGAGATCGTGGCGCCCAGGCAGCCCGCCCCGTCCACCAGCCCGCGCAGCGCCCCGATCGCCGGCACGAGGGGCGCGCGGTGGGGCTCGTGGAGGCGGTCGGCCAGCACCGCCGGCAGGTCCTCCAGCCGCCCCTCCGACAGCGCGAGCACCAGGCCGACGGCGCTCGCGAGCGTGGCGGCGGCGTCGGCCACGGGCACGGCCTCGGGCAGCGAGGAGCGGGCCTCGTCGGTGGAGGTGCGGCACTCGGGGATCACCAGCACGAAGGCGAGGCCGGCGGGGGCCGGCACCGGCACCGCCCGCGGCCCCGGCGCCACCGCGACGAAGCCGCCGTTCAGGCACGCGGCGGCGTTGTCGGGATGGCCCTCCAGCCCGTCCGCGCGCGCCAGCAGCTCGTCGGGGCTCCAGCGCAGGCCGCCGAGGGCGTTGGCGGCCACCAGGCCGGCGCAGGCGGCGGCGGCCGACGAGCCCAGGCCGCGACCGAGCGGGATGCGGTTGCGGCACTCCACCCGCAGCCCGTCCAGGTCCCCGAGCCCCGAGGCCAGCGCCCGGCAGACCAGGTTGGAGGCGTCCTCGGAAAGCTCCCCCGCGCCCTCGCCGGTCACGCGCACCTCCAGCGGGCCCGGCCGCCGCGTCACCACCACGGCGTTGCCCAGGTCGAGCGCCACCGCCAGGCAGTCGAAGCCGGGCCCGAGGTTCGCCGAGGTCGCCGGAGCGCTCACGGTGAGCGACTGCTCAGCCAAGGAGCGCCGCCTCCACCGCGGCGGTCTCGGCCGGCAGCCGCTGCACCGCCGGTGAGTTGGCGATCGCGGTGTCGGGGTCCTTGAGCCCGTGGCCCGTGAGGACGCACACCACCCGCTCGCCGGGGCGGAGCTCGCCCGACTCGGCGCGCTTCAGCAGGCCCGCCACGGCCGCGGCCGACGCCGGCTCGCAGAACACGCCCTCCTCTCGCGCCAGCAGCCGGTAGGCCGACAGGATGTCCTCGTCGGTGACCGCGCCGACCGCACCGCCGGAGTCGCGCATGGCGGCCAGCGCCTGCTCGCCGCGGGCCGGGCTCCCGATGCGGATGGCGGTGGCGACGGTCTCGGGCCGGTCGACCGGGTGGCCGATGACGAGGGGCGCGGCCCCGGCCGCCTGGAAGCCGTAGAGCCGGGGGACCCGGGCCGAGCGGCCGGCGTCGCGGTAGGCGGCGAAGCCGAGGGCGTAGGCGCTCACGTTGCCGGCGTTGCCGACCGGGATGCAGAGGGCGTCGGGGGCGTCGCCCAGGTCGTCGCAGACCTCGAAGGCGGCCGTGCGCTGGCCGTCGATGCGGTACTCGTTCAGCGAGTTGACCAGGGCGATCGGGTGGCGCTCCACCAGCTCGCGCACCACCCGCAGCGCCTGGTCGAAGCCGCCGTCGAGGGCCAGCACCCGCGCCCCGTGCGCGAGGGCCTGGGCCAGCTTGCCGGCCGCGATCTTCCCCTCGGGGATCACCACGGCGGCGGTCAGCCCGGCGCGGACCGCGTACGCGGCGGCCGAGGCGGAGGTGTTGCCGGTCGAGGCGCAGATCACCGCCGTGGCGCCCTCCTCGACGGCCTTCGAGACCGCGACGGTCATGCCGCGGTCCTTGAAGCTGCCGGTCGGGTTCATGCCCTCGAACTTGCCGTACACCTCCAGCCCGAGCCGCTCGGAGAGGCGCCAGAGCGGGATCAGCGGGGTGCCGCCCTCGCCCAGCGACACCACCGGCGTCGCCTCGCCCACCGGGAGCAGGTCCCGGTAGCGCTCGATGAGCGGGGTCACGGGTCCCCGGCGCCCGATCCGACCACCCGCAGCACCACCGGCTCGCCGCGCACCTCCTCCAGGCCGGCCATGCGCGCGACGGCGGCCCGCATGCGGCCCTCGGGACCCTCGTGCAGCACCATGACCAGCCGGGCCTCGTCGCCGGCGCCGCTCTGCACCACGGTGCGGATGGAGAGGTGCTCCTCGGCGAAGGCGGAGGCCACCCGGGCCAGCACGCCGGGCCGGTCGGCCACCGACATGCGCACGTAGAAGGCCGAGCGCACCTCGTCGGGGGGCAGCACCGGCCGTCCCGCGTCGGCGAGCGCGTTGTGGAGGAAGGAGCCCTGGTGCGTGCCGAGGATGGAGAGCACGTCCGCGACGACGGCCGACGCGGTCTCGTCGCCCCCCGCGCCCGGTCCGACCAGCATGATCTCACGCGTCGCCCGCGACTCCAGCAGCACGGCGTTGTCGGGCCCGGCGACCGCGGCCAGCCGGTGCCCGCGCGGCACCAGCGCGGGGTGGACGCGCACGCTCATCGCGCCGTCGTGCAGGCGCGCCACCCCCAGCAGCTTCACCACGAAGCCGAGCGACTCCGCGCGCTCCAGGTCCTCGGCCTCGAGGCGGTCGATGCCCTCGTAGGGCACGTCGTCGAGCCGCACCCGCGAGTGGAACGCGATCGAGGAGAGGATCGCCATCTTCGCGGCCGCGTCCGCGCCGCCCACGTCCTCGGTCGGGTCGGCCTCGGCATAGCCCAGCTCCTGGGCGCGCGCCAGGGCCGCGTCGTAGGAGAGGCCGCCGCGGGCCATCTCGGTGAGGATGAAGTTGGTCGTGCCGTTGACGATGCCGGTGACCGCGGTGATCTCGGCGGCCAGGAGCGCCTCGCGGAGCACCTTGATCACGGGGATCGCCGCGCACGCGGACGCCTCGAAGCGCAGCTCGGCGCCGGCCCGCTGGGCGGCCTCCAGCAGCTCGGGCCCGTGGCGCGAGAGCAGCTGCTTGTTGGCCGTCACCACCGACTTGCCGCGCGCCAGGGCGGTCTCGAGGTAATCGCGCGTGGGGTCGAGCCCGCCCATCACCTCGACCACGATCGAGACGTCGGGGTCGCCCAGCACCCGCTCCGGGTCGGTGGTGACGAGCGACCGGTCGACGCCCGGGCGCGCCTTGCGCGGGTCGCGCACCAGGATCGGCCCCACCTCCAGCCGGTGGCCCGAGGCGCGCTCGATCGTCGCCCCGCCCTCGTTCAGCGTCCGCACCACCGCCTGGCCCACGGTGCCGCAGCCGAGCAGGCCGATACGGACCGCCCCGGACCCCGTCACGACGGCGGGCACCGGCTAGAGGTCCCGCGCCACGAGGTCGGCGTACGTCTCGCGGCGGGTCACCAGCCGCGCCCGCCCGCCGTCGACGAACACCACCGCGGGGCGGGTGACGCCGTTGTAGTTCGAGGCCATCGCCACCCCGTAGGCGCCGGTGGCCGGCAGGCACACCAGGTCGCCGGCCCGCACCGGCGGCAGCGAGGCCTCGGACACCAGCACGTCGCCGCTCTCGCAGTGCTTGCCCACCAGCCGCAGCGTCTCGGTGGGCTCGCCGTCGGCCCGGTTGGCCAGGACCGGCTCGTACACCGCCCCGTAGAGCATGGGGCGCAGCAGGTCGCTCATGCCCCCGTCGACCGCGGCGTAGGTGCGCACCCCGGGCACGGTCTTGATCGAGCCCACCCGGTAGAGCGTCACCCCCGCGCGGCCGGCGATGCTGCGCCCGGGCTCCACCAGGATGCGCGGCTCCGGGAGGCCCACCCGGCCCCACTCGGCGCGGACGCCGTCGACCACCGCGTCGGCGTACTCGTCGACCGGCGGGGGCCGGTCGGCGCCGGTGTAGGCGATCCCGAGGCCCCCGCCCATGTTCATGACGCGCAGGTCGTCACCGCCCGCCTCGGCGGCGAAGTCGGCCACGATGGCCGCCGCGGCCCCGTAGCCGGAGAGGTCGAAGAGCTGCGAGCCGATGTGGCAGTGCAGGCCCACCAGCTCGATGCCCTCCGCGGCGCGGGCCGCCGCCACGGCCTCGGCCGCCGCCCCGCCCTCGATCGAGAAGCCGAACTTCGAGTCGAGCTGGCCCGTGGAGATGTAGGAGTGGGTGGAGGGCTTGACCCCGGGGGTCACGCGCACCAGCGCCCGCTGACGCGTCCCGCGGGCGCGGGCCCCGCGATCGACCAGGGCGATCTCGTCCAGGTTGTCGAGGATCAGCGTGCCGACGCCCGCCTCGAGCGCCTCGGCCACCTCGCGGGCGTCCTTGTTGTTGCCGTGCATGTAGACGCGCTCGGGGGGGAAGCCAGCCCGCAGCGCCGCGTACAGCTCGCCGCCGGAGGCGACGTCCACCGAGAGCCCCTCCTCCAGCGCCAGCCGCAGCATCGCCTGGCCGAAGTAGGCCTTGCTGGCGTACACCACCTCGGCGCCGGGGGCGCGGGCGGCGAACGCATCGCGGTACGCGCGCGCGGCGGCGCGCAGCGCCCCCTCGTCGTAGACGACGAGGGGCGTTCCGTGCTCCTCGGCGAGCGCCACCAGGTCGCACCCGCCGATCGACAGGTGGCCCTCGGCGGTGACCGCTGCCGAGGGGGGCAGCACCTGATCGAGCGGCACCATGGACGGCCGGGACGGTACCAGAATCGGGGCTATCCTCCCTCGCCTGCCCGCGCCCGAGGACATCCGCCTGCGCGCCCCCGGCGGCCCTCCGCTGGCCGCCTCGCTGTGGGGCGCGCCGCCGGGCGCGCCGGGGGTCGTCGTGGTGCCCGGCTTCGGCAGCCGCAGGCAGAACCACGCCGACTTCGCCGCCGCCGCGGCCGGCGCGGGCATGGCGGCGCTGGCGCTCGACGTCCGCGGCCACGGAGAGAGCGGCGGGCGCCTCGACGGCGGGGCCCTCGACGACGTGCTGGCGGCCCTCGGCCACCTCGCCGCCCGCGGCCACGCCCCCCTCGGCGTGCGCGGCTCGTCGATGGGCGGGTTCCTGGCCCTGCACGCGGCCGCGCGCGAGCCGCGGGTGCGCGCCGTGGTGGCGATCTGCCCGGCCCGGCCCGACGGGCTCGCGCGCACCGCCGGCGGCGACTGGCCGCTCGGGCTCCCGCTGGAGCCGGCGGTGGAGCGCGCCGACGGCGTCGCGCGCGGCTTCTGGCACGCGACCGGCGACGACCGGGTGCCGTGGTCCTGGTCGTTCGCGCTGGCCGGCCGGGCGCACCCGCCCGTGCGGCTCCACGTGGCGATGGGCGGCGGCCACGGCACGCTCCAGCACGACCCGGCCGTCATCGCCGCGAGCGTGCGCTTCCTGCGCGCGCACCTGCGGACCCCGTGAGCGGGCTCGGGGCGCTGGAGCGCGAGGTGGTCGCCTGCCGCGCCTGCCCGCGCCTCGTGGCCTGGCGTGAGGAGGTGGGACGCGTCCGCCGCCGCGCGTTCGCGGACGAGGAGTACTGGGCGCGCCCGCTGCCGGGCTTCGGCGACCCCGACCCGTGGCTCCTGATCGTCGGGCTCGCGCCGGCCGCCCACGGCGCCAACCGCACCGGGCGCATGTTCACCGGCGACCGCAGCGGCGACGTGCTGGTGGCGGCCCTGCACCGCGCGGGGCTCGCGTCCCAGCCGGCCTCGGTCGCCCGCGACGACGGCCTGCGCCTCATCGGCTGCCGGATGACCGCCGCCGTGCGCTGCGCGCCGCCGGCGAACCGGCCGACGCCGGAGGAACGGGCCCGCTGCCTGCCCTACCTGCGGCGCGAGATCGACCTCTGCCCCGGCGCCCGGGTGCTGCTGGCGCTGGGCGCCGTCGGCTGGGACGCCGCGCTGCGCGCCCTGGACGCCCCCCGCCCTCGCCCCCGCTTCGGCCACGGCGCCGAGGCCTCGGTCAGCGACGGCCGGTGGCTCCTCGGCTCCTACCACCCCAGCCAGCAGAACACGTTCACCGGCCGGCTCACGCCGGCGATGCTCGACGAGGCGCTCGCCCGCGCGGCGACCCTCCACGCGACGAGCACAAGCCCCGGCTGACTTGCCAGCTAGCCGTGGCTAGCTGTATAACTCGCCCGTGACTCGGAGAGGGCTCACCCGCCGCCAGCTGCTGGCGGCGGCGGCGCCGGTGGTCGCGGCGGTGCCGATGGCCGGCCTCGCGGCGGCGCCGGCGCTCGGGGGTCGCGCTCCGGCCGGGCCCGCGGACGCCGCCGATCACGCCGCCATGGGCCACGCCGCCATGATCGGGCCCGGGGTCCCGGCG
>ERZ1066138.556-NODE-556-length-12500-cov-7.704701_pt1 | contig 12500 bp, 7 predicted proteins | sample MGYA00382785_ERZ1066138 | MGnify/ENA primary metagenome ERZ1066138 (study PRJEB33369, sample SAMEA5778368) | biofilm metagenome | biome: Industrial cooling water; feature: Water cooling tower basin; material: Biofilm | place: United Arab Emirates | collected...
GCCTGGGTCAACGATCTGTACCAGTACCCTTACGGCTGCATCGAACAGACCACCCGCAAGGCATGGCCTTATGTGTGGCTGGATCCAGCCCAAAGCGAGGCCCTGTGTCTGGCGCAGGTCCACGCTGCCACCCGTGCCGCCAACCTCGCCTTCGCCGTCGATCGGGTGGCCTCGATGCAACTGGACAACGGGCACTTCGCCTATTGGCCGGGCGATGGCTACAGCGATCCGCTGCTCACCCCCTATGTGGTCGAGTTCCTGCAGGAAGCCCGTGAGGCCGGTGCGACAGTGAGTGCCAGCGTGCTGGACAAGGCGCTCAATCGCATCAAGGAGGACCTGCTGGCCGGCGGCGAAGTGGCCTGGGATCGCGTGTGGGGCGAGCCCGCTTCGCATGTGCGCCTGTCCTTCAATGCGCATGCCGGCATGGTGCTGGCGCGGATCAATCAGGCGCCACTCGGCAGCCTGCGCAATCTCTACGATCAGCAGCGCGATGACGCCCGCGGCCCGCTGGCACTGATGCGGCTCGCGGTGGCCTTGAAGCTGTCCGGTGACACCACGCGGGCGGAGGCCGCGGCGGCGCTGGCCTTGGGCGACAAATGGGAGCGTGCGGAGGGCTTCTGGGGCGACTACTACACCAGCCTGGGCGATCGCGCGATGAGCCTGGCGCTGGCCATCGAGCACCAACTGCTCGGCGCGACACAGCAGGACAAGATCATGGAGGTGGCCGAAGCCGCCAGCGCCGCGCGCTGGATCAGCACGCACGACCAGCTCGCCCTGGTGCGCCTGGCCCGTGCTGCAGCCAAGGGCAGCAGCGGCTCGCTGCAAGGTGCGCTGGTGGTCGGTGGCATCGAAGAAGGCTTTAGCACCGGCGGCTGGTTCTCCCGCGATCTGGTCATCGAAGACCTGCGTGCGGGCGCCAGCTTGCGCGTCGACAACAGCACGCCTTACTACCTGGTGATCGACAGCGTGGGTGTGCCGCTGCGCGCGCCAGCGGCCGAAAGCAGCGGTCTGCGCATCGAAAGACGCTGGTTCCGCCACAACGGCGAGGCCTATGCCGGCGACACCCTGGCCGAGGGCGAGGGCCTGGTCGTTCATCTGCGACTGCAATCGGAGGAACGCCTGCTCGACACCCTGGTGATCGATGCCCTGCCCGGCGGTTTGGAGATCGAGAACCTGAATCTGATCGACGCCAAGCAGCTGGCCGAGATGGTGATCGATGGCACCAATCTGGACGACTGGCGCAGCTACGGGACGCAAGTGCGCCATCAGGAGTACCGCGAAGATCGCTATGTGGCGGCGCTGTCGCTGGAGGCGGGCTCGACGGTCGACCTCTATTACCTGGTGCGCGCAGTGTCGCCGGGCGAGTACGAAGTGCCGCCGCCCTTCGCCGAGGACATGTACAGGCCGCAATACCGTGCCGTGGGCGCGCGCAACGTGGAGCGCCTGCGCGTAGTCGCACCGGGGGCCCGCTGACGGCATCGCGATGCTGCCGCTGAAGCGTCCGTCAGGGTCGAGCCTGCTGCTCGCCCTGGCTGCCGTGGGCCTGATCATGGTGCTGCTGGATCGCTTGTTTCCACCGCCGCTGGCGCGCCTGGAGGCATCCGGCAGCAGTCTGGTCGTGGCCGCCGACGGCAGCCCGCTGCGCGCCTTTGCCGACGAGCAAGGGGTGTGGCGCCATCGGGTCAGCCTGGATGCGGTCTCGCCGCTCTACATCCAGGCGCTGATCCACTACGAGGACCGCTGGTTCTTCCGCCATCCGGGCGTCAATCCCGCCAGCATGCTGCGCGCGCTGGGCCAGGCCCTGTGGCATCGCGAGGCGGTGTCGGGTGGCTCCACGCTGACCATGCAGGTGGCACGCCTGCTGGAGCCGATCCCACGCACGCCGCTGGGCAAGCTCAAGCAGATGGCGCGCGCCCTGCAACTGGAGGCGCGCTACGACAAGCGCGCAATCCTCGAGATCTACCTCAACCTGGCACCCTTCGGCGGCACCATCGAAGGCGTACAGGCGGCCAGCCAGGCCTACCTCGGCAAGTCGTCGCACCAGCTCAGCCACGCCGAAGCGGCCCTGCTGGTGGTGCTGCCACAGCAGCCCAGCCGCCTGCGTCCGGATCGCGCGCCGGAGCGCGCCCGCGCTGCTCGCGACAAGGTGCTGGCACGGATGGCCGAGCGCGGCATCTGGGATGCCAGGACCATCGCCGACGCGCGCATGGAGGCGGTCGACGCGCGACGCCTGCGCGTACCGATGCAGGCGCCCTTGCTGGCGCAGCGCCTGCGCCAGGCCGATCCAGCAGCCGGTCTGATCCAGAGCACCATCGATGCCGCACTGCAGAGCCGCGCCGAAGCCCTGGTCGCACGTGCCTTGCCGAGCTTGCCGCCGCGCACCTCGGTGGCGCTGATGGTGCTGCGTCCGGCCGATGCGGCCGTGCTGGCCTACGTGGGCTCGGCCGACCTCGGCGATGCGGCTCGCGCCGGGCACGTGGACATGGTGCGCGCGGCGCGCTCGCCGGGTTCCACGCTGAAGCCCTTCGTGTACGGCATGGCCATCGATCAGGGCCTGATCCACTCGCACAGCTTGCTGGTGGATGCGCCGCAGTCCTTCTCCGGTTATCAGCCCAGCAACTTCCAGGACCATTTCCAGGGACCGGTCAGTGCCACCGCAGCCCTGCGGCTGTCCTTGAACGTGCCGGCCGTGGATCTGCTGGATCGGGTAGGTCCGCGGCGCTTCGCCGCCCAGTTGGAGCACGCTGGCATCACCCTGCGCCTGCCGGCCGATGCGGTGCCCAATCTCGCCATGATTCTGGGTGGCGCGGCGACCAGTCTGGAGGAGCTGGTCGGCGGCTATGCCGCGCTGGCCCGCGATGGCCTGGCGGTATGGCCACGACTACGCACGAGCGATCCCTTGATCGAGCGCCGCCTGCTCAGCCCCGGCGCGGCCTGGATCGTGCGCAGCATGTTGGCGCGCGATCCACGCGACAGCTATTCAGTGCGCCAGATCGACACCGCCAGCCAGGTCGAACTGGCCTGGAAAACCGGCACCAGCTACGGCTTCCGCGATGCCTGGGCGCTGGGCGTGGCACCCACCGCCGTGGTCGGCGTCTGGGTGGGGCGTCCGGATGGCACGCCGATGCCCGGTCAGTACGGGGCGATCACCGCCCTGCCGCTGCTCATCCAGATGGTCGATGCCTTGCCCGGCGGGCGGCGCCAGACCGCTGCGGCACCGGCCGCGGTGGAATCGGTGGAGATCTGCTGGCCCTTGGGATTGCGCCTGAGCGACACCCCGGCTGCGCACTGCCATCGTCGCCACCAGGCGTGGACGCTGGCCGGCCAGTTGCCGCCGACCTTGCCGGATCGCGACGCGACCCGACTGCAGGGTCGCGTGCTGAGCTACTGGAGCGCGGATGGCGGGCGTACGCGCCAGCATCTGGGCTGTCTCGGCCCCGACTCGCGCAGCCTCAGCGTGGCGCGCTGGCCGGCGCTGGTCTATCCCTGGCTGGGTGCCGCCACACGCGCGCGCAGCAGCCTGCCGCCGCTGGCACCACAGTGTCCGGATGATGGTCTGAGCACCGATTTGCGCATCGCCGGTGTGGGCGATGGCAGCAGCCTGCGCCCGCCGAGCAATCGCAACCAGGGCCTGCACATCGAGGTGCGCGCCCTCGGCACACCAGGGCTGGTGCGCTGGCTCCTGGATGGCCGCTACGTGGCGCAATCGACTGGCGATCGCGCCACGCGCATCGATCTGGACAGCAGCGGCGATCGCGTACTCAGCGCCTTGGATGAGCAAGGCGGTCATGCCCAGGTGCGCTTTCGCGTCCTGGGCCTGGCCGATCCTCAGGCCGCGCGCTTGACGCCTTCGTCTGCCGCCACGCCGGGCCTATAGGTGGCATACACGAACACCGGCACGCCGAGCTCACCCAGGTGCTTGGCAATCAGCGGTTCCACGTCCGCCCATTCCAGCCCGCCCACGCCCGTCGCCAGGCGCGGCAAGGCCAGACTGGTGTAGCCCTCCTTGGCAACCAGCTGCGCCAGGCTCTTCAGGCTGTGGTTCACATGCGCGAGGCTGGCCTTGCCGGGTTTGGCGCCGTGGCCATAGGAGCCATCCTGAGTGAACAGCGCCACCAGATGCGTGTCGCCGGCACCACTCCATGCCCAGCACTCGCCCTCTTTGGGATGGCGGCTCTGGCAGTAATGGCGGAAGTCCTTGTACATCGCCGGCCAGCGCTCGCGCAGCGCATGCGCCAAGCCCTGGGCGAAGGGATCATTGGGTGCCACGCCGTGGGCAATCACCTGGGCCTGGCTGAGCAGGATGTCACCGGTCACGTTGCGAATCATGTCGACTCCTTCTTGGGTCTAGGCGGGCCACTGCAGCCCTTTTGCCACATGCTGCCGTGCGCCTCGCGGCGGACTCATGATCGAAATCAAGCCCTGTCTAATCGAAGGCGACGGGCCACCTGGCAAGACCCGTGCAGGCGCCCGGCAACTCAAGCTTTGACTCATGCCGAACTTCTTTTGCGCAGGCGCAACCCCAGTCGCCGGCAATCCGCGTTAGCGTAAGCACCTGCCGCCTGGATCTGTGTCCATGAATCGACTCGCTGCTGCCCTCTCCCTCGCCCTGTTGAGCAACGCTGCCATGGCTGATGCGCCCAAGTACTCGCTGACCATTTACAGCTCGGCCCAGCCCGGGCAGATCGATGTCAACGCCCTCGCCGGTTACGGCCAGAACGTGCCCGGTTACGCGCTGGTGCGCGATCGCCGCGCCATGACGCTGCCGCAAGGTCGCGGCGAGGTGCGCTTCACCGATGTGGCCAAGATGATCGACCCGACCACGGTGAACTTCGCCTCGACCACCGACCCCAAGAACACGCGGGTGCTGGAACAGAACTACCAGTTTGACCTGGTCAGCGATGAGAAGCTGATGGATCGCTACATCGGCCAGCGCATCACGGTGGAGCGGGCCGATGGCAGTGAGATCGTGCGCCACGAAGGCATCCTGCTCGGCACCCGCGGCGCCCTCTTGCTGCAGACCGATGGCGGCGAAGTGCTGACCCTGCGTCGCTACGACAACGTGCGCTTCCCCTCGCTGCCTGGCGGGCTGATCACACGTCCCACGCTGGTCTGGCTGGTCGACGCCGCGCGCGGCGGCTCGCACGATGTGGAAGTGGCCTACCAGAGTCGCGGCCTCACCTGGTGGGCCGACTACAACATCATTCTGGATGAGCGCGACGCGCAATGCCGGATGGATCTGGCCGCCTGGGTCACCATCGTCAACCAGTCCGGCGGCAGTTTTCCGCAGGCGAAGCTGAAGCTGGTGGCCGGCGAGGTGAATCGCGCACCGGCGGCACCGCAGGGCATGGTCAAGAGTGCCGGCGTGCCGATGGTCGCCGAGGCAATGGCCGACGATGGCTTCCAGGAGTCCGAGCTCTTCGAATACCACCTCTACACCTTGGGTCGGCCCAGCGACCTGCCCGATCAATCGACCAAACAGCTGGAGCTCTTTCCGGCCGCGGTGGGCATGAACTGCAAGAAGGAGCTGGTGTTCACCGCTTCGCCCTACCAGTACCCGCTGTGGGGCGGCAGCCCGAATCAGGATCGCGGACTGGGCGCCACCCACAAGGGCAGCGCGGCGGCGTTCCTGGAGTTCGAGAATCGCGAACAGAATCGTCTGGGCGTGCCGCTGCCGGCCGGACGCATCCGCGTCAACCAGGCCAGTCAGGACGGCTCACTGGAGTTCATCGGCGAAGATCTGATCGAACACACGCCGCGCAATGAGAAGGTGCGCCTGCTACTGGGCGAGGCCTTCGACATCGCCGGCGAGCGCCGCCAGACTGATTTCAAGATCGACACCAATGCGCGCTGGATGGAGGAGAGCTTCGAGATCAGCGTGCGCAATCGCAAGAAGGTGGCGGCCGAAGTGCTGGTGCGCGAGTACCTGTATCGCTGGAGCGGCTGGTCGCTCACCCAGCAATCCGTGCCCTCGGTCAAGCGCGATGCGCAGACGGTGGACTTCCCGCTCAACATCCCGGCCGACAAGGAAGCGGTGGTGCGCTACACGGTGCGCTACACCTGGTAGCTTGTCCAAAGTCGCCGCACCCAAATCTTCGCGCCTTGCAGAAACACCCTCTCCCGATCCGGGAGGGGGCCGCTGCGTTCGACTCGCCCTTCCTGCCCGGTTCAATCCTGCGCGCCATCCTCGGCCGCCTGCTGCGCGTCGGCGAAGGCGATCAGCCGGCGGCGATCGCGCTTGTCGGGACGGCCGGGCGGTGGCGAGTAGGCAGCACGCAGCAGCTTGCGCTCCTCGGCTTCCTTGGCGCGCCGCGCCTGGCTCAGGGGCGTCTCCGCGTACAGGCTCTGCGCTTCCGGGGCGCCACCGCGACGCTCGCTGAGCTTGAGGATCTCGACCTCGATGCGCTCATCGCCACGCTGCACCAAGAGCCGCTCGCCACCGCGCAGAGCACGCGCCGGCTTGCCGCGCTGGCCATCGACCAGCACCCTGCCCGCTTCGATGGCCTGTTTGGCCAGCGAGCGCGTCTTGAAGAAGCGCGCCGCCCACAGCCACACATCGAGACGCACACTGGCTTGCTCAGTCATGAGGGTGCTCCAAGGCGCAGGCCAGCGCTGTCCGCCAGCGTGCGCATTTCTCTGCGTAAGGCATGCCGGCGTGTGCCGGACTGGTCGAAGGCAAGTCGAAGCATCGTGGGGCCGCGCCCAGCCGGGGCAACACATGGCGTCGAAACAGGCTGGCCGCGGTGCCACCGTTGAGCAGCACGCATTCGATGCCCGGGTGCTCGGACCACAGTCCGGCGAAGTCATTGACCACCATGCTGGCGCTGTCGATGGCGGCATCCAGGCTGCCGCGACGCGAGCAGGCGTGCAGCACATCCCACAGCGCCAGACCTTTGGCGGTGAGCATGCGCAGCGACTCCGCGTAAGACCAGTCGGCGCTGCCCGGTGCCGGCGACTGCGGCGCCAGGCAGTCGCGCATGATCGGCCAGAAGGCATTGCGCGGATGGGCGTAGTAGCGCGATTCGGCCAGCGAGCGCTGCCCAGGCATGCTGCCCAGGATCAGCGCCCGCGCCCCGGGCGCAATCACTGCTGGAAAGGCGCGCGCCAGCGCCGCCTGCCCACTGCTGGGACTGGCCACCGCGCGCGCCCGGCTCAGGCTGCGTGCCTCAGGCCGCCTTGCTGAAGAGCAGGCTGTTGAGGCGATGGATGAAGCCCGAGGGATCTTCCAGCTGGCCGCCTTCGGCCAGCAGCGCTTGCTCGTAGGCAAGCAAGGCCAAAGCTTCGAAGCGTGCCGGATCGGCTTCGTTCGACATGCGCTGCACCAGGGCATGCTCCGGATTCAACTCCAGCGCCGGCTTGCCACCGCCGCCACCGCCCTGGCCCGCTTGCTTGAGCAGGCGCTGCGTGTGCAAAGCCATGTCGTAGCGCTCCACCACCAGGCAGGCCGCCGACTCGCGCAGCCGCGTGCCGGCCTGCACCTCGCGCACGCGTTCGCCGAGCACTTCGCCCACACGCTTGAGGAAGTCGGCATCCAGGGTGGCACGCTGGCTGTCCGGCCGCACTACCAGGTCTTCCACCGCATCCAGCTTCAGCTCACCCTTGCTCACCGCCACCAGCGGCTTGCCCTGGTACTCGTTGAGATAGCCAATCGCCCACTCGTCGATGCGGTCGCTGAGCAGCAGCACCTCGACACCCTTGGCGCGACAGGCCTCGAGATGCGGCGAATGGCGGGCGGCCAGATGGCTTTCGGCAGTGATGTAGTAGATCTCGGTCTGATTCGGCCGCATGCCGGCGATGTAGTCGTCCAGCGACACCGTCTGCGCGGCGCCTTCCTGGCGCGTGCTGGCGAAGCGGACCAGCTTGGCCAGCTTGTCGCGATGCGCGTAGTCCTCGGTCAGGCCTTCCTTCAGCACATGGCCGTAGGCATTCCAGAAGCCTTGGTACTTGTCCTTGTCTTCCTGCGCCAGCTTGTCGAGGAAGTCCAGGGTGCGCTTGATGCAGGCCGAGCGGATCTGGCTGACCAGCTTGTTGTCCTGCAGGATCTCGCGCGACACATTGAGCGGCAGGTCGTCCGAGTCGACCACGCCGCGCACGAAGCGCAGATAGGCCGGCAGCAGCTGCTCGGCGGCGTCCATGATGTACACGCGGCGCACGTAGAGCTTGAGGCCATGACGCTCGTCGCGGCCGCCCCACATCAAGTCATAGGGCGCCTCCTTCGGCACATACAGCAGCAGCGTGTAGCTCTGATTGCCTTCCACGCGGTTGTGCGACCAGCCCAGGGCCTCGCCGCTGCCGTGGGTGAGGTGTTGGAAGAAGCTTTGGTAGTCCTCGTCCTTCAACTCGTTCTTGTTGCGCGTCCACAAGGCGGAGGCCTGATTGACGCTGCGCCATTCGCCGCTGCCCGGCTCGGCGTTCTCGCCTTCGGCCGGCGTCCACAGCTTGATCGCGAAACCGATGTGGTCGGAATACTTGTGGATCAGCGACTCGATACGGCCGGGGCTGAGGAACTCGTCCTCCTCGGCCTTGAGGCGCAGCACGATCTCGGTACCGCGCGCCTCGCGTTCGCTTTGCTCGATGGCGTACTCGCCCTTGCCCTCGGATCGCCAGATCACGCCGGCTGCGGCCTCCAGATCGGCCCGACGGCTGCGCACTTCGACCTGATCGGCGACGATGAAGGCCGAGTAGAAGCCCACGCCAAACTGGCCGATCAGCTGCGAATCCTTGCGTGCATCGCCGCTCAGGCTTTCCAGGAAGCGCTTGGTGCCGGAACGGGCGATGGTGCCGAGGTTGTCGACCACCTCGTCATAGCTCATGCCGATGCCGTTGTCGCGGATGGTCAGGGTGCGCGCCTCGCGATCCAACTCGAGCTCGATGCGCAACTCGCTGCCCTGGGCATTGAGTTCCGGCCGCTGCAGCGCGGCGAAGCGCAGCTTGTCCAGCGCATCCGAGGCGTTGGAAATTAGCTCGCGCAGGAAAATCTCCTTGTGCGAGTAAAGGGAGTGGATCACCAGATGCAACACTTGCTGCACTTCGGCCTGAAAGCTACGGGTTTCAACACTCATGGGAATTCCAGATGGGCCACGACGATGGCCCGCATATGGGGCGTGCTGGCGCCGCTTCAAGGCCAGCCCGGTTCTGCACGCGCCAGCAGGCGTGCTCGCAACTGCCAAATGTTTGGCGAAAGCGACCGCCAGCTCCGCGCATGCTTGCCGCCGCCGGCAGAAGCATCGATAACCGGCGACCGTCACCATGCACGGGGGCATGGCCATGGCCTTACTTCGCAGCACCATCATCGTCAGTCTGAGCCTGTGGGCAGCCATGCCCGAGGCCATGGCCGGCACCGGTTTCTGGACCAGCAACGGCCCCTATGGCGGCCGCGTCGACAGTGCCGCCGTCGGACCTGCAGGTTCGGCGCGCGTGTACGCGACCGCCGGTCGTTCGGTGTTTCGCTCCGTCGATGGCGGGCAGACCTGGTTCGACTCCTCTGCCGGCGTCTACACGCTGGAGCCCGGCACGGGCGATGTGGAAGCGCATCCCAGCATTGACGGCCGTGCCCTGCTCGCCGGCGGCAAGCTCGTGTTCCTGACCACCAACGGCGCCCGCAGCTGGGTGCGCAGTGCGCAAGGCCTGCCCTTCGCGGGCAACAGCTTCCGCGCGGTGGATGTGGAGTACGCGCGCAGTGCACCCACCCGCGTCTACCTGGCCACCAAGGACGCTGGCTTGTTCCGCTCCACTGATGGCGGCGCCACCTGGTCGGCGGTGGCCGGCAACAGCAGCCTGCCGCCCGATCTGCAGCGCGTGGCGGTGGATCCGGGTGATCCCAACCGGATCCTGGTGTGGGCCGCCGAGCGCGATACGCAAGCCTTCGTGGCCAGTCTGTACCGCAGCACCGATGGCGGCATCAACTTCGCGCCGGTGACTGGTCCCTGGAACTCCAGTGGCGCGATCAACAGTGAGCTGGAACTCCTGGACTTCAATGGCAATACGCCAGGCACGGTGTTCCTGGCCGGGCGCTTTGGCAATTTCCGCTCGCTTGACGGTGGGCTCAGCTTCAGCGCGCTGCCACCTTTGCCCAGCAGTGCCTCACAGGTCCTGCAAAGCTTGAGCTTCGATCCGACTGTCCCCGGTCGCGTGTTCTTCGGCACCAGCCAAGGCGTGCTGCTCAGCACCAACAACGGCGGCAGCTACAGTCCGCTCAACAACGGGCTCAATGTCACCGCAGCAGACCCTGCCTCAATCGGCGAGTTGCTGCTGGATCCTGCCAACAGCACGCGACTGCTCGCCTTCTCGCTGTCCGGCGAGGTCTTCGCCACCTTGAACAGCGGCAATCAGTGGCTGCCGGCGAGCCAAGGTCTGCGCGGCACCGAGATCGCCACGCTGGCGGTGCACCCGGCCCGCGCCCAGCGCGTGTTCGCCGGACTGCGCAATCGGCGCACCGAGGCGGCTTCGCCTGCTCTGTATTTCTCCGACGATCTGGCGCAGACCTGGACGCGCAACAACCAGAGCCTGCTGCTGGACAGCGTCAGCGATGTGTTGATCGACCCCGCCACGGCACCCTCGCTGGCCAACACCGTGGTGTACGCGGTCGGTGAGGATTTCGCGCCCATCGGCCTGGCGCCGACCAGCTATCGCGGCGGCCTGTTCCGCAGCATCAATGGCGGCGCCACCTGGGCGGCAGTCGACAATCTGCTGCCCCTGCCCGCCGGCGGCGCCGCTGCCATCGGCAGCGTGAACGCCATTGCCATGGCAGCGCAGGCACCAGGTTCCGGCCCGGCCCAGACGCTGTACTTCGCTGCGCGCGGACGGCTCGATTGCAGCGGCTCCGGATCGACGCCCAGCATTGAGGTGCCCAGGCTCTGGCGCAGTACCGACGCTGCCACCAGCTGGCAGCCGCGCGATGGGCTGCCCGCCGGCACCTGCCAACCACGCCGTTATCTGCTCCGCCCGGTGTCCCTGGCTGCCGAACTGGCGCCGTCCAGCAAGGTGTTTGTCGGCATGGCTTTGGAGGGCTACGACGCGGCAGCGGGCAATCCCCTGCCGCCCGCAGGTGGCGGCTTGTTCGTCAGCACCAATGGTGGCGCCACCTGGTCTCCGGCCAACAACGGCCTGCCCACGCTGAGCGGCGGACCGCAGTACGATGTGCAGGCCATTGCGCTGAATCTGGCCAATCCATCGATCGTCTACGTGGCGGTCAATCCACCCGGCGGCGCGGCACTACCGGGTCGCATCTACAAGAGCACTGACGGCGGCGCCAACTTCAGCGCCGCCGACAACGGCATCGTCGGTGGCCGGGTGCGCGCTCTGGCCATCGATCCTGCCAACGGCAATCGCGTGTTTGCCGCCGTGCAAGGCGGCGACACCAATCCCGGCGGCGTCTTCATTTCAGAGAACGCGGGCTCGAGTTGGGACTCGCTGAGCATTCGGCTGCCAGTGGACTCCGCCTTGGCGCTGGCCATTTCGCGACCGGCTGCAGGCCCGCCCACCATCCACGCGGGCACTTTGGAAGGCGTGTTCAGCCTGACTCGCGAAGTCGATCGTGATCGCGACGGCCCGCTCGACAGCCAGGAAACGCTGGCGCCCGGTGGCGGCGATGGCAATGGCGATGGCACTCCTGACGTGGATCAGGCCGGGGTGGCCAGCATCGTGCGCGATCTGCCTGCCGGGCCGGCACCGGAAGGTGGCACCACCACGACCACCATCGGCAATGTGGATCTGTTCCGCGGCAGCGGCGGCGCTTGCACGCAGATCTACGACGCACACGCTGTCGATCCGCTGACGCTGCCGATCGACGACTTCAATCCGCAGCCGCGCGGCGGCCTGATCCGCTTCGAATTGTTCGACTGCAGCCAGGCCGTGATCGAAGTCTTCTTCCACGGCGAGACCTACCCGCCGGGCAGCCGCTTCCGCCGCTTCGGGCCGACCAGCATCGGCAACGCGCTCAGCTTCGATTGGTTCGACATGGGCAATGCGGCGACATTGACCCCGACGCGCTGGACGCTCAACATCGTGGACAACGGCCCTGGCGATCTGCGCAGTGAAGTCGGGCGTATCTTGTTCATCGGTGGTCCGGCCTTTCCGGACGGCATGTTCCAGAACGGCTTTGAATGAGCGGCAAGGACGAATCCGACTCCTCCTCCATCCCTGATACCCGCATCCTGCAACCCGATGCCGCGGTGGCGCCTTCGCGCCCGACCGCGCCTTCGCGGGGGCCGTCCAGTCACGCCTGGAGCGGCCGCCAGATCGATGACTACGAAATCGAACGCGTGCTCGGCGCCGGCGGCATGGGGGTGGTTTACCTCGCGCGACAGCGCCATCCGCAACGCCAGGTGGCGATCAAGACGCTGATTTCCGAACACGATCGTCCGGATCTGCTGGCCCGCTTCCAGCAGGAAGCCGAGATCCTTGGCCGGCTCAAGCACCCTGGCATCGCCCAGGTCTATGCCACCGGCGTGGCGGAACTGGACGAGGGCACGCAGCCCTACATCGTCATGGAGTACGTG
>ERZ1066138.557-NODE-557-length-12465-cov-7.984851_pt1 | contig 12465 bp, 12 predicted proteins | sample MGYA00382785_ERZ1066138 | MGnify/ENA primary metagenome ERZ1066138 (study PRJEB33369, sample SAMEA5778368) | biofilm metagenome | biome: Industrial cooling water; feature: Water cooling tower basin; material: Biofilm | place: United Arab Emirates | collected...
GCGATCGGCCGCGCCTTCCTGCAGATCGCGATCTGCGCGACGGCCCCGCATGCCTGTGCGCCCGCGGTCGGTGCGATAACGCTCGCCGCCGGAGGGTCGGCCACGGACGCTCTGAAGGCCACGGCGTTCGCGTTTGCCTCGCAGATGGTGTGGACCGAGGTCGGCTTCCACGTCCGCGATGCGGGGATCGCCAGCAACATCGTCGCCAAGAGCGCGGTACACGGCGTGGTTGGCGGCGCGCTGTCGATGGCGCAGGGCGGCACGTTTGTCGACGGGTTCGTCGCCAACGGCGTCGGCGCGGCGGCCGGCATCGCGGGACTGTCGTTTCGAATGACGGGATGACTTGGCTGGGGCGGGAGGGTTCGAACCTCCGCATGACGGAATCAAAATCCGTTGCCTTACCACTTGGCTACGCCCCAAAACCGGGCGGGCTTCCCCGCCGCGGCGCGCACCATACTGGCCCGAAAGCCCGCCAGCAACGGCCCCGTTCCGGCGGTACAACTTGCCGCTGGAAAAGCCCGAATCCGTAATGCTTGCGGCGGCAGAGCCGGATGGCTATAAAGCGCTCCCGCCCGCGATTTTGGCCCACAGTGGCCGTCGCGGAAACGCTCGTTCGCCCCATCCTGCCGCTGTCGCAAGCGGCGTTCGATGGACGCGGCACCGGTCGGAGCGTAGCGCAGCCTGGTAGCGCACTTGCTTCGGGAGCAAGGGGTCGGAGGTTCGAATCCTCTCGCTCCGACCAATTTCACATTTGTTGCGTACCGCTTTGCTGCCCGGTTTTGGCGTTCGTGCACGGGATAAGCAGCGCCGGCCAAAGGCAACCATGTCGAACCGTGCCAAAGTGCATGTCATGGCGAGCGCCGCAGCGGCAACGAGACGTCTCCTGTGACCCAACCGGACTTCAAGACGTCGATGACGTTCCGTTACGGCCATCCCGAACCGATGGCACCCGGCGTCGTGCGTCTGGTCGCCCCCAACCCGAGCCCGTTCACCTTCAAGGGCACCAACACCTATCTCGTCGGCACGGCGGAACTCGCCGTCATCGACCCCGGTCCCGATGACGCAACACATCGCGCCGCAATCCTCGCTGCCGCGTCAGGCCGGCCGATCACCCACATTCTCGTCACGCACGCCCACCGCGATCACAGCGACGGCGCTTCCCCGCTCGCGCGCGCGACCGGAGCACCGGTGGTCGGCTTCGGCCGCTCCGGGGCGCCGGGCCGGCAGGATGCCGCCCACATGCCGTCGGGCAAGGAATTCGTCGATCACGCCTTCGCGCCCGATATCGCACTCCAAGACGCGCACGTGATCGATAACGGCGACTGGTCGCTCGAAGCGCTGCACACGCCGGGGCACGCGCCCGACCACCTCTGCTTTGCGTTGCAGGGCCGGCGCATCGTCTTTTCAGGCGATCATGTGATGGCGTGGAACACGACCGTGATCGCTCCGCCCGAAGGCCGCATGGCGGATTACACCGTGTCGCTCGAAAAACTCTTGCAGCGCCGCGACCGGCTTTATCTGCCGGGACATGGCGGACGTATGGAAAAGCCGCTCCGCGCCGTGAAGGCCTATCTCGTCCATCGCCAATGGCGCGAACAGGCCATCCTTGCCGCTATCCGCAGCGGAGCAACGACCGTGCCCGAGGTCGTCCGCCGCGTATACAGCACCATCGACGCGCGCCTGATCAGGGCGGCGGAACTCTCCGTTCTGGCGCACGTCGAGTATTTGACCGAGCGTCGTCTCGTGACGTGCGACCGCCCGCTTTCTCTCGATCAGCGTTTTTTCCCGGCTTGAGTTTCTTGGCCCCGGCCGCAGGCGCGTCCCCCGGCGCCGGCACGGTCGCTTCGAGCCGCGCCACGATTTCGCGCATCATGTCCCGCATCCGCTGCGCGTTGGCGCCGAAGTCGGAGCGGCCGTAGCGCGAGGCGGATCTCAGATCGATCCGCGATTGCGGCGCGTCCGGGTCGCCGATCGGCGTCACGCGGACGGCCACATCGTCGTAAAACCCGAGGATCAGCGTGCGGTCGACGGCCTCCGCGCGACCGATGGCGTTCTCTTCTGTCGGCTCTTCCTCCGCGACGATCGTGAGTTGCAGTTTCTTCAAAACCTCCAGCACCAGATCGAACGTTTCGGCGGGCGGACGATTGACGTCGAGTGGCTTGAGGTCTGGGTAGAACTGGGTCTGCACGGCGGCAAAACCGGAGCCGGGATATTTCGCGGGATTGGCGCGCCCCGATCTGGCGTTCGCAAGGGTGCGGAACTCGGGCGGGTTGACCGTGTCCGTCGTCACGTCGTTGAGCAGCGGATAGGACCGCGCCAACAGACCCACGCTGAACGGCACGCTGAGGATCATCAGCGCCAGCACCATGCCGAATCCGATCCGCGCCGCACCCGGCCGCCCCGTCCGCCAGATGCCGATGATCCCGCCGAGGCCGAGCACCAGGGCGAGTGCCGCCAAAGCAAACCCCGCCGCCACGACGTTCATCGCCACCGCCGTCGGCAAGCCGAAAAACCGGTGCAGCAGAACCGCGACCGCGATCATGACGGCCGCAAATACCGCCAGCCGCGAGCACCACAGGCTGGATCTGTGTGGCGTCCCTGCCGTTGCATCGACCATCCGCGCGTCTTCCCTGCCCAACGCGCTGTCTTATACGGCAGAATCGGACAAAAAGGAGAGTGTGCAGTTCCGCCATCCTGTTTCGCGCGCCGCGCCCGCGTGGAGACCGATGCATGACCGGACGAACCGCCGTCCTTGCCGCTTTCGCCGTGCTCGCCCTGACCGGCGGCGCAACCGCTCAGCCTCCCGGTTCCGAGACCCCGGCAGCCGCGCAATCCGCCACCGGGCCGCCGGACGATACCCTCACACTTCTGTCCGTCGACGTCCGCACCCTCCCCGGCCTTATCGCTCACAAGCCCGACGCCCCCGCTCCGCAGTGGCGCACGAGCTTCGGCTCCGAGCGCCGCTCCGCGCCCACAACCGTGAAATCGAAAACCAGCGTCGATGCCGACATCGTCCTCCTCCAGGGCGTCACGGATATCCGCGCGCTCCGCCGCTGGTTTCCGGCCGGTCAATGGCGCCTTGTGGCCTCCCGTCAACTCTTCGCCGCGCTGCCGGGCGAGGGCGCGTCCGATCCGGCGACACCCTCAACGGCCACCCCCGTCCCCTCCACCGCCGTCGCCGTACGCCTGCGTCGCGGCCTCAGACTGACGGCCCAAACCCATCTCCTTGAATTGGCAGATGCTCTTGGCAACCCCAACACGCCCACCGCCGCCGCAACGGCCGTCCGGGTGCTCATCGACAATCGCGAGACCTGGGCCGTATCCGTCCTCCTGCCTGAAGCGTGCACCACCGCCTGCCCCGGCCGCGATGCCCTTCACCGCTGGCTCACAAGCCGGACCGCCGAAAACGTCCGCATCGTCACGGGCGGCCGCTTCCACTCACCCGCCGATCCGTCACGTCCACCCATGCCATCCGGTTGCGCCCAATTCGGCCTGCGCCTCGACCCGGCACCCCCGCCCCCGCGCCAATCCTTCGTTCCCGCATCGTTAACGCCAGCACTGGGTTGCGCCGCCACCACAACGGTTGCAAAATAGCATTTGATTGTAACACGTTGCGCTGCTTCTCTCGAATTTCCCAACAACTCAACCAAGGTTACCCGCTGCAATGGCCTACCGGCTTAAAATCGGCGCGCGTCTCGACAAGGACACCCGCAAGCTGCTCACCGCGCAAATCGGCCGCGCGGTCGGCTATCTCGCGGGAACCATCGACGACAGCGCCAGCAGCATCCACGCGACCCGCAAGTGCCTCAAGCGGAGCCGCTCGATCCTGCGCATCGTCGAGCCGGCTCTGTCCCGCAAATCGTTCCGCGCGACCGATCGCACCTTCCGCGACATCGCCCGCCTCTTGTCCCACGATCGCGATCGCGAGGTGATCGGCGACACCCTGGCCATGCTCTCGGCCAAAGCCGCCGGCGGCGCAAAAGCGGCGATTGGCGCGGCCATTGACGAACTGGATGCAGGCAGCCCCGCACCTGTCGAAATCGAGAACCGCGAGGAAAAAGTCGCACTTGCCATCGCGCGGCTGCAAGCATGTGAGCCCGTCATCGCGGCGCTCGATATTCGAAAGCCCGGCATAAAAACGCTCGCCCAAGGCTTCGCCGCAACCTACGGCGACGGGCGGAAATGCTTGAAGACGGCCTACCGCCTCCAAAGCGACGAAGCGTTTCACACGTTCCGCAAATCGCTGCAGCACCACTGGCGCCATTGCCAATTGCTCGCCCAGGCGTGGCCTGAACTTCTCAACGTCCGCGTCGCCGCGGCCCGCGAACTCTCGCAAATGGTCGGCATCGACCATGATCTGAGTTTGGTTGCGGGCCATTTCGCAGAGTCCACCCGCTCGGCTCTCGATCCGGCCACCCGAACCGCCGTCATAACGGCTGCAAGAGCCGAGCAGGCACGGCTACGCGCCGAGGTGAAGCCGTTGGCCGGTCGCCTCTACGCCCACAAGGCCACGACTATGGAGCACTTGATCCTCGACCTTTGGCCGGCGGCCATCCGCTTGGCGCAACACCATCGGACGCAAGAACCAGCTCCGGAACTTTCCCTAGACGAGTTCGCGCCCCCGCACGCCGTGGCCCGGCACTGAATAGTGCCGATCCTCTGCGTGGGGGACCGGCCTGATAACTTTCGCCACGGCCAAAGCTGCGGCCACACGATTGTCCCGGCCAATCGGATACGCTACGGGTCACGTATCGGGGTCTCACGCCCTTTTTTCCGGACAGTTTATGCTCAAACCCTATCCGCCCCGCGCCGAAGCCTCGAATCTTCCGGAGACCCATCCGCAAGTCGCATTCGGGCGCGTCGGCGTTCTGCTATTGAACCTCGGCACCCCGGACGGCACGAGCTACTGGCCGATGCGCCGCTACCTGAAGGAATTCCTCTCCGACGAGCGCGTCATTGAGGAGCCGAAGTGGAAATGGTGGCCGATCCTCAACCTGATCATTTTGACCGTGCGCCCTTCGCGCAAAGGCCGCGACTACGCCACCATCTGGAACAATGAACAGGACGAAGGCCCGCTGAAGACCATCACGCGATCCCAGTCCGATAAACTTGCCGAGCGTTTGTCCGGCCATCCTCGCGTCGTGGTTGACTGGGCCATGCGCTACGCCAATCCGACGACCGAAAGCCGTATCCGCGAACTCCAAAAACAGGGCTGCGAACGCATTCTCCTTGTGCCGCTCTATCCGCAGTACGCCGCGGCTACCACCGCCACCGCCTGCGATCAGGCCTTCCGCGCGCTGATGCAAATGCGCTGGCAACCGTTCGTCCGCGTCGCGCCGGCCTACCACGACGATCCGGTCTATATTGATCGTCTCGCCAAATCGATGCGTGACAGCCTGGCCGGCCTCGACTTCGTGCCCGAGAAAATCGTCGCCACGTTCCACGGCATGCCGCAAAAGTATTTCGACAAGGGCGATCCCTACCACTGCCATTGCCAGAAGACATCGCGGCTGCTCCGCGAAAAGCTCGGCTGGCCGGAAGAAAACTGGCTGACGACCTTCCAGTCCCGGTTCGGAAATGATCCGTGGCTACAGCCGTACACCGACATGACCGTCGAACGCCTGGCCAAAGAGGGCGTCAAAAAGCTGGCCCTCGTGGCTCCTGGTTTTTCCGCCGACTGCCTAGAAACGCTGGAAGAGTTGGACGGCGAAAATCGCCACATCTTTGAGGACAACGGCGGCGAAAAATTTGCCTACCTGCCTGCGCTCAACGACAGCGACGAAGGCATCGACGTGATCGAAGCCGTCGTCCGCCGCGAACTCCAGGGCTGGATTTAGGCCGTCAGCCCCGGCTGCCTATCGCCCGTTGCCCGTTGCCTGCTGCCTCCTGCCTGCTGCCGGCTACCCGCCGCTCACGGCCACAGCCACGCCGGCGCGCCGAACTCCTCGTCCCAACTGTCCCACACCACGTCGCCAAAACCGACCGAATAGGTCACAAGCCGCCACCCGGCGCCCTGCCGCGCCAGCAACACGGCAGCTTCTTCGCTGAACGAACCGTCCTTCGCGTCCTGCGCGTAGATTGACTTTGAATAGTCGATCGCCTTGCCGTCCGGCCGCTTGGGAACGCCATAGACAAATGCCCAATCCGGCGTGACCCTGAGCGACGTCACCTGAAAGACGATCGCCTGCCCGAGGTCCTTTTCGACGGGCACCCGCGCCGCATCAAGCACGGCCTTCCGCTCCGCGCTGCCCTGCTTCGGCGTTGAGAACCGGCTGTCCGCCAGAACAGGCCCTGCAAGGACCAGCAAAACGCCAACCATCATCCGCAGCACCATCCGCCAGCCCCGAAAAGTTGCACAAACACCCATCCTAAAATCATCTTGCCAGCACATCCGCGCCCTAAAAAGGCGAAGATAAAACCCTCTGTTTACTTTGTTTTTCACAATCGACCGTAATCGTTCGCATTGAACCTTTCAATCGATCCGCCCTGCGCGGTCCACCCAGAGGGACATCCTATGTTCGCTGACGGCTTTCAGATCTTTGGCCTGCTGCTGATCGGCCTTGCGGTCTTCACGCTTTGGTCGACCGTCAAGGTCGTGCCCCAGGGCTTCAACTTCACAGTCGAAAATTTCGGCCGCTTCACCCGCACGCTGGCCCCCGGCCTGCACTTTCTCATTCCGATCGTCGAGCGGGTCGGCAACCAGGTCAACATGAAGGAGCAGGTGATCGACATCCCGAGCCAGGACGTTATCACCCGCGATAACGCCATGGTCCGCGTCGATGGCGTCGCCTTCTTTCAGGTCCTCGACGCCGGCCGCTCCGCGTACGCCGTCGACAACCTCGAACTCGCCACCATCAACCTGACCATGACCAACGTCCGCACGGTCATGGGCTCGATGGACCTCGACGAATTGCTCTCCAACCGCGACGTCATCAACGCCAAGCTTCTCACTGTCGTCGATGCTGCCACCGAAGCCTGGGGCGTCAAGGTCACGCGCATCGAAATCAAGGACATCGCCCCCCCGCGCGATCTCGTCGACAGCATGGGCCGCCAGATGAAGGCGGAACGCGAAAAGCGCGCCCAGATCCTGGAATCGGAAGGCCTCCGTCAGGCTGCCATCCTCAAGGCCGAAGGCGCTAAGCAAGCTGTCGTCCTGGAAGCCGAAGGCCGCCGCGAAGCCGCGTTCAAGGACGCCGAGGCGCGCGAACGTGCCGCCGAAGCCGAAGCCAAGGCGACGCAACTTGTCTCGGACGCCATTTCGAACGGCAACGTTCAGGCCATCAACTACTTCGTCGCCAACAACTACGTGAAAGCGTTGGAATCGCTGGCCTCGGCCCCGAACCAGAAGGTCATCATGATGCCGCTCGAAGCCTCGTCGGTGATCGGTTCGATCGCCGGGCTCGCTCAGCTCACCGGTGATGCCTTTGGCGGTGCTCCCAAGTCGCCGCGCGCTTAATCGCCATTCGGACATCGTGACATGGAAAATCTGCTCTCACTCCTGATCGGGCTCGGCTTCTGGAGCTGGCTCGCCGTCGCGCTCATCTTGATGGCGCTCGAAACGATCATTCCAGGGGTCCACTTCCTTTGGTTCGGCCTTGCCGCCTTCGTCGTCGGTCTCCTGGTCGCGATCGTGGCGGCCATGGGGCTTGCCGACGAATTCCCCCTCGCTCTCCAGCTCGTGGTCTTTGCACTGTTGGCCGTCGCGACTGTTTTCGCCGTCAAGAAGCTCTCCGGCTCGAGTCCGACCGATCACCATCCCGACATCAATGCGCCCGGCTCCCAGTTCATCGGCCGCATCGTCATTGTTGAGGAAGCAGTCAGAAACGGTCGCGGCAAGGTCCGCGCCGGCGACAGCGTCTGGCTGGCGGAAGGCGAAGACGCCTATGTCGGAGCCCGCGTACTCGTGACCGGCGTCAACGGCACGGCACTCGTCGTGACCAACGACACCGAAGAATAAGAAAAAAGTCGGAGCAAGCGCGCTTCGGAAGGGGTCTCGGTCTCGGAAGGGGTCTCGGAAGGGGTCAGACCCCTACTGAGGGGTCTGACCCCATTTGAGCGGACCCCATTTGAGCGGACCCCAGCCTAGGCCACGCCCGCACGCAGCAGATCGTGCACGTGCACGATACCGACCGGCTTGCCCTTGTCGACCACGAACAGCGCCGTAATGCGCGACGCGTTGATCACTTCCAGCGCCGCCGATGCAAGCGTCGTCGGGCTCACCGTCTTCGGCTTGCCCGTCATGATCTCGCCCGCTGTCGCCGACAACAGATTTGCCCCCATGTGACGGCGCAAGTCGCCGTCGGTCACGACCCCGACCAGCTTGCCTTTGCCATCGACGATCCCGAGGCAACCGAAGCTCTTCTCCGTCATGACGACAAGCGCCTCGGCCATCGGCGTCGATTTGGATGCCAGCGGCAGCCGGCTCTCCTTGTGCATCAGGTCGGCCACGTATTTGAGGCTCGCTCCAAGTGAGCCGCCGGGGTGAAACATCTTGAAGTCTTGCGCCGTGAAACCGCGGCTTTCGAGCAGCGCAACCGCCAGGCAGTCGCCGATGGCGAGTTGCATGGTGGTCGATGTCGTCGGCGCCAGCCCGTGCGGACAGGCTTCTTTCGTTCGCGGCAGTTCGAGTACGACGTCGGCCTGCTGACCCAGCGCCGAAAGAGCATTCGAAGTGACCGCGATCATCGGCACTGAAAAGCGGCGCGAGAAGGTGATGAGGTTTTTCAGTTCGACCGTCTCGCCCGACCAGGACAAAGCGAGGATCACATCATCGCGCGTAATCATTCCGAGATCGCCGTGCGACGCCTCGGTCGGATGCACGAAAAAAGACGGCGTTCCCGTCGACGCGAGCGTTGCGGCAACCTTCTGGCCGACGTGCCCGCTCTTGCCGATGCCCGAAACGATGACCCGCCCGCGCGCGCGCTTGATCAGCGCGACCGCCTCGGAGAATGGAGCCGACAGCCCATTATCCAGCGACGCTCGCAACGCCGCCAGACCCTCCGATTCGAGTTCGAGGGTCCTGATCGCTGACCCGATGATGGATGCGTCGGCTGACCGTCCGCCCGGAATGGCTTTCAATTTCCCCATGGTCCCTGCTGCCACCGCCCACCCCGCTGATTTCAAGAACCGCTGCCGCCCGGAACTCAGGGTTCCGGCAGCCCTCGCTGCACCGGACTCAAAACCATGAGCCAGATTGTCTAGCAGAGCGGGCGCCCGCAACCAAATCCGGCGAAGCGCTGTCCACGGCCACAGCGGAAAGCGGGACTCCGGGAGCTTAAAGCCGCATTAACCGGCCCTGCCTACTGTCTTGCGACCCGTGTGTGCATCCCATTGCAGTGTCTGCCACAGGCGCCACCCGTGCCCGCATCAGTGATTTTGAGAGCAGGATCCGTCTGCCGCGCGCCCGTTTGGGCAATCGGTGCACTGATCGTATGCGCGGGCGAGGCGATCGCCCAGGCGCCGACGCCTGTTCCTGACTTGCGCGGCACCGTTCCGGGCGGCCTTACGGTGCCGGGCCGCGCGGCCACGTCGACGCCACCGTCGACCCGCCTACCGGCCGGCTCGCCCGCCGATGATGCCTTGCCGAGCCCCGATCTCCGGCCCGCCCTCCCCGACGACGATCCGACTGCCGAACCGGTGGACCCGTTTCTTGACGACACGCCACGTCCTGCGCCCGGTGAACGCCTCCCCGTTGTCGACGGCGACCTGACGACCCCCGACGAACGCACGTCGCTTGCCCGCGACGGAATTGTCGAGATTGGCGAACCGCCCGTACCGCAGGACGGAACCGACCCCACGCTCATCGACAGCCGTCCGCAGGAAGAGGCCGATCTCTTCACCACCCCCATCGAAACAACGCCGGCTGGACACGACCCGCTGCTCTTCCAAATCGAGGACATCGATCCTTTACGCACCGATCGCCGGCCCGGCCGCCTGTTCACGCAGGAGCCCTACGACCCCGTCGGCGTCCGCGTCGGCTCGTTCGTCTTCTTCCCCGAATTCACCATGGCCGGCGAGGCCACCTCGAACGTCTTGAGGCTGGAACCTGCCGACTCCGATGTCGCGGCGGAGTTCGACAGCCGCGCCCGGCTTGTCTCCAACTGGTCCATCCACGCCCTCGAATTCAATGCCAGGGGTCTCACGTCCTTCCACGACGAGTTTCCCGGTGAGGATGACGCCTTCTGGAACGCCGAAGTTCGCGCGCGCCTCGACCTCGGCCGCCGCACCAACTTTCAAGGCCTCGTCTCCCACGATGTGCGCCAGGAAGGCCGCGGCGCAATCGACGCAGCGCAAACGGGCGACCGCGCCGAAGTCACCACCCAGACCGCCGATCTGACCTTCAATCACCGCTTCAATAGGCTGTCCATTCAACTGCGCGGCGGTTACGACGACATCGACTTCGGCCCCAGCGACGGCGGCGGCGGCGCCACCAACCCCAACGACGACCGCGACACGCAAGTTTCCACCGAAGCCGCGCGCGCAACCTGGGAATTCCGGCCCACCTTCTCCATTTTCGGCGAAATCGAAACCAACCAGCGCCGCTACGACGACGACGCCGTCGCCGACGGTTTCAGCCGCGACAGCAACGGCTCCCGCCTCCGCGCCGGCATCGACTTCGGATCGAGAGGCCAGACCGTGCGCGGCCAGATGAGCCTCGGATACGGAATGCAGGACATGAAGGACGCAGGACTCGGTGACGTCGGCGGCGTCGTCGTCGACGCCGATGTCGCCTGGCGAATGAACGAACTGACGACGCTGCGCTTCCTCGCCCGCTCGGACATTTTCGATACCAACACGGCAGGATCGGGCGGCGTACTGTCCCGCAGCGCCGGGCTCGAAGCGCGCCACGCCTTCCGCCGCTTCGTCATCGCCACCGCCGGCCTGACCTACACCGATTACGACTACAACGGCGTCCCAATTTCCGAATCCGAACTGCGCACGTCACTGCTGCTCGAATACTACGTCAACCGCGAGTGGACCCTGTTTGGCCAGTGGGATCACATCAACTACGACAGCAATCAACCGGGCAGCACTTGGTCCGCCGACGATCTGCGGGTTGGCGCGCGCTGGCGGCAATAGTACCGCCCAAAAAAATTTTACGGCCGGAGTTCAGCCCCGGCCGTACATCAAACAAAACCCCAGGCTCGTCGTTACTTCGCAGCCTGCCGGCGCGCGACCTCAGCGGCCGAGACCTCACCAGCAGCTACGAGAGCGTTGACGCACCGGTTGGAGAGCTTCAAGCCGTTAGCGCGCATGCACTGACGAACGGCGGGGCTCGAGGGCGAGTGCTGGCTGCAGTAGGAGAAGTAGTCGCCGGCGCAGGCCATTTTCACACGGGCCGAGACAGCTTCGGCCTCCGAATTGCCGCCGGCAAGAGAGCCGAGGGCCAGGAACACGGTGGCTGCAGCGCGGGCAGTCAGAAGGCTGGTGATCGGGGTCATGGCATTTACTCCTGGGGGTCTGAGTGGCCAATTGCTTCGTCTGACCAGGAGAGTGCCGAAATCCACAGCCCACGGCTGTTCCTCGCGGAACGGGCGCGAAAAATTCGATGTTATCTGGGTTGGGGGCCGGATTTAGCCGAACTTACGGTTAACGGTATGTGATCGTCTTGGCCGAAGGCCACACCACGCGGTACCCGAAATCGACCGATTCCTCGTCGTTGGGATCGATCTTGAGATCCCACGCTACAACGCCGCGCATGTCGTCGACATCGGTCGCCGTCGGCGTCGTTCCGCCGGTCGCCTCGACCTTGATGTCGGCATTGTTCGACACCGGCAACTGGTCGAGGACCTTCACGGACATCGTCCGCTCGTGGAGATTCTTGACCGTGATCTTGAACCGCCGCACATCCGTGCGCGACGTCGAAATCAGACCTGTCTCCCCGCGCTTCTCTTCCACAAGGACATGCTTCACGCGGATCAGGTCGTCCGATCCAAACCCGAGTTCGTGCTTTTCGCCTGGCGACAATATGGGCAGCGACCCCGCACCGACGAACGTCCCATCGCGAAAAAGAGACACCGGCCCCGGCAGCAGCGGAGTCCCTGCTGGCAGGACCAGCGTCGCATAAAGGTACGCCTTGGTATCCTCCCGCGGCACCGTTTTGATGCTGAGCTGCGGATCAATCTTCTCCGTCAGCAACTGCACGCGCTTCGCCTCGTTCGTGTTCGGCACGCTGCCCCGCCCGGGCACCGCGAACACAGCTTGGAATGGTGAGACGACAACGGCGGCTTGCTGCGCCTCGACGCGAACCGGCGAGACCTCGGGCGCTGCGGCGTCAGCCATGGCCATCTGATCGGCGTCAGCCTCAGCCGGAGGTGCAGCCATGCGTTTTACAGGCGCGCTCTCCGGTAGAGGCGCTCCCGCCATCGGGCGCGGTTGCGGCGGCTCCAAGAAATCGACTGTGATGGTATTGAGTTCGGGTATCGCCGCACTGGCGTTCGGCCGCGTCGTCGAAAGCGTCAGCGC
>ERZ1066138.558-NODE-558-length-12427-cov-7.971629_pt1 | contig 12427 bp, 10 predicted proteins | sample MGYA00382785_ERZ1066138 | MGnify/ENA primary metagenome ERZ1066138 (study PRJEB33369, sample SAMEA5778368) | biofilm metagenome | biome: Industrial cooling water; feature: Water cooling tower basin; material: Biofilm | place: United Arab Emirates | collected...
TCGCGTGGACGCAGCCATCGCGCCGCTCATGCGCGAACTGGGTGCGGCCGTCAGCGACGTGCAACAGGCCCCTTACGTCGCGTTCGACGGCGCGACGGATTACGCGGTCTTTGAACAACGCTACGCAAAATCCGCCAGAAAGAACCGGAAGCGCCAACTCCGCCGCCTGCATGAACTGGGCGATTTGGCGTTCGCGCGGCCTTCGCCGGGCCAGGAAGCCCGCGAGGCCGCAGCGGCCGCCCTCAAATTAAAGCGCAACTGGCTGCGGGAACGCGGTCTGGTTTCAGCCGCCGTCACCGACGTGCGCACGCAAGACTTCTTCCGCGATTGCGTGTCGGGCGACGGACCCAGCACGGGTGTGGACATCGCCGTGATCAAGTCCAACGGTGACGTTGCTGCCGCCGAGATCTCAGTCCATTGCAAAGGGCACATTGCCGTCCATCTCATTGCGTACGACGCCCGCTTCGAAAAGACGGGAGCCGGCGCGCTGCTCATGGAGGATAGCGTTCGCCGCGCTTGCCACACGGGCAAGTCCGTGGTCGACCTGCTCGCCCCGGGAGCCGACTACAAATTCGAATGGGCCGACCGCGCCATCGCCGTCACCGATTGGGTACTTGGCCTCAGTCCCGCCGGAAGGCTTTTCGGCTCGGTGTACGTGTGCCGCATCAGGCCGGCCGCAAAAGCACTCTTGGAGCGGCTGCCGCCTCTGGTCCGGCGGCGGCTGTCAATGTTCGCTAGCGCAGCCGCGTTGTCGCAATAGCGAGCGGGCATTACTTGACGCCGAGCTTTTTTTGCAGGCTCGACGACGACGTCGTGTACTGGAACACGACTTTCTTGTCGGGATAGACGATCCTCTGAGCGGCCTGCGCCATCAAGGCGGCTTCGTGGAAGCCGGAGAGGATCAACTTCAGCTTGCCGGGATACGTGTTGATATCACCGATCGCGAAAATGCCCTTCTCGCTCGTCTCGAACTTCTCGGTGTCCACGGGAATGAGATTTTCGTTCAGGTTGAGGCCCCAATCCGCGACGGGACCGAGCTTCATGGTCAATCCGAAGAAGGGCAGCATGGCATCGACGGCAACGGGCTCTTCGCCTGCGGCCGTCTTCACCGTCACCGTCCGCAAGACGGGCGCCTCCCCGTCGAGCCGCGTCATCTGACCGATCATGAGCCGCACTGCTCCTTCGCCGACGAGACGCCGCATCTCGTTGACGGAATGTGGTGCGCCGCGGAAATCATCCCGGCGATGAAGGAGCGTCAGGCTCCTGGCGACGGGGGCGAGGTTCAGCGTCCAGTCCAGTGCGCTGTCACCGCCGCCGACGATCAGCACATCCTTGCCGCGGAAATCTTCCATGCGGCGCACCGAGTAGAAGACGGACGTGCCTTCGTAAGCCTCTATGCCGTCGAGCGGCGGGCGCTTGGGCGTGAACGATCCGCCGCCAGCCGCGATGACCACGACTTTGGCGAGAAACTGCTTGCCGGCATCGGTCGTCAGCAGAAAGCGGCCATCGGGCTGGCGTGCCAGTGCGTCGATGCGTTCGCCGAAATGATAGACGGGATGGAACGGCTTGATCTGCTCCAGGAGGCGGTCGGTCAGTTCCTGGCCCGTGACGACCGGCAGGGCGGGAACATCATAGATCGGCTTTTCCGGATAGAGTTCCGAGCACTGTCCGCCCGGCTTACCCAGAATATCGACGACGTGGCATTTCAGGTCGAGCAGGCCCAATTCGAAGACGGCAAAAAGTCCGCACGGCCCCGCCCCGATGATGACGACATCGGTTTCGATGGGTCCGGTGCCTTCGGGTCGTTCGATTGCGGTCATCAGCCTTTCAACTCTCAGCGACTGCGCGGGATGTCAGAACTGCTTTGCGGGTACCCGCAGCACCAGGCCATCGAGTGCTGCCGTTACTTTTATCTGGCAACTGAGGCGGCTTTCCTCGCGGACATCGAACGCAAAGTCCAGCATGTCTTCTTCCATGTCGGACGGCGCGCCGGTGGTCTGGCGCCATTCCGGGTCGACATAGACGTGGCAGGTGGCGCAGGCGCACGCTCCGCCGCATTCGGCCTCGATGCCGGGGACATCCGCCATCTTCGCGGCCTCCATGACCGTGAGACCTTCCTCCGCAGTCACCGCCTGGGAGGTGCCGTCGGGCTGGATGAACGTGATCTTGACCATCTCGCCTCTGTTAAATCCGATCTGTTGGGGGGTGCTGGATTGCCGCCATTGGCGGGGTCGCTCTTGGGTGCCCCGTCCGGCCATGGCCATAGACGCGGGGCTCACCGAATACAAGACTCATCGCGCGAGCCGTATCAGCCTATCTGCCGGCCGCCGTGGCAGCCTGGATGTAGGCGAGCGCATCATCGACGGCGATGCCGCAGGCTGTCAGCACGTCCTTCCGCACTTTCGGGTCATGAACAATCGACGCATCGCGCTCGGCCGCTGCCGCTGCAGAAGCCAACCGCCAGGCTCCGACGGTGCGCGCCGAACCCTTCAACGTGTGGGTGGCGATTTTCCATTCCCGTTCGCTTTTCGCGGCATGGAGCGCGGCCATCGTCTTGGGCAACTCGCCGGCAAAAAGGTCGAGCACCTCACGTTCGAGTTGCTGATCCCCCATCGTGTAGCGACGCAGGTGTCCGTGATCGATGGGCGGCGCGGATCCGGGCAGCCCGGACGAGACGTGCCGGTCGTCTGCGGCCAGCAGTTCGCCGTTTTCGAGCATATCTGAACTCCGCTGACGTCGCCGGGGACGGCGTTGCTCACCCTCGCAGGGCCGTCTCTAAACAAAACTAAAGACTTGGCTCCACGTTGCGAGACAGTGAACAACCCCTTGCACCGGCGTCGCAGTGCGGGACGGCATCACCCTTTGGCCGCAAAACACCCCTACCGCCTTGAGGTATCGCTTAGACACAGTGACGAAATTCAGTGGTGCGTGGCGCATAATTGGGATTTGAGGCCCCCCTGTCAGTTGGGCTATCAATTCCCGTAGGGGATGCGCCGCTGGCGCTCGGGGACCGCTCTTGAAAATGGCGCAGGACAAGAAAGCATCGCGAGAGCCGCCGGGCTTGACGCTGCCGCCGCCGCTTTCGGACGAGTCCGCGCCAACCACGGCCGCCGGCCCACCTTCCCTTCCCCCGCCGCTGCCGAAGAGCGACGCCAAAAGCCGGAGAGCGAAAGTCGCGACCGCGCCGGCACCTCCGGCAGCCTTGCCCGGACCTGATGCCGACAATGGCGAAGTCAGCCAGCGCCGGGCAGCCAAGCGCCGGCCGGCGGGACCGCCGCGCGGTCAAGTTGCCGCCAACGACGATGTGCCCTCCATCGGCGGTCTGATCTATGCGCTCGATCAGAAGCCCGACAACAAGCCGTTTCGCTACGCGGCCATCGTCAGTGCTGCATGGGCGCTCGTCACCTCCGTCTTCGGCTGGATGATTTTTTCAACCAAGATCGCCGAGGGCCAGGGCCTTGGGGCGATCGCTTCCGATCCGGCGACGTTCCTCATCCTCGCCGCTCTCGTTGTTCCCATCGCCGTCATCTGGTTTCTGGCGCTGCTCGCATGGCGCGCCGAAGAGTTGCGGCTGCGTTCCTCGACCATGACGGAAGTTGCGATCCGGCTTGCCGAGCCTGATCGCATGGCCGAGCAATCGGTCGCGTCGCTGGGTCAGGCGGTGCGCCGGCAGGTTTCGTTCATGAACGACGCCGTCTCGCGTGCGCTCGGCCGCGCCGGTGAACTGGAAGCGCTCGTGCACAACGAAGTGGCCGCGCTCGAACGCTCGTATGAGGAGAACGAGCGCAAAATCCGGGGTCTCATCCAGGAGTTGTCGGGGGAGCGGGGCGCGCTGCTTGGAACGTCCGAGCGCGTCACCGATACGCTGCGGTCGCTTGGAACGGAAATTCCGCAGCTCATCGACCGGCTTTCCAACCAGCAGATCAAGCTGGCGGGCATCATTCAGAACGCCGGGGAGAACTTAACGTCGCTGGAAAGTGCCGTGGGGGCCAGCGCCGACCGGCTGGAATCCACGCTCGGGCAGCGCACCGAGGAAATGCATTCGGTGCTCGTCGGTTACACCTCGGCATTGGCCGATGCGCTCAGCGCGCGGACCGAGACGATCCAGAACGCCTTCCACGATTACCTCGACAATCTCAATACGTCGCTCGACGGGCGGACACAGAACCTGCAAACGGTTTTTGAAGAGTATGCCCGGGCGCTGGACAATTCGCTCGCCAACCGCGCGCAGATTCTCGACACCCAGTTGATCGAGCGCACGCGGGCGCTGGACAGCGCCTTCAGCGATCGCCTGATGCTGTTCGATCAGTCGATCCAGCGGTCGACGCAGGCAATCGACTACGCCGTATCGGAACGCTCCGAGGCGCTCACCTCCGCGCTCGACAACCATGCGCGCGTTTTCAGCGAAACCATTCAGCGGCAGACGCACGATCTCGACGAGCAACTCGTGGCCGGCATCAGCGCCGTGCGCCGCTCGTCGGAAAACATCACGAAGCAGTCGCTCAAGGCCATCGAGGGGCTCGCCAGCCAGTCCGAGATGCTGCGCAACGTTTCGGAAAATCTGCTGGGCCAGATCAACTCGGTCACCAACCGGTTCGAGAACCAGGGTCAGTCGATCATGCGCGCGGCGAACGCGCTGGAGTCGGTCAACTTCAAGATCGACAACACGCTGCAGTCGCGGCACGCCGCGCTGACGCAGACGCTCGACAGCCTCTCGGGCAAGGCGGAAGAGTTCGGGCGTTTCGTGCAGGGCTATTCCTCGACCATCGAGGGGTCGCTGTCCGAGGCGGAGTTGAAAGCGCGGGCATCGGCGGAAGAAATCCGCCTCCAGGCCGAGGCGACGCGGCGCAATGCCTTGGCCGACCTCGATCGCCTTAAATCGGAGACGGATGCGGAAAGCGCGCGGCGTCTGGAAGACCTGCGAACCCGGTTTGCGAACGTCTCATCGAGCGTGACGCGCGAACTGGACACGTTGTCGTCGCGTGTCGACCAGACCGCAGACGAGGTGCGTCAGCGGGCGGCGCGAACGGCGGCGGAGATCGCAGCCGAACAGGTCCGGCTCAAGGATCAGCTCGATAAGTTGCCGCTCGCGACCCGCGACAGCGCCGATCAGATGCGCAAGGCGCTGTCGGATCAGCTCAAGGCGCTCGATACGCTTGCCAACCTCACGCAACGCACGATGCAGGCCCGCGACGTCTCGCGGCCCATGGGGGCACCGCCGCCGAGTGCGCCGCCCCCGGCCCTGCCGCCGCCGGTGCAGAACTATCAACAACCGCCGCTTGCGCAGATGGCGCGGCCAGCCCAGGCCGACAGCGGACGGGAAGGCTGGTCGCTCGGCGATCTCCTGGCGCGCGCCTCGCGCGACGAGGAACACGGCGCCGGGGCCGCCGCGCGGCCTCCACAGCCGCCGCCGCACAACACCGGCTACCGCCTCGACGTCGATGTGGTGGCTCGCGCCCTCGATCAGGGAACCACGTCGGCGCTCTGGTCGCGCATCAACGCCGGTCACCGCAACGTGCTCTCGCGCGGGCTCTATTCGGCCGAAGGGCGGCAGGCGTTCGACGAGATCACGCGGATGCTGCCGTCGGACATGACCCTGCAGGCAACGCTTTCCCGCTACCTTGAAGACTTCGAGCGCATCCGCCGCGATCTTGACCAGCGCGACCCGACAGGCCGCATGGCACAGGGGCATCTGATGTCGGATTCCGGCCGCGTGTACCTGTTCCTGGCGCACGCGACGGGCCGGTTGACCTGACGGCGCGCCTCAGTACCCGGACCTTCTCTCCATGACAGCTGAGCGCACGATCCGCGTGGCGATCGAGACCTGGCCGTTGGCCCAGCCGTTCGTCATCGCACGGGGCTCAAAGGCGGAGGCGCGGGTCGTTACTGTTTCGATCCTCCAGGGCGGCTCAGAGGGACGCGGGGAATGCGTCCCCTACGCGCGTTACGGAGAGACGCCCGAGGCCACCTTGGCTGCGATCGAGGCTGCGGGGGCGCCGCAATCGCACGCGGACCTGCTGGCTAAGCTCCCGCCGGGCGCGGCCCGCAATGCGCTCGATTGTGCGCTGTTCGATCTCGAAGCGAAGCTCGCGGGCGTTCCGGTTGCGGCGTTGTTGAAGCGGCCCGATCCCGGTGCGCGCGAGACGTGCTTCACGCTGAGCCTCGACACGCCGGCCGCGATGGCCGAGGCCGCGCGCCGCGTCCCCAACCTGAAGCTTTTGAAACTGAAACTCGGCGGCGTGGGGGATGATGCACGGATGCGCGCCGTCCGCGCCGCCCGGCCGGACGCGCGGCTTGTGGGCGACGCGAATGAAGCCTGGACGGACGAACTCTTGGTGCCTCTCTTGGCAGTCGCGGCCGAATGCGGTTTCGAGACGATCGAACAGCCATTGCCCGCGAGCGGCGACGGTGCGCTCGCAGCCTGTCCACATCCCGTGGCCGTTTGCGCGGACGAGAGCGCGCACGTGGCGATCGATATTCCGTCGCTTGCGGGCCGGTACGATGCGGTCAACATCAAGCTCGACAAGGCAGGCGGACTGACCGAAGCGCTGGCCATGGCCGACGCGGCACGGGCGGCCGGGCTCGACATCATGGCCGGCTCGATGGTTTCGACTTCGCTCGGAGTCGCGCCGGCGATGCTCGTCGCGCAGTACGCGCGCTGGGTCGATCTCGACGGCCCGATGCTGCTGGCGAAGGACCGCGTGCCTGCGCTCGTCATCCGCGATGGGATCGTCGAGCCGCCCCGGCGCGAGCTTTGGGGCTGACGGTCAGATCGTGCCCTGGCTCCAGTGCGCGCGGATGTAGAGCGACGCAAGGAGAGACGTGGCGGCCAGCAGCGCCATGGCCGCGTAGCCCTGCCCGGCGTAGGCTTGAAAAATCGGGCCGGAGGCCCAGGTCGCAACGCCCATGGCGACGCCCGAAGCGAAGGTCGCGTAGAGAGCCTGCACGGTGCCTGAGACGTTGTCAGGGACGGCGCGCGCGACAAACAGGATGGCTCCCAGATGCGTCGCGCCGTAGGTGAAGGCGTGCAGGAGTTGCAGCGGTACGAGAAGCGCGAGCGGGGGATCAGCGGTCATCACGGCCCAGCGCAGAATGGCCGCCGCACCACCGATGGCGAGGAGCACGTCCGGCTTCAGATTGCGAAAGCGCGATCCGGCAACCGCGAAGAGCGCAACTTCGGCAAGGACGGCGATGGCCCATAGCGCGCCGACCCAGGCTCCCGAGATGCCTTGTTCGCGCAGGTGCAGAGCGCCGAACGTGTAGAACATGGCGTGGGAAGCCTGGGCGGCGCTGGCCGCAACGAGGAAGGCCAGGAATACGGGAAGGCGAAACAGGCGGAGAACTTCGCCGGCGACTCCGTCGCGTGATTGCGGTGCATCGGGTGTGTCTGGTGCGGTCGCGGCGCTGGGCGGTAGCGCATGGGCCGCGACGACGGTGAGGACGGCTCCGGCGACCATCACCCAGAGCGCGGCTTCCGTACCGCTGCTGTCGATCAAGCCGCCGACGATCAATCCGACGATGACGAACGACAGCGATCCCCACAGCCGCATGCGGCCGTAGTCGAGCGAGAAGAGGCGCACGCCCCTGACCGCGATGGCCTCGACGAGCGGCATCATCGTGGCGGCCGCCAGCGACAGGGCGGCTGCGACGAGCAGGATTGGCCAGAAGCCGTCCATGCGGCCGAGCAGCAGGCTAGCGGCCAGCGCCGCCCATGCTGAGCCGATGATGAAGTTGCGGTGTGCGGCGAGCCGGTCGGCGTAGACGGCGACGGCGGGCGTGACCGCCAAGCGAAGGATGAAGGGGACAGCGGTGACGATGGCGACCTCGTTGGCGTCGAGGCCGCGCCCGTCGAGCCAGACAGGCAGGAACGGGATCAGCACGCCGTAGATGACGAACATGGCCGCGAAGTAGAGCGCCACGCGCTGGCCGTAGGCTGCGCCCGGGTCGGGCAATCGATCGTTGCTGGCGGTTGGCCCGGTCACGCGGCGGCGCTCGTCTCTTCCGTTGCGTCACAAGCGAAAGGGCCGGCGCAAGGCCGGCCCTCTCTAGCGCGATTTTTGATAGGTGACGAGGCTTCGCGGGCTTAGAACTTGGATCGGAGACCGACTGAAATGATATCGACAGAGGCGTCGACATCGCCAGCAATGGTCAACGGGATGCCAGCGTTCGCGGGGCTGCGCACAAAGTCTGCGTCCTCCACGAAAAGATGCGAATAGGCAAAGTCGATGGATGCATCTTTAACGATACCCATCAGGTCTCCAACCTTGTAGCTGCCGCCCACGCTCAACCAAATGCGATCGGCATCCGGCAACTGCACCAGTCGCGACTCCGCATCTTGAATCGGCGATATTTCGTAGCCCACGCCAGCACGCAGCGTGAGTTCGTTGCTGTAGTCGTATTCGCCACCGAGCGCAAAATACCAGCCGTCTTCCCAGTTGAATTCCAGGGCTGTGCCCGTCAGACCATCGATTGGAACCACGCCGAGCCTGTCCCAATTGGTCCATTCCACCGTCGCATGTGCGCGCAAGCCCGGCGCCAGATCTTGTCTGATACCAAGTGTCACTTTTTCCGGCGTCGTGATATCGGCGGAAATGGGTGTCGATCCGGGAACACCGCCGATTGTGAATTTCCCTTCCAGCTCGTGCTCAATGGCCGAACGGTATCCGACGCCAATCGACGTGCCAGGCATCGGCGTGATGTTAATGCCTGCCGTTACGCCAACGCCGATGTCATCGCCTTCGAGTGTGCCGCTGGCGAAGGCTGCTGGCGGGACCGCGGACCGTAGCCGGATGAGATCGAGGTATTGAACCTGTACGCCAACGCCGATCTGAACACCGGGAGCGATTTCATACGCCAGGGTCGGAGCGGCGTTGATGCTGAACAATTTTGACGCCCGGCCAACCGTCTGACCTGCCCAATCTGTGTTGTCTGGCTTGGTGCCCAGACCGAACTGGGAATTCATGCTCATGGCCAGTACAAGCTGGGAAGAGACGCGATAAGCGATATAGCTGGCAGGAACAATCGCATCGCGACCGACATCAACTGTGCGATCGAGCCCTGATTGCGAGGCGGCCAACGCGCCCGAGAGTTCTTCGACGGTCAGGTCCGCGCGGGGAAGGATCAGCGAGTAACTGCTGTCCATCGTGATGCCCTGGCCGACGTAGCCCGCCGCGGCCGGGTTCCAGAACATGGACGAGAGCGCGGTACCGCCCGCTGCTGCGCCGGCGAAGGACATTCCCTGGAAGAGTGCGGATTGTTCGCGGACGTCGAAGCCGCCCGCGGATGCCGTTCCCGCAGCGGCGGCAATGGCCAGCGCGGAGGTGCCAACTGCACACACCGCGCGCTTGAGCTGATACGCTGCTTTCATGACGCCCACCCTCAACTTACGCCCGGCTTTCCGGATTGCTGTCGAGTAAAGCTGTGGCAGCACGTTCACTCAACCGTCACGTGAGCAATTCGATGCTCATTCGCGGGTTTTTGCGGTGCGGTGTGGCGGCGGGGCGACTTGTTCGGATTGGAGCACTTCCGTGCCGCGCACAAAAAAGAAAACCGGTCCGGATGGGCCGGACCGGTTTTCGTTTGGAGCCTGCGACAGCGTCCCTGAACGCTTCGCGGCTCTCCCCCCCAACGTGACAGCTCCCCCGAGATCACGTTAGTGCCGCGAAAGTTGCAGAAATTTCCAGCACCCGCAAGCGAATGCTCACTGGGTGGGCAAGCGGAGCAGCCGTGATGGTGCCAAACGATCACACTCTTGGCCGGCAAGCCCCCGTATTTGGGCGTTAGCCGCCGCATCAATACCGCAATCCGTGCAGGTGATCGACCGGACCGCAGCCGCGGCCGATGCGCAGAGCGCGGCCGGCGTCAAGCGCTTGGGACAGATAGTTTTTTGCACGGGCGACTGCCGCGTCGAGGCGCGTTTCGCCCTTCGCGAGTTCGGCGGTGATGGCGGCGGACAACGTGCAACCGGTGCCGTGTGTGTTTCCGGTCTCGATCCAGGGCGCGGCGTGGTGCGAAACGCCCTCAGTCGTCACCAGGACATCGACGGCCATATCACCCAGGGCGTGGCCGCCCTTCACGAGTGCCGCGTGGGCGCCGATCTCGACGAGTCGCCGGGCCTGGGATTCCATTTCTGCAACGGTGGTGGCGACGGTTTCGCCCAGCAGCTTGGCGGCCTCATGGATGTTCGGCGTGATGAGGGTGGCGAGCGGCAGGAGCAAATTGCGGACGGCCGCGACGGCGTCGGGCGCCAGGAGAACATCGCCGCTGGAGGCGACCATGACCGGATCGACGACGAGCGGGCCAAATTCGTGCGCCTGCAGAATTGCAACGACGGTTGCGACGGTGACGGCATCACCCAGCATTCCGGTCTTGGCGGCGGTCACTTCGATATCGTTGGTGAGCGTTTCGGCCTGTTTGACGATGAATGCGGGCGGGATGGTGTAGACGCCCGTGACGCCGAGCGTGTTCTGTGCCGTGAGCGCGGTGATGACTGTCGTGCCGTAGACGCCGAGTGCCGAGAAGGTTTTCAGGTCGGCCTGGATCCCGGCGCCGCCCGAGGGATCGGAGCCGGCAATCGAGAGCGCAACCGGGGTCTTGGCGAGCGGGGTCGTCATGGGCTCCTCCGCGTCAGGGGGCCGGGCGCTGGTTCATGATTTCGCGCTGCAGATCGCCGGGCGTGAACCGTTCTTCCAGCGTCGTCAGACCGGGGAAGGTTTCGATCATCCACTGCCCGAAGGCATTGATCGAAAACCCGTCGAAGATGTTGAGAAAAGCAATGCCGGTCAGCACGAGGAGTGCGCCCATGATCTTTTCCATCACGCCCAGATGGCGCTTGAAGCGGGTTGTGAAGGCGAGAAACGGCCGGATGGCGACGGCTGCCAGAACGAAGGGGACGCCGAGACCCAGCGAGTAGACCGCGAGAAGCCGTACGCCCGCGCCGAGGCTATCGGCGTTGGCTGCGAGCGCCAGAACGGTGGCGAGGATCGGACCGATGCAGGGCGTCCAGCCGAATGCAAAGGCGAGGCCCATGACGTAGGCACCGGCGAAACTCGCGCCGTCAACATCGGCGTGAACGCGCTTCTCGGAGTAAAGCAACGGGATGCGCAGGATGCCGAGAAAGTGCAGGCCAAAAAGGATGATGATGGCGCCTGCGACGTAACCGAGTTCGGCGCGGTATTCCTGCACGAACTGGCCGAGCGCGGACGCCGTGGCGCCGAGCGCGATGAAGACTGTGGTAAAGCCCAGCACGAAAAATATCGACGCGATGACGACGCGTCGCCAGACGCGCGTTTCAAGACCCTTCTCCGCCGTCAGTCCGTCGATGGTCGTGCCGCCGATGTAGCCAAGATACGGTGGGACGAGCGGCAGAACACACGGCGACAGGAAGCTCACGAGACCCGCGAGGGCGACGCCGGGATAGAGGTGGGCTTCGGCAAACATTCAGGCGTGGCTTTCCATATATCGGACTGCAGTCAGCTAGGGCGTCAGGCGGGCTGTTGCAACGGCAAATCATTCTCACCGATCCACCCGGCGATTATGCGGCCTGCTTCGGCTAGATCGGCGGCCATGGAATCGGCACCTAAGCTTGCGAGCGGATGCTGCTCGTAACCATGACCGACCAGGATCGACCGGCAGCCGGCAGCGCGGGCGGCGTCAACGTCGGCGCGGCTGTCGCCGACCATAACCGTTTCTTCAGGCGGCGTGCCGAGCGCTTTGCATAAGGTACGCAGGCATGACGCATCCGGTTTGAGCGGCTTACCGGTTGCAGCGCCCCAGACCACGGAGAAATACGGCGCCAATGCCAGCCGCTTTACGATGATGTCCGTCAGCGCTTGGGGCTTGTTGGTACAGATGGCGAGCGGCAGGCCGCGGTCTTTGAGCCATGTGAGAAGTTCCATGGCGCCGGGATAGAGGCGCGTCAGCCGAACGGGTTCGGCTTCATAGCCGGCGATGAAGCGATCCAGGATGCGGTCGATGTCGGCGTTCGCGGCGGAATTGCTGAACGCGCGGGCGATCAATTCGCGCGCGCCGCCGCCGACCAGTTTTGCGACATCGGTATCGTCAAGCGCGGGCCGGCCTTCGGCGGCAAGGCATGTGTTCAGCGCGGCGGCGATGTCGGGCACGCTGTCGATCAGCGTTCCGTCGAGATCGAAGACAACGGCGCTGACCGGCCTCACCGCGTTAGCGCCGCCACGCCCGGCAGTTCGTTGCCTTCCAGCCACTCCAGGAAAGCGCCGCCGGCCGTGGAGATGTAGGAGAAGTCGCCGGCCACGCCAGCCGCATTGAGGGCTGCAACCGTGTCGCCGCCGCCGGCAATCGAGAGCAGGTTGCCGGCCTTCGTCAGCATGGCCGCCTCGCGGGCAAGCGTGAACGTGCCTTCGCCAAACGGCGAAATTTCGAACGCGCCCATGGGGCCGTTCCAGAGCAA
>ERZ1066138.559-NODE-559-length-12423-cov-6.750889_pt1 | contig 12423 bp, 10 predicted proteins | sample MGYA00382785_ERZ1066138 | MGnify/ENA primary metagenome ERZ1066138 (study PRJEB33369, sample SAMEA5778368) | biofilm metagenome | biome: Industrial cooling water; feature: Water cooling tower basin; material: Biofilm | place: United Arab Emirates | collected...
AAACCGTCCGGCAATGGACGGGGTCGGGGATGCCTGGGCCCGTATGCCTCGCGGTTCACGGAGTATTCGCCGCGCAGGCCTACGAAAGTCTCCTGGCGGCCGGGGCGAGCCGCATCGTGACCACCAACTCCATTCCACACGAGTCGAACCGGATCGACCTGGCGGCGCTCGTGGCCGATCAGGCGCGGCGCACCGCCGCGTTGACCACTCATGCACCGGACCGGCATGCGCCGGAAGCGCGGGGTTAGCGGGCGTGCAGCCGACCGAACCGGAGAATCAGCCCCCGAAGGCATTGCGGCGGGGCGAGACGATTCTTCTCCTGCTGCCGCTGTTCAGCGTCGCATTGGGTTACGGCGCCATGCTTCCCGTGCTCCCGGACCTGCTCGAGCAGCTGCATCGAGGTTCTCCGGCCGACGCGCTACCGCTGCATGCGGGCCTGCTCACCGGGATCTACGTGGGCGCATTCGTGGTCGCAGCTCCTCTCTGGGGCCGGGTGACGGATCGCCGCGGACCGCGCGGCGTACTTCTGGTCGGTCTCGTCGGGTACGCCGCGTCCACGCTCTGGCTCGGTACCGCGGACTCTCTTGCGGAGGGCTACGCGTCGCGGCTCGTTGCGGGCGCCTTTGCTTCGGGGCTCCTGCCCGCAACCGCCGCGCTGATCGTCTCGCGATGCGATGAAGCTTCCCGTGCCCGTCATCTCGGATGGATGAGCGCCGCGGCCGTCGCGGGTTTTCTGGTCGGGCCGGCGCTGACCGGGGCGGTCCACAGTATCATGGCGGCCCTTCCTGCGTGGCGCGACGACGCGCTGCACCTGACCGCAGTTCCCATCTGGGCAACGGCCGCAGTTGCGCTCCTGGCGGCGCTCTGGGTCGCCCTGAAACGGGAGCCTTCCCGGGCCGCCATGGCACGGGCGAAGTCGGCGGGCGGGAGCGAAGCCACGGATGGTCCGCGCTCGCAGGGCGGCCTTCTGATCCTGAGTGCACTGGGCGCTTTCGGTCTCGGCGCATTCGAGGTCGGTCTTTCCCTGCAGAGCCAGCGTGCCTGGCGCTTCACGCCCGGTGAACTGGGCTGGCTGTTCGTCACGTGTAGTCTGGTGATGCTCCTGATCCAGGCTCTGCTGTTCGAACGGTTGCGAAATCGGCTGCGGTCCGCGTGGCTGGTCGTCGGCGGATTCATCCTGATGGCCGCTGGTTTCGTCGCCATCGCGAGCGTTTCCGCCTTCGGAGCCGTCGCAGGTCTGGTGGCCCTCATTGCGGTCGGTTCAGGCCTGCTACTGCCGACGCTGAGTGTTGCCATCGTGGAGGGGGCCGAACGGGCGGCCGGATCGGCCACCGGCTATCAGAACGCCGCAGGCAACCTCGGGCAGGCGACGGGATCGGCCGTGATCGGCCTGCTGTTCATCGCGGTGCCGCACGGCTCCTTTGCGATCATTGCCACAACGATGGCGGCGGCGGCTGTCGTGGCGTGGATTCTGGCGCGGCTGCGCGGCGCGAACCTGACAGGCCGCTGACGCGGTTGCGGACGAGGACTGAACCCCTGGGAGACCTGCGGTGACGATGCGACGCTGGGTCTGGATGGGGTTGCTCGTGGTAATCCTGGCCGCCGCCGCCATCGCGATGACGACGGCGGCCGTCGCGACCTGGATCCTGGCGCGGCTGCGCGGCGCGAACCTGACAGGCCGCTGATGCGGCTCTGGACAAGGGCTGAACCCCAAGGAGAACTGCAATGACGATGCGACGCTGGATCTGGACGCCGTTACTCCTTGTGATCCTGGCCGCTGGCTCCTATACGGCCTATCGATGGCTCGCGCCTCCGAGCCTGCCGGATGGCTTTCTTTACGGCGGCGGGCGGATCGAGGGCACCGAGGTCACCGTGGCCAGCGAGGTGTCGGCGCTGGTGCTCGAGAGCGCCCTCGTCGAGGGAGCTGAAGTGAAGCAGGGCCAGGAGCTGGTGCGACTCGACGCCAGGGATCTGCAGACGCAACTCGAGCGCGTCCTGGCCGAGCGCGAGGCCGCGAGACGCGACCGCGACCGCCTGCGGCGCGACCTGCAGACGATCCGGCATCACGTGGCCAATTTGCGGATCGACGACGAACGCTACGCCACGCTCGCCCGCGACGGCCGCATCTCCGCGCAGCGGCGGGACGAGGCCGCCAACGCGCTGGCCGAGGCCATGGGGCGTGCGGAGGGGCTCGAGACGTCGCTGAGCCAGGCAGGCAAACGGATCGAAGCCGCGGACAAGTCGGTCGAGCTGGCGGAGTCGCAACTCGCCAGGACGAGCGTCGCGGCCCCGCTCACGGGCACGGTGCTGACCAAGTCGATCGAGCCCGGCGAGTTCGCGACACCCGGACGACCGATCGCGACGCTGGTCGATCTGACCCGGGTCGAGGTCAAGATTTACGTTCCCGAAAAGGACGTCGGCAAACTGAGGCTCGGCAACGAGGCGCGCATCCGGACGGACGCGTATCCAGACCGCCTCCTGGCGGGTGCGGTGAGCCGAATCGACCAGCAGGCGCAGTTCACCCCTCGCGACATCCACGTACCGGACGAGCGCACCCGACTGGTGTTCGGTGTGACGCTGGCCGTCGACAATCCCGCCGGCGAGCTCAAGCCCGGCATGCCGGTGGATGCCTGGGTGCGCTGGAACGCCGGAAGAACCTGGCCGGCCGACCTCGTGGTTCCTCGCTAGGGCGCGGCGGAGTGGCGCCCGATCCAGTGCAGTCGCGGCCCGTGCCGGCGATCGTCACGCGGAACCTGGGGCGACGCTTCCGGGCCGTGGTCGCGCTCGAGGGAGTGGGCATCGAGATCCTGCCGGGCGAGATTTTCGGCATCGTCGGCGCGGACGGCAGCGGCAAGACCACGCTGCTGCAGATGCTAGCGGCGATTCTCGACCCCACGTCCGGAAGCTGCGAGGTGCTGGGATTCGACACCGTTGGGCGCGCCGACGCGGTCACCGCGCGAATCGGCTACATGTCCCAGGGCTTCACGCTGTACGAGCGCCTGACGGTCGATGAGAACCTCGAATTCGCGGCCGCGGTGCGCAGCGTCGAACCTCGGCTGCTCCGGGAGCGCCGCGGGCGTCTGCTGCGGATGGCCGGGCTCGAGGCCTTCACGGACCGGCGAGCCGACCGATTGTCGGGCGGCATGAAGAAGAAGCTCGCCCTGTGCACGAATCTCGTGCACGAACCGCGCGTGCTGCTGCTCGACGAGCCGAGCCTCGGCGTCGATCCCATTTCCCGGCGCGAGCTGTGGGCGCTGCTGGAGGACTTCCGCCGCCAGGGCGCGGCGATCGTCCTCGCGACATCGTACATGGACGAGGCCGAGCGTTGCGACAGGCTCGCGTTTCTGCACCAGGGTCGGATGCTGGCCGGCGGCACGCCGGGTGAGCTGAAGGCGCTCGCGGAGGGTTTGGTGTTCGAAGCGCCGATGACGGACCCGGCGCGGATCGAGCGTGAACTCGCCGCGGACCCCGCGGTGCGCGCTTTCGCGCGGCTGCCGGGCAAGTTGCGATTCCAGCTCGACCGAACGGCCGGCTACGGCAATGAGGCGGGGCCCTCCATCGAAGGTGCACGCGCCGTTCCCGCCCGGCTCGAGGACATGTTCGCCGCACTCGTGCCTGCCGAGAGCCGCGGCACGGTCGAGAGCGCCGCCGGGCCACTCGGCGCGACCGCCGATTACGGCGCGGCGACGGGCCCGCGCCCGCCGGCGACAACCGTGCGGGCGCAGGGAGTCACCTGCCGTTTCGGGAACTTCACGGCCGTCGACGACGTTTCCCTCGAGCTCCGCGCCGGCGAGGTATTCGGATTCCTCGGGCCGAACGGGGCCGGCAAGACGACACTGATCCGCATCCTCTGCGGCCTGCAGGCGTTCCAGGCCGGAGAGGTGGCGGTCGCGGACCTGGCCGTGCCACGCGAGGCCGAACGCCTGCGCTGGCGCATCGGCTACATGTCGCAGCGGTTCTCGCTCTATCCGGACCTCACGGTGGGGGAGAATCTGGAGTTCTTCGCGGGCGTCTACGCACTGCGCGGCGTGGCGCGCGCCGAGGCGATCGCCTGGGCAGTTGATACGGCCGGCCTGCGAGGCATCGGGGCGCGCAAGGTCGCGGAGATATCGGGAGCCGTGCGCCAGCGTCTGGCGCTCGCGTGCAGTGTGATGCATCGGCCCAAAGTCCTCTTTCTCGACGAGCCGACCTCGGGCGTCGACCCGCTGTCGCGCCATCGCTTCTGGCGGCTCGTGCACGACCTCGCCGCCCGGGGCATGACGGCACTCGTGACCACGCACTATCTGGAGGAAGCGTCCTACTGCCATCGCCTCGGGCTCATGTTCAGGGGTCGCTTCATCGGCATGGGGTCCCTGGCGGAGCTGCAGGGCAGGTCCGGCCTCCCCGAGACGAGCGGCGTCGAGGACGTGTTCCTTCGCTACATCGAAGACGCTCGCACCGCGAGCTGACGGAGATCCCAGGCCTGCATGGACATCCGGCGCATACTCGCAGTCACCCGCAAGGAGACCCGCGAGATCTCGCGGGACCCGGTCACGATCTGGGTGTCGCTGCTGATGCCGCTCGTGATGCTCTTCCTGTTCGGTTACGCCATCACGCTCGACGTCGAGGACGTTCCGTTCGGAGTCTGGGACGAGGACCGCTCACCGGAGAGCAGGCGCCTGATCGACGCGTTCGCGCAAAGCGGCTATTTCGAGCTGGTCCACTCCATATCCGGTGAACGCGAGCTGGACGAGGCACTCGAGCGCGGGGTCGTCAAGCTGGCGTTGGTGATTCCGGCGTCCTTCGGCCGGAACCTCGCCCGCGGGAGGCCGTCCGCGGTTCAGGTCATCGTCGACGGCACGTTCTCGAACACGGCGCAGATCGTCGCGGGTTACGCGGATGCGATCGTGCAGGAGGCGTCGCCGCCGGCGCGGCCTCTGCTCCGTCCGGAACTGCGCGTCTGGTACAACCCGGAGATGCGCAGCGTCAACTACGTGGTGCCGGGCCTGTTCGGCGTCATCCTGCTGGCGTTTCCCCCGTTGCTGACGGCGCTCGGAGTGGTGAGGGAGAAGGAGTCGGGCTCGATCCAGCAGATCTTCGCTTCCCCCCTCACGAGCGCCGAGTTCATCGCCGGCAAGCTCCTGCCGTACGGGCTCATCGCCTTCGTGCAGGTGCTGCTCGTGGTAGGGTTTGGCCTGACGTGGTTCGAAGTGCCGTTCCGCGGCGACCTCGGCCTGCTCTTCGCGATCTCGCTGATCTACGTCTTCTGTACCGTCGGCCTGGGGCTGCTCGTCTCCACGCTGACGGACAAGCAGGTGGTGGCCATGCTGCTCGCGCTGGTCCTCACGCTGATGCCGTCGTTCCTGTTCTCCGGCTTCCTCTTCCCGATCTTCACGATGCCCTACACTCTGCAGCTCTATGCCGCCGCGTTTCCGGGCCAGTACTTCGTGGAGACGTCCCGGGACATCGTCATGAAGGGTGCCGGGCTGCGCGAGGTGTGGGTCAACGCCGGCGCCCTCCTCGCGTATACGTTCGCCATCTTCTGGTTGGCCGCCTGGCGCTTCCGCAAGAAGGTGGCCTGAAGTGGGGCGGCGATTCGGGAGCCTGCTGGTCAAGGAGACGATCCAGTTCTGCCGGGACCGGGCAATGCTCGCGTTGATCCTGTTCCTGTATACGGCCGAAGTCGTGATGTGCACGGTGGCGTTGACCTTCGACGTGAAGCACGTGGCGCTCGCGATCGTCGACCAGGACGGCAGCCCCCGCAGCCGCGAGCTCGTCGAGCGCTTCACCGTCGTGCAGGAGTTTCGCGCCGTGGGGCGGCCGGCGACCGAAGCGGAGGCCGGGCGATGGTTGCAGTCCGGCCGGGCGGCGATGGCCCTGGTGATCCCGCGCGGGTTCGCCCGGCGCCTGTCCCGGAACGAGGCCGCGCCCGTGCAGCTGCTGCTGGATGGAACGAACTCGAACACGGCTGCCATCGCGCGGGGATATGCGCTCGGGATCCTGGGGGAATTCGAAGCGGAACGGGCCGCGCGGCTCGGGCACGCCGTGCGCATGGTGCGAGTGGAGCGGCGCATCTGGTACAACCAGAGCCTGTCCTTCGCGTCGTTCATGGTGCTCTCGATGATCGCACTCGCATCGATGATGATCGGCGTCATCCAGCCGGCCGCGTCGATCGTCCGCGAGAAGGAAGCCGGCACGATCGAACAGCTCATGGTGACGCCGATATCCGTCGCGGAGCTGTTCGTCGCCAAGACCCTGCCGACGCTCGTGATGTGCCTGCTCGCCGTGTTTCCGAGCCTGCTGGTGGCGCACGCGTTCGACGTGCCGATGCGCGGCGGTCTCGGCACGTTCCTGGCCCTGACGGGACTCTTCCTCGTGAGCGCCATCAGTCTCGGTGTGCTGATTGCGTCGGTGACGCGGACGCTGCAGCAGGCTCTGCTCGTCTCATTCTTCGGCCTGTTCCCGCTTCTGTTCCTGTCCGGCACCATGGTTCCCGTAGAGAGCATGCCGGACGCGCTTCAGGTCGCCTCCCAGGTAAGCCCGCTCCGGCACTACATGGAAGTGATCCTCGGCGTGTTCCTGAAGGGTTCCGGTTTCGAGGATCTCTGGCGTCAGGCGCTGGCGCTGTTCGTGATCGGCGCCGTACTGTTCGCCTCGGCAGTCATCGCATTCAGGAGATGAGAATGTCGGTCGGGACACGATGGCGCGGCGGCACGGGACTGGAACGCCTGCACGCCTACTGGCGCGCCGCGAATTACCTGTCGGTCGGGCAGATCTATCTCCTCGACAATCCGCTGCTGCGGAAACCGCTGCGGCCCGAGCACGTCAAGCCCCGCCTGCTCGGGCACTGGGGCACGACGCCGGGGCTGAATTTCGTCTATGCGCACTTGAACCGCGTCATCCGCCGGCGTGACCTGGACATGATCTTCGTCGCCGGGCCCGGCCACGGCGGGCCGGCCCTGCTCGCGAATACCTGGCTCGAGGGCAGCTACAGCGAGCGGTACCCGGAAGTCACGCGGGACGAGCGGGGCATGCGACGGCTGTTCCGCCGGTTCTCTTTTCCCGGGGGCGTCGGCAGCCATGCGACGGCGGAGACGCCGGGCTCGATCCACGAAGGCGGGGAACTCGGCTACTCGCTCGCCCATGCGTACGGCGCCGCGTTCGACAATCCGGGCCTCACGGTCGCCTGCATCGTCGGCGACGGCGAGGCCGAGACCGGGCCGCTGGCCGCGGCCTGGCATTCCAACAAGTTCCTGAATCCCGCGCGCGACGGCGCCGTGCTGCCGATCCTGCACCTGAACGGCTACAAGATCGCCAACCCGACCGTGCTTGCGCGCATTCCGCGGGCGGAGCTGGAAGCCCTTTTCGCGGGGTTCGGCCATCGGCCGTTCTTCGTGGAGGGGTCGGAGCCCGGCCTCGTGCACCGGCAGATGGCGTCGGCGCTCGACGCCGCTTGCGGCGAGATCGACCGGTTCCAGCGGCGGGCACGCAGCGGCAGACTCCGCGGCCGCCCGCGCTGGCCCGTGATCGTGCTCGTCACCCCGAAGGGCTGGACCGGTCCCCGGGAGGTGGATGGACGGAAGACGGAGGGCAGCTGGAGATCCCATCAGGTTCCGCTGGCCGAGATCGCCGCAAAGCCCGGGCATCTCGCCGCCCTGGAACGTTGGATGAGATCCTATGGTCCAGAAGAGCTCTTTGACGCCGCCGGAGCGCCGAAGCCGTCGATCACGTCGCAGCTGCCGCGGCGCGGGCGGCGAATGGGCGCCAGCCCGCACGCCAATGGAGGCCGGCGCCCTCGCGATCTCAGGCTGCCGGACCCTCGCGAATACGCAGTGAAGCTGCCCGCGCCCGGCGCCACGACCGCCGAGGCGACGCGCATCCTCGGCGCGTACCTGCGCGACGTCGTCAGGCGCAACGAGCGGGCACGGAACTTCCGCATCGTGGGTCCCGACGAAACCGCATCGAACCGCCTCGGCGCCGTGTTCGAGGCGACGGACCGCGCCTGGATGGCGATGCGCGATCCCGGCGATGAGCACTTGTCGCCGGAAGGCCGCGTGCTGGAGATCCTGTCCGAGCACACCTGCCAGGGCTGGCTGGAGGGCTACCTGCTGACAGGCCGGCATGGCCTGTTCTCGTGCTACGAGGCGTTCATCCACATCGTCGACTCGATGTTCAACCAGCACGCCAAGTGGCTCAAGGTCTGCGGCGAGGTGCCCTGGCGCCGGCCCATCGCTTCGCTCAACTACCTGCTGACCTCGCACGTCTGGCGCCAGGATCACAATGGCTTCTCCCACCAGGATCCCGGCTTCATCGACCTGGTCGTCAACAAGAAGGCGGACATCATCCGCGTGTACCTGCCGCCGGACGCCAATACGCTCCTGTGCGTCGCCGACTGTTGCCTGCGCTCGCGTAACCTCGTGAACGTCATCGTGGCCGGCAAGCAGCCCGCGCCGCAGTGGCTCGACATGGCCGCGGCGAAACGCCACTGCGCCGCGGGCGCCGGCGTCTTCGAGTGGGCGGGCCGCGAGGCGAGCCGTGGCCCGGACGTGGTGCTGGCCGCCGCGGGGGACGTGCCGACGCTCGAGGTGCTGGCCGCGGTCGATCTGCTGCGTCGGCATGCGCCGTCGCTGTCCGTGCGCGTCGTCAATGTCGTCGACCTCATGACGCTGCAACCCGAGCGCGAGCACCCGCACGGCCTGTCGGATGCGGAGTTCGACCGGATCTTCACGCGGGACCGGCCAGTCATCTTCGCCTACCACGGCTATCCGTGGCTGATCCATCGCCTGACGTACCGCAGGACCAATCACGCGAACCTGCACGTGCGCGGCTACAAGGAGGAGGGCACGACCACGACGCCGTTCGACATGGCGGTCCTGAACGACATCGACCGGTTCCACCTGGTGATGGACGTCGCCGACCGCGTGCCGGCGCTCGCAGGCAGCGCCGCTGAGATCAAGCGGCGCATGCGCGAGGAGCGCGCGCGGCACAAGCGCTACATCGTGCAGCACGGCGACGACCTGCCCGAGATCCGGGACTGGAAATGGCAGGCGGACTGATCCTGGTATTCAACAGCGGGTCGAGCACGCTGAAGTTCGGCTGCTTCGGCGGCACGGAACTCCGCGCGCTGGCGGGCGGTGCGGTCGAGTGGCGCGACGGCAGAGGTGTCGCCGTCGTTCGGGATGCCGTCGGCGCCGAGTTGCTGCGGACGGACGTTGCGGCCACGGGCCATGGCGCAGCGGTTGGCGAGGTGCTTGCGGCGCTCGAAGGCGGGGGCATTATCGCGAGCAAGAAGGGACATGGTGTCGCAGCCATCGGCCACCGCGTCGTGCACGGCGGAGCGCACTTTCGCTCCGGCGTCGCCGTCGACGCAGCCGTGAAGGCGCGCATCCGCGAGTTCGCGAACCTCGCTCCGCTGCACAACCCGCCGGCGCTGGCCGTCATCGAGGCTGCGGAAGCGGCGCTCGGGCCGGTGCCGCAGGTGGCGGTCTTCGACACGGCCTTCTTCGCGGATTTGCCCCTGCGTGCGCAGGTCTATCCGCTGCCGTGGGCCTGGCACGCCGAGTGGGGCATACGCCGGTTCGGGTTCCACGGCATCAGCCACGAATACTGCGCGCGCCGCGTCGCGGAGCTCGAGTCCGGGCGGCGCGGCTCCCGCGTCGTTATCTCTCATCTCGGCAACGGCTGTTCGGCCACGGCGGTCCGCGAAGGCCGCGCCGTCGCGACAACGATGGGATTCACGCCGCTCGAGGGACTCATGATGGGCACGCGCGCCGGTTCGATCGATCCCGGCATCCTCGTACACCTGCAGCGCGACAAACGGCTCGCGCCGGAAGCCATTGCCGCAGCCCTGGAGCACCAATCAGGCTTGCTGGGCGTGTCGGGCATATCGCACGACTTCCGCGACGTCGAGCGTGCGGCCGGGGCCGGAAACCCGCGCGCGCGGCTTGCGCTCGAAATCTACGAGGACAGGATCAGGTCCGCCGTCGGCTCGCTGGCCGTGACACTCGGCGGGGTGGACGCACTGGTGTTCACCGGTGGCGTGGGGGAAGGCTCCGCCAGTTTGCGAGAACGCGTCTGCCGCGGTCTCGAGTGCCTCGGAATCCGACTGGATCCGGAGAAGAATTCCGCGTCCGGCGGCGACCGCGAGGTATCGACATCCGATTCCTCGGCGGCGGTCTGGGTCGTCAGGACGCGGGAGGAGCTCATGGTAGCGCAGGAAACACGGCGCGCTCGGGTGCCGACAGGTTAGCCGCATGCAGAAGACTCGCAAGGCACCGCGTCGGACTCGACTCAACGCGGAGTGGCTGAATCGGGAGTGCTTCTGCGTGGGCGTGGACGTGGCGGCTCTGCAGCATCAGCTGGAAGCCGACCTGAAGCCCAGCGGCGTTACCGGTCGTCTCATCGAAACGCACCCGCACCTGTTCTCCGCAGTCCCCGTGTTCGTCGCGCGTGCGCAGGTCGAAGGCATGAAGAGTCTGGTCGAGGCGATTCACGTGGCAGCCGGTCTGGCCGGTTTTCGGGAGTCGGTCATGTCGGACGCGCCGGCGATCGCGCGGCGGGCGCCCGGCCCTCTCGGTGCATTCCTGGGCTTCGATTTCCACCTGACCGTCGGCGGTCCAAGGCTGATCGAGATCAACACCAACGCCGGCGGAGCCATGCTGAACGCCGCATTGCGCCGCGCGCAGCGGGCCTGCTGCACGGCAGTTCGTAGGCTAACGCATCACCAGGCCGATGCCGGGGATCTGGAGGAGACTTTCTTCCGCATGTTCGTCGCCGAATGGCGCGCGGCACGCGGGGAATCGCCCTTCGGCTGCGTTGCAATCGTCGACGACGCGCCGGAAACCCAGTACCTGTACCCGGAGTTCCTGATGTTCCGGCGCCTGTTCGAAGCGCGCAGCATCCCGGCGGTGATTGCGGCGCCGGGTGCGCTGCGCCACGAGCGTGGCGCCGTGTGGTTCGGCGGCCGGCGAATCGACATGGTCTACAACCGGCTCACGGACTTCTATCTCGGGCACGCGCAGCACGGGCAGCTGGCGCAGGCCTATGCCGATGGAGATGTGGTGGTGACGCCGCATCCTCATGCGCACGCGCTGTTTGGCAACAAGCGCAATCTGGCGCTCCTGAGCGATGCGGAGCGCCTGCGGGGCATCGGCGCGGAAGAGGCGTGCATCCGAACCCTGGTTGAAGGCATACCCAGGACGGAGATCGTCGCGGCCGCGGATGCGGATCGCTGGTGGCGCGACAGGGGGGCATGGTTCTTCAAGCCGGCGAGAGGTTTTGGAAGCCGCGGCTCCTATCGCGGCGACAAGCTGACCCGCCGGACGTTCGCGCAGATCGTGGGCGGCGATTATGTCGCCCAGCGCGTCGTGCCGCCGGGAGAGCGCCTGGCAGCGGCCGGTCCGGAAGGGCCGACTCTCAAGGTCGATTTTCGAAGCTATGTCTACGCGGGCCGGGTCCAGCTCATCGCGGCCCGCCTGTACCAGGGGCAGACGACCAATTTTCGGACGCCGGGCGGCGGTTTCGCGCCCGTGTACCTCGTATGAAAACCGCCCGCGTGGCCCGCCCCTGAGATGATTACGAGAGGAATGCGGCCGACCCGAACGTAGAATGCAAGTGTACCGCAGTCCCGCTGGCGGTGAAGAAGATGTCCCGAAATGTGCTGATCATCGAAGACGAGCAGAACCTGGCGAGGATCCTCAAGCGTCACCTCGAGGGACTTTCCTGCGCCGTGCGGCTCGCCTTCTCCGGTGATGCGGGTCTCAGGCTCGCCGAATCCGAACATTTCGACCTGATCGTGCTGGACATCATGCTGCCGGGGATGGACGGCCTCGAGATCTGCCGCCGCCTCCGGACCCGGCGCACCTACGTGCCGGTACTCATGCTCACCGCGCGCGCATCGGAGGTCGACAAGGTGCTCGGCCTGGAGATGGGCGCCGACGACTACATGACCAAGCCATTCAGCGTGGCCGAGCTCACCGCCCGGGTGAAAGCGATCTTTCGTCGCGTCGATCATCTCGCCGCGCAAGCCGGCGATGCGGGCCAGGCCATCAGATTCGCCGACGTGCTGTCGATCGATCCGCGCTCCCGGGAAGTGCTGTCGCACGGCCGCCCGGTCACATTGACGCACAAGGAGTTTGACCTGCTGCTGCACTTCGCGCAGCATCCCGGAAGGGTCTACACCCGCGCGCAGCTGCTGGACGCCGTATGGGGGTACAGTCACGACGGCTACGAGCACGCCGTCAATTGCCACATCAATCGGTTGCGGGCCAAGATCGAAAAGGACGCGGCGCGACCGGAGCTGCTGCAGACCGTGTGGGGCGTCGGCTACAAGTTCGTGACGGACCAGGAGTCCGCGTGATCGCTCCGCGGACTCTGTTCGCGAAGCTCTTGCTGCTCTTTCTCGGCTTCGGCGCGCTCATGACCGGCGTGTTCGTCCTGGTGATG
>ERZ1066138.560-NODE-560-length-12420-cov-6.072705_pt1 | contig 12420 bp, 9 predicted proteins | sample MGYA00382785_ERZ1066138 | MGnify/ENA primary metagenome ERZ1066138 (study PRJEB33369, sample SAMEA5778368) | biofilm metagenome | biome: Industrial cooling water; feature: Water cooling tower basin; material: Biofilm | place: United Arab Emirates | collected...
GGGCCGAGCGTGTCTTTGTCGATATTGTCAATGAACTATCCGTCCGAGGCCACCAGCTCACTGTTGCCACGTTTGACTTCGAGGGCCAGAAATTTTTCTACCCCTTGTCGAATGCTGTCAACGAATATGCGCTCGGCGCTGGTGAACCAGGCGTTTCAACCCCGCGGGCCAATCTGCCACGGATTTCGTATACGGTGCGCAAGCTCGCGCACAAAATACAGCCGGATGTCGTCGTGGCGTTTATGCACTCTACATATGTACCCGTCGCCTTCGGCTTGGTCGGGACGGAGTTTCCGTTGATATCCAGTGAACACACTTCAGCTGCACATTTCGACGAACACCCAGTGCAACGCGTCCTGACCCGCTATGCGCAACAGGTGTCATTCGCAAAGACCGTCGTTTCGCAACAAGTATTCGAAGAACACCCGGCAATGCGCCGTGGCAACCTTCATGTCCTGCCCAACCCAGTTAACTTGGACGCGTTCGAGTCCGTGCGCGGATGCTGGCCTACGGAGAAGTCGATCCTCTGCGTCGGCGGGCTCAGGCCGGAGAAGGATCAGCAGACATTGATCGCGGCTTTTGATTGCGTGGCGGGTGAATTCCCAGATTGGAAACTTCGCATCGTAGGCGATGGTTCGGAACGCCCGGCAGTCGAGCAAAGAATTGCACAGTCAGCTTTTGCTTCTCGCATCGAGTTGCCGGGCGTGATCCGCGACGTGGCGGCCGAGTATCTCAACGCAAGCTTTGTGGCGATGCCGTCGCGCTATGAATCACTCGGGCTCGTTGCCATAGAGGCCATGGCAAGTGGCAGGCCTGTGGTCGGCTTCAGCGATTGCGCCGGCGCTGTGACGTTGATCAAGCACGGCGTGAATGGGTTACTTGCGGATCCCGGACGTGATCGTGTCGGATCGTTGGCCGCCGCGCTGCGCCTTCTGATGGCGAACAGCGATCTCCGTCACAGGCTTGGGTCCGATGCCCCAGCGACAGTCCAGCACTATTCGGTGCACCAAGTAATCGACCAGTGGGAGAGTTTGCTCCATGCTGCAACGGCGGCCCGCGCGGGCCCGATGGCGAGGCGCCAGCAACCGTCCCGACAATCCAGTGCCCGCTAGATCAAGGGTGAACACGCCCTCCAGCAACGTTGATTCCGCAACCGTTGCCTCCTTCGGCCACGAATGGGCCAGCCACGATCAGTCCGGCCTGCCGGAAGCCGAAAAGCTCCAGATGTTCGACGACTACTTTCGGATTTTCCGATGGTCCGAACTGCCGCCGAACGCCGAGGGATTCGACATGGGTTGTGGCTCCGGCCGCTGGGCAAGCATTGTGGCACCCCGCGTGGCCAAGCTTACCTGTATCGATCCCGCAGTTGCGGCCTTGGAAGTCGCGCGGCGGAATTTGGCCGGATGCGAAAACGTCGCCTTGCTAAATGCAACCACGGCGACAACGGCCATTCCCGCCCGGAGCCAGGATTTCGGTTACTCGCTCGGCGTCCTGCATCACATTCCCGATACAGAAAGTGCCCTCGCGGACTGCACCCGTCTTCTCAAGCCCGGGGCCCCGTTCCTGCTCTACCTGTACTATCGCTTTGACAATCGTCCACCCTGGTTTCGAGCAGTATGGACTGCGAGCGAACTCCTCCGTGCAACTTTCAAGAATCTACCGCCACGGGCCAAGAACGCGGCAACCGATGTCGTTGCGGCAACCGTCTATTGGCCCATGGCACGAAGCGCGTGGGTTGCGGAAAAGCTTGGCGCCAACGTGGGCTCCTTCCCATTGTCCCTGTATCGCGACAAAAGCTTTCTCACCATGCGCACCGACAGCCGCGATCGTTTCGGAACGCCCCTCGAACAGCGCTTCACGCGCGCCGAAATAAGCGCAATGATGACGCGCTGCGGCCTGACCGGCATTGTGTTCTCCGAATCCCCGCCGTACTGGGTTGCTGTGGGCAGAAAGGCGTGAACAAAAAATGCCTCGTTGCGTCGGCGATAGAGAAGCCGCCGCCAAATGAAGCGCCGGTCGCAGGGTGCAAATCTGCGCCCTGTCAATCCCCAGCCGGATATCCATAAATAATGTGCGGCTTCGCAGGATATTACGGCGGGCTTGGCCGGGCGGCTGCGGACGATGCCGCAGGTACGCTCAAATTCATGAGCGACGCGATCCGCCACCGCGGGCCTGACAGTGAAGGCCAGTGGGTCGGCAGTGACGGTCTGTGCGGCCTCTCGCATCGCCGCTTGTCCATTATAGATTTGTCGCCGGCCGGCGCGCAGCCGATGCTCTCGCACCGTGGCAGCCTCGTCATCGCGTTCAACGGTGAAATCTACAACTTCGAAGACCTGCGCCGCACGATTGAGCTGCGCCGCGGAAATGTAAATTGGCGAGGTCATTCCGATACGGAAGTCTTGCTCGAAATGATCGCGGATATCGGCGTCGAACAGGCGCTGGCTAATGTCGACGGCATGTTCGCGTTCGCCGCGTACGATCTGAACAGCCGTTCGTTGACGCTGGCCCGCGACGCATTCGGTGAAAAGCCGCTGTACTATGGCTACTGCGGCAAGACCTTCCTGTTCGGATCGGAGCTGAAGGCGCTGACTGCCTTCCCTGGCTTTGACGCGCAGCCGGACATGCAAGCTCTCGCCGACTATTTCAAGTATGCCTACATTCCGGCACCCGCATCGGTCTACCGAGGCATCTTCAAATTGTTGCCGGCCCATGTTCTCACGATCTCGCCGGATGATGTTGCTCACGGCCGCCTGCCAGAGCCCAAACCATGGTGGGATATGGCCGCCGCCGCGATCTCCGCGCAAAACCAGCCTTACGCAGGTACATATGAAGACGCGCTCACGGATGTTCGCAGCACGTTGACAACATCCGCGCGCCGCCGCCTGGCGGCCGACGTTCCACTAGGAGCATTGCTGTCTGGCGGAATTGATTCATCCGTTGTCACCGCCCTCATGCAGTCGAATGGCAACCGCCCCGTCAAGACGTTCTCCATCGGCATGGACGAACCCGGCTTCAACGAAGCCCAACACGCCGGCGCCGTTGCCGCCCATCTTGGCACCGAGCACCATGAACTGATCCTCAAGCCGCAACAGGTCCAGTCCGCCATTCCGGATATCGCGGCCATCTTCGATGAGCCGTTCGCCGATTCCAGTCAGGTTCCGACATATCTCGTCTCCAGAATGGCGCGCGAGCGCGTGACGGTGGCGCTTTCGGGCGACGGCGGCGACGAACTATTTGCAGGCTACAACCGCTATTTTCATGCCCCAGCGATCTGGTCGCGATTGGACAGAGTTCCGACTTCGGCTCGCCGAGCCGCCGGAACGGTGATCGCTTCGTTTCCCCCGGCAACTGTAGACAGCGTGGTGGCTCTTGCCGGACCGTTTGCGCCGCGCGAGTTGTCGGCGGGCCGCGCCGGCGAGAAGCTGCAGAAGCTCGCCCGCGTGATATCCGCCGCCGACGTGACGGCCTATCATGACAATCTTCTGGCGGTTACGGCCGATGCAAAAAGCGCCCTGTCGATCGCGCCGGTTCCTCGCAACTTGGCGTCGCGGGACGTCACGAAGAAACACCGCGACTTCGCTTCCCGCGCCATGCTTGTCGACACCGCCAACTATCTTCCCGACGACGTCTTGACCAAGGTCGATCGGGCCTCGATGGCCGTCTCGCTCGAAATGCGCACGCCATTCCTGTCGCGGGATCTTTTCACCCTTGCCTGGTCGCTGCCGATGAACTTCAAGGCCGGATCTGGCCAGGGAAAGCGCATCCTTCGCGATCTGCTTTATGAAATGGTTCCCCGCCAACTCGTAGACAGGCCGAAGAGCGGCTTTTCTATTCCTGCCGGCCGCTGGCTGCGGACAGGGCTGCGTGACTGGGCCGAATCCGGGTTGTCGTCAGCGGCCCTGGCGAACGCGGAAATATTCAATGTAAAGGAAGTTCGCCGGCGTTGGGACGAACATCTATCCGGCCGGCGCGACCACGAATGCTTTCTCTGGTCCGTATTGATGTACCAGGGTTGGCGTCATGCGACAGCCGGAAATTCCACAACCGGGAGGAATGCGTGATCAAGCGCAATCTCGGCAAGCAGCGTGCCGAATGCAGCCGTCACTTTTGAAAAGCGGCATCGCCGTAACCTTCCTGCGCGGCCTCAACGTCGTTATCGGTTTCGCACTTCTCGCTGTCCTGACGCGCGCACTCGGACCCGACGGGCTGGGAATTTATGCCTACGCCACGACATTCCTGATGCTCGCCGCGATCCCGATTTCGTACGGCTGGGCACCTCTCATCCTTCGCGCGGCAGCGCGCGCGCTCCAGGATGGAAATTGGCCACCCGTGAAATACATGTTTCGCCGCGCGCGCCTGATTGCGGCGATCGTGACCGCTGTCGCGTTGGGTGGAGGACTCCTCCTGGCATGGATTGCGCCGGCCGGCTGGCCGGCCGCCGCCGGGTTGACCATCGCACTGCTGCTGGCCACCATCTTCTATTTCGATCAGCTGTCGGCCCTTCGTACGGCGCTGCTCAGGGGCGTCGGCCAAGCCGCCCAAGGCCAAATGCCGGAAATGCTCGTCCGGCCGGGCGTCCAGTTGTTCATTCTCCTCGTTGCGCTCGTAACCGGCGTGGTGACGCTGAGCCTTGAGTTCATCTTTGCCGCGTTGGCGGTGGCGTCGATTTCCGCTTACGTCTTTGGCGCTTGGCTGCTGTCGAAATCGGCGCCTGCCGATCTCACGCAGTCGGTCGAGGCGGAGCATGATCCCGCGTGGGCGAAAGGCGCGAAGGTGCTCGCCCTGAGTGCTGCCATCACCATGGTCAATGCCAACACAGACCTGTTGCTCCTGGGAGTCATTGGAACACTAGAGGACGTTGGCCTGTACAAAGTGGCCGTTCAGGTCTCTCTCGCAGGGGCATTGGTCTACACCTCGCTGAACATGGTCGCAGTCCAGCGCTTCGCGACCGGCTACGCTGCCGCCAATTTCCAGGAGATGCAGAAAACGGCAACCGTATCGGCAAGGCTCTCCGCTCTTGCGGTAGTGCCGCTTGCCATTGTTTTGCTGATCTACGGCGAGAGGCTGGTCCCACTCTTGTTCGGGGAGGTATTCGCCGCCGCACTGGCGCCAATGCTCATTCTTACCTTCGCTCAGTTCATCAATGCCGGGTCCGGCATGGGCCGCAGCCTGCTGATGGCAACGGGATTAGAAGATTTTGTGGCGAAAACCGCACTCTTGGCCCTGGCCGTAAAGATAGCGGCATGTCTTGCACTCATCCCATCTTATGGGGCCGAGGGTGCTGCCGTAGCCAGCGCATTGTCCCTTATCGTATGGAACGGTGTGTTGTGGTGGCTTTGCTGGCGGCGTCATTCAGTCGACACCAGTGCGGTAGGTTGGAGTTTCACAAGGCCGCAGTAGGCTGCGCGCTGGCATGGAAATCGTAGTTGCCCCCTCACCGGATACGCCGCAGCCGGTCAAGTCAGTTTTTACCGACGGCAGCGGATCATGGCCTTCTGATTATTCTGATAAAATATGCAAATATGACAGACCATAAATTGATCTACCTGCACATTGGAACCCACAAGACGGGGTCAACGTCGTTGCAGCGCTTCCTCGCCGAAAGCCGCCAACACCTGCGGCGCATCGGGACCGACGTTTACTCCGGCAAAATCGAGCCGGAAAACCATCTTGAACTCTATCTGGCCGCCATGCGACCCGAACGCGATTCATTCGCGAAGCAAAAATGGGCGCTGAAGGTCGACGCCGAATTTCTTCGATCGACCATAGTCCGCGTCCGCGAATTCATCGCGTCATCACCATCGCGATCGCTCATTTTTACAACCGAGGGGCTGTCGCTGCTCCGCCACCCAGACGAAATTGAGAGACTTCGTGATATGCTCGACGCGCCTCGACACGACGTACGGGTCGTGCTTGTGCTACGGAATCGGCAAGATTTTCTGCAATCTTATGAGCGCCAACTCCTGAAGATCGGAGGGCGCGCGACCTCTTCTGACCCGCAATCGGCCTTTTACGTTGGCCCGGACAGCTGGCTCGCCAATTTTGAGGAACTCCAACAATTATACCGCAAGGGCTTCGGACCGGATGCGCTCAGCGTTATCGATTACGATGCGGAGATGCGAACATCCGGCAATGTTCTGCCAGCGGTGATCCAGGCATTTGGTCTCGACCCTTCAGCATTTCCGGGCCTTGATCATTACAATCTCAACGCTGCGCCTACGTCGATGAAACAAAGACTTCTCCAAAAGCTCAAGCAGGCGATCGCCTCTCCAAACTTCGGCGGCTTTCGATGACACTCAACGCGCTGTAAAATCACCGAACGAAGACATTCAAAGCCCGTATAAAGACCTCAAACCACTCTCTTTGGCGAAGCAAGAATGACCGACTACAAGGCGCGAAGCAGGCGGTCGCCGGCAAAGGCCGCAGCATACTGGCTGCTGACCCGTAGGCCGGTGAACGCGATCGCTGTCGGCATGCTGGGTCTCATGCCTGACAGCAATCTGCGGGCACGTATCCCGGTCATCGGAAAATCGGTCTCCCTTCTGGTCGGCAGACACGAGCCGGTTGTTCTGACGGGCATCGAACGCTGCGATCTGGCCCGGGAGGTCTATTGGGGGCAGGGCCACCTTCGCGGCGCAGCCGACCGCTTGTCGCTCGATCTGGCACTCAAGCTTTCCGCGGATGCAGATCTCTTTCTCGACATCGGCGCCTACACCGGTGTCTTCGCCTTGGCTGCGGCGCGGAACAACTCAAAAATAGCAGCTTACGCCTACGAAATTGTTCCCGAAAACTTTCAACTGCTATGGGCCAACGTGATTGCGAACGATCTCGTCGGACGTGTCGTACCGCGCTTGCACGGCGTGGGGGCCGAACGGGGTTCTGTAGAAGTGCCGGCATCGTTGGGGAGCGGAATTCTCGCATCGTCCGTGGCTCTCGACAGCGAAGCCCGCGACGGCGTGACGATTCCCGTGTCGCCGCTCGACGAATTGCACGCAGGGTTTTCAGGCAAGGCGGTTGCCAAAATTGACGTCGAAGGATTTGAGTATTCTGTGCTGCGCGGCGCAGAAAACTTCATCGGCAAGACCCGCCCAGACATCATCTGCGAAGTTCTGCGGCGCGCCCCCAACATTCCCGAAATGGAAAGTTTCCTGGGATCGTACGGCTATCGCATCTACCACATCACCGAGAACGGCGTTCAACATGCCAGCCGTATTTCACCTTCGCGAGTCGAGCGTGACTGGTTGTTTTCACCGCGCGCCCCCAGCGAACTCGATCGGCTCGGCGTTCCGATGGTTCTGCGGAGCACTGGTGAAAAAGCAACTGAAAAAACAGTTGTTTAGATCTGGTCGCCCACTCAAGCCGTGACGTAAGTGAAACCACGCGCTTGCGTCCCGCCAGTCTAGCGGTACTATGTTGTTATGCTTAGTGAGATTGCGAATAAAGTATTTTCTGACGGCCGATTGCTCATTCGACATTCCAAAAACGGAGAATGGCGGACGCAAGCGAACCTGTCTTCAGACTGGTTTCAGCCTCGGTGTTCTGTCAGGCGAGTCGTGGAAACGATAAGATCGGATATTCTTGCGGATATTTTGCTCAATGCCGACGCCGAGTGGCTCATATCTCTACCGCCATCGGGACAACACGGGTTCTCTTGCGATTTATTTGGGATGTTTGGGGTTTCCAACGTCCGAATTCTATTCGGCGAGCTCGAAACAGACTGTCCCGATTTTGATACCGCACTCGTTTGGCTCGGCAGAGCACTCTCGGACAGCTATCGGCTTCGTACGAGAAAGACTAAGAAGAGAACTATATCTGCAACGCTCGAGCCTGCGGAAGTTTCGAGTGGTAAGCCCATGATCGAAGTCGGATATGGCATTTGGCCAAAAAGATATAGTCAGGAATGTGTACGTCAGAATGCTTTGAAATTCGATATCGACTGAGAAAAGTACATATTAGGCAATCGATCGAGCGAACAACGAGTTAGCAATTGTCCAATCTTTGACCGTAGGACGCGCCGTTCCGAAATATTTTGTAAGTCGAGCTTTGTGGTTCGAAATTTATAGCTTGTGGCCGGTTGAGATGAAGAACCATCATCAACGCGTGTCCAAGTCACTAACGGAAACCCGACGTCGATCAGCACGATGATGGCGACGAATACCGTGATTGGCAACAGGACGACGAGAAAAATTGCTTTAAATATCAACAAGATGGCAAGTTGAGTATGCCGCTCAACGACACTTTGACGATATCTTTCAGTAGAATGCGCGAGCGCGGTCATTTCAGTCTCCGACAACCTGTCCGAACACGCATCAATCGATCAGTGATTCGCTTTAACAATATGCTAACTCGGACTGTTTTGGGAGCCCCTGTGTCACTTGGGGTGCGATAGCCATAGCTCTCAGTCACAGGATGGGCGATGACACGTTCAATGGTGGCGCCGCCGCCGACCGCGCCTTTGGCGGTGATGGGGTAGACGTGCTCGTCGGGGGCGGTGGGGCCGATCGACTCGAAGGGCAGGCTGGCAACGACTTTGTGTTTGGCGGCGACGAGGCCGATACCATTCGCGGAGACACCGGCAACGACGAACTCTACGGCGACGCCGGCAACGACCTTATTTTCGGCGGTAACGACCATGACAAGCTTTATGGCGGGGCCGATAACGACGACTTGCAGGGTGAAGAAGGCAACGACGAGCTTTACGGCGGCGAAGGCAACGACCGGCTGAACGGCGGGATTGGCAACGACGATCTGCATGGCGAAGCCGGCAATGACGAGATTCGCGGTGGTTCCGGCACCAACAATTTCTGGGGCGGCGATGGCGACGATCAAATGTTTGCCACAGCCGCTGCAACCGACACCTTCTATTTCGACGATCAGGTGTATGAAGGGCTCGATCGCATTTATAATTTCACGGTCGGCGAGGACGCATTGGATTTCGGCACGGCAATGATCGTCGAAACAAACGATACGGGCAGCTTCCTGGCGCTGACTTTGAACACAGGGACGGAAATCCGGTTGGTCGGGGTCACCTTTGACCAGTACTTCGGCAGTTAGGCCGCGACGAAATAGGAAAACGAACCACTAACCACCAAACGGCGGGCCGCATTGAAGGATTCATGCGCGGCCCGCTGCTTTTTTTGGGACATACGCAAGATCGTATCGGAGGTAGTGCGAACCAGCTATATCTGCTCGGTCTGAGTTTTTCTAAACCTCCATTTGCCGTCGGGCACAATGAAATCAAATAAGGCGCAGCCGGGCGGCGCAATGCCACCCAACCCGCTGAATGCAGCCATCGCCTCTTGCCGCGATGGTTTTGTTTATTCCGCGGTTTTCAGCTGCGTGATCAATGTGCTCATGCTGACCGGCCCACTGTTCATGATGCAGATCTATGATCGCGTCCTGACCAGCAAGAGCGTACCGACTTTGGTCGCGTTAAGCGCGCTGGTCGTCGGGCTCTACGCCGTCCTGGGCCTGTTGGAATTCGCACGAACGCGCGTCATGATCCGCATCGGCGGCCTTGTCGACGCCGACGTCCGTAGCATTGTTTTCGGCCGCGTCCTCGATCTGGCAATCAGGCACGCCCCAAACCTCGGCTCGCAGCCCGTGCGCGATCTCGACCAGATCCGCGCGTTCGCCTCGAGCCAGGCACCGTACGCCTTGTTCGATGTCCCTTGGATTCCCGTCTACCTCGGCGTCACATACCTGATCCATCCGCAACTCGCACTGTTGGCGCTGATCGGATGTCTGCTGCTAATCGGCGTCGCGTTTCTAAGCGAAATACGCGTCAAGGCCGGCGGCACGTCGGCCATCAAGGCGCAGATGCACGCCAATCAGATGCTTGATCAAGTGATCGGCGGCGGCGAGACACTCCAAGCACTCGGCATGCGCCGGTCGTATGAGCACATATGGGAAAAGAGCTATGAGGCGTCTGTTGCCCATCAGCGTCTGGAAGCGGACCGCGCGAGCATCTATTCGTCGATTTCCAAGGTCATCCGGCTGATATTGCAATCGGCCGTGCTCGCACTTGGCGGCTACTTGGTCATCCAAGGCGACCTGACAGGAGGTGCCATGATCGCCTCGACGATCATCGCCGCCCGCGCCCTCGCCCCGGTCGACCAGGCAATCGGCAGCTGGCGGTCTTTCCTCGCGTTCCGTCAATCCGTGACGCGCTTACGCCAGATGCTGGCACCAGCCGCCGCCGACGCCGAGCGTATGCCGCTCCCGCAGCCAGATGGCCGGTTGACGGTCGAAGAGCTGGCGGTATTGCCGCCGGGCGGCGGCAAGCCGATCTTGCGCGGCATAAATTTCAAACTGAATAGCGGCGATGGACTTGGCATTATTGGGCCCACAGGTTCGGGCAAATCGACATTGGTTCGAACGCTCGTAGGGGTCATGCCGCCGGCTGCCGGGAAGGTGAGACTGGCCGGGGCCGCGTTGGATCAATGGCCTGAAGATCAGCTGGGTCGCCACGTCGGCTATCTGCCGCAAGAGGTCGTACTTTTTTCCGGCACCGTCGAGGAGAACATCGCCCGTTTCCACGTTCCACCTGATCCGCAGGCGGTCGTGCGTGCGGCGCAAAAAGCAAACGTGCACGATTTGGTCTTGTCTCTGCCGCAGGGCTACAACACGCGCGTGGGACCCGACGGGTTTCAGATGTCGGGTGGCCAGAAGCAGCGCGTGGGCCTGGCGCGCGCGCTTTACAAAGATCCCGTCCTTTTGGTTCTTGACGAACCCAATGCCAATCTCGACGCGGAAGGCGAAGCAGCTCTTTACAAATCACTTCTGGATATCCGCAAGAGCGGGACGACGCTCGTCGTCGTGGCCCACCGGCCAAGCGCCCTGCGCACCGTCGAGTCGCTGCTCTACATTAAAGACGGCAGGCAGGCTGCATTCGGTCCCAAGGACGACGTGTTGGCGAAGATTTCTCCCAAGCCTGCTGAGCGGAACACCGCGAAACACTTGTCCGTAGTAAGCGAACAAACATGAGCGCCAAAACAACCCGCCAGGAATTACGCTCATCGCTTCGCCGGTATGAAATCTTCGGCGGCACCGTCGTTTTTCTCCTCACGGTCGGCCTGTTTGGCTGGTCGAGCATTGCCGCGATATCGTCAGCGGTCATTGCGCCGGGCGTCGTCGCGGTTTCGGGCCAAGCCAAGCAGGTCCAACACCTCGAGGGCGGCATCGTGTCGGAAATTCTCGTGAAAAATGCCGACCAGGTCAAAGCGGGTGCAGCGCTGCTGCGTCTCGACAATACGGAAGCCCGGGCCAGCCAGCAGATCGTGGCGAGCCAGTTGGAAGAACAAGCCGCCTTGCGCGCGCGGCTGAAAGCGGAACTGGCCGGCGCAGCCACCATGCCATCTCCACAAACGCAAAGCGCTCAGCCCCCGGCAGACAAACCCGGCTGGTCTTCGCTGAGCCGGCTGGCGGCAAAAATCATGCAACCGGCACAAGCCGAAATGGAAGCTGCACCCTCTGCCGTGTGGATGGATCAGAGCCGCCTGCTGGTATCCCGGCGCGAGGTGTATCTTGGCAAAGAGGCTCAGTTCAGCGATCGCATAGGCCAGTTGGATCAAGTGGTCAGCGGACTGGTGTCGCAGCAGACCTCACTTGATCAGCAGCTCACGCTGATCAGGGACGAATTGAAAGGCTTGGAGCTTCTCGAGGCACAGCAATTGGTGCCTAAAACCAAAATCGCGGCCCTGAGGCGAGAAGCGGCGCGGTTGGACGGTCAGCGCGGCCAATACATGTCGGAAATCGCAAAAACAAAAGTTCAGATTGCCGAGACCAAGCTGCAGTTGTCCGAATTCCGGCAGCAATATCAGACTGACCTGGTCACTGAACTGAGAGACGTGGAGGCAAAACTCGCCGAGGCGCAGGAAAAGCAAACCGCACTGTCAGCGCGGCTGCAACGCCAAACCGTCTATGCGCCCATTTCAGGTGTCGTTCACAAGATGTCGGCCCACACCGTGGGCGGCGTCATCGGGGCGGGTCAGACGATCCTGGAGATTGTCCCGCAAAGCGAGGCACTCATCCTGGAGGGCCGTCTCGAACCGGCAGCCGTCGATAAAGTCTTTGTCGGCCAGCCCGTGGGCGTACGGTTGTTGGCGCTCGATCAGGTCAAGACCCCGGAGGTCGACGGCGAGGTCACCTCCATCGCGCCCGACGTGCGCCGCGACGATCTTTCTTCGCCCCCGTACTATGCCGTGACCGTGAAGCTCGACGACATCGCGCTTGCCGACATACCCGGCAAACTCGTCCCCGGCATGCCGGTCGAATTGATGATTCGCGGCTCGGATCGAACGGTGCTCGCCTATCTCGTCAAGCCGCTCACCGATCGGATTGCTCACACGTTCCGCGAAAACTGATGGTGCATCACCCGGCGGCGTCCCGCGCCCGTTACGTCACGAACATCCCGTCATG
>ERZ1066138.561-NODE-561-length-12417-cov-8.322440_pt1 | contig 12417 bp, 12 predicted proteins | sample MGYA00382785_ERZ1066138 | MGnify/ENA primary metagenome ERZ1066138 (study PRJEB33369, sample SAMEA5778368) | biofilm metagenome | biome: Industrial cooling water; feature: Water cooling tower basin; material: Biofilm | place: United Arab Emirates | collected...
GCGTACGGTCCACTGACCACTAACCGCTGTCGTCGTCACCCGCGTCGGCGAGATGCTTGATGCGCATGGCCGCAATCTTGTTGCGCGACTTGCGAAGAACCTCAAAACGATAGCCGTGGAACGTGAAGACCTGGCCCGGCTCCGGAATGGTCTGGGCTTCGTGGATGACGAGGCCGGCAATGGTTGTGGCTTCTTCTTCCGGCAAGCTCCACGACATGTGACGGTTGAGATCGCGGATGGCGACGGTGCCGTCGACATTGACGGTGCCGTCGGCCTGCGGCCGGATCGACATCTCGTGTGTGTCGTGCTCGTCAGCGATCTGGCCGACGATTTCTTCCAAGATGTCTTCGAGCGTGATGAGACCTTGCACTTCGCCGTATTCGTCGACGACGAGGGCCATCTGGGCCTTGTTCTTCAGGAACTGATTGAGCTGAGTCTTGAGGCTCGTCGTGTCGGGAACGAACCAGGGTTCCTGCGCGAAACTCATGATGTCGAGCTTGGCGACATCCCAGCCGACGCGGCCCAGAGCCGTCAGCAAGTCCTTGGTGTGCAGCACGGCGACGATGTTTTCCGGCTCGTCTTTCCATAACGGCATGCGCGTGTACTGGGACTTCAAGATTTCATCGATGACATCGCGTGGGTCGCTGCCGGCTTCGAGGGTTTCCATCTTGGTGCGATGGATCATGATGTCGGCGACCTGGAGATCGCGCAGGTCGAGGATGCCGCCCAGCATGTCCGCATCGTGCTTCGGGACGGTGCCATCCCGGGCCTGCAAATCGATGGTGCCGCGAATTTCGTCGTGCGCGGCGAGGATATTGGCTTCGTCGTCGACATGCGTCGGCGTGAGCTTGAGGATGCCGGCCACGAGGGTCTCGATGAGGAAGACCGCCGGGCGGAGGACCGGGATCAGAATGCGCATGGCAGGGGCGACGAACAGCGCAATCCGGTCGGGATAGGCGATGGCGTAGGTCTTCGGCAGCACTTCGGAGAACACGACGACAACGACCGTCATCAGGCCGGTGGCGTAGAACACGCCGACCTCGCCGAACAGATTGATGAGCAGGCTGGTGGCCAAGGCCGACGCCAGGATGTTGACCAGATTGTTGCCGAGGAGGATCGTGGAGATGAGCCGCTCGGGACGTTCGAGCAGCGCGTTGACACGCTTGGCGCGTTCGTTGCCTTCCGATTCAAGCGCGTGCATCCGGGCCCGGGAGGCGGCCGTCAGCGCGGTTTCGGACCCGGAGAAGAATGCCGAGAGCAGCAGCAGGCCGATGACGACGGCAATGGTGATGGCGATTTCTGGTGACATGAGCGTATCGATCGGTCTCGCAAAAGTAGCTTGAGGGTCACGAACAGGCCGAGCGCGGGCCGGGCAGTAGCGTATCACACCCAGCGCGATGACGCCGTCCCGGCAGCCGGAACATGACGGGCGGCGGTCAAGCCGCAATTTCACGTTCGAGGAATGCGCGGATTTTTACGGGGTCCACGTCGCGCGCCACGAAGGCCTGACCGATGCCGCGCACGAGGATGAACGTGAGCTTGCCGTCGCGGACCTTCTTGTCCTGCCCCATGAGCCGCATCAGCGTTTCCGCGTCCGCCCTGCCGCCGGGAATGTCGGCGATGTTCGTTGGAAGTCCGACCTTGGAAAGATGCTCCGCCACGCGCTTGGCGGTGCCCGGCGGGCAGAGGCCTTCGCTTTCGGAAAAGCGGAAGGCCTGACAGATGCCAATTGCGACGCCTTCGCCATGCAGCAGCCGGCTGGAATAGCCCGTCCAGGCTTCGAGCGCATGACCGAAAGTGTGGCCGAGGTTCAGAAGCGCGCGGTCTCCGGTTTCGAATTCATCGCGCGCGACAATGGCGGCCTTGGCTTTGACGCTTGTCTCGATGGCGCGTGTGAGATCGGGGCCTGAATTGCCGAACACGCCTTGCCACTGGCTTTCCAGCCATTCGAAGAACAGCGCATCGCCGAGGAGACCGTATTTGACGACTTCGGCATAGCCGGCGCGCATCTCGCGCTCCGGCAGCGTGGCGAGCACTTCCGTATCGGCGATGACGAGGCTCGGCTGGTGGAAGACGCCGATGAGGTTCTTGCCCTGGGGCGTGTTGATGCCCGTTTTGCCGCCGACGGAGCTATCGACCTGCGCAAGGAGCGACGTCGGGATCTGCACAAAGCGAATGCCGCGACGGAGAATGCCGGCCGCGAAACCGGCAAGATCGCCGATCACGCCGCCGCCGAAGGCCACGACGAAATCGCCGCGTTCGAGACCCATTTCGAGCAGGGCTTCGCTGAGCCGCGTCAACTCGGCAAAGCACTTCGTTGCTTCTCCGGCAGGAAGCACGATGGAGCCGGTATGACGGTTTTCCGCCTTCAGCGAGGCTTCGAGGGTGGCGAGGTGAAACTTGGCGACGTTTTCGTCCGTCACGACGCCGCACTTGCCCTTGCCGATGCGGGTTGCAATGAGACGACCCGTCTCTTGCAGAATTCCAGGGCCAATCAATACGTCGTAGCTGCGGTCGCCCAGCGAGACCGGCACTGTCTTTTCCGCGCGGGTCAGGCCGGTCATGGAATGGACGAGTGTGGGCATCGGTTTCTAATGGTCCGTTTTCTCAGGCTGCGGGACGGGAGCGAGCTTGGCCTTCAGCGCAGCAATGACTTCGTTGACGATGACATCGTGCGGTACATCGCGGCTTTCGACGGTGATATCGGCCTCCGCGTAGATGGGATAGCGCTTGTCCATCAGGTCGCGCATCGTGGCCTCCGGATCGCCTTGCTTCAGGAGGGGGCGCGTGTCGCGCTTGGAAACGCGGCGCATCAGGACGGGCAGTTCCGCGTGCAGCCAAATCGAAAGTCCGCGCTCGCGAATCTTGGCGCGCGTTTCGGGATTGATGAACGCGCCACCGCCGGTCGCGAGCACCTGCGGGCCGTTGGCGAGAAGGCGGGCGATGACGCGGCGCTCGCCGTCGCGGAAATAGGCCTCGCCGTGGTCGGTGAAAATCTCGACGATGGATTTAGCCGCGACCCGCTCGATCTCCTCGTCCGCATCGATGAAGGCGATGCCCAGCCGCGCGGCCAGCCGGCGGCCGACAGACGATTTTCCACAGCCCATGAGGCCGACCAGCACGATCGACCGCTCGCCCAATAAGGCCAGCAGCGCTTCGGTACTGTTCGGTTCCTTCGGCTGATCCATGGTGTCCAGAGCGGCCATGTCCCCGAATCATGCAAAATTCCGGGGCAGCATAGTCTTGATGTATCGGTGTGCGTGTATTGCCCATCGCGGCCGGGAATTCAAATATCACATCGGGAACGGCACCGGGTTGCACGGTGGGGGGCGCATTGTTTACCGTCCGGCGCGGTTCGAACACATTGGCGCCTACTTGCACCGACACACCTAGCGCAGGGAACGGATAATCCGAAATGCCGAGCCTTTTCCGGTTCCTGTTCATCGTCGGCGCGATTGGCGGCCTGTTCACCGCCGGCATGTGGGTGCTGGCGACCAAGTACGAGCCGCAGCAGCAGGAAGAAGTTAAAGTCGTGCCCGGCGTGAAAATCCGCAAAGAGTGAACCTTCCGGGTCCATGCGCGCCATCATTCGCTTGTTGCTGACGTGTGCGCTGACGGCGGCGTTCTCCGCTATACCGGCTGTTGCCGGAGGTGTGCCCAGTCCGTTCGGGGACCCGGAAACATCGCGGTCCCCCACTAAGAAAAAGTCCGCGCCCGCGGCTCCGGCAACCGACGACATCGTCAAACCGTCGGAATTGCCGGCGGGTGGCGGCGCTTCCGCGGCGGTTGAACGCGAAACGCTAGCCCCTCTTGAGGCCGAACCGGCACTCGGCGTGCCAGCCGCGAATGGTGCGGCCGCGCCGGCCCGCGAAACATTGCCTTCGCCGGGCGCCCAAGAGGTTCCGCCGGGCTGGGGCTCCGGCAACATTCCGGCGCGATCCCGGCCAACTGAGAGTGGCGCACCGCCGCAGTTGCCGGGTTTGGACGAGAACTCGCGCACGGTCATGCGCGAAGAGATGTCTCCGGTGATGGCGCAGGACGGTTCCGGCCTGCCTTACGAACTGTGGCAGGGGATGACGCTGGAGACGATCGAGAAGGCCATCGCCACGCTAGAAATCCCGCCGCGCTCGCCGGCACTGCACGAACTGTTTACCCGGCTGATAACGTCGGACGTTCCGCCACCACGTGGCGGCGATAGCGATGCCCGGTTCACGGCGGTTCGCGTGGAAGCACTCCACCGGTCGGGCCTGATCGAGGAAGCAGCGGGCGTCCTGGCGAAGGACAGCGCCGCCGGGACCGATCCGGTCTTGGCGCTTCTGTCGGCGCGGACGGCAATTGCGCGCGGAGATCGCGACGCGGGATGCCGCAATGTGAAAGCCATGAATGCGACGCAGGCGACGCTTCCACAGCCGCTGAAGGGCCAGTCGATTCTTGTGCGGGCCTATTGCGCGGCCGTGGCCGGGCAACGCGAGTCCGCACAGTTGCAGGTTGCCTTGGCACGCGATGAGGGCGTGGAGGAAAGCGCGGGATTTTCAGCCATCGACGCAATCGCGAGCGGCGCGAAGCCAACTCTATCCGCTGGACAAAAGGTCGGGCCGGTTGACTGGCGCATTCTCGAACTGGGCGGCGCCGTCGATGCCCGCGCGGTGGTTGAGACGGCCGGGCCGGGTGTTCTTGCCACCATCGCGCGTGACACGGCGACCGAACCGGCGACGCGGCTGGCGGCCGCAGAGCGGGCCGCGCAGCTCAACGCCATCAAGCCCGCCGATCTTGCGAACGCTTACCGCGAGTTCAAAGGTGGTGATGCCGGCGCGGAGGGGCCAGCCGCAACGGCTGTGAAACATGCCGCACTGTTTCAAGCTGCCGAGGATGAGAGGACGCCATTGAAGAAGGCGCGGCTCATCCGGTCTTATTTGGACGAGGCCAAGAGCGCAGGACTTTACTGGCCTGCATTGCAAATGATTGCATCGGCCGCGGCGTCAATCCAGCGGGTGGCGGAGATCGGCTGGTTCGCGGAGACGGCCGTCGAGACAAGCATTGCGTCGGGAGATTATTCCGGCGCTCGCGCCTGGGCCGAGTTCGGTGCGTCGCTCGACTCGCCCGGCTCGTCACCGACAGGATACACACACTGGCTGGCGCTGGCCGACCTTGCCGACCCGGCAATGAAAGAAGGGCGCTCGCGTCACCTGGCGGCACTCGAAGACATGGCCGTGCGCGGTCGCTTTTCGCCGGAACAACTGCACCGTCTGGCCACAGTTCTCGATGCACTGCAGATTCAGGTTCCCATTCCGCTTTGGGAACTGGCCAGCCGCACACCGCAGCCTAACGAAGGCTTTCTGCCCGAGACCGGCGTCTTGAGCGCGCTCGCCGCAGCGTCGAAGAAAAAGGAATTCGGCCATACGGTGCTGCTTGCCATGCAATCGCTCGGACCCAACGGAGCGGAAGGCGCGCACATGATTGCGCTTGGCGACAGTATTCGCGCGCTGTTGCGCGCGGGGCTCGACAAGGATGCACGGCAGTTGGCCTTGGAAGCACTATTCATGGGCTGGCCGCGCGCAGCGGGGTGAGTGATGGCAGCGGACGATCATGCGTTGGTAGCTGGGTATCTGGAGATGCTCGCCGCCGAGCGCGGTGCGTCCGCCAATACGCTCGAAGCCTACCGGCGGGACCTGCATGACCTGCTGCAGTTCCTCGACGGGCGCGGCGTTCGGGTGCGCGAGGCCGCGCGAGACGACGTTGCAGCGTACATGGAGAATTTGGGACGCGAGGGTCTCGCTCCGGCTTCTCGCGCGCGCCGTTTGTCGGCTGTGCGGCAACTGTTCAAGTACCTCGATGCAGATGGGCTCGTCGCCGACAATCCAGCCATTGGAGCAAAGGCACCCAAGCTCGGGCGGCCGTTGCCCAAGACACTTTCGGTGGCGGAGGTGGACCGGCTGATGGAGGCTGCGGCGGCGGCGGTCGAGGGCCGAAGCGGGCGCGAGCTGGCGCGTGCCGTGCGGTTTCAGGCATTGCTGGAGCTGCTCTATGCGACCGGAATGCGCGTCTCGGAGCTAGTGACGCTGCCGCGCACCGTGCTTGCCGGCGACCCGCGCGTGTTGACCATCAAGGGGAAGGGCGGCCGGGAACGTCTCGTGCCCCTCAATGCACCGGCACGGAGGGCGCTCGACCGGTATCTGGCGCTCGGGACCGATCCCGGCGAAAAGCTGGCACCCATGCTCGCGAACAAGTGGCTCTTTCCGTCCCGGGGCGCCGAAGGGCACATGACACGCCAGGCGTTTGGGCAGGAATTGAAGGGCTGCGCGGACGCCGCGGGGATCGATCCGGAGCGCGTCTCACCGCATGTGCTGCGGCACGCATTCGCAAGCCACCTGCTCGATCGCGGCGCGGATTTGCGGACCGTGCAGCAACTGCTCGGACACGCGGATATTTCCACAACCGAGATCTATACGCACGTTTTGGAAGAGCGTTTGAAGACCATCGTGTTCGAGCACCATCCGCTGGCCAAGCGCTGACGGTCAGCGGGCAAAGACCTGACTGGCGATCGTGTCGATGCTTTCGCGCAGAGCTTCGAAGACACCTGGTTCGGTCATGGCGTGACCGGCTCGCTCGACATAACGCAGGCGGCACTGGGAGCCCCAAGCGGCCGCGACGGCCTCCGCGGCGGCCGGCGGACAAAGCAGATCGTATCGGCCCTGCACAAGCACGCCCGGTATGCCGCCCAAGCGCCAGGCCTCGTCCAGCAATTGACCGGGCCGCAGGAAGAAACGATGACTGATGTAGTGGGCTTCCATGATCGGTGTCGTAGGAATGCGTGCAACCTTGGCGGCCGCGCGTTCGGGAAGCGCGGGGGACGTGGGGACGAGTTCGGAGAGCGCCCGCTCGTAGGCATTCCAGACAAGGGCTGCGGGTCCATGGATCGCCGGGTCGGGGTCTCGCAGGCGGATAATGTATGCGGCCAACGGATCCTTTCGCTCGGCAACCGGCAATTCGTGCACGAAGGCCCGATAGAGCTCCGGGCGGAAACGCTGCGGACCATCGACGAATGCCCATTCGATTTCGGCTTCGGTGCCCAGAAAAATAGCGCGCAGGATCAGTCCGGCGACACGTTCGGGGTGGGTTTCCGCGTAGGCAAGGCCCAGCGTGGAGCCCCACGATCCGCCAACGACCAGCCAGCGCTCGATGCCGAAATAGACGCGTATGCGTTCGATGTCCGCGATCTGGTGGGCGGTGGAATTGGCGTCGCAAGACAGATAGGGATGGCTGCGGCCCGCGCCGCGCTGGTCAAATAAAATGGCGTGGTAGCGCGCCGGATCGAACAGCTCGCGGTGTGCGTGCTGGGCGCCGCTGCCGGGACCGCCGTGCAGAAAGACCACCGGCACGCCGTCGCGGCGTCCACACTGCTCGACATAGAGCCAATGGCCGTCGCCGGCCTGCAACATGAGGGCGTCGAAGGGACGTTGCGGGGATCTCGTCTCGCTCACCGGCGAAACCTTTATGCTGGACTTCGATGGCGCAAGCGTAGCGGTTTTGGCGATGCGCGGCGACCCCGCCAGCGCGGTCGTGATGGGATCAGGGTATTCTACTTTCGATCGGCTTTGTCCGTCAGGGAATGTTCCACGGTGCCGAGGGCACCGGCAAGGCTGGTCCGGGCGGTGCCGGGTTGCATCGGCTTTTGTTGGCTTTGATGCGGTGCCCAGCCCGTCATGACGAGCAATTCGAAGGTGGCCGGGATGCGGCCATCGGTATCCGCGAACTGGTCCGCATAAATCTCGCCAACACGCCGCGCGAGGCGGCGGCCCACGGGCACGCGGCGGCGATCGCGCATGACGTTGCCGGCGCCCATGCCCCGCAAGTCCTGCATGAGGCTGAATGCGGATGCGTAACGCACGCGGAAGACGTCGGCATCGACAACGGGTAAGGCAAACCCGGCGCGTTGCAGCAGTCCGCCAAGATCGCGCACATCCGCGAAAGGCGCGACGCGCGGCGAGACGCCACCGGAGGTCTCCGCCTCGGCTTCAAGCCAGGCGGTGCGAAGTTCGTGCAGAGTTGTCCCGCCGAAGAGGCCGCCGAAAAAGAGGCCGTCCGGCTTCAGGCAGCGCCTGATCTGCAGCAAGGTGCCGGGAAGATCGTTGACGAAATGCAGCGTGAGAGGCGCGACGACGAGATCGAAGCTCTCGTCAGCAAAGGGAATGGCTTCTTCATCCGCCAGCACGCACAGCGTGGCGCCCTTAGGAAAAAGCGCCTGCGTCGTTTCCATTTCGACGACTTGCGCGACACCCCGGCGGCGCAGGAGTTCGCCCAACGCACCGCCTTGCGCGCCCAGAATGAGTGCCGAATTGAACGAGCGCTGGATCAGCGACAGACGTTCGGTCATCTCATCGCGAAAGCGTTCGAGCAAGAAAGCATGAGCCGCCATGCGCGGCGCGGCGCGCTGGCGCCGGTGGCGCAACAGCGCGCGATCGAATATGGTGCGTGGATCGCTCATTTCCAATCTTCGCTTTCGACCTCTCGCACTCGCCTTGCGTTCGGACTAAAATCAGGCATGCCGATCCGGGACATTAACATCGCTCATAGCATTGCGGCATCCGGCCGTCCGCAAATGCGGGCCCGTTTCCGGCGCGCGTGGGCCGGTTTATCCGACCTCATCCTGCCACCGGTATGCCTGAGCTGCCGCGAGCCCATGACGACGCACGATACGCTGTGCGCGGCCTGCTGGAAGGACGTCGATTTCATCCGGCCGCCGGTCTGCGACCGGCTGGGACTGCCGCTGCCTTTTGCGACGGGTGATGTTTCGCTGTCCGCGGCGGCGCTTGCAGATCCGCCCGTCTACGACCGGGCCCGCGCGGCGGCGCATTATTCCGGACTTCTGCGGCGGCTTGTTCACGATCTCAAGTTTCACGATCGCGACGATCTCACCGTTCTTCTCGGGGGATGGTTGACGGAGGCGGGTAAGGACATTCTCGCGGATGCCGATCTGATCGTGCCGGTGCCGCTGAGCCGGGGCCGGCTGCTGCGGCGACGGTTCAATCAGGCGGCGCGGCTGGCCGGCGAAATCAGCGGACGAACGGGGCTTCCGATGGATGCGCTGTCGCTTGTGAGGGTGCGGGCGACGGCATCGCAGGTCGGTCTCAGCAGGGGGCAGCGGGAAGACAATGTGCGCGGTGCGTTTGCCGTGCGCGAGGATCGCCGCGGCCGGATTGAGGGACAGCGGGTCGTTCTCGTCGACGATGTGGTCACGACGGGGGCCACGGTATCGGCGGCGACCCGGGCCTTGCGGCGGGCGGGCGCTGAAAGCGTCGCCGTGCTGGCCTTGGCGCTCGCGACCGGCGAGGGGCTGGCCGACTGAAGCGCCGTTCCCGCATCAATACGGTGATTAACCTGAGCACTGCGGCATCCCCGGCCTTTCATCCTGGGGGTCGGGCGACCTACACTGGCGCCTCATGGCGGAAATCCGGGAGGCCGCGCGAGCGATGAAGAAGGTCATTATCTATACGGCAGCCAATTGCCCCTACTGCCACCTCGCGAAGGAGTTGCTGAGGACCAAAGGCGCCGCGTTCGAGGAGATCGATGTGACGGGCAGTGCATCGCTCAAGGCGGACATGACCGTCAAGGCCGGCCGCTCGACCGTGCCCCAGATCTGGATAGGGGAAACCCATGTGGGCGGGTGCGACGACCTGCACGCACTGGAGCGGAGCGGCAAACTCGACGGCATCCTCGCCGCTTGAGGCCGCGCGTTCACTTCGTCAACTCCCGCCGCATGGCAAAGGCAAGAAAAGACTTCGATGTCCGATATTCTCCCCGGCGGATCATTCCGCGCCGCTCTCGTGCAACTCTGCTCCGGCCGCAACGTGGACAAAAACGTGGCCGATGCGGTGGGGCTTATCCGTGAGGCGGCGGCGGGCGGCGCGCAGTACGTGCAGACGCCGGAAGTCACGACCCTGATGGAACTCGAGACCGCGAAGCTGTTTGCCGCCGTCGAACCGGAAGCGGACAATCGCGCGTTGCAGCGCTTCCGGGACCTCGCGGCCGAACTCAAGATCTGGCTGCACATCGGATCAATGCCGGTGAAGGTGGCGCCCGACAAAATCGCCAATCGGGCGTATGTGCTCACCCCGGACGGATCGATCGCGGCGACGTACGACAAAATTCATATGTTCGACGTGGACCTGCCGGGCGGGGAAAGCTATCGCGAAAGCAAGAATTACCGGCCCGGCGACAAGGCGGTGGTGGCATCACTGCCGTGGGGTGGGCTGGGGCTTGCGATCTGCTACGATCTGCGTTTCCCGCAGATTTTCCGGGCGCTGGCCAAGTCCGGTGCCAAATTCCTGGCGGTTCCGGCTGCGTTTACCAAGGTCACCGGCGAGGCCCACTGGCATACACTGCTCCGGGCACGGGCGATCGAATGCCAGTGCTTCGTGTTCGCTGCCGCTCAAGGCGGCCGTCACGAGCATGGCCGGGATACGTATGGCCATAGCCTGATCATTTCGCCGTGGGGGCAGATCCTCGCCGAGGGCGGCGTTCAGCCTGGCGTCATCTTGGCCGATATAGACTTGCAGGCAATCGAGGACGCCCGTTCGCGCGTACCATCCTTAGGACACGACCGCCCCTTCACCGTCGAAAGCCGGAGCGGACCATGATCAAATACAGTCTCATCTGCCGGGCCGGGCACGAATTCGAAGGCTGGTTTCAGAACAGCGCCGTATTCGACGCGCAGAGCGCAAATGACATGGTCGTGTGCCCATCCTGCGGATCGCACGACGTGCACAAGGCTCTGATGTCTCCAGCCGTTGCGACGCGATCGAACCGCGCGGAAGCGGTGCAGAACCGGCCGACTCCCGGCCCCGACACGGCAATGCACGCCTACGTGCCGCCAGCCATCGCCGAGATCGTGCGAAACATCCGCGCCGAACTGGAAAAAAAGGCCGACTACGTCGGTTCGGATTTCGCCGAGGAAGCGCGCAAGATTCATTACGAGGAGAGCCCCGAACGCGGCATCTATGGAGAAGCCACGTCGGAAGAGGTCGCCGAACTCGACGCCGAAGGCATTCCGGTTTTCGCGCTCCCCGTGCTTCCGGAAGAGCGGAATTGACCTGCGAACAGGGCTTCACATGCGCGTCAAAGCCGGGGAGTAACACCCGAACCGGGCCGGAGTACAGCCGGCCGCTGCCACAGGGTTCCCATGACCACCCCGCCTGATCTGCCCGGCGCTGCCTTCGACGCCTGTGAAGACACGCCTGCCAACCAATCCGCGAACCCGACGCTCGGGGATGTCATCGCCGAGCGCCTGACGCGGCGCGATCTGATCCGGGGCGCTCTTGCTGTCTCCGTCGTGACAAGCACCATCGCGCCACTCGCGATCGCGAGCGCCCCGACCCGGGCGCAAGCCGCGCCCGGTGCGTCGCCGCGCTTCGCGTTTACCGAGGTGACGGCCGGCTCAGATGCCACCCATCATGTCGCCGAAGGATACGACGCCGACGTTCTCATTCGCTGGGGTGACGCGGTGCTGCCCGATGCGCCCGCGTTCGATCCGCTGCAACCGGCCGCTTCCGCCCAGGAGAAGCAGTTCGGCTACAACAACGACTTCATCGGCTTTATTCCGCTCGACGGCAGTCGCGACCGTGGGCTGCTCGTGGTCAATCACGAGTACACGAACGACGAACTCATGTACTTCGGGCTCGTCGGCTGGACCCGGAAGGGAAAAATCGAAGGGCTGTCCGACGAGCAGACCCGCGCATCGATGGCCGCACACGGCGGCAGCATTTTTGAGATTGCTCGCGTGGATGGCCGCTGGCGCGTTGTGGAGGGCTCGCGGTATGCGCGCCGCATTACCGCTTCGACGCCGATGGAAATCACGGGACCGGCTGCGGGTCACGATCTGATGAAGACGAACGCCGATCCTTCGGGAACGCGCGTTTTGGGCATGCTCAACAACTGTGCCGGAGGCGTGACGCCTTGGGGTACGTGGCTGACGTGCGAGGAAAATTTCAATTTCTATTTCGCGGACGAAGACGCCGCCAAGTTGTCGCCGCTGGCCAAAAGCTACGCGCGCTATGGCGTTCCGGAGGTTTACTATCCGTGGAGCCGGATAGATAAACGTTTCGACATCGCGGCGGAGCCGAATGAGTGTCACCGTTTTGGCTGGGTGGTGGAGATCGACCCGTTCGATCCGCAGTCCGTACCGAAGAAGCGCACGGCACTCGGGCGCTTCAAGCATGAAGGGGCGGGCAACATCGTCAACAAGGACGGCCGGTTCGTCGTCTATCAGGGCGACGATCAGCGCTTCGAATATGTCTATAAGTTCGTCAGTGCTGGCAAAGTCGATCTTGAGAACCGCAGTGCCAACCACGATCTGCTGGATACGGGAACCCTCTACGTGGCGCGGTTCGACGCCAATGGGCGCGGCGAATGGCTGGCGCT
>ERZ1066138.563-NODE-563-length-12397-cov-8.654108_pt1 | contig 12397 bp, 13 predicted proteins | sample MGYA00382785_ERZ1066138 | MGnify/ENA primary metagenome ERZ1066138 (study PRJEB33369, sample SAMEA5778368) | biofilm metagenome | biome: Industrial cooling water; feature: Water cooling tower basin; material: Biofilm | place: United Arab Emirates | collected...
GTCCTGCTCGCGGCCGGCCTCGAACCTGGCCTTGTTGATGCCCTTCTCGTAGGCGGAGCGGCCGCTGATCAGGCCCTGCTCCAGGAGCTGCTCGATCGCCGAGTCCATGGTGCGCATGCCGGCGGCGGCGCCGGCCTGCATGGTCGACTCGAGCTGGTCGATCTTGCCCTGGCGGATCAGGTTGGCGGCCGCCGGCGTGTTGATCAGCACCTCGAGCGCGGCCACGCGCCCGGGCGAGCCCTTGCGCGTGATCAGCTGCTGCGACACGACCCCGCGCAGCGAGGTCGAGAGCATCGTGCGCACGTGGTTCTGCTTGTCGGCGGGGAAGGCGTTGACGATGCGGTCCACCGTCGCGGCGGCGCCGTTCGTGTGCAGCGTCGCCATGACCAGGATGCCCATCTCCGCGGCGGTGATCGCCGTCGAGATGGTCTCGAGGTCGCGCAGCTCGCCGACCAGGATCACGTCGGGATCCTCGCGCAGGGCCGAGAGGAGCGCCGACGCGAACGACTCGGCGTGCGCGCCGACCTCGCGCTGGCTGATCAGGCAGTTCTTGCGCGGGTGCACGAACTCGATCGGGTCCTCGATGGTGAGGATGTGGCCCTTGATGCGCGAATTGAGGTCGTCGATCATCGCCGCCAGCGTCGTCGACTTGCCGGATCCCGTCTTGCCGGTGACGAGGATCAGGCCGTTGGAGACCTTGCAGAGGTTCCTGACGGCTTCCGGCATGCGCAGCTGCTCGAGCGTCTGGGCCTTCGAGGGGATGGCCCGGAAAACCGCGCCCATGCCGTTCAGCTGGCGCAGCACGTTGACGCGGAAGCGCGCCAGCGTGCCGAGCGAGTAGGCGAAGTCCGTGCCGTCGCGCGTCTCGAGCCGGTCGAGCGCCTTGCGCGGCATGATCTCGTAGATCGCCTCGCGCACGAAGTCGGCGCCGAGCCGCTCGGCGCGCAGGGCGGCGAGCTTGCCGTACTGGCGGATGCGCGGCGGGTCGCCCGCCATGAAGTGCAGGTCCGAGCCGTCGCGCTTCAGGATCTCCTCGAGGTACTCGTCGATGCGGGCCACGGCGCTCGTCCCGGTCAGAGCGTCTCGAACCGCGGCAGCAGGCTGCGGTCGATGACGTACTTGGAGAACAGCTTCTTGTCGCTCGCGTAGGTGTAGGCGTCGTCCGGGTCGACTTCCTTGGCCGTGATCGCGCGCATCAGCGCCTGGTCCATCAGCTCCATCCCGAGGTCCTTGCCGGTCTGCAGCTGCGCCGGGATCTGGTGCGTCTGGTCGGTCTGGATCAGCTTCGCGATGGCGCGGTTCATCACCATGACCTCGCAGACCGCACGGCGGCCGCGGCCCTCGGGCCGCTTGACCAGCACCTGCGTGATCACCGCGATCAGCCCCTGCGCGAGGAAGCTCTTGGTCTGCTCGCGCTCGTCCGCGGGCAGGGCGTCGATCATGCGGTCGATGGTCTTTACCGCGCTGGTCGTGTGCAGCGTGCCGAGCACCAGGTGGCCGGTCTCGGCGGCGGTCATCGCCATCGAGATGGTCTCGGGGTCGCGCATTTCGCCGACCAGGATCACGTCCGGGTCCTCGCGCATCGCGGCCCGCACGCCCTCGGCGAAGGTCGGCAGGTGCGTGCCCAGCTCGCGCTGCACGACCTGGCTCTGCTTGCTGCGGTGGACGAACTCGATCGGGTCCTCGAGGCTGATGATGTTCAGCTTCCGGTTGGTGTTCAGCATGTCGATCATCGCCGCGAGCGTGGTCGATTTGCCGGTGCCCGTCGAGCCGGTGACGAGGATCATGCCCTGGTGGTAGTCGCAGAGCTTCTTCACGATCGGCGGCAGCGCCAGCGACTCGAGCGTCGGCACCTCGGACGGGATGGTCCGGAACACGGCGCCCACCCCGGAGTCCTTGCGGAACACGTTGACCCGGAACCGCCCGCCTTCCTCCGACACGTACGAGAAATCGACGTCGTGGCCCGCCCGGAAGCGGTCGGCCAGGTTGCGGGTCAGGATCTCCATGACGTAGGCCTCGAGCTCCGGCGCGGCGAGCTCGCGGAACCGGATCGGCACCAGGTCGCCGTTCATGCGCAGCATTGGCGGCACTCCGACCGCCAGGTGGACGTCAGAGCAGCCCTGGGACGAGCCGAGCTTGAGGAATGCGTCGATACGCGGCATTGCGCCGCGAGTGAATCACAAGAAGCGTTCGAGCGCCACACCGACCTCGTCCATCGAGGCGAAGCGCTTCTCCTTGTCCACCGCCATGCACTTCATGATGAGGTCGGAGACGCCCTGCGGGAGGGCCGGGTTCAGCTCGATCGGCGGCCGTGCCCGGCCCTGCACGTGCTGGTACATGACGGACATGTGGTCGCCGCGGTGGTACGGGGGCGTGCCGGTCATCATCTCGTACAGGATGACGCCCAGCGAATAGATGTCGGCGCGCTCGTCGACCTTCTTGCCGAGGATCTGCTCCGGCGCCATGTACTTCGGCGAGCCGATCACGTACCCGGTCTTGGTCAGCTGCGTGTCGCCCTGGTGCTGCGCCGCCGCGACGCCGAAGTCCACGATCTTGACGATGCCCTCGTCGTTGATCAGCACGTTCGCCGGCTTGAGGTCGCGGTGCACGATGCCGACCGCATGCGCGACCGACATGCCCTTGGCGACGTCCATGCCCAGCCGCACGGCGCGGCGCAGCGCCAGCGGCTTGCCGTCCTGCACCTCGCCGCCGAGCGTGTGCGACGGGAAGTACTCCATCGAGATCGCGTAGTTGCCGCGGATGTGCAGGAAGTCGTAGATGCGGATCACGTTCGGGTGGGTGATCTTGCGGCTGTAGCGCAGCTCGTGGACGAAGCGCTGCATCATCTCCTCGTCGTTGGCGATGCTCGGGTTGAGGAACTTGAGCACCAGCCGTTCGTCGACGACCGTGTCCTCCATCAGCAGCACGGTGCCGAACGCGCCGCGGCCGATGCGCTCGATGTACTTGTAGCGCCCCTCGAGCACGTCGCCGGGCTTCAGCGTCGCGATGTCGAGGCGCTGCAGCTGCTCGGCCTGCTTCATGATCGCGGAGACGTCCGCAGTCTCGATCAGCATGGTGCGCTGCTGGTCGGCGCGCGCGGCCGCGGCCGCCGGGGTCAGCGTGTACTTGCCGGAAGTGATGGACGTGCCGCCGAAGCGCGTGTCGAGCTCGGTCAGCGCGCGCTGCGCCGCGCCGGCGAGCGACTGGTCGGTGAGCGTCGAGAACGGCAGGATCTTCGCGCGCACGGCGTCGACCGAGCGGTCGTCGGCGAGCCGCGCCAGCGCCGACATGCCCTCGATGCGGATGTCGGTCTCGTTGCGGTCCAGGGCGCTCATCACGCCTGCCGTTGCCGTCGGGTCGCCGATCTTGCCGAGCGCGCGCACGACCGTCGGCACCGACTTCGGGTTGGTCTTGAGCATCTCGACGAGGCGGGGCACCGCCTTCTTGTTGCCCATCTCGCCGAGCGCGTCGACGGCGCGCTCGCTGACCCACCAGTCCTTGTCCTTGGTCGCCTCGATCAGGTGGGCGAGGGCACGCTCGTCCTTGGTCTGGTTCAGGATCTCGATCGCGGTGCGGCGCACTTCGTCGTCCTTGTCGGAAACGAGCTGCAACGCGGCGCCGATCACCTGCGGGCCGCCGATCTTGCCGAGCGCGTCGGCCGCGCGGCTCCTGACCCACCAGTCGGCGTCGCGGATCGCCTTGAGCAGGTACTTCACCGAACTCTCGTCGCCGACGACGTTCAGCACCTCGACCGCGGCGCGGCGCGCGTCCTCGCTCTCGTCCTTGAGGATATCCACGAGGTGCTTGACGGTTTCCGGGTTCCTGCTGCGGCACAGGAGCTCGATGGCGGGGTTCCTGACGTCGTGCTCGGGGTCGCGCAGCAGCGGGACGACGAGCCGGGGATCGACCTCGCCGCTGCCGCTCGCGATGGCCCGCAGCGCCGCCGAGCGCACCAGCTTGTTGGGATCCTTGAGCGTCTGCTGCAGCGCGGTGCGGACCTTCGGCGTGTCGAAGCGCGCGAGCAGCGCGATGATGTGCGTGCGCGCGATCGTGTCCTTGCCCTCGACGCGCGAGACGAGTTCGTCCACGGAGCTCGCATCCGCCAGCTCGCCGGCGATGCGGAACAGAGCCGCCTTCTCGTTCGGGTCCTGCTGGTACGCCGCATTCAGCAGGTCGCGCAGGGTGAAGCGGTTCTTCTGCGCGGCGATGACGTCAAGGACCGCGGGCTTGGAGACGGCCGGGTTCTGCAGCAGCTCGAGCAGCAGGTTGGGCGAATAGTTGCGCGAGGACGCCAGCGCCCAGGCGACGGCGGCGACCGCGCGCGGGTTCTCCTCCGCGAGCGCCTTCGCCAGCAGCGGGAAGCTCTTGTTGTCGACGAGCGGCGTCAGCGCCTCGACGAAGGCGACCGTCTCGCGCTTGTCGGCCGTCGCGAGGGCGTCGACGATCGGCTGTATGGCGGCCTGGCCAAGCCCCTGCAGCCTGGTCAGCGCCGTCTTCGCCTTTGCGCTGGTCGGGTCACCACTTTCCCGAACCTCGGCAATCAGGCGATCCGCCCGGTAGCCTCCGAATAGACCCATCCGACCCCGGCAGTTCTTGTGGGACGAAACCAAAAAATGCTGAACAATCAGTATGCCACAGCGGGCCGTCCCGCCGATCGCATCGGCTACAATGCCGCTCCCCCGGACGGGAAACATTCATGGCGACGTCCTTGAACGATCGTCTCACAAGCGTGCTCGGGCGGTTCGTCGAACCGCACCTCGGCCTGTCGCTGGAAGAAGCGGGCGCCCTGGAATCGGTCCGCGAGGGCCCTGAAGGCCCCGTGGCCCGGATTGTCCTTGGCTTCCCGGTCGGCGGCTACGAGGCCGAGCTGCGGTCGGCGCTTGACGGCGCGCTGGCGGCGGCCGGGATCGATGCGCGGCCGCGGTACGAGATCGTCTCCCGCGTCCCGGCGTTCGTCGCCGACCCGAAGATCCGGCAGCTCGCGGACGTCGCGAACGTCATCGCGGTGGCTTCCGGCAAGGGCGGCGTCGGCAAGTCGACCGTCGCCGTGAACCTCGCGCTCGCGCTGGCGGCGCAGGGCGCGCGGGTGGGCCTGCTCGACGCGGACATCTACGGGCCGAGCCTGCCGCGGATGATGGGGCTGCAGGGCGCGCGCCCGACCACGGCGGACGGCAAGACCATCGACCCGCCCCGCGCCCATGGCCTGCCGGTCATGTCGATCGGCTTCCTGGTCGACGCCGACCAGCCCATGGCCTGGCGCGGCCCGATGGCGACCCAGGCGCTGACCCAGATGCTGGCCGACACCCGCTGGGGCCCGCTCGACTACCTGGTCGTCGACATGCCGCCGGGCACCGGCGACATCCAGCTCACGCTCGCCCAGCGCGTGCCGGTCTCGGGCGCGGTCATCGTCACGACGCCCCAGGAGATCGCGCTGCTCGACGCCCGCAAGGGGCTGCAGATGTTCCGCAAGGTGGGCGTGCCGGTGCTCGGCATCGTCGAGAACATGGGTCTGCATCGTTGCCCGGCCTGCGGGCATGAATCCCACATCTTCGACGCCGGCGGCGGGCGCGCGCTCGCCGAGCGCTACGACACCACGCTGCTGGGCGAGCTGCCGCTCGACGCGGCGATCCGGCAGCAGGCCGATTCCGGCCGGCCCACCGTGGTCGCGGACCCGGCGTCGCCGGCCGCGGCGGCCTATCATGCGATCGCGCGCCGCGCGGCGGGCGCGCTGGCGGCCAGCGCCATCAGGGGCGCGGTCAGGATGCCGGTGATCAGGGTCGAGGGCGATTGATGTCGATCAAGTCGGACAAGTGGATCCGCCGCATGGCGGCTCAGGGGATGATCGAGCCGTTCGAGTCAGGGCAGGTGCGCGAGGTGGACGGCCGGAGAATCGTCTCCTACGGCACCTCGAGCTACGGCTACGACGTGCGTTGCGCGCCCGAGTTCAAGATCTTCACGAACATCAACTCGACGATCGTCGACCCGAAGAACTTCGACCCGAAGAGCTTCGTGGACCTCGAAGGGGACGTCTGCATCATCCCGCCGAACTCGTTCGCGCTGGCGCGGACCGTCGAGCACTTCCGGATCCCGCGCAACGTGCTGGTGATCTGCCTCGGGAAAAGCTCCTACGCGCGCTGCGGCCTGATCGTGAACGTGACGCCGCTGGAGCCCGAATGGGAAGGCCACGTCACGCTGGAGTTCTCGAACACGACGCCGCTGCCCGCGCGCATCTACGCGAACGAGGGCGTCGCCCAGTTCCTGTTCTTCGAGTCCGACGAGGTCTGCGAGACCTCGTACAAGGACCGTGGCGGCAAGTACCAGGGCCAGAAGGGCGTGACCCTCCCGCGCACGTGACCCTGAAGGGGTCAGACCCCTTCATATTCGTGAAGGGGTCTGACCCCTTCATTAGTTCGGCTGGTAGCTGCGGATGCGCGTGTGGAAGCCGAGCTTGCCCTTGACCAGCTGCTGCGCCTGCACGACGGCAAATCCGAGGCCGGGCGCGTGCCAGGTGAGCGTCTCGCGGTTCGAGCCCTCGCGCGTGCTGCGGTACACGACCGTATCCAGCTCGCCGAGCGCCGTCACGAGCTTCTCGCGCCGTACCAGCGCGTGATGGTAGAGCTTGACGCGGTCCTTCTCGATCATCGCGATCGAGCCCGGCTCGCGGCCGGCGCGCAGCTTGGCCGTGGCGAGCACGGTCAGCGTGGCTGCGTCCTGCAGCTCCGGGACCAGCGCGACGTCGACCGCCACGTCCTCGGCGATGCCGCGCACCCGGCCGGCGCGCCAGTCGAACTCGAGGCGGATGTCGCGGCCGGTGCTGCCCGTGCCGTCGTCGAACGTGTAGCGCAGGGGCCGGGGCGTGTCGTCCTCGATCCGGAATTCCGAGCGCTGCCGAATCGTGCCCGGTGCGATCACGCGCGCGATGCCGCTGGCGGTCACGGCCGTCTCGATCACCCAGCCATCGCCGGCGCGCGCCAGCACCGTGCGGCTGGTGCCGCCCGGGATGCGTCCGTAGCGCACGTCGTACTCGGCGATGAACGGCGCGATCAGGGGCGCCGGGGCAGGGGATGCCGCCGGGCTGATCGCCGCGCCGATCGCGAGCCAGGCCGTCACCAACGCCTTCATGCTTCCTCCACCACGACCGCCGCCGTCAGCACCTGTCCGTCGAGCAGGGCCGCGCCGTCCCGCCAGGCCAGCCGGCCGGCGGCGCACCAGCCGACCGCACGCGGATAGATGATGTGCTCGAGCCGCTGAACGCGGGCTGAAAGCGCGGCCTCGGCCTCGCCCGGGCGGACCGCGAGCCGGCCCTGGATGACCGCAGGCCCCGCGTCGAGTTCCTCGACGACGTAGTGCACGGTGCAGCCGTGGACGGGTTCGCCGGCCTCCAGTACGCGCCGGTGGGTGTGCAGGCCGCGGTAGGCCGGCAGCAGCGAAGGGTGGATGTTGAGCAGGCGGCCCTGCCAGCGGCGCACGAATGCGCCGTCGAGGATGCGCATGAACCCGGCGAGCGCGACCAGCGCCGCGCCGCTGCGCTCGAGGGCCGCCGTCAGCGCCTCGCCGTAGGCGGCCCGGTCCATGCCGGGAGCGCGCTCGAGTACCGCCGCTTCGAGCCCGAGCGCCTGGGCGGCCGGAATGCCGGCGGCGTCGGCACGGTCGCTGATCACCTGGACGATGCGCCCGTCGATGCGCCCGTCGCGTGTCGCCTGCTCGAGCGCGAGCAGGTTGCTGCCGCGCCCGGAGATCAGGACGGCGAACGGGAGGGCCATCAGCCGATCTGCACGCCTGTGCCCCGGACGACTTCGCCGATCACGCGCGCCTGCTCGCCGGCGGCCCGCAGGCGGGCGAGCGCGGCATCGCTGTCCGAGGCCGCGACGACGACGACCATGCCGATCCCGCAGTTGAAGGTGCGGTGCATTTCCGGGTCGCTGATTCGCCCGCTGCTGCGGATCCAGTCCCAGACCGGTTCGTCGGCCCACCCGAGCGGCCCGAGGCGCACGCCCAGGCCCTCCGGCAGCACGCGCGGGATGTTGTCGGTCAGGCCGCCGCCGGTGATGTGCGCGAGGCCGTGCACGTCCATGGACGCCGCGAGCCCGAGCAGCGGCTTGACGTAGATGCGCGTCGGCGCCATCAGCAGGTCCACGAGGCGCGCGCCGCCGACGCGCGTCGCCGTGCCGGCGCCGGTGTCGGCGAGCAGGCGCCGGATCAGCGAGAAGCCGTTCGAGTGCGGGCCGGAGGAGGCGAGCCCGATCACCGCATCGCCCGCGCGCACCCGCGAGCCGTCGATGATGCGCTCGCGGTCCACGACCCCGACGCAGAAGCCGGCCAGGTCGTAGTCGCCGCCTTCGTACATCCCGGGCATTTCCGCCGTCTCGCCGCCGACCAACGCGCAGCCCGCAAGGACGCAGCCCTCGGCGATGCCGGCGATCACGCGCTCGGCGACCTCCACGGAGAGCCGGCCGGTCGCGTAGTAGTCGAGGAAGAAGAGCGGCTCCGCGCCCTGGACGACGACGTCATTGGCGCACATCGCGACCAGGTCCTGGCCGACGCCGTCATGCAGGCCGGTGTCGATCGCGAGGCGCAGCTTGGTGCCGACGCCGTCGGTGCCCGCGACCAGCACGGGGCGCTTCCAGCGGCCCGGGGTAATCTCGATCATGGCCCCGAACCCGCCGATGCCCGCGAGCACCTCGGGCCGCATCGTGCGCGCGACGCGCGGCTTGATGCGCTCGACGAGTTCCTCGCCGGCGTCGATGTCGACGCCGGCATCCCGGTAGGTCAGCGAAGGGCGTTCGGTCATCGCGGGAGATCGGGCCTGGTTCGACGGGCCCGTCCGGCGGGCGGTGTACTATTGTACCGTGAGCGCAAGCCCCGACAGCGGTCCTGCCCGCATCCTGCGCGCCCTGGCGGCCGTGCTGGCGTTCTGGGCTGCCGGGCTGCCGGCCCAGGCGGAATCCCTGACCGACCTTTATTCGGTGAGCGTGCCGTATACCGGCGACAACGAAGCCGCGTTCCGGCAGGCGATGCGCGACGTGCTGGCGCGCGTGACGGGCCGCGGCGATGCGCCGGACCTCGAGAATCTCGCGCCGCTCGTCGCCGGCGCCTCGCGCTACGTCAAGAGCTTCCGGCGCGCGCCCGGCAACATGCTGTCCGTGACCTTCGACGGCACGGCCATCGAGGACGCGGTGGACGCCTCGGGACTGGCGTACTGGGACCACGAGCGGCCGGTAACCCTGGTGTGGCTCGCGCTCGACCGCGGCAGCGGCCGGCGCGCGCTGGTTTCGGCGAGCGATACCAGCGCGGAGAAGTCGCGCATCGACGCGGATGCCGCGCGACTCGGCCTGCCGCTCGTCTGGCCGGATGCCGGGGACGACCTCGTGCGGGCCATGCAGCAGGCCTGGTCGGGTGACCACGCGGCATTGCGCGACGCCGCGCGCCGCTACGGCGCCGACGGCGTGCTGATCGGCCGCGCCCGCCAGGCGGCCGGCGGCGGCTACCAGGTCGACTGGTCGTTCGCATCCCCGGGCGCGGACGGCGCGGCCGCCGGCGAGCTGGAGGCGGGGCCCGCGCTCGCGGCGGAGCGTTACGCGGGGGTCTATGCGTCGCGCGGCGCGGCCCAGCGCACCGAGCAGATCGTGACGGTGACCGGCATCGCCTCGCTCGAGGCCTATGCGGCGACGACGCGGATGCTCGCGAAGCTGGCGCCGGTGCGGGGCGTCGCGGTGGACGAAGTGACGCCGGACGGCGTCTCCTTCCGCGTCAACGTGCGCGGCGACCCCGGCGCCCTGGACCAGGCGATCCGGCGCGACGGCCGGCTGCACGCGGTGGATGCCGGCCGCCTGATCTACGCCCTCGCGCCATGAAGCTGGTGACGGTCCCGAACCTGATCTGCCTGCTGCGGATCGCGCTGACCGTTCCGATCGTCGTGCTGCTGGCCGAGGGCCGGTACCGGGAAACGCTCGTGCTGTTCGCGATTGCGGCGGTTTCGGACGTGCTCGACGGCTACCTCGCCAAGACCTTTGGCTGGACGTCGGAGCTCGGCAAGTTCCTGGACCCGCTCGCGGACAAGCTGCTCCTGGTCTCGGTGTTCATCACGCTGGCGGTCATCGGGCTCGTGCCGGTCTGGCTCGCCGTGATCGCGGTGCTGCGGGACGTCATCATCGGTGCAGGCGCCGGCGTCTACAAGCTGCTGTTCGGGCCGGTCGAGGGACGACCGACCGTGCCCTCGAAACTGAACACGCTCGTCCAGCTCCTGTTCGTGATCGCGGTCGTCTGGCACGCGGCTTTCCGCGACCTGCCCCACGGCCTGGTCCAGGGACTCGGCGCGCTCGTGCTGGTCACGACGGTGGTCAGCGGCATCGACTACATCCAGACGTACATCCGCAAGGCGATCGCCGTGAGCCGGGCCCGTCGCGGCGTCGCCTGAGCGCATGCGACAGCTCCCGCTCGGCGTCGAGCTCGGGGTATCGCTGCGCTTCGAGACCTTCGTCGAGGGGCGCAGCGCGGCCGCCGTCGAAGCGCTTCGCCGCCTGGCGGACGGCACGGGAGCGGCTCCGGTCTGGATCTACGGCCCGCCGGGGTCCGGCAAGAGCCACCTGCTGCAGGCGACCTGCGCCCGGGCCGGCGACGCCGGGCGATCGACGGCCTGGCTCCCGCTGGCGCTCGTCAAGGACGAAGGCCCCGGCATCCTCGACGGATTCGAGGCGCTCGACCTGGTCGCGCTCGACGACCTCGAGGCGGTCGCGGGCCAGCCGGCCTGGGAGTCGGCGCTGTTCACGCTGTACAACGGCCTTGCCGAGCGGCGCGCGGGCTTGGCCTGCGCGGCCGCAGCCGCCCCCGCGGCGACCGGCATCCGGCTGCCGGACCTGGCGTCGCGGCTCGCTGCGTCCGAGGTGCATCGCCTCGAGGCGCTTGCCGAGCCGGAGCAGGCTGCCGCGCTGCGGCAGCGCGCCAGCCGCCGCGGCCTCGAGCTGTCGGCCGAGACGCTCGCGTTCCTGACGCGCCGCGCGCCGCGGGACTTCGCGACGCTCTGCCGCATGCTCGATGCGCTCGACACCGAGTCGCTTGCCGCCCAGCGGCGCCTCACGGTCCCGTTCGTGCGCGACTGGCTCGCACGCAACGGCGGCTGATCAGCGCGGCGGCGAGACGCGGATCGCCGCGATGAGCGAGGCGAACGCGACGAACGCAAGCGCGAGCGTCAGCCCGGCCAGGGCCCGCGCGGGCGGGTTGGCGACGACCTCGGTGATGGCGACGGCGAGCGCGGGCGCGAGCGCGAGCGGCGCGGCACGCAGCGCGGCGGCGGACCGGCGGAGCAGGCCCGGCAACGGCAGCAGGAGCGGCAGCAAGGCGACTGCGGCGTAAGGCCAGTCGATTCCGTCGGCCCAGAAAGGCCAGGCCACGACCGACAGCACGAGCAGCACCCAGACCGCGACGGCGACGCGGCGGGCGGTGGCTGCACGCGGGCTCATGCCGGGGCGGGGGCGAGCTTGAGCGCGGTTGCCGCGACCCGCTCGCCGAGCGCCTGCGCCAACCTGCGCTCGGCATCCGCCAGCGCTCGGCGCTCGCCCTGCGGGACGACGCGGCTTGCGCCATACGGCGTGCCGCCGCCGGCGGTTTCGGAGAGGGCCGCCTCGGTGAAGGGGAGGCCGACGATCAGCATTCCATGGTGCAGCAGCGGCAGCAGCATGCCGAGCGGCGTGGTTTCCTGGCCGCCATGCATCGTGCTGCCCGACGTGAAGGCGCCCGCGGGCTTGCCCGCCAGCGCACCCGTGAGCCAGAGGCTCGAGGTGCCGTCGAAGAAGGCCATCAGCGGCGCCGCCATGTTCCCGAAGCGGACCGGGCTGCCGAGCACGAGGCCCGCGCACTCACGCAGGTCCTCGTGGGTCGCGAAGGCCGCGCCTTCCGCCGTGGCCGCGGCCTGGCCAAGCGCGGGCACCGTGCGGATCCTGGCGCGGCAGCCTGCGACGCCGTCGACGCCGCGGGCCACCTGGCGCGCGAGTTCGGCGGTCGCGCCGTGGCGGCTGTAGTAGAGGACGAGGATGTCCGGCATCGCCTTGCCTTCGCCCGGGGGCGTCCACACACTGGGGCGGCATGGATTCTAGGGCATCACCCGAGGCGGCGCGCCGCGCACGGGTCCGCGGCCGTGTTCAGGGCGTCTGGTTCCGCGCCAGCACGGCCGAACGCGCGGCTGCGCTGGGGTTGCGCGGCCGCGCCGAGAACCTCCCCGACGGCTCGGTGCTCGTGCACGCCGCGGGCGCCGCCGCGGCCGTCGAGGCGCTCGTCGCGTGGCTGCACCGCGGGCCGCCGCTGGCGCGGGTGGATGCGGTGGATATCGAGGCGATAGATCCCGCGTCGTACGAGTGGCCGGCAGGATTCCTCGAGCGGTAGAAGAGGGGTGCGTCGGAGG
>ERZ1066138.565-NODE-565-length-12368-cov-10.641111_pt1 | contig 12368 bp, 10 predicted proteins | sample MGYA00382785_ERZ1066138 | MGnify/ENA primary metagenome ERZ1066138 (study PRJEB33369, sample SAMEA5778368) | biofilm metagenome | biome: Industrial cooling water; feature: Water cooling tower basin; material: Biofilm | place: United Arab Emirates | collected...
ATGGGGTCGGGCAAGACGGCGGTCGGCAGGGCGCTGGCGAGCCGCCTGGACCTGCCGTTCGTGGACAGCGACGCGGAAATCGAGTCGCGCACCGGCGTCGACATCGCATACATTTTCGAGCGCGAGGGCGAGGAGGGTTTCCGGATCCGCGAGCGGGACGTGATCGATGCGCTGACGCAGCGGCCCGCGATCGTGCTCGCGACCGGCGGCGGCGCCGTGCTGCTGCCGGAGAACCGCGAGCGGCTCGCCGCGCGCGGCACCGTCGTCTTCCTCGACACGACGGTCGATCAGCAGCTCAAGCGCACGCAGCGGAGCCGGCACCGCCCGCTGCTCACGGGCACCGACCGCCGCGCCCGCCTGCAGGAGCTCGCGGCCGTCCGCGACCCGCTCTATCGCGCGATCGCCGCGATCACGGTGCGTACCGACGGCAGGGCGCCGACGGCGGTCGCCACGGACATCGCGCGCGCGCTTGCGGATGCAGGCGCGCGATGATGCAGCGCCTCGACGTCAGGCTCGGCAAGCGCGGCTATCCCATCCTCGTCGGTCCCGGGCTCCTGGGCGATGCGCAGCTGCTCGCGGAACATGCGGGCGCCGGCAAGCTGCTGGTCGTGACCGACGACGTGGTCGGGCCGCTCTGGCTGCCGCGCCTCGAGCAGGGCCTCGCCGGACGGACCTTCGAGGTCTGCGTGCTGCCCGGGGGCGAGGAACAGAAGACGCTCGGCAACGTCGCCGTCATCATCGACGCGCTGGTCGCCGCGCGGCTGAACCGCGACGGCATGGTGCTCGCGCTCGGCGGCGGCGTGATCGGGGACGTCGCGGGATTCGCCGCCGCCTCTTACCAGCGCGGCATCGCCATCGTGCAGCTGCCGACCACGCTGCTCGCGCAGGTCGACTCCTCGGTCGGCGGCAAGACCGGCGTCAACCACCCGGGCGGCAAGAACCTGATCGGCGCCTTTCACCAGCCGACCGCCGTGCTCGCGGACACCGACACGCTGTCGACGCTGCCCGACCGCCAGCTGCGCGCGGGTCTCACGGAGATCGTCAAGGCCGCGCTGGTCGCGGACGCGGCATTCTTCGCCTGGCTGGAGCAGAACCTGCCGCGCCTGCTGGCCAGGGACTCCGCGGCGCTCGCGGAGGCGATCCTGCGCGCCTGTGCGATCAAGGCCGCGATCGTCGCCGAGGACGAGCGCGAGCACGGCCGGCGCGCGCTGCTCAACCTGGGCCACACCTTCGGCCACGCGATCGAGACGGGCGCGGGCTACGGCGCCGTGCTGCACGGCGAGGCCGTCGCCGCGGGCCTGGTGCTGGCCGCGGAGTTCTCCGCGCGCCTGGGCCGGCTCCCCGGCGCGGACGCGCGGCGGCTGCGCGAGCTCATCGCCGCCGCGGGCCTGCCCCTGGACCCGCCGCGGCTCGGCGCCGCGCGCATGCTCGAGCTCATGGCGATGGACAAGAAGGTGAAGGCCGGCGCGATCCGTCTCATCCTGCTGGATGGCATCGGGCGCGCTGCGGTCGCGGACGATTACCCGCGCGAGGCGCTCGAGCGGCTCCTGGAAGAGCGGGCCGGGGCATGAGGCGCGGCCGCGACCCGGACGCCGGGCTCGCGCCCTGGGCCGCCCTCGAGCGCAAGTCCCGCGGCCGCCGCCACGCCGAGCCGCCCGCCGACTGGCGCGGCGAGTTCCAGCGCGACCGCGACCGCATCATCCACTCGAACGCCTTCCGCCGCCTCGTCTACAAGACGCAGGTGTTCATCAACCACGAAGGCGACCTGTACCGCACGCGCCTCACGCACTCGATCGAGGTGGCGCAGATCGGCCGCTCGGTCGCAGCGGCGCTCGCGCTGTCCGAGCCGCTGACCGAGGCGATCTGCCTCGCGCACGACCTCGGCCACACGCCGTTCGGTCACGCCGGGCAGGACGTGCTGAACGACTGCATGCGCGAGTACGGCGGCTTCGAGCACAACCTGCAGTCGTTGCGCGTGGTGGACGAGCTCGAGGAGCGCTACGCGGAATTCAGCGGCCTGAATCTCTGCTTCGAGACCCGCGAGGGCATCCTCAAGCACTGCTCGCTCGCCAACGCGCGCCGCCTCGGCGACCTCGGCCAGCGTTTCATCGAGCGTCGTCAGCCGGGCCTCGAGGCGCAGATCGCCGACCTCGCGGACGCCATCGCCTACAACAACCACGACGTGGACGACGGCCTGCGCTCCGGGCTGGTGAGCCTCGACGAGCTGCGCGGCGTCGCGCTGTTCGCGCGCCACCACGACGAGGTACTCGCGCGCTACGGCGAGCTGCCGGGCCGGCGCGGCGTGCACGAAACCGTGCGGCGCATGATCCACGACGTGGTGAGCGACCTGATCGAGGAATCGGGCCGCCGGATCGCGGCCGCGACGCCCGCCGACATCGAGGCGGTGCGGACCCAGCCCGGGCCGCTGATCGGCTTCTCGCCCGAGCGCGAACGCGAGCACCGCGAGATGAAGAAGTTCCTGCGCACGCGCCTCTACCACCACGAGAAGATGCAGGCCTCGCGCCTCGGCGCCGGGCGGGTTCTGGAGGGGCTGTTCGCGGCCTTCATGGCGGACGTCGGGCGCATGCCGCCCGGCCACCGGGACGCCGCGCTCGCGCTCGAGGCGGCCGGCGGCGCCGCCGGGCGCGCGCGCGCAGTCGCCGATTACATCGCCGGCATGACCGACCGATTCGCGTTCCAGGAGCACGCGAGGCTGGCGGGAGGCTGATAGCATGAGCGCCCGCCAGGAGGACCCCGTGAACCGAGCCGACATCCCCGCGCGCGAGCGCCTGATCTTCGCGATGGACGTCCCGACCGCGGACGACGCGCGGCGCCTCGCCGACCGGCTCGGCGACTCGGTGTGCTTCTACAAGCTGGGCCTCGAACTGTTCATGTCCGGTGGCGCCTTCGAGCTCCTCGACTGGATGGTCGGACGCGGCAACAAGGTGTTCCTCGACCTCAAGCTGTTCGACGTGCCGGCGACCGTCGCGGCGGCGGTCCGCAACCTCGGCAACCGCGGCGTGACCTTCACGACCGTGCACGGCAACCAGGCCATCATGGAGGCCGCGGCCGGCGCCGCCAGCGGCGTCGGCATCCTCGCGGTCACGGTGCTGACCAGCCTCGACCGCGGCGACCTCGACGACCTCGGGTTCAAGTGCGACGTTGAGGCGCTCGTGCTCTCTCGCGCGCGGCGCGCGCTCGCCGCGGGCTGCGTGGGCGTCGTGTCCTCCGGGCTCGAGGCGAAGCTGCTGCGCCAGGGCGTCGACGACCGCCTGATCGTGGTGACGCCCGGGATCCGGCCCGTGGAAAACCGGCCGGTGGACGACCAGAAGCGCGTGGTCGGCGTCGGCGACGCCTTCGCGAACGGCGCCGACTACATCGTCGTCGGCCGCCCGATCCGCGACGCCGCGGACCCGCGCGCGGCCGCCGAGTCGATCCAGGCGACGATCGCCGGGCACTTCGCCAGGCGATGAGCGTGCTATCGAACGACCGGCTGCTGCGGGCGCTGGCGCGCGAACCCGTGGACCGCACGCCGGTCTGGTTCATGCGCCAGGCGGGCCGCTACCTGCCCGAGTACCGCGCGACGCGCGCGAAGGCGGGGAGCTTCCTCGGCCTCGCCACGAATCCCGAGCTTGCCTGCGAGGTGACGCTGCAGCCGCTCGCGCGCTACCCGCTCGACGCCGCGATCCTGTTCTCCGACATCCTGATGATCCCGAAGGCCATGGGTGTCGGGCTCTCGTTCGCGGAGGGCGAAGGGCCGCGCATCGAACGGCCGGTGCGCACGGCCGGCGACATCGACGCGCTGCCGGTGCCGGACCCCGCCCGCGAGCTGCGCTTCGTGACGGACGCCGTGGCGCTGATCCGCCGCGAGCTCGCGGGCCGCGCGCCGCTGATCGGCTTCGCGGGCTCGCCCTGGACGGTCGCGACCTACATGATCGAGGGCGGCAGCAGCCGCGACTTCCCGAGGTCCAAGGGGCTGCTGTACGGCGACCCGCAGGCGATGCACCGCCTGCTCGGCAGGCTCGCGCGAGCGACCGCCGACTACCTCAATGCGCAGGTCGCGAGCGGCGCGCAGGCGCTGATGATCTTCGACACCTGGGGCGGGGTCCTGACCACGCCGGCGTACTACGAGTTCTCGCTCGCCTACATGGAGCAGGTCGTCGCCGACCTGATCCGCGAGCGGGAGGGCAGGCGGGTGCCGGTGATCCTGTTCACCAAGGGCGGCGGCGCCTGGCTCGAGCGACTCTCGGTCACCGGCGCCGACGCGCTGGGCGTCGACTGGACGATCGAGCTGTCGGCCGCACGGCGGGACACGCGCGGCCGGGTGGCGCTGCAGGGCAACCTCGACCCGGGTGCGCTGTTCGCCACGCCCGAGGCGATCCGCGCGGAAGTCGCGCGCGTGCTCGAGAACTACGGCCGCGGGCCGGGGCACGTGTTCAACCTCGGCCACGGCATCCAGCCGGGCGTCGACCCGGAGAACGTCGCGGCGATGGTGGCGGCGGTGCGGGAGCTGTCGCCGCAGTACCATGGAAACGGAGGGGACAGTCCCCTTCAGCGATAGGGTTTCCCAAGTTCAGTGACGGCGGAGGCTGAAGGGGACTGTCCCCATCGCGCCACTAGACCGCCCTGAGCTCGTCGCGCAGCGTCCGGCGCAGTATCTTGCCGACGTTGGTCTTCGGCAGCTCGGCGCGGAAGTAGACGTACTTCGGCACCTTGTAACCGGTCATCTCGCGCTTGCAGAAGGCGATCACGTCCTCGGCGGTGAGCGCCGGGTCCTTCCTGACGACGAACAGCGCGACGACTTCGCCCGAGCGTTCATCCGGCTGGGCCACGGCGGCGACCTCGAGCACGGCCGGCATCTGCGCCACCACGCCCTCGACCTCGTTCGGGTACACGTTGAAGCCGGACACCAGGATCATGTCCTTCTTGCGGTCCTCGATGAAGGTGCGGCCGCGCTCGTCCATGCGGCCGACGTCGCCGGTGCGCAGCCAGCCGCCGGGCAGCATCACCTTCGCGGTCTCCTCCGGCCGGTTCCAGTAGCCGCGCATCACCTGCGGCCCGCGGATGCAGATCTCGCCGACCGAGCCGACCGGCAGCGGGTTGCCGTCATCGTCGCGGATCGAGATCTCGGTGGAGGGAATCGGGTAGCCGATCGAGCCGGTGAACTCGGAGGTGCGCGGCAGGTTGGCCGTGCCGACGGGCGAGGACTCGGTGAGCCCCCAGCCCTGGCAGATGTGCCGGCCGGTGACGGCACGCCAGCGCTCCGACACCGCCGCCTGCACCGCCATGCCGCCGCCGAGCGCGACGCGCAGCGAGCTGAAGTCGAGCCGGTCGAATCCCGGAGTGTTGAGCAGCGCGTTGAACAGCGTGTTGACGCCGGTGATGAAGGTGAACTTCACCTTCGACAGCTCTTTCACGAAGCCGGGCATGTCGCGCGGGTTGGTGATCAGCACGTTCTGGCCGCCGACGTAGCCGAACACCAGCATGTTCGTGGTCAGCGCGAAGATGTGGTACAGCGGCAGCGCGGTGATGACCGCCGGGTTCTCGAACTGCGAGAGCTCCGGCATGAAGGCCGTGACCTGCAGCGTGTTCGCCACCATGTTCCGGTGCGTCAGCACGGCGCCCTTGGAGACGCCCGTCGTGCCGCCGGTGTACTGCAGGAAGGCCACGTCCTCGCCGGCGACCTCCACCGGGTCGAGCGCGAGCGAGCCGCCCCTGGCCAGCGCGTCGTTCCAGCGCACGGCGCGCGGCAGCGAGTACGCGGGCACCATCTTCTTCACCCGGCGGATCACGAAGTTCGTGATCGGGCCCTTCGGGAAACCGAGCGCGTCGCCGATGCCGGTCACCACGACGTGGCGCACGGCAGTGCGCGCCAGCACCTGTTCGAGCGTCGCGGCGGCGTTCTCGAAGATCACGATCACGGTCGCGCCGGAGTCGTTCAGCTGGTGCTCGAGCTCGCGCGCGGTGTAGAGCGGGTTGACGTTGACCACCGTGCAGCCGGTGCGGTGCGCCCCGATGATCGCGATCGGGTACTGCAGGACGTTCGGCATCATCAGCGCGACCCGGTCGCCCTTCCTGAGGCCGGCGGCCTTCTGCAGCCAGGCGCCGAAGCGGCGGGAGCGCTCGTCGATGTCGGCGTAGGTGAGCTGCGCGCCCATGTTGCTGAACGCGGTCTTCGACGCGTGCCGGCGGCAGGCGTCCTCGAACAGGTGCTTCAGCGAGGGGATCGCGTCCGGGTCGATGTCGGCGGGGACGTCGGGCGGGTAGTCACGGAGCCAGAACCGGTCGACCGTCGCGCTGGAGTCATTCATTGCTGCATTGCAAAACCACGCCCGCATCCCGAGCCGGCTGTCGCGTTCGATTTGACGCGGGTTTGACTAGCGGCGCAAGAGCGGCGTGAGCTGGCCCCAGACGTTGTCGAGCAGCAGCGGTTGCGCGCGCGCGTTCGGGTGGATGCCGTCCGGGAGGAAGTAGCTGAGGTCCAGCGCGATCTCCGGCCCCATGAGCGCGGCGACGCCGACCTGGTAGCGCGTGCGCAGGTCGTCGTAGATCTGCTGGTACTTGCTCGTGTACTGCGGGCCGTAGTTGGTCGGCATCTGGACGGTCAGCAACAGCACCTGCGCGCCGGCCGCGCGGCTCTTGGTGATCAGCAGGCCCAGGTTGGCTTCGACGCGCGAGACCGGCAGCCCCCGCAGGCCGTCGTTGCCGCCGAGTTCCAGCACCACGATGCCCGGCTTGTGCGTCGCGAGCGCCCGGTCGAGCCGGGCGAGCCCGCCGTCGGTCGTCTCGCCGCTCACGCTGGCGTTGACGACCCGGTGTCCGTACCCTTCTTTCTTCAGCCGTTGCTGCAGCAGGGCGACCCAGCCCTGGCCCGGCGCGAGCCCGTAGCCGGCGGACAGCGAATCGCCGAGGACGAGGATGACCGGCGGCCCCGCCGACTGCGCGGGCAGGGCGGCGGCGGCCAGCACCAGGAACAGGGAAAGAACGCGAAGCATGAACCGTAAGACCGTTCTCGAGGCCCGGAGTTTGCGCAAGCAGGTTACCAGCCCCGAGGGAATGCTGACCATCCTCGACGACGTCAGCTTCGCCGTCGGCGCCGGAGAGACCGTGGCCGTGGTCGGCGCCTCCGGCGCCGGCAAGTCAACGCTGCTCGCGCTGCTCGCCGGGCTCGACGAACCGAGCGGCGGCAGCGTGTGGCTGGAGGGCGTGGAGCTCTCCGCGCTCGACGAGGACGGCCGTGCGGCGCTGCGCGCCCGCCACGTCGGCTTCGTGTTCCAGTCGTTCCACCTCGTGCCCGCGCTGACCGCGCACGAGAACGTGATGCTGCCGCTCGAGCTCGCCGGCCGCCGCGACGCGCGTGCGGCGGCGCGGGCCGTGCTCGAGCAGGTCCGCCTGGGCCCGCGGCTCGGCCATTACCCGCGCCAGCTCTCCGGCGGCGAACAGCAGCGCGTAGCCATCGCCCGCGCCTTCGTGACGCGGCCCTCGGTGCTGTTCGCCGACGAGCCGACCGGCAATCTCGACGCCGCGACCGGCGCGCGCGTCATGGAGCTCCTGTTCGACCTCAACGCGGCGGGCGGCACCACGCTCGTGCTCGTGACGCACGATCGCGCCATCGCCGCGCGCTGCGGGCGCGTGATCGAGCTCGACGCCGGGCGCCTGGTGGGCGGCCGGTGAAGGCGCTGCGCTTCGCGCTGCTCGCGCTGGCGCGGGACTGGCGTTCCGGCGAGCTGGCCGTCCTGCTCGCCGCGCTGCTGGTGGCCGTGACGGCGCTGACCGGCGTCGGCTTCTTCACCGACCGCATCGCCCAGGCCGTGGACCGGCGCGCCGCCGAGGTGCTGGCGGCCGACCTGCGCCTGCGTTCCGCGGAGCCGATCGACGCGCGCTTTGAGGCACTCGCGGCGGAGCGCGGCGTCGCGACGGCGCGCATCGTCTCGTTCCCGAGCGTGGTGTTCTTCGGCGCCGACTCAAGCCTCGCGGCGATCCGCGCAGTCGGGCCCGGCTATCCGCTGCGCGGACGGCTCAAGATCGCGGATGCGCCGTTCGCGCCGGCGCGCGAGACGGACGCGCTCCCCGGCCGCGGCGAGGTCTGGCTCGACTCGCGCCTGCTGGCGCGGCTGGGCGCGCGCATCGGCGATGCCGTGACCCTCGGCGCCGCGAGTTTCACCGTGACGCGCGTCCTCGACTACCGCCCGGACCAGGGCTCGGCGTTCGTCGACCTCGCGCCCTCGCTGCTCATCCCGCTCGCCGACCTGCCGGCGACCCAGCTGCTGGGGCCGGGCAGCCGCGCCTCGTATCGCCTGCTGTTCGCGGGCACGCCCGGGCAGATCCGCGCGCTGCGCGAGGAGATCGAGGCGGGGAAGGGGCCCTCCGAGCGCCTCGAGAGCGTGGACGAGGAGAGCCCGCAGCTGCAGTCCTCGACGCGCCGCGCAGGCCGGTTCCTGAACCTGTCGGCGATGATCACCGTGCTGCTCGCGGCCGTCGCGGTCGCCATGGCGGCACGGCGGTACACGCAGCGCCACCTGGACAACGTCGCGCTGATGAAATGCATGGGCGCGCCGCAACGCCTGGTTCTGCAAGTGACGGTGATCGAACTCGCGCTGATCGCGCTCATCGCCGCGCTCGTCGGGAGCCTGCTCGGCTGGCTGGCGCAGACGCTGCTCGCGCAGCTGGTCGGCGACCTGGTGCAGGGCGAGCTGCCGCCGGCGACGTTCGCGCCGGCCCTCCTGGGCGGGGCCACGGCGCTCGCGATCCTGGTCGGCTTCGCGCTGCCGCCGATGCTGCAGCTCAAGCGCGTGCCGCCGGCGCGCGTGCTGCGGCGGAACCTGGAGCCGCCGAAGCTGCGCTACACGGTCTCCTACGGGCTCGCGGTGGCGGCGCTGCTCGGCGTGCTGTTCTGGCTGGTGCGGGATGCGCGCCTGGTCGGGTTCCTCGCCGCGGGCATCGGCGTGACGCTCGCCGTGCTCTACGGCGCCGGGTTCGGGCTCGTCTGGCTCGCCGGGCGGCTGCGCGGCGCGGTGGGCATCGCCTGGCGCTACGGCGTCGCCAACCTCGCGCGGCGCGGCCGCGAGAGCGTGGTGCAGGTCGTCGCCTTCGGTCTCGGGCTCATGGTGCTGCTGCTGCTCGCCGTGGTGCGCAACGACCTCCTGAAGGACTGGCGCGCGAGCCTGCCGGAAGATACGCCCAATTTCTTCATGATCAACATCCCGGCCGGGGAGACCGCCGAATTCGTGCGCTTCCTCGAGGAACGCGGCCACCCGGCGCCGCGCCTCTTCCCGATGATCCGCGCGCGCATGACCGCGATCAACGGCAAGCCGATCGAGGAGATCGCGGTCGAGACCGACCGCGGGCGCGGCTTCGCCGAGCGCGAGCAGAACCTGTCCTTCGCCGAGACGCCGCAGGTCGACAACCGCATCGTCGCCGGCCGCTGGTGGAACGAGGCCGACCTTGGCCGGCACTACGTCTCCGTGGCGACCGAGTACCAGGAGGAACTGGGGCTCGAGCTCGGCGACCGGCTCGCCTTCGACGTCGCCGGCGAGACCGTCGAGGCCGAGGTGCTCTCGTTCCGCGAGGTGGAGTGGGACACGTTCCGGCCGAACTTCTTCCTGGTGTTCACGCCCGGGACGCTCGAGGGCCTGGCCGGCACCTGGCTCACCAGCATGAAGCTCGGCCTGGACGAGCGGGGCATGCTCGCCGACCTGGTGCGGCGCTTTCCGTCGGTGTCGATCTTCGACATCGACGCGATCCTCGCCCAGGTGCGCGACGTGATCGATCGCGCCTCGATCGCCGTGCAGTACGTGTTCCTGTTCACTCTGGCGGCCGGCATCACCGTGCTGCTGGCCGCCATCCAGTCCACGCGCGACGAGCGCCGCTACGAGAGCGCGATGCTGCGCACGCTGGGCGCGCGCCGGCGCGTCGTGCTCGCCGGCGTCGCCTCGGAGTTCACCGCGCTCGGCATGCTGTCCGGCGTGCTCGCCGCGATCGGCGCGACGCTGGCGGGGTGGCTGCTGGCGAAGGAAGTGTTCGACCTCGAGTACACGATCGACCCCTGGGTGTGGGTGATCGGGCTCGCCGCGGGTGCCGTGATCGTCGGCGGGGCGGGGACGTTCGCCGCGCGCGGCGTCGTCAATCATCCGCCGATCAGTACGCTGCGGGAAGGATAGCGCCGCCCGCCGACGCACTACAGCGCGCGAATGCGCGCCTCCGCAAACCGCTCCAGCTTCCCGCCGCGCGCATGACCTTCGACCCGCAGCACATACCCGCCCTGCGGCAGCACCGAGCTGTTGAGCGACAGCCGCAGGTCCAGGTTCGAATCGCGCACGAGCTGGTCGGCGCGCAGGACGAGCGTGCCGTCGTCGCGCAGGAGGCTCACGCGGAAGCGCGTATAGCGGTCGGAGCGGGCATTCAGCAGGAAGTCGACCCGCTCGGGAAACTCGCCGCCGCCGATCGTGGCCGTGCCGGGGTTGCGCGGGTCGATGCGCACGGTGCGGTTGGACGAGGGCGCCCGCAGGAAGCCGGCGTCGGCCTGCTTCTGCAGCATTTCCATCCGGTCCTCGGCGACGCTCCAGCGCCAGGCGACCCAGGCGAGGGCCACGGCGAGGGCGACCAGCAGCGTGGCGATGCCGATCGCCAGGCGGTGCGGCCTCAGCCGGTCGATCCAGGGCGAAATTTCCGTCGGCATTGACCCGTCTCCGGGGGTGCTTGCGTTTATTCTAGGCACTTGCCGCCCAAGGAGGGCTCGTCATGTCGTGGTCCGTTTCACGTTCCGGCCTGCTCGCGGCCGGGGTCCTGCTCGCGCTCAACGCCGCCGCCGCGGAGACCGGGACCTCGCTCACGGTTTACAGCTCCGCGCAGCCGGGCGGCATTCCCGCCGAGTGGTACCGGCCGCTGCCGGGCATGGGTTCGCCGATGGCGAGCCAGCTCCCGGGCTTCGCGCTGGTGCGCCTCGAGCGCGAGCTGCAGATTCCGCGCGGCCGGGGGACGATCCAGTTCTCGGACGTCGCGGCGCTGATCGACCCGACCACGGTGCAGTTCCTGTCGCTGACGGATCCCGAGGGCACGAAGGTGCTGGAGCAGAGCTTCCAGTTCGACCTCGTGAGCCAGGAGAAGCTGCTCTCGCGCTACATCGACCGCGGGGTGAGCGTCGAGCAGCGAAGCGGCGACGGGGTCCGCAAGATCGACGGGACGCTCGTCTCCTCCAACGACGGGCTGGTGATCCGCGGCGGCGACGGGCAGCTCCACGCGCTGCGCGAATGGAGCAACGTGAGCTTCGGCGAGCTGCCGGGCGGGCTGATCACGCGGCCGACGCTGGAGTGGGACATCGTCTCGGGCCGCGGCGGCCTGCAGGACGTGCGCGTGTCGTTCCAGACCGGCGGCATCACCTGGTGGGCGGACTACAACCTGATCTTCACCGAGGGCGCGGACGCGAACTCGGGGTTCGTGGACGTGGGGGCGTGGGTGAGCCTGCTGAACCAGTCGGGGGCGCGTTACCAGGACGCGAAGCTGAAGCTGATCGCGGGCGACGTGAACCGGGCGCAGCCGCCGCCGCAGGTGCTGCGGCAGAAGGTGTACGAGATGGCCGCCATGGACGCGGCCGCGGCGCCGCCGGGATTCGAGCAGAAGGCCTTCTTCGAATACCACCTCTATACGCTCGGCCGCCCGGCGACGATCGCGAACAACTCGACCAAGCAGATCGAGCTGTTCGACGCGGTGACCCGCGTGCCCGCGAACAAGCAGCTCGTGTACGACGGCGCCGCCGGGATGCAGTTCTACGGCGGCCTGGTGCAGGAGCCGGAATACGGCCCGGGCGGGAACACGAAGGTGGACGTGTTCCTGAAGTTCCGCAACGACAAGGCCTCGGGCATGGGCATCCCGTTGCCGGCGGGCCGGATCCGCGTCTCGCAGCAGGACAAGGCGGACGGGAGCCTGGAGTTCATCGGCGAGGACACGATCCGGCACACGCCGAAGGACGAGGACGTGCGGGTGCGGCTCGGCACGGCCTTCGACGTGGTCGGCGAGCGGCGGCAGACGGACTTCACCATCGATACGAAAGGCCGGACGATGGAAGAGGCCTTCGAGATCAAGGTGCGCAACCACAAGGACCAGGCGGTCGAAGTGGTGGTGCGCGAGAACCTGTACCGCTGGAGCGCGTGGAGGCTCGTGGAGCAGTCACAGCCGCACGCCAAGAAGGACGCGCAGACCATCGAATTCCCGGTGAAGGTCGCCGCCGACGGCGAGGCGGTCGTCACCTACCGCGTGCGCTACACCTGGTAAACGGACGGTCAGCGCGTCGGAAAGGGGGACGCCTGGCTTTTTGCAGGGGGAAAGGGGAAGGGGGTCAGAAATGAATGACAAGTAGCTTGTCATTCTTC
>ERZ1066138.566-NODE-566-length-12365-cov-10.084728_pt1 | contig 12365 bp, 8 predicted proteins | sample MGYA00382785_ERZ1066138 | MGnify/ENA primary metagenome ERZ1066138 (study PRJEB33369, sample SAMEA5778368) | biofilm metagenome | biome: Industrial cooling water; feature: Water cooling tower basin; material: Biofilm | place: United Arab Emirates | collected...
CTCTACTCCGAGGTCGGCGGCGACTTCCCGAACCACCACCCGGATCCGTCCAAGCCCGAGAACCTGGCCGACCTGGTCCGCACCGTGAAGGCGACCGGCGCCGAGCTCGGCCTGGCTTTCGACGGCGACGGCGACCGGCTCGGCGTCGTCACCGCCGACGGCCACAACATCTTCCCCGACCGCCAGCTGATGCTGTTCGCGCGCGACGTGCTGGGCCGCCACCCCGGGGCGCCGATCCTGTTCGACGTCAAGTGCAGCCAGCGGCTGGTCGCGGCGATCCGCGAGGCCGGCGGCCAGCCGGTGATGTGGAAGACCGGCCACTCGCTGATCAAGGCCGAGATGAAGAACCGCCGCGCGCCGCTGGCCGGCGAGATGAGCGGCCACATCTTCTTCGGCGAGCGCTGGTACGGCTTCGACGACGCCACCTACACCGCGGCACGGCTGCTCGAGATCCTGTCGCGCAGCCCGGACCCGAGCGCGGTGCTGAACGCGCTGCCGACCAGCCACGCGACGCCCGAGATCAACGTGCCCTGCGCCGAGGGCGAGCACCACGCGGTGGTGGCGAAGCTGCGCGAGCAGGCCAACTTCCCCGGCGCCCGCGAGATCGTCACGATCGACGGCCTGCGCGCCGAGTACGACGACGGCTTCGGCCTCGTGCGGGCCTCGAACACGACGCCGGTGCTGGTGCTGCGCTTCGAGGGCCGGACGCCGGCGGCGCTGGCGCGCATCGAGGCGCAGTTCATGGCCGCGGTGCGCGCGGTCAAGCCCGACGCCCAGGTCGCCGCGGCGGCCCACTGAGGCCCACCGGGCGCCGCCGATGGCACCGAGCGCGCCCCGCGGGGCCGGCCGCGTTCCGCGCGCCCTCTACACCGCGCTGCTGACGCTGCTGGCGCCGGCCTACCGCGCGCGGCTGTGGTGGCGCGGCCGCGCCGAGCCGCTGTACCGCGTGGCCGTCGGCGAGCGCTTCGGTCGCTACGCCGGGGCGCCGCCGGCGCCCGGTGCGCTGTGGGTCCACGCCGTGTCGCTGGGCGAGACGCGCGCCGCGGCGGCGCTGATCGAGGCCCTGCGGTCGCAGCGGCCGGGGCTGCGCATCCTCCTCACCCACGGCACGGCCACCGGCCGCCACGCCGGCCGCGCGCTGCTGCGCCCGGGCGATGCGCAGACCTGGCTGCCCTACGACACACCGGCGGCGGTCGGCCGTTTCCTGGCCCACTGGCGGCCGGCCGCGGGGGTGCTGATGGAAACCGAGGTCTGGCCCGGCCTGATCCGCGCGGCCGTGGCGGCCGGCGTGCCGATGCTGCTCGCGAACGCGCGCCTGAGCGAGCGCAGCCTGCGCCGCGGCCGGCGCTTCGACGGCCTGCTGCGGCCGGCGGTCGTCGCGCTCGCCGGCGTGCTGGCGCAGACCGACGCCGACGCCGAGCGGCTGCGCGAGGCCGGCGCCGGCCGCGTCGAGGTGATGGGCAACCTCAAGTTCGACATGACGCCCGATGCCGATCTGCTGATCCGCGGCGCCGGCTGGGCCGCGGCCGACCCACGGCCGCTGCTGCTGGCGGCGAGCACCCGCGAGGGCGAGGAGGCCGAACTGCTGGCCGCCTGGGCCGCCGCCGCGGGTGAGGTTGCGGCGAAGCCGCGGCTGCTGCTGGTGCCGCGCCATCCGCAGCGCTTCGACGAGGTCGCGGCCCTGGTGACGCGCAGCGGCCTGAGCCTGTCGCGGCGCAGCGCGTGGCCGGACGGCATGCCGGACGACGCGGCGCACGACGCCGAGGTCTGGCTCGGCGACACCCTCGGCGAGCTGCCGGCCTACTACGCCGCGGCGCGGGTCGCGCTGCTCGGCGGCAGCTTCGCGCCGCTCGGCGGCCAGAACCTGATCGAGGCCGCGGCCTGCGGCTGCCCGCTGGTGATGGGGCCGCACACCTTCAACTTCGCCGACGCCGCCGAGCGCGCGCTGGCCGCCGGCGCGGCCGAGCGGGCCGACGACCTGCCGGGCGGCCTGCGGCGCGCGGTCGGACTGATCGGCGACGCGGCGGCGCGCGAGCGCATGGCGCAGGCGGCGCGCGACTTCGCGGCCGCGCACCGCGGCGCGGCCAGGCGCATGGCGGCGGCGATCCTCGAAACGCTGGACGCCGCCGCGGCTCAGCCGGCCAGCGCCCGCGCCACCTCGGTCACCAGCGCCGGGCCGCGGTAGATCAGCCCGGTGTAGAGCTGGACCAGGTCGGCGCCGGCGGCGCGCTTGGCGCGGGCGTCGGCGCCGCTCATCACGCCGCCCACGCCGATGATCGGGTAGCCCGCGCCGAGGGCGGCGCGCAGCTGCGCGATCACGCGGTTGCTGGCCTGCGCGACCGGCCGGCCGCTCAGGCCGCCGACCTCGGTGGCGTGCGGCAGGCCCTGCACGGCATCGCGCGCCAGCGTGGTGTTGGTGGCGATCACGCCGTCGACGGCGTTCTTCTGCAGCGTGCGGGCGATCACCCCGACCTGGTCGGCGTCGAGGTCGGGCGCGATCTTGACGAACATCGGCACGCGCCGGCCATGCTCTGCGGCGAGCTGCTCGCGGCGCTGCTGCAGCGCGCCGAGCAGTGCGTCGAGCGCCGCGTCACTCTGCAGGCTGCGCAGGTTCTGCGTGTTCGGGCTGGAGATGTTGACCGTCACGTAGTCGGCATGCGGGTACACGCCGGCCAGGCCGATCAGGTAGTCGTCGGCGGCGCGCTCGATCGGCGTGGCGGCGTTCTTGCCGATGTTCAGGCCGAGGATGCCGCCGCGCTCGCGGAAGCGCGCGCGCCTCACGTTCGCCAGGAAGGCGTCGAGGCCCTCGTTGTTGAAGCCCAGCCGGTTGATCAGCGCGTCGGCCTCGGGCAGGCGGAAGATGCGCGGCTTGGGGTTGCCCGGCTGGGCCTTCGGCGTGACGGTGCCGACCTCGATGAAGCCGAAGCCCATCGCGCCCAGGCCGTCGATGCAGCGGCCGTTCTTGTCCAGGCCCGCGGCGAGGCCGACGCGGTTGGGGAAGCGCAGGCCGGCCAGCGTGACCGGGTCGTCGACGCGCGGCTGCTGCCACAGGCATTGCGCCGGCGTGTTCTGCAAGCGCGCGAGGCTGCCGAGCGTCAGCTCGTGGGCGTGCTCGGCGTCGAGGCCGAAGAGGAAGGGGCGGGTGAGCGCGTAGGGGACCAGGGCCATGCGCGGATTGTCTCCGAGGCCCCGCGATAATCCGGCGCCATGAACCAGGACGAACTCAAGACCCTAGTCGGCCGCGCGGCGCTCGAGCATGTGCCCGAGGGCGCGATCGTCGGCGTGGGCACCGGCTCGACGGTCGACCGCTTCATCGACGCGCTGGCCGGCGTCAAGGGCCGCATCCGCGGCGCGGTGTCGAGCTCGGTGCGCAGCAGCGATCGGCTGGCGGCGCTGGGCGTCCGCGTCTTCGAGGCGGCCGAGGTCGAGCGCCTGCCGGTCTACATCGACGGCGCCGACGAGATCGACGGCCGCGGCTTCATGATCAAGGGCGGCGGCGCGGCGCTGACGCGCGAGAAGATCGTCGCCGACCTGGCCGACCGCTTCGTCTGCATCGCCGACGCATCCAAGCGCGTCGAGGTGCTGGGGCGCTTCCCGCTGCCGGTGGAGGTGGTGCCGATGGCCGCGGCGCAGCTGACACGGCGCTTCGCCGCGCTCGGCGGCGACGCCCGCCTGCGTGCCGGCGTGGTCACCGACAACGGCCAGGCCATCCTCGACGTGCACGGCCTGCGCATCACCGATCCGCTGGCCTTCGAGACCGAGGTCAACCAGTGGCCCGGCGTCGTGACGGTCGGCGTGTTCGCCCGCCACAAGGCGAGCCTGTGCCTGCTGGGCACGCCCGACGGCGTGCAGACGCTGCGCTTCTAGAAGCGGATGCCGTTCGGTGCCGATTCGAGGATCGGCGGCAGCTGCGCCGGCGCGTCGGCGCGCTGGGTCGGCTCCGGCCGAGGCGGCGGCGTGCCGGCCAAGGGCTTGGCCTCCCAGCCGCGGTAGCCGCTCGGCGGCAGCGCCGAGGTGGCGGGGTAGCCGGCCAGCGTGAGGTCGGCGGCCCATTGCTCCTCGGCGAAGTTGCGCAGCACCTGCTGGCCGAGCTTGAGCACCGGCACCTCGGTGCCGTAGTTCAGCACCGTCCAGGCCTCGCGGTCGCGCTCGGTAGCCACCGTCATCTCAGTGTAGGGGATGCCTCGCTGTCGCAGGTAATCGCGGCCGCGGTCGCACTGGGTGCAGTTGGGCATCGTGTACAGCGTCACCGGGAAGCGCGCCGCAGGCTGCTGCAGCGCGTACGGCAGGTCGCTGGCCGGCGCCGGGCTTCTGGCGCCCAGCCGCAGCGACTCCACCCGGGCGTTGCCGGTGACCGGCGGCCGGTCGGTGTAGGTGACGGTCCCGTCGCTGCCGATGACCTTGAACTGCGCATGCAGCGCCGGGCTGGCGCCGAGGGCGACCGTCAGGACCAGCAGACTCGTGGTGTGTCGGCTCATGCGTCCTCCCTGGGGACTGGTGTTGTCCCGCTATCCTAGCTCGTCATGCCCTGGTGGCGAAGCAGCGCGTCGATCCGGGGTTCGCGGCCGCGGAAGGCCTTGAAGCTCGCCATCGCCGGCCGGCTGCCGCCGGCCTCGAGGATGGCCTCGCGGTAGCGCCGGCCAACCGCGGGGTTGAACACGCCTTCTTCCTCGAAGGCGGCGTAGGCGTCGGCACTCAGCACCTCGGCCCATTTGTAGCTGTAGTAGCCAGCCGCGTAGCCGCCGGAGAAGATGTGCGAGAAGCTGTGCTGGAAGCGGTTGAAGGCCGGCGGCACCAGCACCGCCACCTCGGCGCGCACGGCGTCGAGGCTGCGTTGGATCGATTCGACGCTCGTCGCGTCGCCGTGGGCGCCGGCGTGGATCAGCATGTCGAACAGCGAGAACTCGACCTGCCTCAGCGTCTGCAGCCCGCTCTGGAAGTTCTTCGCCGCCAGCATCTTGTCGAACAGCGCGCGGGGCAAGGCCTCGCCGGTGTCGACATGGCCGGTCATGTGGCGCACCACGTCCCATTCCCAGCAGAAGTTCTCCATGAACTGGCTGGGCAGCTCGACCGCGTCCCACTCGACGCCCGAGATGCCGGCCACGCCGATCTCGTCGACCTGCGTCAGCATGTGGTGCAGGCCGTGGCCGAACTCGTGGAAGAGGGTGGTCACGTCGTCGTGCGACAGCAGCGCCGGCTTGCCGCCGACCGGCGCAGCGAAGTTGCACACCAGCTGCGCCACCGGCGTCTGCAGGGCGCCCTCGGGCCGCGACCAGCGGCCGCGCACGTCGTCCATCCAGGCGCCGGGGCGCTTGCCGGGGCGCGCGTAGGGGTCGAGGTAGAACTGGCCGACGAGCTGCGAGCCCCGCTCGATACGGAAGAAGCGCACATGCTCGTTCCACACCGGCGCGGTGTCGGGCCGGATCGCCACCTCGAACAGCGTCTCGATGATGCGGAACAGCCCTGCAAGCACCTTGGGCTCGGTGAAGTACTGCTTGACCTCGTTGTCGCTGAACGCGTAACGCGCCTCCTTGAGCTTCTCGGAGGCGTAGGCCATGTCCCAGGCCTGCAGCTCGGGCAGGCCGAGCTCGTCGCGCGCGAAGGCCTGCAGCTCGGCAAGGTCGCGCTCGGCGTGCGGCCGCGCGCGCGCCGCGAGGTCGCGCAGGAAGGCCTGAACCTGCGCGGGTGAATCGGCCATCTTCGGCACCAGCGACAGCTCGGCGTAGCTGCGGTGGCCGAGCAGCGCGGCCTCCTCCTGGCGAAGCGCGAGGATTTCGGCCATCACCGGGCCGTTGTCGCGCTCGGTCGGGCCGGCCTCGCTGGCGCGCGTGACGTGGGCACGGTAGGCGCGCTCGCGCAGCGCGCGATCGTGCGCGTACTGCATCACCGGCAGGTAGACCGGCATCTGCAGCCCGAGCTTGTGCCCGGTATGTCCTTCGGCCTCGGCGGCGGCGCGGGTGGCAGCCTTCACGTCCTCGGGCACGCCGGCCAGCTCGGCCTCGGTGGCGAGGTAGAACCAGGCATCGGTGGCGTCGAGCACGTGCTCGGAGAAGCTCTGGCCCAGCTCGGCCAGCCGGGCCTGGATGGCAGCGAAACGCGCCTTGGCCTCGCCCTGCAGCTCGGCACCCGACAGCACGAAGTCGCGCACCGCGTTCGACAGCGCGCGCCGACGCGCCGGGTTCAACGCCTGCGCCTGCGGGCCGGTCGCCAGCGCCTTGTATTTGCCGTAGAGGCGCTCGTCGGCGCCCAGCCGCGTGTAGAACTCGGTGATGCGCGGCAGCGCCTCGGTGTAGGCGGCGCGCAGCTCGGGGGTGTCGGCGACCGCGTTGAGGTGGCTGACCGCGCCCCAGGCGCGGCCGAGGCGCTCGGTGGCGACGTCGAGCACGGCGGACAGGGCGTCGTAGTCGGGCGGGACGTCGGGGCCGGTGGCCTTCTCGAGCGCGGCCTCGGCCTCGGCCAGCAGCACGTCGACCGCCGGCGCGACATGCTCGGGCCGGATCGTGTCGAAACGGGGCAGGGCGGCGGTGTCGAGGAGGGGGTTGCTCATGGGCGGCGGGTTCGTGGTCGTTGCGAGGGCGTTCGACAGTGTCGCCCCGGTCGGCGTTCCCCGGCTTCGATCGTTTCGATCGTCGGCATAGCGACCCCCAGGGCGGGGGATCTCAGCCGGCCGAGCGCTCGGCGGACTCCAGGGTGTTGACCAGCAGCATCGTGATCGTCATCGGCCCGACCCCCCCCGGCACCGGCGTGATCCAGCCGGCCACCTTGGCGACGGCCGCGGTGTCGACGTCGCCGCACAGGCGGCCGTGCTCGTCGCGGTTCATGCCGACGTCGATCACGACCGCGCCGGGCTTGACCATGTCGGCCGTCAGCACCTTGCGCTTGCCGACCGCGGCGACCACGATATCGGCCTGCCGCGTGTGGTGGGCGAGGTCGGGCGTGGCGCTGTGGCAGACCGTGACGGTGGCGTGGGCCTGCAGCAGCAGCATCGCCATCGGCTTGCCGACGATGTTGCTGCGGCCGATGACCACCGCGTGCTTGCCCTTCGGGTCGTAGCCGATCGACTCGAGCATCTTCATGCAGCCGTAGGGCGTGCAGGGGCGGAAGCCCGGCTGGCCGACCATCAGCGCCCCGGCGCTGGCGACGTGGAAGCCGTCGACGTCCTTCTCGGGCGCGATGCTCTCGATCACGCGGTTGGCGTCGATGTGCGCCGGCAGCGGCAGCTGCACCAGGATGCCATGGATCGCCGGGTCGGCGTTGAGCGCCTGCACGCGGGCCAGCAGCTCGGCCTCGGTCATGCCGGCCGGGTAGTGCTCGAGCACCGAGTGCAGGCCGCTGTCGTGGCAGGCCTTGACCTTGTTGCGCACGTAGACCTGCGAGGCCGGGTTCTCGCCGACCAGGATCACCGCCAGCCCCGGGGTGATGCCGCGCTCGCGCAGCGCGGCGGCGCGCGCGGCGACCTCGTGGCGCAGGTGGCGGGACAGGGCGTTGCCGTCGATCGAGCGTGCGGTCATGGGGTTCCTTCGGAGGGTGATGTGGGGGCCGAAACGACAAGGGCCGCCACCGGCGGCCCCTCGTGCAACGCGCAAGGACTCACGCCTTGGCCTGGGCGCCGAGCGCGATCTTCAGCAGGTCGGCCACCGTGTTGGCGTTGAGCTTTTCCATGATGTTGGCGCGGTGCGCCTCGACCGTCTTGATGCTGATGCCCAGGTCGTCGGCGATCTGCTTGTTCAGGCGCCCGGCGACGATGCGCTCGAGCACCTGGCTCTCGCGCGTGGTCAGGCGGCTGAGCAGCGCGTCGCGGCTGGCGGCCTCCTGGTGCTGCGAGAACGCGGCGCGGGCCTGGTCGAGCATGCGCTCGACCAGGCCGAGCAGTTCGTCTTCCTTGAAGGGCTTCTCGATGAAGTCCATCGCACCCTTCTTCATCGTCGTCACGGCCATCGGCACGTCGCCGTGGCCGGTGATGAAGACGATCGGCAGCGGGCTCTTGCGCTCCATCAGCCGGTCCTGCAGTTCGAGGCCGCTCATGCCGTCCATGCGGATGTCGGCGATCAGGCAGGCGACCTCGCGCGGATCGAAGCGCGACAGGAAGGACTCGGCGGCGTCGAAGCACTTGACGCGGTAATCCTTGCCCTCGAGCAGCCACTGCAGCGAATCGCGCACGGCCTCGTCGTCGTCGACGACGTAGACGGTGCCCTTCTTGGGGATCAGGCTCATGCGTTCTCGGTCAGCGAGGAGGACGCCGGTTCGGCCGCTGAAGCTGCCGGTTCGACCGGCAGCGTGAAGGCGAAGCGACAACCCGTCACGGTGCTGCCATTGTAGAGGTTCTCCGCACGGATCCGGCCGCGGTGCGACTCGATGATCGAGCGGCACAGCGACAGGCCGATGCCCAGCCCGTCGGGCTTGGTCGAGAAGAAGGCCTCGTACAGCCGCGCCATCACCTCGTCGCGCACCCCCGGGCCCTGGTCGGTGACGCTGAACTCGATCACCCCGCCTTCCTCGGCGGTATGGCGCGGCACGACGCGCAGTTCGATATGGCGGCGCGACGACGGCAGCCGTGCGCCGTCGATCGCCTCGGCCGCGTTCTTCAGCAGGTTGAGCAGCACCTGCTCGATCAGGATCGGGTCGACCTGCAGGTCCGGCAGGCGCTGCGCGACGTAGGTGCGCAGGTGCACGTTGCGTCGCTTGAGCTCGATGCCGGCGAGCTCGACCGCGTCCTCGACGATGTCGCCGGCCTTCGCGGCCTGGCGCTGCGGCTCGCTGCGCTTCACGAAGGCGCGGATGCGGTGGATGATCTGGCCGGCCCGCTGCGCCTGACGTGCGGTCTTCTCGAGCGCGGCGGTCAGGTCGGGCTTGCCGATCGCGTCGTTGCGCACGCGCGAGAGCATGCCGTTGCAGTAGTTGGTGATCGCCGTGAGCGGCTGGTTGAGCTCGTGCGCGACGCTGGAGGCCATCTCGCCCATCGTCACCAGCCGGCTGGTGACCTGGGCCTTCTCGGCCTGGTGGGCGGCCAGCTCCTCGGCGCGACGGCGCGCGGTGATGTCGGTGGCGATCAGCATCTGCGCCAGGCGCCCGTCGGTCCACTGCACGTAGCGGGCGCGTACGTCGAACCACTTCTGCATCGACTCGACGAAGACCTCGCGCGCGTCGCCGGCGGCCTCGGTCAGCGGCTGGGTCGGCAGGCCGCCGAGGCTGTCGACCGCATCGTCGCCGTCGCGCAGCACCGCCAGGCCGTCGGCCGAGCCGGCCAGGCGCGCATGGCCCTTGGAGTCGGCGCCGAACCAGAGCCGGTAGCTGCGGTTGGCGAACAGCAGCTCGCCCTGCGCGACCGAGAGCACCGACACCGCGGCCTCCAGGCCTTCGAGCACGGTGGTGAAGCGCTCGTGCGAGGCGGTGAGCTGGTCGCGCACCCGCTTGGCCTCGGTGATGTTGGTCATCGAGGTCATCCAGCCGGTCTGTTGGCCCTTGGCGTCGACCAGCGGCGAGACGTACATGCGCGAGTCGAACATCGAGCCGTCCTTGCGCATGATCTTGATCTCGATCCCGCCGGCCGGGCTGCGGCCCTGCAGCTCCTGCTGCAGCAGGCGGTTGTTCTCCTCCATGCGGTCCGGTGGCCAGTAGGGGAAGGGCGGCTGGTGCCCGATCAGCTCGCTCTCGGTGAAGCCGGTCATCGCGCAGAAGGCCGGGTTCACGTAGGTGATGCGGCCTTCCAGGTCCATCGCGCGCATGCCGGTCAGCATGGAGTTCTCCATCGCGCGGCGGAAGTTGGTTTCCGAGATCAGCGCGCTCTGCATCTGCGAGCGGCGGCGCACGTGGCGCCAGGTGCCGAGCAGCATCCAGACCGTCAGCGCGGCCAGCGCCACGACCATCCAGAACAGCGTGTTGCCGATCAGGCCGATCGAGGTGCGCCAGCCCTGGCCGCGCACCATCAGCCCGTTGTCGGCCGGCGCCAGCGGCACGTCCTCGACGAAGCTGCTTCGCCGCGCCGCGGCGTCGGGCTCGCGCGAGACGCTGCTGGCGAGCACGCGGTCGTTGGCATCGACGAGGCTGACCGCGTGGCGCCGTGTCACCTCCTGCGGCACGAAGTTGCGCAACAGCGACTCGATCGAGTACTCGACGACCAGCGTGCCGGCGAAGGCGCTGCGGTCGATCAGCGGCACCTGCAACTGGAACACCGGCATGTCGGCGTGGCCCTCGAAGGGGCGCGAGTAGACCGGCTGGCGCAGGTCGCGCGCGGCGGTGAAGGCCCAGGCCGGCTCGTCGAGTGCCTCCGGCAGACCACCGGGCGGCGCCAGCGGCAGCGGGCCGACCAGCGGCGGCAAGGCCGGCGCCGGCGCGCTGGGCAACTCACCGGGGTGGTTGGGCGAGAGGTGATGGGTCCGCACCGATTGGTCGGGGCCGACCCAGCTGAAGCTGACGATCTCGGGCCGCTCGCGCACGAAGCCGACGGCCTGGCCGAGCAGTTCGTCCTGGTCGATCGCCTTGGTGACGAGCTCACGCGCCATGCGCACGAGCTGCTCCTGGTTCTCGATCAGCCGCAAGCGCATCTGCTGCTGGGCGATCTCGGTGTCGCGACGCACGGATTCGAGCTCGCGGTCGTGCTCCTCGTTGCGCAGGTACCAGAAGGCCGCGACGATGGCCGCCAGGAAGAGCAGCACCGACAGCAGCGGCCCGAGCGTGGCGAAGCGATCCTGTCGTGCCGGCGTCTGGCGCCGCCACCAGGCCCACAGCATTCGCCGCGGATGCTCGGGCGACGACGGACCGAGGGTTGAATCGGGGGCAGGCGAAGCCAGCATCGGCGGATTATCGAACCGTGGCGCGGAAACACCGCCTGCCTGCCCGAGGGTGGCGGACGCCTAAATATTTCGCTAAGTGAAAATACGTAGCACTATTTGAAAATTTAGCGAAGCGTGTGACACTCCCGGCCGCCCCGCCTTCATGCTTCGAAGCGCACGCCTGCCGTGCCCGCTTTGCCTCAGGAGACCCGCTATGTCCGCCGTGCCCAACGTCCTCGCCCGTGCCGCCAACGACCCGAGCGACGCCGATTCCCAGGAAACCCGTGAGTGGCTCGAGGCGCTGGCTGCCGTCATCGACAGCGAGGGCCCGCAGCGCGCGCACTTCCTCCTCGAGCGCCTGATCGAGGAAGCCCGCCAGGCCGGCATCGACACGCCGTTCTCGGCCACCACGCCCTACGTCAACACGATCCCGGCCGGCCAGGAGCAGCACAGCCCGGGGCAGATCGACGTCGAGGAGCGGCTGCGCGCCTACATGCGCTGGAACGCGATGGCGATGGTCGTCAAGGCCAACCGGCTCGACCCGGCCGACGGCGGCGACCTCGGCGGCCACATCTCCAGCTTCGCGTCGCTGGCGACGATGTTCGGCGCCGGCTTCAACCACTTCTGGCATGCCGACGACACCGACGCCGGCGGCAGCCACGGCGGCGACCTGCTCTACATCCAGGGGCACAGCTCCCCGGGCATCTACGCGCGTGCCTACATGGAAGGCCGCATCACCGAGCAGCAGTTGCTGAACTTCCGCCAGGAAGTGGACGGCAAGGGCCTGTCGAGCTACCCGCACCCGAAGCTGATGCCCGAGTTCTGGCAGTTCCCGACCGTCAGCATGGGCCTGGGCCCGCTGATGGCGATCTACCAGGCGCGCTTCCTGAAGTACCTGCATGCGCGCGGCCTGGCCGACACCTCCCAGCGCAAGGTCTGGGTGTTCTGCGGCGACGGCGAGATGGACGAGCCCGAGTCGCTCGGCGCGATCGGCCTGGCCGCGCGCGAGAAGCTCGACAACCTGATCTTCGTCATCAACTGCAACCTGCAGCGCCTCGACGGCCCGGTGCGTGGCAACGGCAAGATCATCCAGGAGCTCGAGGGCGAGTTCCGTGGCTCGGGCTGGAACGTCATCAAGCTGATCTGGGGCAGCTACTGGGACCCGCTGCTTGCGCGTGACAAGGAAGGCCTGCTGCGCAAGGTGATGATGGAGACCGTCGACGGCGACTACCAGGCGATGAAGGCCAACGACGGCGCCTTCGTCCGCAAGCACTTCTTCGGCCAGCACCCGAAGCTGCTGGAGATGGTGAGCAAGCTCAGCGACGACGACATCTGGCGCCTGAACCGCGGCGGCCACGACCCGCACAAGGTTCACGCGGCCTACCACGCGGCCGTCAACCACAAGGGCCAGCCCACCGTGCTGCTGATCAAGACGGTCAAGGGCTACGGCATGGGCAAGATCGGCGAGGGCAAGAACACCGCCCACCAGACCAAGAAGCTGGTGGACGAGGACGTCAAGGCCTTCCGCGATCGCTTCAACATCCCCATCCCCGACGACCGCCTGCACGACATCCCGTTCTACAAGCCGGCCGA
>ERZ1066138.567-NODE-567-length-12364-cov-9.435454_pt1 | contig 12364 bp, 10 predicted proteins | sample MGYA00382785_ERZ1066138 | MGnify/ENA primary metagenome ERZ1066138 (study PRJEB33369, sample SAMEA5778368) | biofilm metagenome | biome: Industrial cooling water; feature: Water cooling tower basin; material: Biofilm | place: United Arab Emirates | collected...
CTGATGCCGGGCGCGCGCGCCGGTGCGCTGGAAGAGGCGGCGGCGCGGCTGCAGACCCAGGTGGCGCTGCGCGCCGACGACGCACTGGCCTGGGGCAGCCTGGCGCAGGTGTGGGCGCGCCTGGGCCAGCCGCTGCGGTCGGTGCGCGCCGAGGCCGAGTCGCGCGCCGCGCTGGGCGACGTCGACGGCGCGATCGAGCGGCTCGAGGCCGCCCGCCGGCTCGCCGCCGACGCGCGCGGCAACGAGTTCATCGAGGCCTCGGTGATCGAGTCGCGGCTGCGCGCGCTGCAGGCTCGGCAGCGGCAGTTCGCCGCCGAGGTGAGGGATGGGCTTTAGTTTCAGGGCTTGGCGCGCACGGGCTTGCTTGCGCCGCGGTCTCTTGCGCCTCGCCCGCGACCAGCGAGCGGAGGCGCTCGACTGGTTCGATCGCTCGCTTGCACTGGCGCCGGACCACCCCGAAGCCCTCTACAAGCGGGCGGGTGTGCTCGTCGGGATGGATCGCCATGCCGAGGCGCTGGCCGACTACGAAAGACTGCTGCGCCTGCAGCCGGACCATGGTGACGCCCACTACAACCGGGGCGTGGCGCTGCAGGCCCTGCATCGCCACAGGGAAGCGATCGACAGCTACGGTCGTGCGCTCGCCGTGCGCGCCGACGACGCCGATGCCCACAACAACCGCGGGCTGGCCTGGTCGGCCCTGAAGCGCGTCGACCGTGCCCAGCACGATTTCGCGCAGGCGGTCGCCTTGCGTCCGGATCATGCCGAAGCCCTGCACAACCACGCAGTGGCGCTGCAGTCACTGCGGCGGTACGTCGAGGCGGCGGCGTCCTACGAGCGCCTGCTCGCGCTCCGCCCGGACTACCCCTACGCGGCAGGCAAGCTGCTGCATGCGCGCATGCTCGGCTGCGACTGGCGCGACCTGGACCGGTGGGTGGCCGAGATCGATGCCGGCGTGGCGCGCGGTGACCGGGTGATCGACCCGTTCGCCTACCTGGCGGTGGCCGGTTCGGGGTTGCTCGCCAGGCGTTGCGCGGAAACCTACGCCACCGAGCTGCGCTGCCCCCCGATGCCGGCCGTGCCCCCGACGAGCCCGAAGGACGGGCCGGGACGCATCCGGGTCGGCTACGTGTCGGGCGAGTTCCGCCAGCAGGCCACGTCCTTGCTGATGGTGCGCTTCTTCGAGTTGCGTGATCGCGCGCGCTTCGATGGCGTGGCCTTCGACAACGGGTTCGACGATGGGAGTGCGATGCGGCGACGCCTCGGCGCTGCGTTCGACGAGTTCGTCGACATCGCCGGCATGTCCGACGTCGAGGCGGCGGCGGCGGTACGAAGGCGCGGCATCGACATCCTGGTCGACTTGAGCGGCTATTTCGGCTTCTCGCGCCCGGGCGTGTTCGCCTTGCGTCCCGCCCCCGTGCAGGTCAACTACCTCGGCTTCCCGGGCACGCTGGGCAGCCCTTGGATGGATTACATCCTGGCGGACAGGCAACTCATCCCGGCCGCGCAATACCCTCACTTCACCGAGAGGGTCGTCGAGCTCCCGGGCTGCTACCAGCCGAACGACGACTCGCGGACGGTCGCCGACGGTCCGGCACGCGCCGATTGCGGGCTGCCTTCGAGCGGGTTCGTCTTCTGCTGCTTCAACAACAACTTCAAGATCACACCGGCCGTCTACGACGTCTGGATGCGGCTGCTTGCGCAGGTGCAGGACAGCGTGCTGTGGTTGCTCGAGGACAACGCAACCGCAGCGGCCAACCTGCGTGCCGAGGCGGGTCGGCGAGGCGTCGATCCCGGCCGCGTGATCTTCGCGCCGCGGTGGCCGCACGAGCGGCACCTGGCCCGGCATCGGCTGGCGGACCTGTTTCTCGACACGACGCCCTGCAACGCCCACACGACGGCCAGCGACGCCCTCTGGGCGGGCCTGCCGGTGCTGACATGCTCCGGAGAAACCTTCGCGAGCCGCGTGGCAGGGAGCCTGCTGCACGGACTCGAGCTTCCCGAGCTGGTGACCGCCGACCTCGCGGCCTACGAAGCCATGGCCTTGCGGCTCGCACAAGAGCCGGCGACCTTGGCCGCGGTTCGGCAGCGGCTGGATCGGCACCGCCTCGACCATCCGCCGTTCGACACCGCCGAGCTGACGCGGCATGTCGAAGCCGCCTATTCGGCGATGCATGCCCGCTGGGCGCGAGGGGAATCGCCCGCGGCCTTCGCCGTGGGCCCGGTGCTCAGGACGACCGCTTGAACAGCTGCTCCAGCGCCACGTCGATCACGACGCCGCAGACGCTGTAGATCAGCGAGCCGATCAGCGCCGCGCCGAAGCCCTTGACGCTCAGGCCGTCGAGCAGGCCGGCGGCCCAGTAGAACATCAGCGCGTTGATGACGAACAGGAAGAGCCCGAGCGTCAGCACCGTGACCGGCAGCGTCAGCAGCACCAGCAGCGGCCGCAGCACGGCGTTGAACAGGCCGAGCACCAGCGCGGCGATCATCGCCGCGCCGAAGCTCTGCACCTCGACGCCGCTGTACAGGTGCGCCACCAGCAGCAGCGCGGCGGCCAGCAGCAGCCAGCGGGCGATCAGTTTCATGCGGCGCAGGATAGCAGCGCAGGCCGCGCCGCGTCCGGCGGCTCAGACCACGCTCAGGCGCACCTCGATGTTGCCGCGCGTCGCGTTCGAGTAAGGGCAGACGCCGTGCGCCGCCGCGACGAGCTGCTCGGCCTCGGCGCGCGCCATGCCGGGGATGCTGATCGCGAGGTCGACCTCGATGCCGAAGCCCTGCGGGATCGCGCCGATGCCGACCTGGCCGGTCACGGTGGTGTCGGCCGGCAACGCCTTCTTCTGCTGGCCGGCGACGAACTTCATCGCGCCGAGGAAGCAGGCCGAGTAGCCGGCCGCGAACAACTGCTCGGGGTTGGTGCCGGGGCCGCCGCCACCACCCAGCGCCTTGGGCGTGGACAGCTGGAGGTCGAGCACCTGGTCGGACGACACGGCGCGGCCTTCGCGGCCGCCGGTGGCGGTGGCCTGGGCGCGGTAGAGGACGTTCTCGATCTTGTTCATGCGGGTTCCTTTCGGTGGCGGGGGGAGAGGGCGGCACGCCTGGCGTGCCGCGGCGGAACGGAGGCGCTTCAGCCCGGCGCGTCGGCGGCGCCGAGCTGGTCGCGCAGGCGGCACAGCATCGCGTTGAGCGCGGCCAGCTCGTCGGCCGAGCAGCCGGTGGCCTGGCCGAGCGCCTCGGGCAGCGGCAGCGCACGGCGGCGCAGCGCGCGGCCGGCCGGGGTGAGCATCACCAGCACGCGGCGCTCGTCGACCGCGGCGCGGTGGCGCTCGAGCAGCTGGACGGCCTCCAGGCGCTTGAGCAGCGGCGTCAGCGTGCCGGAGTCGAGGAAGAGGCGCTCGCCGAGCTCGGAGACGCTCAGGCCGTCCTGCTCCCACAGCGCCAGCATCACCAGGTACTGGGGGTAGGTCAGGCCCAGGGCCTGCAGCGGCTCGCGGTAGCGCTTGGTCATCGCCAGCGAGGCGGAGTACAGCGCGAAGCAGAGCTGGGCGTCGAGCGCCAGCGCCGGCTCCTCGAGGAGCGGCGGCACGACGCGTTCGCGGCGGGCGGCGAGGCGGTCGACGGCGGTGCGTGCGGAAGCCATGGCCGGCAGTATGCCCGCGCCAGGCCTTAAAAGTTGTGTGCAATTGAATTGCCGACAATCGCGTTGCGGGTATCCGTTTTCCGGGCCGGCGGCGCCCGGAGTGATGCCGCGCCGCGACACCTGGGTGCGCCGCGGTGTCGGAAAGCGTGTTTTCCCCGGGCAAACTGCTTCTCAATGCAGCAGCCGGGCAGTACCATTCGCGCCGCAGGGTCGCTGTGAGAATGAGAGTCCACGCGGCTGTCGCCCGGGACCCGGCACATCAACAACCTTTGATGGAGTGATTCAAATGGCAACTGCGAAGAAGGCCCCGGCCAAGAAGGCCGCGGCGAAGAAGGCCCCCGCGAAGAAGGCGGCTCCGGCCAAGAAGGCCGCGGCGAAGAAGGCCCCCGCCAAGAAGGCGGCCCCGGCGAAGAAGGCTCCGGCCAAGAAGGCCGCCGCCAAGAAGCCGGCCACCAAGCGCACGCCGAACGCGGCGTTCATGAAGGCGCTCACGCCGAGCGCCGCGTTGGCCGCGATCGTCGGCGACAAGCCGCTGCCCCGGACCGACGTGACCAAGAAGATCTGGGAATACATCAAGAAGAACAAGCTGCAGGACGCGGTGCAGAAGCGCGTCATCAACGCCGACGCCAAGCTGAAGGAGATCTTCGGCAAGGCCAAGGCCGACATGTTCGAGATGACCAAGCTGGTCAACAGCCACCTCAAGTGAGGCCCGCGCGCCGCGGCCCGTGAGGGCCCGGCCGCAGCCCCGAAGCCCGGCCCCGGCCGGGCTTTTTTCTCGGCGGCCGCCTACGCGAGCAGCGCGTCGAGCTTGCCGAGCACCTGCAGCAGGTCGATCGGCTTGGTCCAGTAGTCGTCGAAGCCGGCGGCGCGCGCCGCCTGCACCTGCTCGGCCAGCGCGTCGGCCGACAGCGCGACGCAGCGCAGCGCCCGCAGCGCCGGGTCGGCGCGCAGCCGGCGGATCAGCTCGATGCCGGTGGTGTCGGGCAGGTTCATGTCGATCAGCAGCAGGTCGGGCGGCGCCTCGGCGAGCTGCCGCAGCCCGCCGGCGCCGTCGGCGGCGACCTCGAGCCGCCAGCCCGGCCGGCTGCGGAACAGCTCCTGCAGCAGCAGCTGGTTCAGCGGCTCGTCTTCGATGTAGAGCACGCGCCGCGGCGTGCCCGCGCCCGAGCCGCCGGCGTCGGGCTCGGACGGCGGCGCGGCGGCGGCCGGCGCCTCGGCATGCGCCGGCTCGGCCGGCGGCAGCCGCACGGTGAAGGTCGAGCCCAGGCCGGGCGCGCTGTCGACCTCGATGCGGCCGCCCATCGCCTCGACCAGCTCGCGTGCGATCACCAGGCCCAGGCCGCTGCCCTCGGTCTGCGGGTCGGCGCCGAGCCGCTCGAAGGGCTGGAACAGCCGCGTCTGCTGCGCCGCGCTCAGCCCGACGCCGTGGTCGCGCACCGCCAGCGCGACGCGCCCGCCTTCGTGCCGCAGCTCGACCGCCACCGTCGCGCCCGGCGGGCTGAACTTGATGGCGTTGGCCAGCAGGTTGATCAGCACCTGCTCGATCGCCCGCGCGTCGCCGCGCGCCCAGGGGCCGGCGCCGCCATCGGCCGTGCGGTGCAGGGCGATGCCGCGCTCGCCGGCCAGCGGCTGCAGCAGCGTCAGGCTGCCGGCCAGCGCGGCGCCGAGGTCGACCGGGCCGGTCTGCAGCGCGAAATCGGCGCGCTCGATGCGGGTGAGTTCGAGCACGTCGTCGATCAGCCCGAGCAGGTGGCGGCTGGCCTGGCGCACGTTGGCCAGGCGGCGGCCCTGCTCGCCGAGCAGCGGCTGCGCGTCGTCCAGGCTCATCAGCTGGGTGAAGCCGAGGATGGCGTTGAGCGGCGTGCGCAGCTCGTGGCTGACGCGCGAGAGGAACTCGGTCTTGGCGCGGCTGGCGCGCTCGGCCTCGTCCTTCTGGCGGCGCAGCTCGGCGGCGGTCTGCTGCTCGTGCACGTCGCGGCAGGTGCCGACGACGCCGGAACAGCGGCCGTCGTCGCCGTAGGTGGCGCGCACGACGAACTCGAGCCAGCGCAGCGTGCCGTCGGGCCGGTGGATTCGGTAGCGACCCTCGAAGGGCGTGCCGCTGGCGATGGCCTGCTCCACGCCGCCGGTGGCGGCGGCGCGGTCGGCCGGGTCGATCTGCGCGGCCCAGTCGGCCAGCGTGAAGGCGGGCTGCGGAAACGGCAGGCCATGGTTGGCGCAGGCGCGCGCGTCGAGGTGGACACGGCCGTCGGCCAGCGTGAGCTGCGCGATGCCCAGGCCGGCGGCGCCGGCGGCGAGCTGCCAGCGCTGCTCGTGCTCGCGCAGCGCCGCGGCGGTGGCGAGCGTGCTGCTGACATCGCGCGCGGTGCCGCGGTAGCCGGCGAAGCCGCCGGCGGCGTCGAAGCAGGGCACGGCGCTGTACGAGACCTGCAGCAGGCCGCGCGGCGCGGGGCCGGCGGTGATGGCGCGGGCGAAGGGCAGCCGGCGGTCGAGCAGCGCGCGGAAGCCGAGCCGGTCGGCGCGCGGGCCGCCGTGCTCGTCGAGCAGTGGCGTGTCGGCGATCGGCTGGCCGAGCAGCTGGTCGGCGGCCAGCCCGGTCAGCGGCTCGAACGGGCCCGACAGCCAGCTGTAGCGGTGCTCGGCGTCGCTCTCCCACATCCAGTCGCCGGCGGCGCGCGCGAAGTCGAGCAGCCGGGTGCGCTGGCGGCGCGCCTCGATCAGGTGGCGGCGCGAACTCAGCAGCTCGCTGGCGGCACGGCCGAGCTCGGCCAGCAGCTCGCGCTCGGCGTCGCCGAGGCGGCGCGGCGCGTGGTCGATCACGCACAGTGTGCCGACCGACTGCTCCGACACGCGCAGCGGCTGACCGGCGTAAAAGCGCATGCGCGGCGCGCCGGTGACCAGCGGGTTGTCGCGGAAGCGCGCGTCGGCGGCCAGGTCGCCGACCTCGAACAGCCCGCTGCCGAGGATGGCGTGGCTGCAGAAGGCGAGGTCGCGTTCGGCGCCCTGGGCGTCCAGGCCGACATGGGCCTTGAACCACAGCCGGTCCTCGTCGACCAGGCTGATCAGTGCGATCGGGCAGCCGGTCAGGCGCGCGGCGGCCGCGGCCAGCGCGTCGAAGCCGTCCTCGGGCGGCGTGTCGAGCACGTCGAGCTCGTGCAGCGCCGCGAGTCGGCGCGCTTCGTCGGGGGGCTCGGGGGCGTTCATCGCGGGGGGCAGCGGCGCGACGATTGTCGTCCAGCCGGCCCGGCCGTCAGCGCAGCCGGCGCGCGAGGAAATCGAGCCGGTCCTGGCCCCAGAAGATCTCGCCGTCGACCACGTAGCTCGGCGCGCCGAACACGCCCGCGTCGACCGCGGCCTGCGAGTCGGCCTCGTAGCGCTCCTGCACCGCTTGCGAATGCGAGGCCTCGAGCCGCGCGGCCGGCAGCTCGCGCTCGCGCAGCAGCTCGGCCAGCACCGCCTCGTCGGCGATGTTGCGGTCCTGCACCCAGACGGCACGCAGGATGCTGTCGGTCAGCGCCATCGCGGCATGGCTGCCGTCGTGCAGGTCGACCGCGATGATCAGCCGCGCCGCGTCGTCGCCGCCCACCGGAAAGTACTTCGGCTCCAGGTTCAGCGGCGCGTGCAGCCACTCGCTGAAGCGCCTGAGTTCCAGCAGCCGGTAGGCCTGGCGTTGCGGCGCGCGCTTGGAAAGCGGCAGCCCGCCCGAGACCGGGAAGACCTTGCCGCCGAGGTCGACCGGCAGCACCCGGATCGCCGCGCCGGCCTGGCGCGCGATGTCCCAGAAGCGCAGGTGCCCGAGGTAGGTCCAGGGGGACTGGGGGGCGAAGTAGTAGTCGATGGTGGGCGGCATCGGGAGCTCCTCGCTCTGGTTGACGCCGAGTCTAGGCCGCGGCGCATGTCCGCGGCGGCGCAGGGCCTGTGCTGAAATCGCCCGCCAGGGAGACCGCCGACGCATGAGCCAAGTCCTGATCCACCAGTACCTTGCGCAGCTCGACGTGCTGAAGAAGGTCTGAAGTTGGAGTTCGACACCTACCGCTTTGCCGACCACAAGGGGCGCGTGATCGACCTGCTGCGTGGGTGGCGGCGGTGCGCGTGGAGACGGTGAGGATCGTCGGGGCGATGAAGGGCGGGCCGCGCTAACCCCGATGCGGGTTTTCCCGCAATGTTGAACAATCAAGCCATGGAAGCGCAAAGCATCCGCATCGCCCTGCACGACGAGTCCGCTGGCTACGCCATCACGCCGCAGCGGGTGCCGCTGGCCGTGCTGCGTTCGTTCACGAAGGATGTCGACGAGTTGCTGCGTGGCGATACGGGCGACCTGTCGGGCAAGGAGCTCGAGGTCGCGGTGGTCGAAGGGTCGCTGGCCATCGTGACGTCGCCCACCGCCAACCCGGGACTGCTGCAAGACTTGTTGCGGCTGGCGTCGTCAGAGTTGATCGACGGACTGAATGCGCGGCGCCGGATCGTGATCGAGCGGTGGCAAAGGGCCGCGCGGTCGGCCCGGCAACTGCGCTACGAGATCACCTCGGCGGCGTTGAGCCACCCGGTCGTGGTCAGTGCGGCGACCGATTTCCGCGCCGACGACGCCGACCAGTGGGTTCGGGTCGAGCGCTACGTGCAGGGCGAGATTTTCGAGATGGGCGGGCTCACCAACGTCAACGCGCACATCCGCCTGCCCGACGGCAAGACGCTGTTGGTCGACGCCGACCGCGACGTGTTGCGCTCCGACCCGACCAACCGGCTGTTCAAGCCTGCGATGGCGCGCATCTCGGCCGAGTACAACGTGGTGACTCGGGACTATCGCCATGCGCGGCTGATCGAGTTCGTTGCCTATGAGTCGAAGGTGGACGAGAAGGGCCTGGAACGGCTCACGCAGCGAGGTGCGAAGGCCTGGGCCGAGATGCCCGCTGCCGGCGAATGGGTCGACGCACTGCGGGGCAACGACGCTTGAGCGCATTTCTGGTCGATACCAGTTTTCTGATCTCGTTGGCCGATCCCGGCCGGCCGAACCACGAGGCGGCCAACAGCTACCTGCGAGAGGCTCTGCACCGTGGAGTGCCGCTGTACTTGTCGGCCATCGTGGCTTCGGAGTTCCAGGTGGGGCAGCCGGTCACCGACCTGCCGCTGCGCAACTTCGTGATCCTGCCGTTCAATATCGACCACGCGATGACGGCGGGGCTGCTGATGCGCGGGTTCGACAGAGACGCCACTGACCGGCGCGATGTCGTGAAAGAAGACATCAAGCTGATCGCTCAGGCGATCTGCGAATCGATCACGCACATCCTGACCGAGGACCGAAGGACGCTGGCCAAGTACGTCCAGCGTTTCAATGCGGCTGGGCAAAGCGCCATCCAGACTGTGTTGCTGGTCGAAGGATTCGACGCTGCCTGGTTCAACAACGGGCAACGCGGGCTGCCTGGGACCTGAGCCGGCACCCTTCGTCGGGGCCGATTTGGGAAACTTTAGCGAATTTAGCGGCAGACGCTAAACCGACTGAGGTCTGCCTAAACTGGGCCACGGCTCACAGCAAAGCCCGCAAATACTGCCCCGTGTGGCTCGCCGGGTTGGCCGCCACCTCCTCCGGCGTGCCGACCGCGACCACCTCGCCGCCGCCGGCGCCGCCTTCGGGGCCCATGTCGATCAGCCAGTCGGCGGTCTTGATGACGTCGAGGTTGTGCTCGATCACGACCACGGTGTTGCCGGCGTCGCGCAGCTGGTGCAGCACCTGGAGCAGCAGCGCGATGTCGGCGAAGTGCAGGCCGGTCGTGGGCTCGTCGAGGATGTAGAGCGTGCGGCCGGTGTCGCGCTTGCTCAGCTCCAGCGCCAGCTTGACGCGCTGCGCCTCGCCGCCCGACAGCGTGGTCGCGCTCTGGCCCAGCGTGATGTAGCCCAGGCCGACGTCGAGCAGGGTCTGCAGCTTGCGCGCGAGGCTGGGCACGGCGACGAAGAAGGCGTGCGCGTCCTCCACCGTCAGGTCGAGCACCTCGGTGATGTTCTTGCCCTTGTAGAGGATCTCGAGCGTCTCGCGGTTGTAGCGGCGGCCGTGGCAGACGTCGCAGGGCACGTAGACGTCGGGCAGGAAGTGCATCTCGACCTTGAGGACGCCGTCGCCCTGGCAGGCCTCGCAGCGCCCCCCTCCGCCCGTTGCCCCGACGTTGAAGGAAAAGCGCCCCGGCCCGTAGCCGCGCTCGCGCGCCGCCGGCACCTCGGCGAACAGCTCGCGGATCGGCGTGAACAGGCCCGTGTAGGTGGCCGGGTTGCTGCGCGGCGTGCGGCCGATCGGGCTCTGGTCGACCGCGATGACCTTGTCGAAGTGCTCCAGGCCCTCGATCTCGTCGTGCGGCGCGGCGTCGACGTGGCTCTGGTAGAGCTTGCGCGCGACCGCGGCGTAGAGCGTGTCGTTGACCAGCGTGCTCTTGCCCGAGCCCGACACGCCGGTCACGCAGGTGAACAGGCCGACCGGGATGTCGACCGTCACGTTCTTCAGGTTGTTGCCGCGCGCGCCGGCGATGCGCAGCGCGGTGATCGCGCCGCGCTCGGCCCAGCGGCGCTGGCCCGGCGTCGGCTCGGCGCCGACCTTGCGCGGCGGGAGCCCGGTGGCGGGTTCGAGGTCGAGCTCGGCGGCGTGGCGCCAGGGCGTGCGCCGCGCCGGCACCGGGATGCGCAGCACGCGGCCGAGGTAGCGGCCGGTCAGCGACTCGGGTTCGGCGATCACGTCGGCCACCGTGCCCTGCGCGATCACGCGGCCGCCGTGCACGCCGGCGCCGGGGCCGAGGTCGACCACGTGGTCGGAAGCGCGGATCATGTCCTCGTCGTGCTCGACCACCAGCACGCTGTTGCCGATGTCGCGCAGGTGCTTGAGCGTGGCGATCAGGCGGTCGTTGTCGCGCTGGTGCAGGCCGATGCTGGGCTCGTCGAGCACGTACATCACGCCGGTCAGGCCCGAGCCGATCTGGCTCGCCAGGCGGATGCGCTGCGCCTCGCCGCCGCTCAAGGTGTCGGCGCTGCGGTCCAGGCTCAGGTAGGAGAGGCCCACGTCGTTCAGGAAGGCCAGCCGCGCGGCGATCTCGCGCACCACCTTCTCGGCGATCTCGGCCTTGGCGCCCTGCAGCTGCAGCGTCGCGAAGACCGCGTGCGCCTCGCGCAGCGTGGCGTGGCCGATGGCGTAGATCGGCCGCGCCGCGCCGCTGGCGGCGTCGACCAGCTTGACGAAGCGCGCCTCGCGCCGCAGCCGCGTGCCCTGGCAGTCGGGGCAGGGCTTGGCGGCCTGGTAGCGCGCGAGGTCCTCGCGCACCGCGACCGAGTCGGTCTCGCGGAAGCGCCGCTCGAAGCTCGGGATGATCCCCTCGAAGGCATGCCAGCGCTTCACCGTGCGCTTGCGGCCGCCGGCGCCCTCGGCCTGGTAGACGAAGGGCAGCTCGGTCTCGCCCGAGCCGTGCAGCAGCACCTGGCGGTGCGCCGGCGCAAGCTGCTCGAAAGGCGTGTCGAGGTCGAAGCCGTAGTGCGCGGCCACGCTCTCCAGCACGCCGAAGGTGTAGGCGTTGCGCCGGTCCCAGCCCTTGACCGCGCCGCTGGCCAGGCTCAGCGACGGGAAGCCGACGACGCGCTCGGGGTCGAACACCGTGACTTCGCCGAGGCCGTCGCAGGACGGGCAGGCGCCGACCGGCGAGTTGAACGAGAACAGCCGCGGCTCGAGCTCGGGCAGCGAGTAGCTGCAGACCGGGCAGGCGAACTTGGCGCTGAAGAGGTGCTCCCGCGGGGGCAGGGGGTTCCCCGCGGCGTCGGTGCCGCCCGAGTCCATCTCCCACGCGATCGCCTTGCCGTCGGCGAAGCGCAGCGCCGCCTCGAAGCTCTCGGCCAGGCGCTGGGCGGCGTCGGGCCGCACCTTCAGGCGGTCGATCACGACGTCGATGTCGTGCTTCTCGGCCTTCTTGAGCCTGGGCAGGTCGGTGACCTCGCGCACCTCGCCGTCGATGCGGAAGCGCACGTAGCCGCGCGCCTGCATGTCCTCGAACAGTTCGGCGTGCTCGCCCTTGCGGTCGCGCAGCACCGGCGCCAGGATCATCAGCCGCGTGTCCTCGGGCAGCGCCAGCACCGCGTCGACCATCTGCGCGACGCTCTGCGCCGCGAGTGGCAGGTCGTGGTCGGGGCAGAAGGGCGTGCCGGCGCGGGCGTAGAGCAGGCGCAGGTAGTCGTGGATCTCGGTGACGGTGCCGACGGTCGAGCGCGGGTTGTGCGAGGTCGCCTTCTGCTCGATGCTGATCGCCGGGCTCAGGCCCTCGATCACGTCGACGTCCGGCTTGTCCATGCGCTGCAGGAACTGACGAGCGTAGGCCGACAGGCTCTCGACGTAGCGCCGCTGGCCCTCGGCGTACAGCGTGTCGAAGGCCAGGCTCGACTTGCCCGAGCCCGAGAGCCCGGTGATCACCACCAGCGCCTGGCGCGGCAGGTCGAGGTCGATGTTCTTCAGGTTGTGGGTGCGCGCGCCGCGGATGCGGATCGCCGGGCCGTGGGCGATGCGCCAGGGCGCGCGGGGCGCCGGCGCCGCGCCCGGCGGGGCGTCGTGCGGCTCGGCAGGGGGCGTCGCGACGGACGGGGGCGGCAGCGGCAGGTCTTGCATGGAGGGCGCGCGCCCGCGGGCGGCGCAGGCAACCGGCCATTATGCGGGCCGGGCGCGTCGCGGCGGGGGCCGGCTCAGCGCGGCAGCGCGGTGCGCCAGCGGTCCAGACC
>ERZ1066138.568-NODE-568-length-12354-cov-7.723148_pt1 | contig 12354 bp, 13 predicted proteins | sample MGYA00382785_ERZ1066138 | MGnify/ENA primary metagenome ERZ1066138 (study PRJEB33369, sample SAMEA5778368) | biofilm metagenome | biome: Industrial cooling water; feature: Water cooling tower basin; material: Biofilm | place: United Arab Emirates | collected...
GCGCGTGCTCGACGCGCACGGCGGCGTGGACTTCCTGGTCAACAACGCCGGCCGTTCGATCCGCCGCTCGATCGACCTGTCCCACGACCGCTTCCACGACTTCGAGCGGACGATGCAGCTCAATTACTTCGCCGTCGTCCGGCTGACCATGGCGCTGCTGCCCTCGCTGCTCGAGCGCGGCGGGCACGTCGTGAACATATCCTCGATCGGCGTGCTTTCGAATGCGCCGCGCTTCTCGGCCTATGTCGCCTCGAAGGCGGCGATGGAGGCCTGGACCCGCTGCGCGGCGGCGGAGTACGCGGACCGCGGCGTCACGTTCACGATCATCAACATGCCGCTCGTGCGCACGCCGATGATCGCGCCGACCAAGATCTACGAGCAGATGCCGGTCGCGACGCCCGACGAGGCCGCGGACATGGTCGCCGAGGCGATCACCGCGCGCCCGAAGCGCATCGCCACGCGGCTCGGCCTCGCCGCGGAAGTGCTCCACCTGGTGGCGCCGCGCGTCACGGAGGTCGTCATGAACACGGCTTTCCGCATGTTCCCTGACTCGGCGGCGGCCCAGGGTGCCGAGGGCGCGAAGAAGCCGGATGCGTCTCCCACGCCGGAGGCGGTGATGTTCGCGTCGCTGCTACGCGGCGTGCACTGGTGAGGAGGCCGCCGCCCGCGCAAGCAGGGCGTTGAACGGCGCCCGCTCCGGCCAGCGCATGCTCGCGCGGCGCACGATCATCGTCGTGACCAGAGCAAACTGGCCCTCGAGGCTCGCGTGGCTCACGCCGTCCGTGAACACCATCCAGGCCGAAAGCGGCGGGAAGCGCATCTCCAGGTAGCCTTCCATGTCGGCGATGAACCCGGGGTCGTCCTTCATGTAGTTGTGCAGGCGGCGCATCGCACGGTCGTAAGGGCTGGTGTCGATCACCGTGGCGAGCGGGTTGAGGCGCGCGAGCCCGGCGACGAGCGCGGACACGAGCCGGTCCCCGCCACGCTTCTCGATGCGCAGGCGCAGCCGGCCCGCGTCGTCGAGGAGGCCGGCGCGCGCGCCGTGCCGCGCGATCATCGCCTCGAAGTCGCCCTTGGTCGCCCAGACGCGGTCGCGCGAGGGATTGACGTTCACGAAGAAGCGCAGGATGCGGTCGCCGTCGGTGGCGCCGTAGGCCCCGGCGTCCACGTGCACGAGCTCGTTGCTGGCGTGCGGCTTCAGGTTGCGGCCTTTCTCCTCGATCGGCCGGAAGCTGCAGGTGCCGACGCGCGCGCCTTCGGTGAGGTCGCCGGTGACGCGGCGCAGGAACGCCTGGACCTCGTGCAGGTGCGAACGCAGCACCTCGGTCACGCGGGCGGTGGTCTCGGCGTCCGCTTCCAGTCCGCTGACCTTGTCCGCCTCCGGGTGGTAACTGACGTTCTTGAGCTTGAGGCGGGCAGGCAGCTCGCGCCGCAGGAAGTCGAGGGTTTCCTCCGGCGGCAGGGGCAGGGGACAGGCCGGGAAGTAGACGATCCGGTTGGCCTCGAGGGCGTCGCGGACCGCCTCGGGATCGGCGCGCCAGGCGGACTCGTCGAATGTCGCGAGCATCGGCAAAAACTACGCTGCGCCCTGCGCGACTGTCAAACACGGAAAGTCGCGCGGCGAGAATGTTAGAATGGTGCCCAGGAGAGGACTCGAACCTCCACGCCTCTCGGCACTAAGACCTGAACCTAGCGCGTCTACCAATTCCGCCACCTGGGCACAGGTTGCGGCCGGGGCGACCCCGGCTGAGGGCGCGTCAATGTACGCAGGCACCTGTTTCATGTCAATTTCGGTGAACCCATGACCCGCAAGCCACGATGGCAGCAGGAAGATCCCCGCTTTCGCGAGGAGTCCGCCCGCTACGCGAACCCGATCCCGAGCCGGGAGCACCTCCTCGCGAAGCTCGCCGAGGCGTCACGGCCGCTCGGATTCGACGCCATCGCCGAGAGGCTCGGCATCCGCGAGGCGGGCGAGCGCGAAGCGCTCGCGAAACGCCTCGGCGCCATGGCGCGCGACGGCGAACTGCTCGTCAATCGCGCCAGCGAATACTGCCTGGTGGATCGCCTGTCGCTGATCGTCGGCACGGTCAGCGGCCACCGCGACGGATTCGGCTTCCTGGTGCCGGACGAGGACGGCGACGACCTGTTCCTGCCCTACCGCGAGATGCGGATGCTGTTCCACGGCGACCGGGCGGCGGCGCGCGTGACGGGCCGGGACGAGCGCGGCCGCCCGGAAGGCGCGATCGTCGAAGTCCTGGAGCGCCGCACGCGCCAGGTCGCGGGCCGCTTCACGTTCGAGGGCGGCGTGGGTTTCGTCACGCCGGACAACCGCCGGATCAGCCAGCGAATCGTCGTGCCGCGCGAAGCGGCCGGCACCGCGCGCCATGGCGACCTCGCGGTCGTCGAGATCACCGACCAGCCCGACCGGAACCGCGACCCGGTCGGGCGCGTGCTGCGCGTGCTGCCGGAAGGGGGCGGCGCGGACACCGCAATCGACCTCGCCATCGCGTCCTTCGGCCTGTCGCATGCATTCCCGCAGGAGGCGCATGCCGAGGCGCGCGGCTTCGGCGCCGAAGTCGCGGCCGGCGCCCGCGCGGGCCGCGAGGACCTGCGCGGGCTGCCGCTCGTCACGATCGACGGCGAGGATGCCCGCGACTTCGACGATGCGGTGTTCGCGGAGCCGGCCGGCAGCGGTTACCGGCTGGTCGTCGCCATCGCGGACGTCAGCCATTACGTGCGGCCGGGCACGGCCCTCGACGCGGAGGCCCGCCAGCGCGCGACCTCGGTGTACTTCCCGAGCCGCGTGCTGCCCATGCTGCCGGAGGAACTCTCGAACCACCTGTGCTCGCTGATGCCCGAGGTGGACCGGCTGTGCATGGTCTGCGACATGCAGGTCACGCGCGCGGGCGCGGTGGCGAAGAGCCGCTTCTACGCCGCCGTGATGCGCTCGCAGGCGCGATTCACCTATACCCGCATCGCCGCGCACCTCGAGGGCCGCGAGCCGCTCGCAGGCTCGCCGCATGCGCGCCTGGCGCCGGTCGTCGACTGCCTGCACCAGGTGTACCGCGCCCTGCGCCGCGAGCGCGAGAAGCGCGGCGCCCTCGATTTCGAGGCGCCGGAGGTCAAGGTGCTGGTGGATGCCGCGGGCAGCCCGACGGACATACGCGCCTACCCGCGCAACGACGCGCACCGGCTCATCGAGGAGTGCATGATCGCGGCCAACGTGCAGGCGGCCGGGTTCCTGAAGAAGAAACGCCTGCCGGCCCTGTTCCGCATCCACGGAAAGCCGGAGGAGGACCGCATCGAGGAGCTGAAGCGCTTCCTCTCCATGCGGGGCGTGCACCTCGAGATCGGCGGCGACCTGCAGCCCGCGCGTCTCGCGAAGGTGCTGGCCGGCATCGCGGGACGGCCGGACGCCGCCGTGCTCGAGAACGCGATCATCCGCTCGCTGCCGCAGGCTCTGTACCAGCCGCTCAACATCGGCCACTTCGGGCTGGCGCTCGCCGAGTACGCGCACTTCACCTCGCCGATTCGGCGCTACCCGGACCTGCTCGTGCACCGCGGCATCCGCCACGCCCTCGCCGGAGGCACGGCATCGAACTTCAGCCACTCCGCGCGCGAAATGGAGACCCTCGGCACGGAGTGCTCGTTCCGGGAGCGGCGCGCGGACGAGGCGGCGCGGTCGGTCGTCGCCTGGCTCAAGTGCGAGTACATGCGGCCGCGCATCGGCGAGGAATTCGACGCGGTGGTCACCGGGGTCACCGATTTCGGCCTGTTCGTGCAGCTGAAGGCGTTGCAGGTCGACGGCCTGGTGCACGTGACCGCGCTGCCCGCCGACTATTTCCATTTCCACGAGCGCGACCGGACGCTGGTCGGCGAGCGCACGCGCCAGCGATTCACGATCGGCGATGAACTGCGCGTCAGGCTCGCGAAGGTCGACTCCGCCGAGCGCAAGATCGACTTCGAACACGTCGCCAAGAACGGCAGCCACCACCATCCGCGCCGGCGCGGCGCCAGGCCGCCGGCCCGCCCCAAGTGAGCGGCTCGCTCGTCTTCGGCCTGCACGCGGTTCGCGCCGTGCTGGAGCGCCGTCCGCGGGACGTGCTGCGGCTCACGATCGTCGCGGCGCGCGACGATGCCCGAATGCGTGACCTGCGCCTCTTCGCCGCGGCGCAGGGGATCACCCCGGCCGCCGCGAGCGTCGAGGCGCTCGACCGCGAGACCGGCGGCGCCGCCCACCAGGGCGTGGTTGCCGAGGTGCGGCCGCGTGCGCCGCTCAACGAGAATTTGCTCCTCGACCTGCTGACGGCGACCGCGGAACCCGCCCTCGTGCTGGTGCTCGACGGCGTGTCCGACCCGCACAACCTGGGCGCCTGCCTGCGCACGGCCGACGCCGCGGGCGCGACGGCGGTCGTCGCCCCCCGCGACCGAGCGGCCGGTCTGACGCCCGTGGTGCGCAAGGTCGCGGCCGGGGCCGCCGAGACCGTGCCCTTCGCGCAGGTGACGAACCTTGCGCGCACGCTGCGCGACCTGAAGCAGGCAGGCCTGTGGATCGCCGGCACGACGGAGGACGGGGACCAGGACCTGTACGAGGCCGACCTCCGCGGACCCCTCGCGCTCGTGATGGGCGCCGAGGGGAGGGGCCTCAGGCGCCTGACCCTGGAATGCTGCGACCTGCGCCTGCGCCTGCCCATGCGGGGGGCCGTGGCGAGCCTGAACGTGTCCGTGGCGGCGGGAATCGCCCTGTACGAGGTGCTGCGCCAGCGCCGCCCGCAGCTTGCGAAAGGCCAGCCGGTCCGGTAACTTACGCGACCCTTTCCCCGGGCTGCCGGGGCGTTTAACTCCTTGCCCCACCGCCAGCGCGTCAAGCGGGGGGCAAACCCACGAGGAGCACAAGATGCGGCATTACGAGATCGTCTTCCTGGTCCATCCCGACCAGAGCGAGCAGGTTCCCGCCATGATCGAGCGGTATCGCGGCCTCATCGCCGCGGACGGCGGCACCGTCCACCGCCTCGAGGACTGGGGGCGCCGCCAGCTCGCGTTTCCCATCGCCAAGATGCACAAGGCGCACTACGTGCTGATGAACGTCGAGTGCAGCGGCAAGGCACTCGAGGAACTGACCGGCGCGTTCCGCTTCTCCGACGCCGTGCTGCGCCACCTCGTGGTCAAGATGGACCGCGCAGTGACCGAGCCTTCGCCGATGGCGAAGGAGCCGGAAGAGGGCGAGCGTCGCGACCGCGGCGACCGCGAGTCGATGGGCGACGCCATGGGCATGGACTGAGGGGGAGGCACGATGGCACGCTTTTTCCGGCGCAAGAAGTTCTGCAAGTTCACCGCCGACGGCACCGACCAGATCGACTACAAGGATCTGGCGACGCTGAAGGCCTACATCACCGAGACCGGCAAGATCGTGCCGAGCCGGATCACCGGCACGCGCTCGTTCTACCAGCGCCAGCTTTCGGTCGCGGTGAAGCGCGCGCGCTATCTCGCGCTTCTGCCGTACACCGACCAGCACTGAGGCCGGGAGCCGCGCCTGCGCGGCCCGACGCGACCCGATGACGGCGCTGCTGCAATGGTTGACCGCGAACCCGTTCCGGGCCTTCCTGGCCTCCGGGCTGGCCGCGTTCGCCGCCCTGATCGCCCTGCCGATGGCCGCGTGGCTGCCGGCGAGCCTGGTGGTGCTCGCGGTGCTCCTGTCCGGGCAAACGATGGCCTTCGCCGCGGCCGCCGGTTCGGCGATCGTCCTGGTCTGGGCCTTCGGTCCCTTGTTCGGGACCGGACCCGCCCTCGCCATCGCGGTGGCGACGCTGCTGCCCGCGACGGCCGCGGCGTTCGCGCTCGAGCGCAGCCGCAGCCTGTCGTTCGTGTTCCAGGCGCTGACCCTCGCGGCCTGCCTGCTGGTGCTCGCCATCCACGGCCTGCTCGGTGACCCGGTGCGGGCGCTGGCGCCGGTGATCGCCCAGCTCGAGCCGATGCTGCGTCACACCGCGGAGACGCTGTCGGAGATGGGCATCGAGAGCACCCCCGCCGAGCTTGGCGCCGCGACCGCGCGCGCCGCCTGGGCGACGCTCGGCTGGATGGTGCTGCTGCATGCCTTTCTCGCCCAGTGCGCCGGCCTGTGGTCATTCGGCCGGCTGCGGGAGCCGGGCCTGTTCGGCCGCGAGTTCCGTCGCCTGACGCTCGGCCGCTTCATCGCCTGGCTGCTGGTGGCGGCATTCGCGGTGAGTTTCCTGGCGCACCGCCTGGCCGACCAGGGCTGGCAGCCTGCCGACGACATCCTGTTCGTGCTGGCGGCCGCCTTCCTGGTCCAGGCGCTCGCCGTCGTGCACGGCCTGCGCGAACTGCAGGTGATCGGCGTGGTGCCGGTCGTGCTGGCGTACGTCGCCGTGATTTTGGTGCCGATGGCCCTGGTGGGCATCGGCTTCGCGGACACCTGGGTCCGCTTTCGCGAGCGCTTCGCGCCGCGGCAAGGAGTGTAAGTCGATGGAAGTCATCCTGTTGCAGAAGATCGCGAACCTCGGAAACATCGGCGACCGCGTGAAGGTCAAGTCGGGTTTCGGCCGCAACTACCTGCTGCCGGGCGGCAAGGCGACGCTCGCGACGCCCGAGAACGTCGCCCGGTTCGAGGCCCGCCGCGCCGAGCTCGAGGCCAAAGCGGCCGCCGAGCACGCCGCAGCGAGCACCCGCGCCGCCGGCCTCGAGGGCTTCAAGCTCAGCATCACCGCCAAGGCGGGCAACGAGGGCAAGCTGTTCGGCTCGATCGGCACCGCGGACATCGCCGAGGCCTGCCAGAAAGCGGGGCACAAGATCGAGCGCTCCGAAGTGCGCCTGCCGGGCGGGCCCATCCGCATGGTCGGGGAGCACCTGATCACGCTGCACCTGCACGGGGACATCGACGTCCAGGTGCCGCTGACCGTCGTGGCCGAGGAAGCCGCCGCGGCCGACTGACGCCGCGCCTGCCGCGGCAGTATGCTGGGAACGGGTAATCAGGGGTTCCCGTGGTTGCGATGATCCGCCAGGACGAGGCCCGCACTCCGCCACACTCCGTGGAGGCGGAGCAGGCCGTCCTGGGCGGGCTGATGCTCGACGCCAACGCCTGGGACGCCGTCGCCGACGTCATTTCGGCCGCCGATTTCTACCGGCGCGACCACCGGCTCATCTTCGAGGCCATCGCCGAGGTCGCCGAGATCCGCGGCACGCCCGACGTCGTGACGATCACGGAGCATCTCGAGCGCAAGGGCCGGCTCGAGGAAGTCGGCGGCCAGGCCTACGTCCTGACCATCGCCCGCGACACGCCCTCGGCCGCCAACGTGCGCGCCTACGCCGACATCATCCGCGAGCGCTCGATCCTGCGGCAGCTTGCCGCGGCCGGCGCCGAGATCGCGGCCTCCTCGATCGACAGCCGCGGCCGTCCGGCCAGCGAACTCGTGGACGAAGCCGAGCGGCGCGTGTTCCAGATCGCCGAGCGCGGCAGCCGGGGCCGCAGCGGGTTCGTGGCGGTGCGCGACATCCTGCCGCAGACGATCGACCGGCTCGACACGCTGCACCAGAATCCGGGCGAGATCCGCGGCGTGCCGACCGGCTTCACGCTGCTCGACCGGAAGACCGCGGGGCTGCAGCCGGGCGACCTCGTCGTGATCGCCGGCCGCCCGTCGATGGGCAAGTCGACCCTCGCGGTGAACATCGCCGAGAGCGCGGCGATCGCCCGGGGCGTGCCGGCGGCCATCTTCACCATGGAAATGTCGTCCGAGCAGATGACGCTGCGCATGATCTCGTCGCTCGGCCGCGTGAACCAGGGCCACCTGCGTACCGGCAATTTCACCGACGAGGACTGGTCGCGGATCCAGGGCGCCATGGCGCAGCTCTCGGGCGCGCCGATCTACCTCGACGAGTCGCCGGCGCTGACGCCGACCGAGCTGCGCGCCCGCGCGCGCCGGCTCAAGCGCGAGCGGGGCCTCGGCCTCGTCATCGTCGACTACCTGCAGCTGATGCAGGTGCCCGGCACCAAGGAGAACCGCGCGACCGAGATCTCCGAGATCTCGCGCAGCCTCAAGGCGCTCGCCAAGGAGCTGCACGTCCCGGTGATCGCGATCTCGCAGCTGAACCGCGCGGTCGAGCAGCGCACGGACAAGAAGCCGGTGATGTCGGACCTGCGCGAGTCCGGCGCGATCGAGCAGGACGCGGACCTGATCCTCCTCATCTACCGCGAGGAGGTCTACGACCAGAACACCACCCGTCGCGGCATTGCCGACATCATCATCGCCAAGCAGCGCAACGGCCCGATCGGCGAGATCCAGCTCACCTTTCTCGGCGAGTACACGCGGTTCGAGAACCTGGTCGCCGAGTCCTACGGCGAGGGCGCGTTCTGAGCCCTTGCCTGCGCGCGGTCGTGGACGCGGCGGCGCTCAAGCACAATCTCTCGCGCATCCGCGAACTCGCGCCGGGCAGCCGGGTCCTCGCGGTGATCAAGGCGAATGCCTACGGACACGGCCTGCTGACGACCGCGGCCGCGCTCGAAGGCGCGGACGGGTTCGCCGTCGCGCGCATCGAGGAGGCGCTGGCCCTGCGTGAGGCCGGCAGCCGGGCCCGCATCGTGCTGCTGGAAGGATTCCGGGACGCCGACGGCCTCGCGGTCGCGGCGCGGCAGGGATTCGAACCCTTCGTCCACCAGGCGTGGCAGCTCGGCCTGCTGGAGTCGCTGCCCGCCGCGCCGAAGCTGCGCGTCTGGCTGAAAATAGACACGGGCATGCACCGGCTCGGGTTCGCGCCCGGCGAGGTCGCGGCCGCCGCGGCGCGGCTGGCCGCCTGCCGGGCCGTGGTGCAGCCCGCGGGGCTGGCGACGCACCTGGCGGACGCCGAGAACGCGGACGGCGCCGGCACGCGCGCGCAGCTCGAGGCGTTCGCCGCGGCGACGGCGAGTCTGCCGGGGGAGCGGAGCATCGCGAATTCCGCGGGTCTCGTCGCCTGGCCCGAGTCGCGTGCCGACTGGGTCCGCCCCGGGATCATGCTCTACGGGATCTCGCCGTTTCCGGACCGGACCGGCGAGGCGCTGGGCCTGAAGCCGGCGATGACGTTCGAGACCCGGGTGATCGCGCTCAGGGACCTCGCGGCCGGTGAGCGCGTGGGCTACGGCGGAACCTGGACGGCGGCGCGTCCCTCGCGCATTGCCGTCGCCGCCGTCGGTTACGGCGACGGTTACCCGAGGTCGGCCGGCAACGGCACGCCCGTGGCGGTCGCGGGCGTCGCGGCCGCGGTTGCCGGGCGGCCGTCCATGGACATGCTGACCATCGACGTCACCGGGCTGCCTCAGGTCGACATCGGCGATCGCGTCGAGCTCTGGGGTCGCGAGGTGCCGGTCGAACGGGTCGCTGCCGCCTGCGGCACGATCGCCTACGAGCTGACCTGCCGGGTCGGGCGCCGCGTGGTGTACTCGGTCAGCGGCGCATGAAGGTCGTGGTCACCGGCTCGTCGGGCCGGATCGGGGGAGCGATCGCGGCGAGGCTCGCGGTGCGCCACCAGGTCGTCGGCATCGACCGGCGTCCCGGACCGCTGACGACCGCGGTCGTCGACATCCGCGAGACCGCGCAGGTCGAACCCCTGCTGACCGGCGGCGATGCGGTCGTGCATACGGCTTCGCTGCACGTGCCCGACCTCGCGTCGAGCAGCGCGGCGGAGTTCCGGGCGGTGAACGTCGAGGCGACGCGCCGGCTGCTGGCGGCCGCGGGGGAGGCCGGGATCGCGCGCTTCGTCTACACCAGCACGACCTCGCTCTACGGTGACGCGATGCTCCCGGAGGCGGACGAGGCGGTCTGGGTGACGGAAGCGCTCCCACCCCGTCCGCGGGACATCTACGACGAAACCAAGCTCGCGGCGGAGGAATCCTGCCGCGAGGCGGCGCCCCACGGCCTCGCGTGCGTGTCCCTGCGCATGTCGCGCTGCTTTCCGGAGGAGCCGCGACTCGTCGCGATCTATCGCCTCTACCGCGGCGTCGACGCGGAGGACGTCGCCCAGGCGCACGAGCTCGCGCTCGCGCCGGGCCGCGACGGCTACGAGGTCTACAACGTCTCGGCGCCGACGCCGTTCACGCGGGCGGACTGCCCGCGGCTGTTCAGGGATGCCGCCTCCCTGGTGCTCGAGCGTCACCCCTGGGTGGAGGCGGAGTTCCGGCGCCGGGGCTGGGCGTTGCCTCGTTCGATCGATCGTGTTTATGTCGTGGAGAAGGCGGTCGCGGGGCTGGGCTACCGGCCGGTGCACGACTTCGCCACACTGTTCCGTCGTTCAATCGCGTGAGGGATGTCATGGCAGTCGTCTGGCCCGCGTTCGCGCTCTTTGCCCTGACCATGCTGCAGGTCGCGCGCCTTGCGCGAATGCGGTTTGCCGCCGCGCGTGAAGGCCGCGTGGATCCGCGCTTCTACAAGGTTTTCCGCGGCGAAGGCGAGCCGCCGGAGCTCGCCGTCCAGTCGCGCAATGTCGTCAACCTGTACGAGATGCCGACGCTCTTCTACGCAGGCACGGCCATCGCGCTCGCCGCCGGGCAGTCCGGCGTCCTGCTGGCCGGGCTCGGCTGGGCCTATGTGGCACTGCGCGGCGTGCACACCGCGATCCACGTGACCTCGAACAAGGTGATCTGGCGCTTTCGCGCGTTCGCGGCGAGCTGGCTCGCGCTGCTCGCCTACTGGGCGGTGCTCGGCGCGGGGCTCGCGCAGCTGGCAGGCTGATCCGGGCGCCGCGCCGCGATGTGGAAGGCATTCGTCTTCGGCGTGGTCGTGGCAGGCGCCATCGGGCCGATCGCGCTGCTGATCTTCGGGGCAGGCGCACGCCAGGGCTTCGGGGCAGGGGCGGTCGCGGCGCTGAGCGCGTCCTGCGCCGACTTCCTGTACGCGTTCGGCGCCTTGATGCTCGGCGCGCTCGTCCTGCCGTTCCTCGCCACGCACCGGGCCGCCATCGACATCGGTTGCGCGCTGCTGCTGGTCGGGTTCGGTGCCTGGATGTTGTTCGCTCAGTTGCGTCCGGGCCGACCGCCCGAGGCTCCGCGGGCTGCCTCGCAGCTCTTCCTGCCGACCTTCGTGCTGACCTTGCTGAACCCGATGACTCTCGTGATCTTCGCGGGATTCGTGCCTCAGCTTCCGGTCGCGGGGTCGCTGGCGATGGCGGCGATCCTCGCGCTCGCGCTGGCCGCGGGCAGCGCCGCGGTCGGCCTCGGCTTCGCCGCGGCCGGCTCGGTGGTCGGAAAGGCGATGCCCGGAGAGCGCGCGCGGCGCGCGATCAGCGCCGCGGCCGCGGCGGGCATCCTCGCGTTCGGGATCTACGGGCTGGCGGCTGCTTATCCGGAGGGGACAGTCCCCTTCGCCGCAAAGCCGGCAAAGGTGAGTGTCCCCTAGGCCTCGAAGAAGCCCATCTTCACGCCGGCCAGCGTCAGCACGTCATTGTCCTGCAGGCGGCGGGCCTGCGGACCGATGGGCTGGCCGTTGACCAGCGGATAGTCGCCGGGTTTCGCGCTTTCGACGTGCACGACGTAATAGCCGTCGGCACGCCGGCTGATGGCCGCCACCTGCACGCCGGGACGTCCGAGCGTCGTCAGCGTCTTGGCGAGCTCCAGTTCGCGGCCGGCGAACTGGCCTGAGAGGACCTGCAGCTTCGCGGGCCGGGCCGGCGCGCCCTTCTCGGCCGCCGAACGTGCCTCGCTCGTGGTCGGCGCGGCGGCGGCTGCAGCCGGCGCAGGCGCGGCCGATTCCGTCGCGGCCTTGAGCCGCGCCTCGTTGACCTGGCCCGGCTGGATGACCAGCGTGCGCTCGAACTCGTCCTGCTCGGAACTCTCGACCTGGCTGTCGACGAAGCGCAGGTGATGGTGGCCGACGGTGATGACGTCTCCGTGCGTCAGGGCGTGCTTCTTGATCAGCTTGCCGTTGACGTAGGTGCCGTTCGTGCTGTTGAGGTCCTCGAGGAACGAGTCGTTGAGGATGTTGATGATCAGGCCGTGATGACCGCTGACGGCGGCATTGTCGATGCGCACGTCGTTGTCCGGGAGCCGGCCGATCGTGTACCGCTCCTTGGTCATGTTGTATTCGGCCAGGACCTGGCCGTCCAGACTCAAGATAAGGCGCGCCATCGTCTCCCTCGCAGTCCGTTATCCGAACCAGGCCAATATTCTGTCAAGTATGCCCCGCCGCGCGGGGAAAAGTTCGACGACCTGTGCCAGCACCACGGAGATGTTGTCACGGCCGCCGCTGTCGTTCGCGAGCTGGACCAGTTGCCTCGCAACAGTATCCAGATTACCGCCGAACGTACTGATTGTTAAGTGAATATCTTCGTCCTCGACCATGTCGGTCAGACCGTCGGAACACAGTACCAGCC
>ERZ1066138.569-NODE-569-length-12352-cov-9.855412_pt1 | contig 12352 bp, 13 predicted proteins | sample MGYA00382785_ERZ1066138 | MGnify/ENA primary metagenome ERZ1066138 (study PRJEB33369, sample SAMEA5778368) | biofilm metagenome | biome: Industrial cooling water; feature: Water cooling tower basin; material: Biofilm | place: United Arab Emirates | collected...
GACGCTCACCGACCACGCGCTCGACCTCGGCGGCGCGCGGCACGAGTTGAGCGCCGTGCGCGTGCCGCTCGAAGGCGGTGCGCTGCTGGGCGTCTGGCTCGAACGCAGCGAAGGCGCGCGCGTCGCGCTCGAGCTGCAGCAGGCGCTGACCCAGCTCGAGGAGCAGCAGCGTGCCAACGAAAGCCTGCGCGGCGAGATCGAGGGCCGCACGCCGCGCGAGGCCGCGTCGACGCGGCTGGTGCGGCGCGAGCAGTTCGAGGAGCAGCTGCGCCGCGAGATCGACCTGTCGCTGCGCGAGCACCGCGAGTTCGCCGTCGTCTACGTGCATCTCGACCCGCCGCCGCCCGGCAGCCCGCCGCACGACGCGGCCGGCCGCGAACGCGTCGTCGAGGCACTCGGCCGGCTGCTGCGCAGCAACACCCGCGCGATGGACGCGCCGAGCCGGCTCGAGGGCGAGCGCTTCGCGCTGCTGCTGTCGGGCGTCGGCCTCGCGACGGCGCATGCGCGCATGGAAAGCCTACGGCGCCAGTGCGCCACGCAGCTCGTGGCACGCGATGGTGCGGCGCTGCGCTTCGCGGTGTCGATCGGCGTGGCGAGCTTCCCGCACACCTCGCAGACCCAGGTCGGCCTGCTGCAGGCCGCCGAGACCGCGCTGGCCCAGGCCCAGGCGCGCGGCGGCAACCATGTCGCGCTGGCGAGCATCGCCTTCGGCGCGCCGCCGCCGGGCTGAGCCGGCGTCTCAGGTGCGCAGCGCGCGCCACAGCATCCACGCCGCGATGCCGTAGAGCAGCAGCGCGAACACGCGCTTGAGCTGGGCCACGTTCAGCGCATGCGAGACGCGCGCGCCGAGCGGCGCGGTCAGCATGCTCGCGGCCGCGAGCGCCGCCAGCGCCGGCAGGTAGACGTAGCCGAGCAGCCCCGGCGGCAGGCCGGTGAGCTGCGGCCCGGCGAGCATGTAGCCGGCGGTGCCGGCCAGCGCGATCGGGAAGCCCAGCGCCGCCGCGGTGCCGACCGCCTGGTGGATCGGCAGGTTGCACCAGGTCATGAACGGCACCGACAGGAAGGCGCCGCCGGCGCCGACCAGCGCCGACGCCGCGCCGATGACGCCGCCCACGCCCGCGAGGCCGGCCGTGCCCGGCAGCTGGCGGCCCGGGCGCGGCTTGCGGTCGATCAGCATCTGCGTGGCCGAGTAGCCCAGGAAGCCGGCGAACACCATCGTCAGCAGCCCGGCCGGCATCGCGCCGGCGAGCTGGGCGCCGAGCAGCGAGCCGGCGACGATGCCCGGCGCCAGTCCGGCGGCGACGCGCCAGCGCACCGCACCGCGCACATGGTGGGCGCGCAGCGACGACAGCGAGGTGAACAGGATCGTCGCCAGCGAGGTCGCCACCGCGATTTTGATCAGCAGCGCCGGCGGGAAGCCCTGGTGCTCGAGCAGCAGCACGATGAAGGGCACCAGGATCATGCCGCCGCCGATGCCCAGCAGCCCGGCGAGGAAGCCGCCGCAGGCGCCGAGCAGCAGCAGGCCGGCGATCAGCGTCGCGCTCAGCATGCCGCCGTGTCGAGGCGCGCGAGCACCGCGCGCCACTCGGCGGCGGTCACCGGCGTGATCGACAGCCGGTTGCCGCGCTGCAGGATGCGCAGGCCGGCGAGCTCCGGCGCGGCGCGCAGCTCGGCCAGCGGCAGCAGCCGGGTCTTGCGCACCAGCCTCACGTCGACGCCGACCCAGCGTGGCGCTTCGGGCGTGGCCTTGGGGTCGAAGTAGGGGCTCGCCGGGTCGAACTGCGTCGCGTCGGTCTGCGCGCCCGAGGCCACCTCGGCCAGCCCGGCGATGCCGGGCTGCGGGCACGACGAGTGGTAGAACAGCACGCCGTCGCCGACCCGCATCGCGTCGCGCATGAAGTTGCGCGCCTGGTGGTTGCGCACGCCGGTCCAGGGCAGGGTGCGGCCCGGAGCGGACGCGAGGTCGTCGATCGAGACCTCGTCGGGCTCGGACTTCATCAGCCAGTAGGCCATGCGTGGGGAGGGTGCGGGTGCGCGCGAAAGGTGTCCGCCGCGAACCGGGAGCCGCATTCCTGAACCCAGGGAGTTCAGGTGGGCGAGGTCAGCGCAGCTTCGGGTTCGTCTGACGCGAGACGATCACGCCCGCTGCACGATGTTCCAAGCCCTGGCTCTAACGAGCATCGGTTCAAGGAAATATAAAACTCCCGCGAACGCGACGGACAGACCCAATGTACACCGCGGCGCGTGACACGATGCGGCGCGAGGTCTCGCGCGGCGCGGTGACGGCCTACAGCAGCCGGCCGTCGTGGCCGAGCGCCTCGTCGATGCGCGCGACCAGCGCGTCGACATCGACCGCGCCGCCGCCGGCCGCGGGCGGCGCCAGCGGCCGCTCGGCCAGCGCGTAGGCGAGGTTCAGCGCCGCCAGCACCGCGATGCGTTCGCGCGCCCGCACCTTGCCGGCGTCGCGGATCGCGCACATCTCCTGGTCGACGTTGCCGACGGCCTCGAGCAGCGCACGCTCGCCGCCGTCGGGACAGCCGAGGATGTAGCTCTGGCCCATGATGGTGACTTCGAGCTGCTTCATCAGGCGCTCTTCTCGTCGTGGGTCGCCGGCGCGTCGAGCGGCGCTTCGTTGGCGGGCAGGCGGTCGAGCAGCGCGTCGATGCGCTGGCGCGCTGCGGCCAGGCGCGAGCGCAGCGAGTCGCGCTCGGCCGTCACGGCGCCGAGCTGCTGCACCGTCAGCGCGTGGGTACGCTGCAGTTCCTCGTGGCGCAGCAGCAGCCGCTCCACGCGTTCGGCCAGTTCCTCGATCGTCGCCATGCCCCTCCCGCGCTTCGCGTCGATTGTAGGGGCCGCCCCGCGCGCGCTTACACTGCGCCACGTTGGTGCTCGTGCCGGTGTTCACGCCGGCACAGTCAAACGGGAAGCAGGACGGTGGAGCCCTTCGGGTCGAGCCCAACCTGCGCTGCCCCCGCAACGGTAAGCGGACGGGTCGCCGGTCTCCGGCACCCCGCTCGTGCGCACACACCACTGGCTGTTCGCGGCTGGGAAGGTCGCACGGGTCGTTCCGCCAGCCCGGATACCGGCCAACAGGAGGCGCGCGCCGCAGGGCCTGCGCCATGTCGCCAGCGCTTGCGGGGAAGCTCGCGCCGGCACCTCGATCGGTTCACTTCCTATGTCTTCTACTTCTGCCCTCGGGCGCCTCGGGCGCCCGGCGTCGGCCTTTCGCAGGTCCGCCGCCGCATCCGCCGTCGTGCTCGCCTTGCCGCTGGCCGCCCCGGCCCAGGACCTCACACTCGCCTACGCCGACCTGCCGCCGGTGGTCGTGACGGCCGCCCGGCTCGAGCAGCCGCTGGCCGACGCGCTGCCGAGCACCGTCGTGATCGAGCGCGACGAGATCGAGCGCCACGCCGCACCCGACCTCGCGTCGCTGCTGCGCATGCTGACCAGCGCCGACGTGGCGCAGGCCGGGCCGCTCGGCGCCCAGACCAGCGTGTTCCTGCGCGGCGGCGACAGCCGCCAGACGCTGGTGCTGGTCGATGGCCTGCCGATCAACCGCGCCGACTTCGGCACGCCCTCGCTGCAGCACCTGCCGATCGCGCAGATCGAGCGTATCGAGATGGTCCGCGGCAACGTCTCGAGCCTGTACGGCGCGCAGGCGGTCGGCGGCGTGATCCAGGTCTTCACGCGCCGTGCGACAGCGCCGCAGGCCAGCGTCGAGCTCGGCTCGCGCGGCGGCCGCGCCGCGTCGGTCGCCGCCGGCCTGCGCCTCGGCGACCGCGCGACGCCGACCGAACTGCACGCCAGCCTGTCGACGCGCCGCACCGACGGCTACAGCGCCAAGGACCCCGACACCTCGCCCGGCGCCAACCCCGACGACGACGGTGCGCGCCAGCACGGGGCCAGCCTGCATGTCGCGCAGACCTGGGCCGAGGGCCACCGCACCCGCCTCGGGCTGATGGCCGCGCGCACCCGCAGCGCCTTCGACGCCTTCACGCCGGGGCTGGACGACGAGCTGACGACGCGGCTCGGTGCCTGGTCGCTCGATTCGCAGCACCGCCTGGCGTCCGGCCTGGCGCTGACGCTCGACCTCGGCGCGGTGCACGAACGCTTCGTCGACCCGACCGGGCCGGTGAACTTCGGCGCCGAGCGCGGCCGCAACCGCGTGCAGCGTGCCGCCGCGCAACTGCAGTGGCAGGCGGCGGCCGGCCACACGCTGCAGTTCGGCCTCGAGACGCAGCGCGAGCGCTTCGGCGACAGCAACACCGCCACCCGCACGCGCCGCAACAACGCCCAGCGCCTGGCCTGGATCGCGCGGCCCGACGGCGCCCCTTGGACCGCGCAGCTCGCGCTGCGCCACGACGACAACGACAGCTACGGCCGCGAGACCACCGGCCTGCTCGCGCTCGCCTGGCAGCTCGCGCCGCGCTGGCGCCTGAGCGGCCAGGTGTCGACGGCGTTCTCGGCACCCTCGCTGATCGACGAGCAGTTCGCCGACCCGGCGGCGCGGCTCGAGGCCGAGCGCTCGCGCAGCGGCGAGCTCGCGCTGCAGTGGACCGAGGGCGCGAACTGGGTGCGCGCCGCCTGGTTCGTGCAGCGGCAGCGCGACCGCGTGGCCTTCGATTCGGCGCCGCCCTTCTTCGCCCGCAACATCGCGCGGGCCTCCAACCACGGCATCGAGCTGCTCGCGCAGGCGACGATCGGCCCCGGCCGGCTCGGCGCCGAGGCGACCTTCCAGGATCCGCGCGACGACACCGCCGACCGCCGTCTGCTGCGCCGCAGCCGCAGCTCGGCAGCGCTGCGCTGGACCCAGGACACGGCCGGCTGGGAGTGGGGCGCCGCGCTGCGCCACGTCGGCGAACGCGACGACTTCGACCCGGCCAGCTTCACCATCGCCCGCAACCGCGCCCGCACCACCGCCGACCTCACGCTGGGCCGCCAGGTCGCGCCCGGCTGGCGGCTCGGCGTCAAGGTCGAGAACCTCGGCGACAGCGAGCGGCCCGACGTGCTCGGCTACCACGCCAACCCGCGTGGCGTGTTCGTGTCGCTGAACTGGGACGGGGCGCGCTGATGCGCGTGGGCGTCGCGGCCGCGTGGCGGGCCCTTGCGGCCCGCGAGGCCGCAACGCGCACCGGCCGGCGTGCGGTGCATCGCCTCGGCCTCGGCCTGCTGCTGGGCCTCGGCCTGCTGCCGGCGGCGCTCGCCGACATCGTGCTGCGCGACGACCGCGGCCGCGAGCTGCGCTGGCCCGCGCCGCCGGTGCGCATCGTCAGCCTGCTGCCGTCGCTGACCGAAGGGGTCTGCGCGCTCGGCGCCTGCGCGCGGCTGGTCGGCACCGACCGCTACGCCGACTGGCCGGCCGAGGTGCGCGCGTTGCCCAAGCTCGGCGGGCTCGAGGACCCGCAGCTCGAAGCCGTCGTCGCGCTGCGGCCCGAGGTCGTGCTGGCGGCGCCGTCGACACGCGTGACCGAGAGGCTCGAGGCGCTCGGTCTGAAGGTGCTGGTGCTCGAATCGCAGACCCACGCCGACGTGCGGCGTGCGCTCGGCGTGCTCGGCCGCCTGCTCGACCGCGAGGCCGAGGCCGCGCGCACCTGGGCCGCGATCGAGGCCGACCTTCGGCGTGCCGCGGCGCGCGTGCCGGCGGCGCGGCGCGGGCAGCGCGTGTACTTCGAGGTCGAGTCGGCGCCGTACGCGGCAGGGGCCGGCTCCTTCATCGGCGAGACGCTGGCGCGGCTGGGCCTCGGCAACGTGGTGCCGGCCGAGCTCGGCCCCTTCCCGCGGCTGAATCCGGAGTACCTCGTGCGCGCCCAGCCCGACATCGTGATGGCGGTGCGCCGCGAGGTCGAGGCGATGCCGCGCCGGCCCGGCTGGCAGCACCTGCGCGCGCTGCAGACCGGCGCCACCTGCGGTTTCGAGCCGGCGCGCTACGAGCTGCTGGTGCGGCCCGGCCCGCGGCTCGGCGAGGCTGCGCTGCTGCTGGCCGACTGCCTGGCCGGGCTGCCGCCGCCGGCCGGCGGAGCGCGCTGATGCCCGAGCCGGAGCGTCGCCGCCGCATCCGGCTCGCCGCCGCGCTGGCGCTGCTTTCGGCGCTGCTCGGCCTGGCCGGTCTCGGCGCCGGCAGCGGCGGCTGGGCCTGGCCTTTCGGCGAGGCCGACGCGGCGCTGGTCGTCGGCGAGATCCGCGCGCCGCGCACCCTCGGCGCCTGGCTGGTCGGCGCGCTGCTCGGTCTGGCCGGGGCGGTCGCGCAGGGGTTGTTCCGCAACCCGCTGGCCGATCCCTACCTGCTCGGCTCGGCCTCCGGCGCCTCGCTCGCGGTGGTGCTGGTGCTCGCCGCCGGCACGCTCGCCGGCCAGGGGCTGGACCTCGCGACCGTCGACCTGCTGCTGCGCACCGGCCTGGTCGCCGCGGCCTTCGCCGGGGCGCTGGCCGGCGTGCTGCTGGCGCTGGCGCTGGCCGCCGGCGCGCAGCAGACGCTGCGGCTGCTGCTGGCCGGCGTGGTGGTCGGCGTGGTGCTCGGCGCGGTCGCCGACCTCGTGACCCTGGCCGCACCCGAGGCGCTGCGCGGCAGGCAGGTCTTCCTGCTCGGCAGCACCGGGCTGCTCGGCTGGCCGGCGGTGACCCTGCTGGCCGCTGGCCTGCTGCTGGCTTTGCCGCCGTCCTGGCGGCTGGCGCGCGGACTCGACGCGCTCGCGCTCGGCGAGGACACCGCGCGCAGCCTCGGCCTGCCGATCGCGCGGCTGCGGCTGGGGCTGGTCTCGCTGATGGCGCTCGCCACCGGCGTGGCGGTGTCGCAGGCCGGGCTGGTGGCCTTCGTCGGCCTGGTCGCGCCGCACCTGGTGCGGCGTTTCGCGCCGGCGCCGCAGGGCTACACGCTGGTGGCGAGCGCGGCGACGGGCGGCACGCTGCTGCTGGCCGCCGACGTGCTGGCGCGCAGCCTGATCGCACCGCAGGAGCTGCCGGTCGGCGTGCTGACCGCGCTGCTCGGCGGCGGCTACCTGCTGTGGCTGCTGCACCGCCGCGCCGCCGCGGCGCTGGGCGGGCGGCTGTGAGCGCGCCGGCGCTGCGCGCTTGCGGGCTGCAGGTGCGGCTCGGCGGCCGCGAGGTGCTGCACGGCGTCTCGCTCGACGTGACGACCGGCTGGACCGCCGTCGTCGGCCCGAACGGCGCCGGCAAGTCCACCCTGCTGCAGACGCTGGCCGGGTTGCTCGCGCCGGCCGCCGGCACCGTCGAGCTCGACGGCCGCGCGCTCGGCGCCTGGGCCGCGCGCGAGCGTGGCCGGCGCCTGGCCTGGATGTCGCAGCAGGGCGAGGCCGGCGGCGAGCCGACGGTGCGCGAGGTTGTGATGCTCGGCCGGCTGCCCCAGCTCGGCCTGTTCGGCACCCCCGGCCCGGAAGACGAGGCCGCGGTTGACGCCGCGATCGCCCTGACCGAATGCGCCGACTGGCAGCATCGCCGCCTGCACGAGCTGTCGGGCGGCGAACGCCAGCGCGCGCTGCTGGCCCGCGCGCTGGCGGTGCAGGCGCCGGTTCTGCTGCTCGACGAGCCGACCACGCACCTCGACGCGCCGCACCAGGTCGCGCTGTTGCGGCTGCTGCGCCGGCTCGGCCGGACCCAGGCCGTGGTGAGCGTGCTGCACGACCTGCCGCTGGCGCTGCAGGCCGATCGCCTGCTGCTGCTGCAGGAGGGCCGCGTGCACGCCCACGGTGCCCACGACGACCCGGCGCTGCACGCGGCGCTGGTCGAGGTGTTCGGCGGTGCGCTGCGGATCGAGCCGCTCGGCGACGGCCGGCGCTACGTCGCGGTGCCGCGCCTCGACGACACGGCGGCGTGAACAGGCCCTAAAGCGCCAGCTTGCCGAGCGAGACGATCGGCCCGGTCGGTGCGCCGCTCGGCGAGCCGCCGGCGGGCTCGATGCTGACCGCCAGCGCCGCGGTGTCGCTCAGCAGCTGCGCGCGCAGCAGCGTCGTCGCGGCGTCGGCGCGCACGATGCCGAGCGAGCGCGGCGCGCCGGCCGGCGGCACGGCCCAGAGCTCGAGCGACTGGGTGGCCTCGAGCGGCGGCGGGTCGATCGGCTCGAGCACCAGCGAGCGACCGTCGGCGCCGAGGCTGGCGACGAAACGCGCCTGCACCGTCTGCGGCACGTCGGGGTTGACGCCGAGCACGATGACGATCGGCGGCTGCACCGCCGGCTGCTGCAGCACGAGCGCCAGCAGCATCGCCGCGGCCAGCGCGGTCAAGCCCGTTGCACCCTGCCACAGCGCCAGCCGGCGCCACCAGGCAAGCGGCGCCGCGGCCGGCTCGGTGCCGAACAGCCGCGCCTCGATGCGCGGCCACAGCGCGGCCGGCGGCGTCACCGGCTCGATGCTCGCGGCCAGCGGCGCGAGGCGGTCCTGCCACTGCCGCACCGCGTCGCGCAGCGCCGGGTGGCCGGGCAGCAGCGCGACGAAGCGGCGGCGCGCCGGCCCGCGCAGCGTGCCGAGCACGTACTCGGCGGCGAGGCGGTCCGCGCGGTCGGGGCGGCCGTAGTCCATTTCAGCCCTCCCTTCCCGGCGCGCGCGCCGCCGCGGCGGTGAGGCAGTCCTTCAGCGCGAGCAGCGCGCGGCGCAGCCAGCTCTTGACGGTGCCCAGCGGCTGCACGAGCTGCTGCGCGATCTCGGCGTGCGACAGGCCCTGGTAGTAGGCCAGCGCGATGCACTGCTTCTGCTCGGCCGAAAGCTCGCCGACGCACCGCGTCACGGCGCGCGCGCCGGCGGCCTGCTGCAGCAGCTCGAGCGGGCCCGGCGCGTCGGAGACGAGGCGCTCGGCCGGGTCGTCGTCGCCGTCGCCCTGCGCCGTCAGCGACACGGTCATGCCCTGGCCGCGCGCACGGCCGCGGCGCAGGCTGTCGATCGCGCCGTGGCGGGCGATGCTGGTCAGCCAGGTCATCGGCTGGGCGCGGGCGGCGTCGTAGCCGCCGGCGGCACGCCACACGTTCACGTAGATCTCCTGCAAGACATCCTCGGCTTGGGCTCGGTCGGGATTGATACGCAGGACGACGCCGAAGAGTTGCGCCGAGGTGGCCTCGTAGAGTGCGGAAAAAGCCGCACGTTGCCCGAGTGCGACGCGCCCGATCAGCTGTTCGAGGGCGGACGACGGGTCCGTGTCGGGTCGCGCAGGGGTCGAGGCTGAGGCTTGCATGGGATGCGGATCGGCGGCGAGTATGCCCGAGGTGCTTGGTCGCGCGGCATCGCGCCGGCTTACGCGCGCGGCGTCGCGGCGATGCGACGGACCGGCATCCGATCGGCGCGCCGCTGCGTAGGCGGCCGGCCGCGTCAGCCCGCGCTGGTCTTGCCCCGAAAGCCGCACACCGACGCCACGCTGCAGACCGCGCAGCGCGGCCGGCGCGCTTGGCAGACGTAGCGGCCGTGCAGGATCAGCCAGTGGTGCGCGTCTTCGCGGTAGGCCGCCGGCACCCGCTGCAACAGCTTCAGCTCGACCGCCAGCGGCGTCTTACCGGGCGCCAGGCCGGTGCGGTTGCCGACGCGGAAGATGTGGGTGTCGACCGCGATCGTCGGCTCGCCGAAGGCGACGTTGAGCACGACATTGGCGGTCTTGCGGCCGACGCCGGGCAGCGCCTCGAGCGCCTCGCGCGAGCGCGGCACCGCGCCGCCGTGGCGCTCGATCAGCAGCCGGCAGGTCTCGACCAGGTGCCGGGCCTTGTTGCGGTACAGGCCGATCGTCCTGATCTGCTCGGCCACGCCGGCCTCGCCGAGGGCGAGCATCGTCGCCGGCGTCGGCGCGATCGCGAACAGCCGCCGGGTCGCCTTGTTGACGCCGACGTCGGTGGCCTGCGCCGACAGCAGCACCGCCGCGAGCAACTCGAACACCGAGCTGTAGCGCAGCTCGCTGGCCGGCTGCGGGTTGGCGGCCTGCAGCGTGGCGAAGAAGGTTTCGATGGCGGCGCCGTTCATGGCGCCGATTCTGTCAGCCGCCCCGGCGTGTGCGGGCGCGCGCCAGCGCAGCCTCGATGACGCGGCGTTTGGCGTCGAGCGCGGCCGGCTCGGTGAGGCGGCTTTCGGCGGCGAGGTCGGCGAGCTTGCGGGACGCCTTGGCGGCCAGGCGTTCGTCGGCCTCGCGGCGGGCGCGGGCGCGGCGTGCGTTGCGTTCGACGTAGCGCCGGCGTGCGGCCTCGGCCTCGGCGGGCGACCAGGCGGCCCAGCCGGTCGGCGCGGCGGCGCTCTCGACGGCCGGGACCATCGCGATGCAGTCGACCGGGCAGACCGGGATGCACAGCTCGCAGCCGGTGCACTGCGGCTCGATCACGGTGTGCATCGCCTTCGGCGCGCCGACGATGCAGTCGACCGGGCAGGCCTTGATGCACAGCGTGCAGCCGATGCACCAGGCTTCGTCGATGACGGCCAGGCGCCGCGGGCCTTCGGTGCCGCAGGCGGGGTCGAGGGGCACGGCCGGGCGGCCGGTCAGCGCGGCCAGGCGCGCGATGCCCTCGGCGCCGCCCGGCGGGCAGCGGTCGATGCCGGCGCGGCCGGCGGCGATGGCCTCGGCGTAGCGCCGGCAGTCGGGCTCGCCGCAGCGCGTGCACTGGGTCTGGGGCAGCGCGGCGTCGATCGCGTCGGCCAGCGCCGCGGGGTCGGCGGGCGCCCCGCTCATGCGTCCCCCGCTCAGGGCTTCTGGTGCTGGGCGATGAAGCCGCGGATCTCCGGGTAGGCCTGTTCGCGCCAGCGCCGGCCGGAGAAGATGCCGTAGTGGCCCGCGCCCTTGAGCTCGTAGTGGCGCTTGCGGGCGCGCGGGATGCCCTTGCAGAGGTCGACCGCCGCGGCGGTCTGGCCCGAGCCGGAGATGTCGTCGAGCTCGCCTTCGATGGTCAGCAGCGCGGTGGTCTTGATGTCCTGCGGCCGCACCGGCTCGCCGCCGACCTTCCAGGTGCCGTGGACGAGCGCGAAGTCCTGGAACACCGTCTTGATGGTGTCGAGGTAGTACTCGGCCGGCATGTCGAGCACGGCGTTGTACTCGTCGTAGAACTGGCGGTGCGACTCGGCGCTGTCGCCGTCGCCGCGGATCAGGTCGAGGAAGTAGTCGTAGTGGGCGGTCAGGTGGCGGTCCGGGTTCATCGCCACGAAGCCGGTGTGCTGCAGGAAGCCCGGGTAGACGCGCCGGCCGGCGCCCGGGTAGTTGGGCGGCACGCGGTAGATCACGTTGTGCTCGAACCATTCGATGCTCTTGTTCATCGCGAGGTTGTTGACCGCGGTCGGCGACTTGCGGGCGTCGATCGGGCCGCCCATCATCGTCATCGTGCGCGGCGTCTTCTCGCCGGCGCTGGCCATCAGCGACACCGCGGCGAGCACCGGCACGGTCGGCTGGCAGACCGAGATCACGTTCGCGCCGGGGCCGAGGACGCGGATGAACTCCTGCACGTAGTGCACGTAGTCGTCGAGGTGGAAGGCCCCGGCTTCCTGCGGCACCATGCGGGCGTCGACCCAGTCGGTGATGTAGACCTTGTGGTCCTGCAGCAGCGTGCGCACGGTGTCGCGCAGCAGCGTCGAGTGGTGGCCCGACAGCGGCGCGACCACCAGCACGCTGGGCTGGCGGCGCATCCTGGTCAGCAGCGCGGCGTCGTCGGTGAAGCGCTTGAAGCGCAGCAGCCTGCAGAAGGGCTTGTCGATCGCGGTCTGCTGCTGCACCACCACCTCGGTGCCGCCGACCTGGATGTTGGTGATGCCGAAGATCGGCTTCTCGTACTCCTTGGTCAGCCGGTGCATCAGGTCGAAGCCGGCCGAGATGCGCTGCGCGCCGGGCGCCTGGCCGAACGGCGACATCGGATGGCTGTAGAGCTTGCTGGACGCGGTCGCGAACTCGGCGAAGGGGCTGAGCAGGGCGCGCTGGGTTTCGTAGAGCTGGTAGAGCATGGGCGGTTCCGGGCGGGTTGACGATCGATCGGGCCTGGCCGCCGGGCAGGTGCGCGGGTTCGGCTGCTCTGCAATGTTGCAGTGCAGCATTCTACGGCCGGCGCACTGACCCGGGTCAATCTTTATCGTGACACGGTCGGACCTCGGTGCAAGCGCGCAAATGCCCCCTTGACGACCGGCTTTCCCGGGTCAAGGGCTGCTCCACGCTGGCGCACCAAGGCTCAGCGCGGCGGGCGTTCGAGACGCTCCGGCCGGCCGGAGCGGCCCAGCGCCGCGCCTGGCGCCGCCGGCCGGCCCTCGCCGCGGACTTGCGGCGGCCGGCCGGGCCGCGGCTCGGCCTGGGGGGCCCGGCGCTCGATGCGCGGAGGTGCCGTACCTTGCCGCCCCGGCTGCCAGCGGGTCCCGGTGTCGATCGGGCGTGCCGCGAGCGGGGCGCGGGGGTCGGCGCG
>ERZ1066138.570-NODE-570-length-12351-cov-10.261792_pt1 | contig 12351 bp, 11 predicted proteins | sample MGYA00382785_ERZ1066138 | MGnify/ENA primary metagenome ERZ1066138 (study PRJEB33369, sample SAMEA5778368) | biofilm metagenome | biome: Industrial cooling water; feature: Water cooling tower basin; material: Biofilm | place: United Arab Emirates | collected...
CGCCGCGCCGTCACGCTCGCCGAGGCTGAAATCGCCGGCCGCGGCCGCGGCAGCTTGGCAAAGCGCGCGTAGCCGTCGATGAAGGTCGCCAGGTGCGAGGCGCGCTCCTCGATGGTCGAGAATACGCGGGCGAGTTTCTCGCCTTCCGCGCCGCCGGCGAGCGTGCGACCCGAGTGCGCGAGCGAGCTGATCGGCGCCAGCGAATTGTTGAGCTCGTGCGCGATCACGCGGATCACCTTCTTCCAGATCACGACTTCCTGCGCCGCCATCTCGCGCGTCAGCTGCTTGAAGAGCAGCAGCCGGTGCGGCTGGCTGTTCAGCGTGAACGGGCGGCTGCTGAGGTGGAAGACCTCCGCGTCCGGTCCCTCGGCGACGGTGAACAGCGTGTCCACGCCGCCCTCCACCGCCTCGCGCAGGGGCTGCGGCGCCTCGGCCAGCAGGTCGGCGAAGCGGATGCCCTCGATCCTGCGGCCGGCGCGGAACAGCTGCCGCGCGGCGATGTTGCCGAACACCACGTGGTCGTTCGCGTTGGTCAGCACGAGCGCGAGCGGCGTCGTCTGCACGACGGTGTCCAGCAGCAGCTCGCGCTGGTACAGGTCGAGCCGCTCCCGGCGCAGCCGGTCGCCGAGCGCGTTGTACTCGGCGGTCAGGTCGCCGATCTCGTCCGGCCCGGTGGGCGTGACGCTCACGCTGTAGTCGCGGTCCTTGAGGCTCGCGATGGCGTCGGCGACGGCGCGCAGGCTCCGGCTCCAGCCGCTGAACATCCGGTCGGTGAGCCACAGCGCCAGCGGCAGCGTGACCAGCAGCGCCGCGGCGCCCGCGAGCACGGGCGACTGCAGCCATCGGTCGAAGAGGATCGCGACGGCGGCGACCATCGCGGCCGTCGCCGCGACGACCACGGCGATGCGGCCGGCCAGCGACCGGCGGGCGCGCGGTTTCGCGGCCATCAGCCGTGGGTGGCTGTGCGGCCCGGGTCGACCGGAGTCTTGAGGCCGAGCTTCTCCATGCGGCGATAGAGTGCCTGACGCGAGAGGCCGAGGTCACGCGCGGCGTGCGCCACGACCCCGTCCGCGACCAGCAGCGCCCGCTCGATCGTCTCGCGGTCCACGTGCGAGCCGTCGGCGGGCTCCGGCGAGGCCGGCAGGGCGAGCGACTTCGCCGTCACGACGTTGTCCACGGACAGGAGGCACGCCCGGTGGATGGCGTTGCGAAGCTCGCGCACGTTGCCCGGCCAGTGGTAGCGCGCGAGCGCGCGCGGCGCGTCCGGCGCGAACGCGAACCCGGGCTCCAGGAAGTGCCGCGCGAGCGGGAGGATGTCCTCCTGCCGCTGGGCGAGCGGCGGCACCTCGAGCTCGATGACGTTCAGGCGGTACAGGAGGTCCTCGCGGAACTTCCCGTCGGCGATCAGCTGCGGCAGGCTCGCGTTGGTCGCGGCGATCACGCGCGCGCGCGTCCTGCGCGTCGTGTTGGAGCCGAGCCGCTCGTACTCGCCGGTCTGCAGCACGCGCAGGAGCTTCGCCTGCCCCTGCGCGGACAGGTTGCCCAGCTCGTCGAGGAAGATGGTGCCGCCGTCCGCCGCCTCGAAACGGCCGATGCGCGCCCTGGCGCCGGTGAAGGCGCCGGCCTCGGTGCCGAACAGTTCCGCCTCCATCAGCGCGTCGGGCAGCGCGCCGACGTTGACCTTCACGTACGGCCCCGACTTCACGGCCGAGTTCGCCTGGATGACGTCGGCGATGACTTCCTTGCCGGCGCCGTTCGGGCCGGTGATCAGCACCGGCACGTCCGCGTGCGCGACGCGCGCGGCGGTCGAGACCAGCGCGTGCATGGCCTCGCTCTCGTAGACGAGGCCCTTGAGGTCGAAGCGCGTGGCCAGCTCGCTGCGGGCGAGCGCCCTGCGGCGGCGGATCGCGCGGTTCTCGGCGCGCGCGGCCTGCAGGTCGAGGAGGTTGCGCACCGTGGTCAGCAGGCGCGCGTTGTCCCAGGGCTTGGCGACGTAGTCGGACGCGCCGGCCTTGACCAGCTCGACCGCGGTCTCCAGGTGCGTCCAGGCGGTGAGCAGGATGACCGGCAGGTCCGGGTACTGCTCGCGGACCTGCCGGAACAGCGCCACGCCCTCCTCGCCGGAGGTCGCCTCGCGGCGGAAGTTCATGTCCTGGATCACGAGGTCCACGGGCTCGCGGGCGAGCGCGTCGAGGCCGGCGGCCGCGGAGTCCGCGCCGACGACGCGCGCGCCGTGCATGGACAACAGCACGTCGAGGGCCGTGCGCACGGCCTCGCTGTCGTCGATCACGAGGATGGTGCGCTCCCCCAAGCTGTCCTGCAGTCCCTGTGCGTCCTTGTCCTTCATGGTGTTCGATGCACGGATGCCCGGAACGGTTGCAATCTCCATGATGCTAGTGCCGCAGGGGACGGTGATCGAAGCTCAGGACCCGGGCGAGTCGCCATTGTCCCTCACTGTATCGCCACGGGCGGACGGATTGCGCGATTTCGGCGCCTTCCTCGCCGTCCCTGAGGCGTCGCATCGCCCGGCTCAGACCGTGCGGCTCGCGACGGCCGGCGAGATCGCCGAGGCGCGCCGCGCCGGCTGCAGGGCCGCGGCGAGGCCGATCAGCCAGATCGCCAGCACGCCGCCGACCAGGTAGTACAGGTCGAGCCGCGGCAGCTCGTACTTGAGCGAGATCCAGTAGCCGACGGCGAGCGCGGCGCCGCAGCCGGCGACGACGCCGGCGGTGGTGACCATCCAGTTCTCGACCAGGAAGTGCCGCACGATGTCCATGCGGCGCGCGCCCACCGCGCGGCGCGTGCCGATCTGGCGGATGCGGGTCGAGACGTTGAAGGTCGCAAGGCCGAAGATGCCGAGCGCCGTGATCGCGAGCAGCGCGCTCGTCACGCTCACCAGGAAGATCGCCATGTTGCGGTCCTCGAGGTAGGACCTCTCGATGAACGAGTCCATGGTCCGCACCCAGCGCAGCAGGCGGTCCGGGTTCGAGTCGCCGAGCTTCGCCTCGATGTCGCGCATCACGGCGTCACGGCGGCCGGGCTCTGCGCGCACCAGGTAGATCGAGCCCGGCCCGTTGTCGATGCGCGGGTACAGCAGGACGTGGTCCAGCTTGTCCCAGCCGACCCAGGCGCCGTGCATGTGCTCGATGATGCCGACGATCGCGATCGGCTTGCCGAGCCCGTCGTAGAAAGACTTGCCCACCGGGTTCGGGTCGTCCGGGAACATGGCCTTCGCGAAGGCCTTGGTGACGATCGCCTGCGGCGCCGAGTCGAAGGTCTCGATGGGCGGCAGGATCTCGCTGGCCAGGAACGCCCGGCCCGATGACAGCGTGATCCCGAGCGCCTCCACGGCGTGCTCGTCCACCAGGTAGGTGTTCGCGGGCACGGTCTCGTCCGGCGTCACCTTCCCCAGCTTCGGCTGGTAGCCGCTCGAGCTGCCGCTGCCGGAGAGCGGGATGTTGCTGATCAGGCTCGCCGCCTGGACGCCCGGGATCCCGCGGATGGTCGCGAGGTCCTCGCGCCAGGTCGCGTCGTGGTCGAAGTCCTTGGCAAAGCCGGAACTCGACACCCAGATCATGTTGGCCGTGTCCATGCCCGTGGGCCGGCCGATCTTTTCGACGCGCTGCTTGACGATGTAGACCGCGTTCACGAGCACCGCGAGGCCGATCGCGATCTGGAAGGCGACCAGCATCGCGCCGGTGCGGTTGCGCCAGAGGGCGGAAGCGATGGGGCGGAAGTTCCAGGTGGCCATGTCACTGTGCCTTCAGGTAGGAGGCCGGGGGTATGCGGCCGATGCGCCAGGCCGGGTACAGCCCGGCCGCGAGGGTGGCGACGAACGCGAGCACCAGGGCGGTCACGACGCTCGTCATGTCCACGTGCGCGATGGCCTGCGTGCCGGCCGCGTCCGACGGGTCCAGGGTGTAGAGCGCGCGCAGGCCCACCAGCAGGACCGCGCCGAGCACGAGCCCGAGCGCGGCGCCGATCGAGGAGACCACGCCCACCTCGACGAGGTGCTGGTAGAAGACCTGCTTCCGGCTCGCGCCCAGCGCCCGGCGCACGCCGGTCATCGGCGCGCCGTTCAGGAACTTCGCGAGCAGCAGGCCGACCGTGTTCAGGAGGCACACGGCCAGGAACGCGAAGGCGAGGCCGACCAGCACGCGGTCGTCGTTGCCGACGACGTCGTTGTCCACCAGCCACTGGTCGGGTTTCGTCAGGCGGTTGTTGAGCGGCCGCTGATGGCGCCCGGCGTTCTTCTGCTGGGTCGCATAGTTGTCGAGGAAGGCCATGAAGCGGTCCCGTGACTGCGCGTCCGGCAGCTCGACCCACATCTGGACCCAGATGTTCTCGGAGTTGAGGAAGTCCTCGTAAGTGTCGACCTCCTCGGGCTTCCAGCCGTTGGTGTTGCCGGCGCTGTAAATCTCGAGCGCGGCGTTCCAGCCGAACGGGATGTAGACGTCCTCCGGCTCCTCGAGGCTGCCGTTGTTGACGTCGTAGAAGGTCGGCAGCGGCATCCAGTGGTCGCGCACGCCGACGATGCGGAACTCGTTGTCGTTCCAGCGGATGCGCTCGCCGACGCTGTTGGCGCCGGCGAAGAGCTTCTCGTTCAGCTTGCGTGAGATGACCATGACCGGCTCGGGGCCGGTGTCCGCGGCGTCCGTCCAGGTGCCGCCGTACTGCATCGGCACGTCGAAGATCGCGAAGAAATCCTTGGTCGTCACGCGCGTCAGCGCGCGCTCCGGCTTCACCTGCTGGCCGTCCACCGAGACGATGCCGACCGCCTTGTGCATGATCACCTTGCGCTTCGGGATGTCCGAGGCGTAGACCGCGAGCGCGTCGCGGTAGGTGAACTGGGTCGGCGGCAGGTCGGGCTTCTGGTCCCAGGCCGGCTGCTCCGGGTCCCAGAAGTCCATGGTGACGGCGTACAGCACGTCGTTCTTCCACCAGATGGGATTGCCGGACATCGCCCGGTACATGGTGAGCGTCATCACGCACACGGCGATGCCGAGCGCGACCGCGCCGATCATCAGCGCGGTCAGGCCGGGATTGCGCTTCAGGTTGCGGAACGCGAGCTCGAGGTAGTAGCCGAACATGGGCGTCCTCCGCTCAGGCCTGCGACATCGCCATCGGGGAGGCGGCGGCGCCGCTGCCGACGTAGCCCTCCTCGCGCGGCTCGTAGGGCTTCAGGTCCGAGATCTGGCCGTCGACGATGTGCACGTTGCGGTGCGCGCGGCGCGCGAGCTCCGGGTCGTGCGTCACCATGATGATGGTCGTGCCCATCTCGTTGATCTGCTCGAGGAGGTCCATCACCTGGCGCGCCATCAGCGAGTCCACGTTGCCGGTCGGCTCGTCGGCGAGCAGGAAGCGCGGGTCGCCGGCGAGCGCGCGGGCGATCGCGGCGCGCTGCTGCTGGCCGCCGGAGAGCTGCGAGGGCATGTGGTGCATTCGCGACGACAGGCCCACGACCTCGAGCGCGCTCTTGATGCGCTGCTCGCGGTCCTTCCTGCCGAGGCCGCGGTAACGCAGCGGCACGTCGACGTTGTCGAAGATGTCGAGGTCCGGGATCAGGTTGAAGCTCTGGAAGATGAAGCCGATCTTCTCGTTGCGGAGCCGTGAGCGCGCCTCGTCGGAGAGGCGGCTGACGTCCTCGCCGTCCAGCCGGTAGGTGCCGGTGTCGAAGGTCTCGAGCAGGCCCGCGACGTTCATGAACGTCGTCTTGCCGGAGCCCGATGGGCCGGTCACCGCGACGAACTCGCCGTCGCCGACCTTCAGCGAGAAGTCGCGCAGCGCGTGCGTCTCGATCAGGTCCGTGCGGTAGATCTTGCTGATGCCGGTCATCTCGAGCATGTGCCTGTCCTCATCCGCCAATGTGGAATTCGGGAGCGCCGTCCAGGTCGCCGAACCCGGAGATCACGACCTCCTGGCCGGGCGCGAGGCCCTTCAGGACCTCGATCTCGCCGACGCTCGCGGCGCCGAGCTCGACGGGCGTCAGCACGGCCTGGTCGCCGTCGACGACGTAGACGGCGCGCGTGCCGGGGCCGATGTCGGAGCTGCGCTCGAACTTCATCGCCTTCGCGCGCTGCTCGATGACGATGCGCACCGAGCCGCGCTGGCTCTGCCGCAGGCCCGGCGGCTGCTCGCCCGCGAATTTCACGCGGCCGGTGACCTGGCCAGAACGCACCTCCGGCGAGATCGCCGTGACGATGCCCTTGAACTCGCGCCCGTCGAGCGAGATCTCGGCCTCCATGCCGGCCTTGATGTCGCGCGCGTAGACGTCGGCGACCTGGAACTCGACCTCGAAGGCCGACAGGTCGACGACGGTCAGGAGCGGCGCGTTCTCGGCGACGCTCGCCTTCTCGGCGGCGGCGAGGTTCGCGACCATGCCGTCCACGGGCGAGCGCACGGTCAGCTCGTCGACGCGGCGCTTGAGGTTCGCCACCACGTAACCCTGCCGCTCGCGCTCCTGCCGCCGGGCGCGCAGGTCGAGGTCCAGGCTCTCCTGCTCGAGCCCCGTGGTCTCCATCGCGTGGTCGTAGGCGAGCTTCGCGGACTCGCGCGCGTCCTCGGCGCTGCGCAGGTCGCGCTCCGGGATCGCGCCCTTCTCCCAGGCCGTCTGCGCGCGCTGCAGCTCGCGGTCGGCGGCGCGGATCTGCACGTTCGCGAGATCGGCGGCTTCCTGCGTGGCGAGCCGCTGGCGGCGGATCTCGATGGCCTGGCGCCGCAGCGCGGTGTCGAGGCTGTCGAGCGTCGCGCGTTCGCGCTGGTACTCGCTCTCGAGCGCCGGGCTCGCGAGGTTCGCCAGCACCTGGCCGGCCTTCACGGTGTCGCCGGCGCGGACGGCGTAGCTGATGTTGCCCGGCGCGACGGCGAACAGCGTCGGGCTGACGGCCGCGACGACCGTGCCCTGCGCGGAGACGTCGCGCACGAAGGGACCCTCGGTCACGGTCGCGATGCGCAGGCGCTCGCGCGAGACGGTGTGCTCGGTGGCACTCCAGCCGCGGATCAGCAGGCCGAACACGAGCACCACGAGCAGCGCGCCGGCGGCGGCCGCGATCATCTTCTGGCGGCTGCGGTCCGGCCTGGCGGCGACGGCCAGGTCCTGGGCGTCGGTGCCGCGGATCGAAGAGTCGCCGGCGGGCGCCGTATCTCGCCCGCCGGTCGACAGGGGACGCAAGCTCGTGATCTTCATGACAGGTCTCTCACGCCCTGGATGTTGCATGCGGCGTGCCAGGTGTGGGTCTCGCGTAGCCCGTTGATTTTGATAGGCTTCGTGGCAACCTGGTCGTTCGAACGGTGTCCGCGGACACCCGGCGGACAGTACGCGGACAGATCGATGCGAGGTGAGCCATGAGAGGCGATCAGCCGGGCGGGCCGATCCGCTGGCGCATGCACATCCCCGCGCCGCCCGAGAAGGTGTGGGCCGCGCTCGACACGGATGCCGGGCGTGCGGCCTTCTGGGCGGAGTCGGCGCCCGAAACGGACGGCGCCGTGCATTTCAGCTTCATCAACGGTTACCACTGCGAGAGCCGCGTGCTCGAGCGGCGGGCCCCGGCGCTCTGGGTCATCGACTACATTGGCGGCCCGGCGCGCTTCGAGCTGCGGCCGGACGGGCGCGGGGGCACGGACCTGTTGCTGACGCATGAAGGCATCGGTGCGGACGAGTGGAACGAGGTCCACGCCGGCTGGCTCAACGTACTGTTCCCGCTCAAGGCGTGGGTCGCGCACGGGGTGGACCTGCGCAACCACGACGGGCAGCGCAGCTGGGACCAGGGTTACGCGGACCAGTGAGGGTCGGCGTGCGCCGCGCCTCAGGCGGCCCGCGCGCGCTTCCTGAGGTGCACGAGCAGGATCGAGATCGTCGCCGCCGTGATGCCGGGCAGCCGTGAGGCCTGTCCGAGCGTTCCGGGCCGGGCCTCGGCGAGGCGCTGGCGCGCCTCGTGCGTGAGACCCGCGATGGCCGCGTAGTCGATCTCCGCCGGCAGCCGCGTCTCCTCGTTCCTGCGCTGGCGCTCGACCTCGGCCTGCTGGCGCTGGATGTAGCCGGCGTACTTCTCGCGTGCCTCGAGGCCGCGCGTGACCTGCTCGGCGAGGCACGCGTCCGCGCCGGCGGGCACGCCGCCTGCCGCGATCGCCTCGTGCTTCGCGCGGAAGAAGTCCCAGCGCGCGTCGTCCACGAGGCCCATCTCCCGGGCGGCGGGCGTCAGCCGCTCGTCGGCGTTGTCCTCGCGCAGCAGCAGCCGATGCTCGGCGCGGCTGGTGAACATGCGATACGGCTCCATCACGCCGCGCGTGACGAGGTCGTCCACCATCACGCCGAGATACGCCTCGTCCCGGCGCGGGGACCAGGGGTCGCGATCCGCCGCGAGCCGCGCGGCGTTGAGGCCCGCGAGCAGGCCCTGGGCCGCCGCTTCCTCGTAGCCGGTCGTGCCGTTGATCTGGCCGGCGAAGAACAGCCCCGCCAGCGCTTTGGTCTCGAGCGAATCGCGCAGGCCCTTCGGGCAGAAGTAGTCGTACTCGATCGCGTAGCCCGGGCGCGTCATCTCCGCGCGCTCGAAGCCCGCGATCGTGCGCACGAAGGCGAGCTGCACGTCGGCGGGCAGGCTGGTCGAGATGCCGTTGGGATACACGACGTGCGTATCGAGCCCCTCGGGCTCGACGAACACCTGGTGCGAGTCCTTGGCCGCGAAGCGCACCACCTTGTCCTCGACCGAGGGGCAATAACGCGGGCCGACGCCCTCGATGAGTCCGGTGAACATCGGCGAGCGGTCGGCGGCGCCGCGGATGATGGCATGGGTGCGCGCGTTGGTCGCGGTGATGTGGCAATGGACCTGCGCGGGATGGTGCTCGCGGCGGCCCAGGAAGGAGAACACTGGCCGCGGCTCGTCGCCGGGCTGCGGGCGCATCGCCGCGTAGTCGAGCGTGCGGCCGTCGAGACGCGGCGGCGTGCCGGTCTTCAGCCGGCCGACCGCAAACGGCAGCTCGCGCAGGCGCGCGGCGAGGAGGTTCGACGGCTTGTCGCCGATGCGGCCGCCCTCCGAGCTCTCGAGCCCGACGTGGATGCGGCCTCCGAGGAAGGTGCCGACGGTCAGCACGACGGCGCGCGCCGCGATCCGGGTGCCATCCGCGGCGACGACGCCGGCTGCGCGGCCGCCGTCGACGACGAGGTCGGCGACCTCCGCTTCGCGGAGCGTCAGGCCCGGCTGGGCCTCGAGCAGCGCGCGGATGGCATTCTTATAGCGCGTGCGGTCGGCCTGGGCGCGGGTCGCCCGCACGGCCGGCCCCTTGCTCGCGTTCAGCGTGCGGAACTGGATGCCGGCGCGGTCGGCGGCGAGCGCCATCGCGCCGCCCATCGCGTCGATCTCGCGCACCAGGTGCCCCTTGCCGATCCCGCCGATGGCCGGGTTGCAGCTCATCTGCCCGACCGTCGCGAGGCTCTGCGTCACGAGCAGCGTGCATGCGCCCGTCCGGGCCGCCGCGAGGGCGGCCTCGGTGCCGGCGTGGCCGCCGCCGATGACGATGACGTCGTACCTGTCCATGGGGGGCGCCATGATAACGAAGGGGTCAGACCCCTTCACGAATATGAAGGGGTCTGACCCCTTCGTAAGCCATTCCTCTGTAATGAATGCCGCGGGCAGGGGACTATTACAGGCATGAGGGATGCGAGGCGCGGCGGCGAGCTGGAGCGGGTCCTGCGGACCCACGCGCCGGCGCTTGGCAGGCTGGCCGCGAGCTACGAGTCGCGACCAGCCCTCCGGGAGGAGCTCCTGCAGGACATCGCCTTCGCCTTGTGGCGTGCCCTGCCGTCGTTCCGGCAAGAGTCTTCGGAGAAAACGTTCGTGATGCGCATCGCCACCAACCGGGCCCTGTCCCACATCGCCGCGCGGCCCCCGGCCGCGGACGGCCTCGACGCCGCGGACGAGGTCGCGGACACGCTGCCGCGGCCGGACGAGATGGCCGCGCGCGCGCAGACCGCGGCGCGGCTGCAGTCCGCGGTGCACGGCCTGCCGCTGGCGCTCCGCCAGGTCATGGTGCTCGCGTTCGAGGGGCTCTCGAACGAGGAAATCGCCGCGGTCCTCGGCCTCACCGCGGGCAACGTCGGCGTGCGTCTGCACCGAGGCAAGGCGCTGCTCAAGGCCGCGCTGGGAGAATCGTCATGACCGACCACGACATCGATCGCTGGGCCGCCGACTGGCGCGGCAATCCGCCCCCGGCCGCCGACCTCGCGCGCATGGCCCGGCGCGAGCGCCGGGTGATCCATGCGTGGATCGCGATGGACTGGATCGTCGGCGCCGGGCTGCTCGCGTGCGCGGCCTGGCTGTGGTTCGACGACGGCTCGCCGACGATGCGCTTCGCCGCCGGCGCCATCGCGGCGTTGACCGTCGCCGCGCTCGCCTTTGCCACCTACAACTGGCGCGGGAGCCTCGCCGCGGACCGCGAATCGGCAGCCGACTTCCTCGTCCAGGCGCAGCGGCGCAGCCGCGCGCGTCTGCGCTACGTGCGGTTCGGCTGGTGGGTGCTGGTCGCCGACCTGGTCGTGATCGCCGGCGCGGTCTCGATCGAGGTCCGCGACGAGGGCCCGGAGCGCATGCTGCCGATGCTCGCGATGGCGGCGCTCGCGACCGGCGCCGCGGCCGTCGTGCTGTGGTGGTGGGAGCGCCGCGAGAAGCGCCGCGCGAAACGACTGTCCGCGCTGGCGAAAGCGATCCGGAACGACCAGGAGCCATGAGATGTCCGATCACCGCCATTCCCGCGCCGAACTGATCGCCGCGTTCATCCTCGGCGCGCTGCTCAGCCCGCCGGCGATCGAGGCGCAGCCGCTGATCGGCCTAGAGCCCTGCCGCATCGCCGACCTGGAGGGACTCACGTCGACCGCCGCGCGCTGCGGCCGCCTGGAGGTGCCCGAGGATCCGGCCGACCCGCAAGGCCCGAAGATCCGCCTCGCGATCGCGGTCGTGCCCGCCGTCGCGACGCGCGCGAAGCCCGACCCGCTGTTTCTGGTCGCGGGCGGCCCGGGCCAGGGCTCGATCCAGGGCTTCGCGCCGCTGCTCGGCGCCTTCGCCGGCGTGCGCCGCGAGCGCGACCTCGTGCTCGTGGACCAGCGCGGCACCGGCGATTCCAACCGGCTCGACTGCGACATGCCGGACGACGTGCTCGAATCCGGCGAGATCCCGCCGGCGGAACTCGCCGCGCTGGCGCGCGACTGCCTCCCCGGCCTGCCGGGCCGCCCGCAGTTCTACACGACCAGCATCGCCGTCGGTGACCTCGACGCGGTGCGCGCCGCGCTCGGCTACGAGCGGATCAACGTGTTCGGGGGCTCCTACGGCACGCGGGTCGCGCAGCATTACGCCCGCCGCCATCCCGAGCGCACGCGCACCGTCGTGCTCGACGGGGTCGTCCCGCCGACGCTCGCGCTGGTGCCGCAGATCGCCATCGAGTCCCAGCGCGCGCTCGAGCGCGTCTTCGCGCGCTGCGCGGCCGACCCGGCCTGCAACGAAAGCTTCCCGGCGCTCGGGGAACAGTTCGCCCGCCTCGACGCCGCGCTGCGCCGCGCTCCCGTCGCCGTCACGCTCGCCGATCCCGTCACCGGCGAGACCCGCAAGCTTGACGTCACCCGCGCGCACCTCGTCACCATGGCGCGCATGCTCGTGTATTCGCCGGGGACGGCATCGCTCCTGCCGCTGCTCATCCACGAAGCGGCGACACGCGGCAACTACGCGCCGCTCGCCGCACAGGCGGAGATGCTCGGCGAGGAGCTCGAATCCATGATCGCGATGGGCATGCATCATTCCGTGGTCTGCGCCGAGGACGCGCCGCGCTTCGCGGGGGCCGTGGACCGCGCGGCGCTCGAGGCGACGGCGATCGGTCCGCAGATGCTGGACGGCATGGCGGCGATCTGCGCGGTCTGGCCGCGCGGACCCGTGGACCCGGATTTCGCCGAGCCGCTCGACTCCGACGTGCCGGCACTGCTGCTGTCCGGCGAGTTCGACCCGGCGACGCCGGCTTCCTACGGAGAGATGGCCGTCCGGGGTTTCGCCAATGGCCGGCACGTCATGGTCCCGGGCCAGGGTCACGGCGTCACGCGGCTGCCCTGCGTGCAGGGGCTGCTGCGCCAGTTCGTCGAGGCCGGCTCGGCGGCCGCGCTCGACGCGGCCTGCGTCGCGCGGATCGTGCCGGCGCCGTTCTTCCTGTCCTTCAACGGGAACGCGCCATGATCCGCGTCGAGGGTCTCGCGCGCCGCTTCGGCGCCGTGCAGGCGGTGGACGGCGTCGGCTTCGAGGCCGCGGACGGGCGCATCACGGGCCTGCTCGGCCCGAACGGCGCCGGCAAGTCCACGACGCTGCGCATCCTCTACAC
>ERZ1066138.571-NODE-571-length-12346-cov-8.321536_pt1 | contig 12346 bp, 9 predicted proteins | sample MGYA00382785_ERZ1066138 | MGnify/ENA primary metagenome ERZ1066138 (study PRJEB33369, sample SAMEA5778368) | biofilm metagenome | biome: Industrial cooling water; feature: Water cooling tower basin; material: Biofilm | place: United Arab Emirates | collected...
CGTCTGCCAAACCGGCGCCCGATCACGGCATTCAATTCACGCCCGCCCTGGAGCGCGAGCTGGCACCGATCTACGATCGCATGAAGCGCGTCGTGACGCCGATGGAGTGGGTGCACTACGCACCGCTCGTCAAGGCGATTAACGAACTCAAGGCGGAGCGCGGGGCCGTCATCCTGGCGCACAACTACATGACACCTGAAATCTTTCACGGGGTTGCCGACTTTCGCGGCGACAGCCTGCAACTTGCGCGTGAGGCAGCGAAGGCCAAGGGCGACATCATCGTCCAGGCCGGCGTGCACTTCATGGCGGAGACGTCAAAGCTTCTGTCGCCGAAGAAGACGGTGCTGATCCCTGATCTGCTGGCCGGCTGTTCGCTGGCGGCGTCGATCACGGCGGCGGATGTGCGATTGTTGCGCGAGGCCTATCCCGGCGTGCCGATCGTCACGTACGTCAACACGTCCGCGGCGGTGAAGGCCGAATGCGATATCACCTGCACGTCGTCGAACGCGGTGAAAGTCGTCGAAAGCCTTGGCGCACCGCGCGTGCTTCTCATCCCCGACGAGTATCTGTCGAAGTACGTCCAGTCGAAGACGGATATCGAGATCATCGCGTGGCGTGGCCATTGCGAGGTTCACGAGCGCTTCACGGCCGAGGAACTGGAAGCCTATCGCGACGCCAATCCGGGCGTGAAGATCATCGCACATCCGGAATGTCCGCCGGATGTCATCGGCGTGGCCGACTTCACCGGCTCCACGTCGGGAATGATCAACTGGGTCAAGACAAATAAGCCGCGCAAGGCGCTGCTGGTCACGGAATGCTCGATGGCGTCGAACGTTGCCGACGACGTGCCGGAGGTCGAGTTCGTGCGGCCGTGCAATCTGTGCCCGCATATGAAGCGCATCAGCCTGGAAGCCATCTACGAGAGCCTCAGGGACCTGAAATACGAAGTGACCGTCGATCCGGACGTGGCGGACCGCGCGCGCCGGGCTGTTGAACGCATGGTCAATCTCAATCACTGATCCGATCCTGAAGTCTTGGGCCTTCGCAATGGAGGCCCGCGAGCGAGGTGCCAGCCCATGGCCAAGCACGTTCGAAACGGCAAGTTCAAAGGCTTCTCCAATCCGAAGAAGCCGCTCGGTCCCGGCGATATCGTCATCGTCGGAGCGGGACTGGCCGGACTTTACACGGCGCTGAAGCTGGCTCCGCTGCCGGTCACGATCGTGGCCGCTGCGCCGCTCGGCGAGGGCGCATCCAGCGTCTGGGCGCAGGGCGGCATCGCGGCCGCCGTGGGCGAAGGCGACTCCGCGGACGCGCATGCGCACGACACGATCGTTGCGGGTGCAGGTATCGTGGACGAGGCGGTGGCGCGGACGGTGGCGGAAGAGGCCGGCGACCGCGTGCGCGACCTGTTGCGCTACGGCGTGCCGTTCGACCGCGATCTGGCAGGGCATTTCGTGTTGTCGCGCGAGGCAGCGCATTCGGCGAAGCGGATCGTGCGCGTGTCGGGCGACCGGGCCGGCGCGGCGATCATGCAGGCGCTGATCGCGGCCGCACGCGCGACGCCGTCCATCCGCGTCATCACGGGGCACGAAGCGGAAGATCTCGTGATCGAGAACGGGCGCGTGGTCGGCGTCCGGCTGGCGCGGGGCGAGACGCGCGGGCAAGGCACTTACGAACTCATTCCGGCGAGCGCCGTCGTGCTGGCGACGGGCGGCGTCGGCGGGCTCTATTCCGTGACCACAAATCCGGCCTACGCGCGCGGCGAAGCGATTGCGTTCGCCGCACGGGCGGGGGCAGTCATCGCCGATCCGGAATTCGTTCAGTTTCATCCCACAGCCATCGATACCGGCGCTGATCCGGCCCCGCTGGCGACGGAAGCGTTGCGCGGGGAAGGGGCGGTGCTCGTCAACAAGGCGGGTGAGCGCTTCATGCAGCGCCATCACCCGGACGCTGATCTGGCGCCGCGCGATATCGTGGCACGTGCGGTATTCGAAGAGGTCATCGGCGGGCGCGGGGCGTTCCTGGACTGCCGCGAGGCTATCGGCGCGCGCTTTGCATCGGCGTATCCGACGGTTGACGCGCATTGCCGGGCGGCGGGGATCGATCCGGTGACCGAACTGATCCCAGTGGCGCCAGCCGCGCATTATCACATGGGCGGGATCGCGACCGATTTGCATGGGCGGTCGAGCGTTGCGGGGCTGTGGGCGGCGGGAGAAGTCGCCTCGACGGGACTGCACGGGGCCAATCGTCTGGCATCGAACTCGCTGCTCGAAGCCATCGTGATCGGTGGCCGGGTGGCCGACGATATCCGCGCGCTCGTGCCGGCGTCCGATGCGAAGCCGGTTGCGAGATTGCGGCTCGTCAAGGGCGGCAGGGTCGTCGACATGCGGAACAGGGCCGAGGCGATCCGGCACATCCGGCGCATCATGAGTGAGGATGTGGGTGTCGTCCGTGAGGCCAAGGGTCTGCGTCACGCGCTCGGGGAGTTGCGCGAGATCGCCGCCGAGGCGGCCGGCGATCAGGTCGTCACCAACATGGCGTTGACGGCGCGGCTCATCGCAGCGGCGGCATTGGCGAGAAAGGAAAGCCGGGGCGGGCATTTCCGGAGCGACTACCCGCACGCCGAGGGACGGCTGCAGAAGCGAACGTTCGTGACACTCGATGACCTCAAGGCGATCGAAGAGGCGGCCCTGACAAAGCGCCGGCGCGCGGCGCTGGAGATGGCGCTGTGAGCCTGCCGCAATTGCCGAAGGCGCTCGTGCAGCGGGCCGTGAGGGAGGCGCTGGCCGAGGACTTGGGTCTGGCAGGCGATCTGACGACCGATGCGACGGTCGCCCCGGACGCGACGGCGGATGCGGCGATCGTATCGCGGCAGAGAGGCGTTGTCGCGGGGCTCGATCTGGCCGAGGCGGCATTCGCGGCGCTGGATGCCGGCGTGGTTTTCAAGCGGCTCAAACTTGATGGCGACGCTGTGGTGGCGGGCGACGCGATTGCGCGCATAACGGGCAACGCGCGGGCCATTCTCACCGGGGAACGGGTGGCGCTCAATTATCTCGGGCGGCTCAGCGGCATTGCTTCTCTGACGCGGCGCTATGTGGATGCGATTAGCGGCACAGGGGCCGCGATCGCTGATACGCGCAAGACGACCCCAGGTTTACGCGCGTTCGAGAAGTATGCGGTGCGCTGCGGTGGGGGCCAGAACCACCGCACGGGTCTTTTCGATGCGATCCTCATCAAGGACAATCACATCGTGGCGGCGGGCGGAATCGACGACGCGATTGCGCGCGCACGCGCCTACGCGGGTCACATGGTGAAGATCGAGGTCGAGGTCGACACGCTGGATCAACTCGCAGCGGTATTGAAACATAAGGTCGATGCCGTACTGCTCGACAATATGACACCTCAGATGTTGCGCGACGCCGTGAGGATGGTGGCCGGACGGGCCATGACGGAGGCGTCGGGCGGGGTCAATCTGACGACGGTGCGCGCGATCGCCGAAACGGGCGTCGATCTCATTTCGGCCGGCGCACTGACGCACTCCGCTCCCGTGCTCGATCTCGGGCTCGATTTTATGGGCTGAGGCAGCGGAAGTTATGAGACGGCCATAAGGATGTGCGGCCGCCGCTGCTTGCTTTTGCCGTAATCATCGCCCAAGTGCTTGGCTGCCCGGATGCGGAGCCGTTCCAGTGACCTTCGGGCCAATGAGGAGACCATGACCTACATCGTCATTTGGGGCGCAGTGGCGCTCATCTCGGCGCTCACCGGCGGCATTCTCGCTGCTATGAAAAACCGGGACTACTCCTCTTGGGCGGCATGGTGCTTTGTTTTCCCGCCCTTCGTGCTGGCAATCCTCCTTACGCCGAAGAATTCCGGTCCTGCGCCCGTGCGCCGGCGCCTCGGCGACGACGGCGATCCCGACCGCAGCTTTCTTTAGACATAGGTCAGCGCTTTCAACTCTCGCCGCGACGGCGCGCAACGATCGCAGCGCGCGCAGCGGCCAGTCGCGCAATCGGAACCCGGAACGGCGAGCAGGACACGTAGTCCAGTCCCAGATCGTGGAAGAACGCCACGGAGTGCGCATCGCCGCCGTGCTCGCCGCAAACACCTATCTTGAGACCGGCGCGCCCGGCGCGACCGCCGGCGATACCGATCCGGATCAGTTCGCCGACGCCGTCCTCGTCGATCGAAACGAACGGGTCGCGGTCGAAAATGCCTTTGCCGGCATAGTTCGACAGAATGGGCGCGGCGTCGTCGCGAGAAAGCCCGAGGCAGGTCTGCGTGAGGTCGTTGGTGCCGAACGAGAAGAACTCCGCGCCGCCCCGTCCCTCGCTCAACTCCTGCGCGCGCAAGGCGGCGCGGGGCAGTTCGATCATGGTGCCGATCTGATAGGAAAGGCGGCAGCCGGCCTCCTGTTCGACTTTCTCGGCCGTGGCGCGGATGACGCCGGCCAGAATGTCGAACTCCCGGCGGTAAGCGACGAGCGGGATCATGATTTCCGGTAAGACAGGCCGGTTCATTTGTTTTTGTGCTTCGATCGAAGCTTCAAAGATGGCGCGAGCCTGCATCTCGGTAATTTCCGGATAGCGGATTGCGAGCCGGCAGCCGCGGAAGCCCAGCATGGGGTTGAATTCGGACAACTCGGCAACACGCGTTTTCAATCGATCGAGCGTGATGCCGAGCGCTTCGGCAATGGGGGCCAACTCCGTGTCGTGGCGGGGCAGGAACTCGTGCAACGGCGGATCAAGGAGCCGAATGGTGACCGGATCGCCGTCCATGATGCGAAACAGTTCGACGAAATCGGAACGCTGCATCGGCAAAATTCTTGCCAGCGCAGCGCGACGGCCTTTTTCGTCGTTGGCGCAGATCATCTCCCGCATGGCGAGGATGCGCGAGGCGTCGAAAAACATGTGCTCCGTGCGACAAAGGCCGATGCCTTCAGCGCCGAGCTTGCGGGCCTGAAGCGTATCGCGCGGGGTGTCGGCATTGGCGCGGACCTTGAGGCCGCGGAAGGTATCAGCCCAGGCAATCAGGGTCGCGAAATCGGCTGACAGTTCCGGCTGCCGCATGGGGACGGCGCCGGCAAGGACTTCGCCGGTGGTGCCATCGATCGTGATGACGTCGCCGCGGTTGAACGTGCGCTGAGCCGTGCGCACGACGCCTTGGGCCATATCGATGCGAATGGCGCCCGCACCGGAAATGCACGGAAGGCCCATGCTGCGGGCAACCACCGCAGCATGGCTCGTCAACCCGCCACGTTGGGTGAGAACACCGACGGCGGCACTCATTCCATTGATGTCTTCGGCGCTGGTCTCGACCCGCACAAGGATCACATGGCGTCCCTGCGCGCGCATGACTTCCGCTTCGTCGGAGGTGAGAACGATTTCGCCGGTGGCTGCGCCCGGCGACGCGGGAAGACCACGGGCAATCAGATCCTTCTTGGCGCCCTCCTCGATGCGGGGATGAAGGAGATGCGACAAGGCCTGCGGTTCGACCATCATCACGGCTTCGTCGCGCGAGATGATTTGCTCCTCGACCAGATCGACGGCAATTTTCAATGCGGCTTCGGCCGAGCGCTTGCCCGATCGGGTCTGGAGCATCCAGACCTTGCCCTCCTGGATTGTGAATTCCACATCCTGCATGTCGCGGTAATGCGCTTCCAGGCGTGCAAAGATGGCCTTCAGTTCCGCGAAGGCCTGCGGCATGACCGTTTCAAGCGAAGCTTCTTTCGCATTCAGGTCGGTGCGCGACTTCTCCGTCAAGCGGAGCGGCGTGCGCGTGCCGGCGACGATGTCTTCGCCTTGCGCATTGGGAAGGTATTCGCCGTAGATTTCCTTGGCGCCCGTTGCGGGATTGCGCGTGAAGGCGACGCCTGTCGCAGACGTTTCGCCCCGGTTGCCGAAAACCATCGCCTGTACTGTCACGGCGGTTCCCATGTCTTCGGGAATGGCGTGCAGCCGGCGATAGCTGTCGGCGCGCTCGTTGCGCCAGGACTTGAGGACAGCGTGGATGGCGCGCAGAAGCTGCTCGTTGGTATCCTGCGGAAAGTCGCCGGCGGTTTCGTCGCGAATGGCTGCCTTGTAGCGGGAGATGACATCGCGCCATTGCTCGGCGGTCAGTTCCGTATCGGACGCAAGTGCATTCAGGTTCTTGAAGTTGTCCAGAAGGTCGGCAAAGAGCCCGTGATCGACGCCGAGAACGACATCGCCGTACATCTCGATGAAGCGCCGGTAGCTGTCGTAGGCGAAGCGCGCGTCGCCGGAATGGCGGGCGAGACCGTCGACGGTTTCGTCGTTGAGGCCGAGGTTGAGTATCGTATCCATCATACCAGGCATTGAAATCGCGGCGCCCGAGCGAACCGCGAGAAGAAGAGGATTTCGCGGATCGCCGAATGTGGCGCCCGTCGCGCGGCCCATCGACGCCACGGCGTCGCGAATATCGCTTTCGAGACCGCCGGGGAGAGTTTCACCGTTGGCAAAGAAATAACGGCAGACACGGGTCGAGATCGTAAATCCCGGGGGTACCGGCAGACCGAGGCGGGCCATCTCGGCCAAATTCGCGCCCTTGCCGCCGAGTTCGTCGGTCAGACCCGCGTGGCCATCCGTTTGATCGGGGCCGAACCGATAGACCCAAGCTGGCATGTTGCTCAATTTCCGGTCGCGTGGTTTCCGGTCGCGCGCGTTTCGCGCCGCTCGTCCAGGGCACAAGTTGCATCGCGACTACGAGGCGTCGCGACATCGCCTCAGCTTGCTGGCATAGCAGGTCAGGCGCAGGTGCAAAAGGCGGGGTTCCGCCACCTTGTCGCCGTGTCCCCAATTGGATACGCCGTAGCCGATGCTGCTTCATCGTGAGACGTCCATGAATAAACACCTGCCCGCCGTACTCGACCGACTCGACCAGAACCGGGATGCGGGTTTGGAGCGGCTGTTCCAGTTGCTACGAATCGACAGCGTTTCGACGGATCCGGCTTACGCGCCATCATGCAGGAAGGCCGCCGAATGGTGCGCGGAGGCGCTGCGCGACATTGGCTTTGATGCGAACGTGCGCGACACCACCGGGCATCCCATGGTCGTCGGGCATGATCGGAACGTGCGCACGCCGGGTCAGCCGCACGTGCTCTTTTACGGACACTACGACGTGCAGCCGGCCGATCCATTGGAATTATGGACGAGTGCGCCTTTCGAACCCAGAATTTCAGACGAGCCTGGGAACGGACAGGTCATCGTCGCCCGCGGCGCGCAAGACAACAAAGGTCAGTTGATGACCTTTTTCGAAGCGGCGCGGGCGTGGAAGGAGATCGCGGGCGAACTGCCGGTCGCGGTTTCCGTGATGCTGGAGGGCGAGGAGGAGTGCGGTTCGCCGTCGCTGCCGGCCTTCCTGACGGCATCGGGAGATGAGCTGAAGGCTGATCTCGTCCTCGTCTGCGACACGGGGCAGTGGGACAAGGATACGCCGGCGATCACGACCATGCTGCGCGGGCTTGCCGGAACGGAAGCCATCGTGACGGGTCCGTCGCGCGATCTGCATTCGGGCATGTACGGCGGCCCGGCCGTCAATCCGATCCGCGCGTTGGCCAAAGCGATCGCTTCGATCCATGACGATGACGGCGGGATCGCAATTGCAGGATTTCTAGACGGGATCGAACCGCTTCCCGATGAGCAGCGGCAGCAATGGGCCGCGCTTTCGGCGCGCGCCGAGGGGCCGTTTCTTTCATCCGTGGGGCTGAAGACTGCCGCAGGAGAAAAGGGGTGCTCGGTGATCGAGCAGCTCTGGGCCCGGCCGACGGTGGAGTTCAACGGTATTACCGGTGGGTACCAGGGTGCTGGATCGAAGACGGTGATCCCGTCGAAGGCTTCGGTCAAGATCACCTGCCGGCTGGTGCCGGGGCAGGACCCCGAGCGATGCCTGAAGCTCCTGCAAGACCATATCCGCGCGCATCTTCCGCCGGACTGCACAGTGGACTTCATCGGCGGCCGGGGGAGCGCGGCGGTCGGCTTTGACACGTCTTCGCCGGCGGTGCGTTCGGCGGCAACGGCGCTCGAGGCGGAATGGGGGCAGCCCGCAATCCTGATGGGTTGCGGCGGATCGATACCCATTGTGTCGTCGTTCAAGGACGTACTGGGCATGGACAGCCTGCTCGTCGGATACGGTCTCGACGACGATCGCATTCACAGCCCGAACGAAAAATACAATCTGACGAGCTTCACGAAGGGCGCGCGAAGCTGGGCACGAATTCTGGCGGCTTTTGCCGAGGCGCGGTGAGGACACCCGCTACCTGCGTGCAGGGATTGCACTTCGACAATGGTCCGCTAGGGTGCCGCGCCTCACTTGGAGTTTCGAAGCCGTGCGCATGACCGCTTACACTTTCACATTCTTCATGGTCTTGGCCGCCGGGTTGGCACCGTCGCCGGCGGCACAGGCTCAATTGCGTTGGGACGAAAGCGACCGCGACAGGCGGCCGGACCACATCGCCGGGAAGTTCGACTATTACGCGCTCGTCCTGTCGTGGAGCCCGACGCACTGCTCTACTCCCGACGGTGAGGACGACGATCTGCAGTGCAACCGGCGCGATGGGAAGCGCTACGCCTTCGTGCTGCACGGGCTATGGCCGCAATATACGCGCGGCTGGCCGCAGGAGTGCCGCACGCCCAGGCGTCCGTTTGTGCCCGAAGCCGTGATCGGCAGCATGCTCGACATCATGCCGAGCCGCGGACTCGTTATTCACGAATACCGCAAACACGGGACGTGCTCCGGTCTTGATGTGCAGGGCTACTTCACGCTGTCGCGGCAGCTTTTCAAGTCGATCCGGATTCCAGAGGACTACATCAATCCATTCGAGACCCAATTCGTCGCGCCGCGCGACTTGAAGCGGGCGTTTGCTGCGGCCAATCCCGGATTGCCCGAAGCGTCGATTGCGGTTTCTTGCGCGCGCGGGGACCGGGGGCGACTGCGTGAAGTGCGGATCTGCTTTTCGAAAGATCCAAAGCCAGTTCCCTGCGGCCCGAACGAGGATGAGCGCCGGCTGTGTTCCTCGGCCCAGATCGCCGTGCCGCCGGTCCGATCGACGAAGCGCGAGGATGATGTTCTCTACGAGCGGCGTCCGTCGCCCTTGCCGGGACCACGCTGACACGGGCACCCTGCAAAGAGACCGGACTTGCCGGCGTTGTGGAAAGGTCCGTCCGGCGATCCGCGACCATCGCCGCGCGCTTGCCGGATAGCGGTCTACGCCTCCACACTTAAGCTATGATTCGTAGCTCGCACGCGGTCCGGCACAGTGACACCGGCCAAACGGTTCGTTCACCGGCGGCCGTGCTGTGGGCTGGTGGGGGCTTCGTGGCCGGCATTGCGTTCTGGCACGCCATCGGTTTCTGGTCGCTGGTCAACACGGCGGTTTTCGGCAGCGATACCGTGGCGGCGTCCCGCACCGCTTCGCCGGCATTTCAGGAGCCTGCTGCGCCTTCAAGACTGGAGACCGGCACGCTGCGGGAGCAGCGAACGGCGTGCGTCGCGCTCGCTTTGAACCGTATGCACGGTGAAACCCGGGCGATGCCGTGTTTCGCGATGGCGCATCAGCACGCGGACGGCGGGACCGGGCGGAAATCGGATCGGGAAGCGGCGGCAGCGCGTTCGTCCGGCCTTGCCGACTAGTCCGTTGGGGACGTGGCGGCTACGGCTGTTTCCCTAGCCGGTACAGGGCTTAACCTCGCTTTAGTGATAAGCGTTCACTTTAGTCCTCAGGACAGTGGCGGCGACGCCGGTCTCAGTGGGGAATGCAAGCATGCTCGGTTTATTGACGCGCCTGTTGCGCGTGTTGTGGCGGCAAGATGCGGAAGGGGCGGGCCAGGGCGCCGTCGTGCTGCCTTTCGATAGCCAGGCCCGGGGGAAAGCGGCGGGATCGGTTCCATCGCCTCAACCTGTAGAATTCATTCGTCAGGCCGGCGAGGTTGTGGAGCTGGTTCCCGTGACAGCGCGTGCGGCGGTGCCGGCCCATCGCCCGTTGGCGGCCCAGTTGCAGAGCGTCGCGCGCATGAATGCGCCGACGAGCCGCGCCCGGTCAAAGCCGCGGTTGCCGGTGGCCGGCAAGCCGAAGCCGGTTGTCGCTATTTGCGTTTTGAAGCGGCAGGTGGAGGCCAAGCGCGGCGTCGTGCTTGGGCGTCTCTATTCGGGCGACCGGAACACGCGCGCCGAAGTGGTCGATTTGTCGAGCGTGCGCAGGTCGAAACAGATCGAAGCGGCCGATCGGGAGATCGCGGCGCTGTTTAACTAATTTTCGCCGGCGATCAGGCGGACTTGCGGATGCGTTCGACGCGCCAATGATGCGGGGCGTCGGCAATCAAGCCCATGCCGTCGCTATGTGTATCGGACACATTGGGGCCAAGCCGCGTGGGATCGAGGCTCCACTTGCGCGCCAATTGCATGACGTGGCTTTCGGTCGGGTGCAGGATGAGCGGACCGCCGGCGTCGCCGCGCCGGTCGCGGACGCCGCGCAACTCGAATAGCTTCAAGCCGAGAGAGCGCTCTTCCCGCGTCGTCTTGCCCTTGTTCCAGATGATGCCGCTGTCGCCGATGGCGAAGGCGCGAACCAGCCGGCCGTCGATGAGCCGTGCCCAGGCGAACAAATCGACGGGCGGGAAGGCGACGAAAAATTGCACCTCTGAGAAGCGGCTACCGAGGCCGGCGAGTAGCGGGGTCGCTTTGTCGACAAAGGCGCGGCCGATCGGTTGGGGCAGCGGCAGCCCGACAACAAATGTCCAGCCATTGACAGGCGGCGAAACAAAGATGGTGTTTTGCCCAAGACGGGGATCGTAGACGGTGCCGATGCCTGCGTTCCAGTTGCACGGCTGAACGGACCCGAGCCCCAATGCCTCCACCACGGCCGCAGTGTCGCGCGTGCGGATCGCCAGCCAGGCCATCTGATAGCCGAACGGGACCGGCGCATCTGGCGTTTGCGGATAGACGACGCGGTGCTGACCCAGACGAGGCGCCAGCCCATAAGCCGCGATCGCGACCGTCGCCATGACCATGATAAGGATTGTCAGAATCACTGCGGCCCCCGTGCCCGGCGAGTTAACGGACGGGGAGGCGGCGGATCAAGCGGCGCGGCGTGATGACGGGGGATATGCGGAGGGTAGAGCGCTTCGAGAAGCAAACGAGACCAGCGGACGCTTCGACCGGGCTGCGGGGGCATGTCCGGGCGGGCGGCGGCTGGCCTCTAACTGCTCCCGTTCCCGGCTGCGAGAGGGCGTGCCGCTCGGGAACGTCCGGCTATCGACCGGCGCCCAATATGTAGGAAACCTGCGCAACACCGGTTTGACGGGGGAATGACGCCCCCGTGACAGGGAAAAAGGTGCTTCCTATACCCGCCAGCGGCGGCGCAGCCCCCGATAAATGGAGGCTAGTCCCGTGTTCCCAAACGAAAACGGGACCCGCGAGGGTCCCGTTTCCGTTGAAGCATGTGCTTCCAGACTAGGGCAGCGTGACCTTGGCCGAGAATACAAAGCGCTCGTCGGCAAGGCCGTCGTTGATGTCCGTATCCCAATAACGGAAGTCCATCGAAAACTTTTCGACCCCGACCGAAAGACCGACGTTCCAGTAGCTATACTCGTCCTCGCCGAGGAAGAAGCCCGGTCCATCCGACTCGGAGTAACCGTACAGCCCGCTGATCGACGGCGCGAAAATTCCCATCTGCGGCAAAGCGTAGGCCAGCGTTCCTTCGATGGCGTAGGTATCGGGATAGTTATCCTGGTCGGGAGCCCACCAGAACGTCGCTCCACCCGTTAGGTTCTTGACGAGTTCCATGGATGCGCCAGCTTTGAACTCGACATAATCGCCGGAGTTCTGAGCGGCGGGATAGAGATAACCGACAACGCCGAAGTCAAACGTGACCGGGCCGAGCACCGGCTTGATGCCCATGTAGAGGTCGAGTTCCCAGGGCTCAAATCCAGCGCCGTCGACGTTGGAGGCCCACGCGCCAGCATAGAAAATGCCGTAGCTCATGTCGAGCGAGCCCTGGGCCGCAGGATCTTCGGATGAAAGCGAGATACCGCGGAACACGTAGTCCGAAGTGCCGCCGACCGTCATCGACCAACTGAATTCGCGCTCTTCAGCGGCAGCCGGAGCGACAGTCGCGGCGAGGGCGAGGGCTGCTACGCTCGCGGCTCCGATAAGTGTTTTCTTGATCGTCATGCTAAAACCCCCGTCCATTGTCTCTGCACCGGCCCCGTGTCGTCCACCCGCACCGGAATGAACTGCCGACTGAATCGGCGCCTGCTGGAGATCAGGAAAGCAGGAAAAGGCGGGCTTCCACAAGCAAAGACCGGTTATTCTCATTGGGTTCGAGTCTCGGTGT
>ERZ1066138.572-NODE-572-length-12331-cov-10.322744_pt1 | contig 12331 bp, 13 predicted proteins | sample MGYA00382785_ERZ1066138 | MGnify/ENA primary metagenome ERZ1066138 (study PRJEB33369, sample SAMEA5778368) | biofilm metagenome | biome: Industrial cooling water; feature: Water cooling tower basin; material: Biofilm | place: United Arab Emirates | collected...
CCTGTGAGTGATGCAGAGGCCCTGACCGGTTCGGCGGTCTTGGCCGTCCTGCGCACCCTGATGTCGGCCGTTGCGATCGGGGCGGGCCTGATCGCGATGGCGTCCGGGCTTTACCTCGTCAAATCAGCGCTCGGCATAAATCTACTGCCCGGCCACTCGCCATTCCATGATCTGCTCTACGAGTTCATCCGCTGAACCCACCCGCACACTACCGAAAAAGGCTGCTGAGTTAACCCCCAGCGGCCTTTTCCATCCGTGAAGTGCCAGAATTCAGTTCGTCACATACACCGGCGTGCCCGACTTGACCAACTTGGCAAGATGCACGACGTGCCCGTTGTGCATCCGAATGCAGCCAGACGACGCTTCCGTCCCGATCGAGCTGGAATCGTTCGTACCGTGGATCCGGTACAGCGAATTACCGAGGTAGATCGCCTTCGCGCCGAGCGGATTGTTGATGCCGCCCGTCATTTTCAACGGAAGGTAAGGCTTGCGCTGACGCATCTCTTCCGGCGGTGTCCAATCCGGCCAAGACTTGATGCCGGAAACCGTCTGCGCGCCGGTCCACTTGAAGCCCTTCTTGCCGACGGCAACCGGATAGACATAGGCCTTCCCGCCGCCCAGCACGTAATAAAGCTTTCGCTGCGAATTATCGATGATGACAGAGCCGGCCCCATGTCCACCGCTGTATGACACGACCTGCGGGCTCTTGGCGGAAATGAACGGCTTGCCACCCCCATCCATCAAAGCCTTGGGCGGACCGCTGAACTGCTGAGCATTAGGACCCATCGTGCCGGGCCCGAATCCGGCGAGCGTCGCCTGGTTCTTCTGCTTCTTGGATTGAAACAGACCAAAGCCACCGCTGGAAGTTTTGGAGCGGGGCACATCGCTCCACATACCGTAAGCGCCCGGGATTTCAGCGAGTGCGGGCGACGATAGGGTGAACAGAAGGCCGGCAATAGCCGCAACGTGACGAACTCTCATGACGCAACCCTTCAAACTTGGAGTTCGCGTCCAGCGCGAACAAACCGCTCTAATGCACGAAACCGATCCGCGCTCCATGAAGTCGGCTTTTTGCTCACTAACAGAGTAAAGGCCGCGATGGAACCCTCGGAGGACAGGCGGCTTTTGACCATTTGCCGCAATGCCAATTGATCATTTCGCCGAGGGTCTGTTTTTAACTGTCACTTGAACTGGTTGCCTTTCTGCGCAGCGCCCCGGCCGCGGCGACTGGCCCCGCTGCTCCGGTATCTCCCGGATCAGGCCGTCGTCATGGACAAGCGTTCTTCGTCACTTTACCTATCGGCGGGAGAACAGTTGCCCGCGTTCCAGGGTGTCGTGACGCTGCCGTCCCGCCGGACGGCATGCGCGCCCACGAACAGCAAAAGGAGCAATCGGGCAAAAGCGAATGGATTTCATCCCGAACCCACTCATCATCCCCGTCGGCCTTGTCATCGGCGTTCTCGTCGCTGCGCCGGTTGGACCGGTGAACGTGCTGTGTATCCAGCGCGCCATCGAGCGCGGATTTTTTGGCGGGCTCGCCGCCGGCATCGGCGCGGTTTTGGGTGATGGAACAATCGCTCTCTTCGCCGCGCTGGGCGTCGGCGCCATCTCCGGCGCCATCGAGTATCACCGCACCGCAATTCAGGTCGTCGGCGGCCTGGCCCTCATCGCGTTCGGCATCAAACTTTATCTGACTGTCCCGCCTATCGAGGCCGAAGCCCGCATCGACCCCGACCAGACATCGCTGCGCGACTTCGTCTGGGACATCCCGCAGACTTATTTCCTCACGATCACCAATCCGGGCGCGGTGCTGGGCCTCTTCGCGATTTTCGGCGGCGTCTCGACATTTGTCGAAGTCCACAGCACCATCGACGCCCTGACGATGGTGGCTGCCATCATGGCCGGCAGCCTCGCATGGTGGATCTTTCTCGCCAATCTCATCAGCCGCTTCCGGCATCTGGTCGACGCACCGCGGCTTCAGCTCATCAACAAGTGTGCCGGCGCCGCACTGATGATCTTCGGGGCGGTCCTGATCGGCGAGATGGTCTTGAAGGGCGGCAGCGTCCCAGGGCACTGAAACGAGCAACCCCGCGTCCGGCCGGCGCGCCACCGGCGTGTCGGACGCGGTCATCGAAAAATCTACTGCATCACGCGGCCGAGCGTGAATTCGCCCTGGATCAACCGTCGTTCGAGGCCGCGCGCAAGTTCGACGACAGCGTCTTCGCCATACAGCGAAACAAGATCGGTCAGTGCGGCGAAAAGTGCGGCATAGGCCATCTGTTCGGAGGCCACACCGTTCTCAGTTCCTTCGTCCCACGCCGCGAGGATCAGGCCCAATGCCTTGAAACTCTTGTCGTCACTCTCGGCTAATTCACGTGCTTCCGGATTCATGCGTCCTCTCCCACCCTGCCGCGAGAGCGCAACTGCCCCCAGCCTCCGTCGCGGATTTCTATTCTCTGCGCTTAGCACGCGATGTCTTCGAGCGGGGCTGTAGCAGCAATTCACGGTAAACTCGGTGCAAATTATGGCGCTGCGAAAAATCGCGCTGTTTGCGGCCGAAAACCCGCCTTCCGGCCGGCTCCGCGCAGCGGAGTCGGAAGGCGCACCAAGCTAACTTCCGGCCGGCCCCGCGCAGCGGAGTCGGAAGGCGCAAATATTCTAGCGCGCCTTCCGGCCGGCTCGCGTTAGCGAAGTCAGAAGGCGCAAATATTCTAACGCGCCTTCCGGCCAGCTCCGCGCAGCGGAGTCGGAAGGCGCAATCAATTAAGGCGCTTTTTCTACAAGCGCTTCCGATATTTCCACGGCCTCAGTCATGAACCGATCGATCGCGGTCTGAGCGGACGGCGTGCACGTTGTGTAGGTCCGGCTGTAATTCCGGTAACCCTGATTGAAGCTGCGCGTGATGCGGGCCTTGCGCTGTGCGCTAGCGGTCTCAGCATCGATGAGCGTGCGCATGTGATCACGCCACAGTTGCCCGTCGTTCGCAGAGCATAACTCTCGCAGATAATGCACGGCGCCCAGAATTTCAGAAAGCCGCATGAGTTGATCGTCGTATGGCTTTGCATCCTGCGCGCGTACAACCGACGCAACACCAGATGCGATAACCATCCATGCGACCACAACAGCAAGGCGTGCGTGGCAGCATGAAAAGGCACGAAGGGTGCGAACAGCAAGCATTGCCGGTTCCAGAGACGATGATTATCTTGCGAGCATTAAAATGATTTTCGGCACGGTCGTGGCGGTCGGCTCGTCTTTAGCACCGATTCCCCCGCTGCGGCACGCTCCTCGCCAGAGCGAGAACAGCCAGGACCAGTACACGTCGTGAGGCCCCATGTGCTCGCGCTATAGCCTGACCTCGCCGCCCGAAGCCGTCCGCGCCTATTTCGGTACGAAGAACGCACTCGACTTCCCGCCGCGCTACAACATCGCCCCGACGCAGCCTGTCCTGATCGTCCGGCGCGACCATGCGGGAGACCGCGAGCAGCATCTGGTCCGCTGGGGCCTGATCCCGTCCTGGGTGAAAGATCCGCGCGAGTTCACGACCATCATCAACGCGCGCTCAGAAACGGCATCGGAGAAGCCCTCGTTTCGCGGTTCGCTCCGCCACCGCCGCTGCCTCGTTCCCGCCACCGGTTTCTACGAATGGACCGGCAAGCCCGGCCAGAAGCGCCCGCATCTGTTCCGCCCCCGGGACGGTGGCCTCTTCGCGCTCGCCGGCCTCGCCGAGCACTGGGTCGGTGCCGACGGCAGCGAACTCGAAACCATGGCGATCCTCACCACCTCGGCCAACGCCACCATGGAACCGATCCACGACCGCATGCCAGTGATCATCGCGCCCGAACACTTCGACGTCTGGCTCGACTGCACCACCGGCACCTCGAAGTTCGCCGAAACGCTCCTGATGCCCCCGCCCGCGAGCCTCCTCGAAATCCTCGACGTCAACCCCCGCCTCAACAATCCCCGCAACCAAGGCCCCGACCTCCACCAGCCCCCCGAAGCGGCGTGATCGCGAAGCGCACCACGCGCCGAACACTGAGCGCCTGACCACCCCGCGAGTGACCGTCCCGCGCTCCGCCCTCCCGCGCATGGCGGCCGGCTCCCCGCGGGGGAGTCGCCGCGCGCCACGAAAAGCGCTCCTCTCCCGTTCACCAAACCTCCCATCAGGGCCGATCAGCCACTCGCAGCGGACGGCGGAAGGGACTATTGTCCCCCGATTAATGCTGACTGCGGTCGGGGGTGAGGCACAAGGGGAACCGGGTGCCGACCTGTCAGCACCTCCGGCACGAACCCGACAAATTGCTGTTTCAGGTATTCCCGAGTGCGCCGGGCCCGCTTACGGTCCTGGCGAGGAGACACGAACCATGGCGTATCGAGGCGGAGACTTGGATTTGCGCACGCCGCGCACCTGGAGTGCGACGGCCCCGGAACCGTCCCCCCCGCCAGCGCCCGTTTACGAACGTGCACGCGGCGCCTACACGTCCGGCCCCATTTGGGTCGATGAAGTTGTCCTCGCCTGCGTGAACCACGCCTACGATGTGGCTTTGGCTCACCGCGCCTCCGAAGTCCGTCTGGAGCACCTTCTGCACGCCTTGACCCGCATCGATGCCGCCGCCGAAGTTCTCGAAGTCCGTGGCATCCGCGTAACACCGCTTCGCCGCGAGAGCGCCACCCTGATCGCAAGCGAGTTGCCGGCGAACTTGCCCCCGGGCGAAACCGGCCCGCGCCACTCGGAGGAGTTGGAGCATGTCCTGCGCTCGGCAAGCCTGATCGCCTCGCGCCGCAATGCGCCCGCCACCGTCGAAGACCTTTTGCATGTGATGCTCGACGTCGAACCCGATCTGCCTGGTCTCGGGCTTCTGGCCCGCATCGATCCGCGCTTTCAAAACTCCAACGGCGCTTATCCCCGTCCGTCCCGCCCCGCCTACAACAACAACTACTACGCCCCCGCTTCCGAGCCCTCTTCGAATTCCAATCAACCTCCGCGCGAAATTCCACGTCCGCCCCGCAGCGATGCCACCAGTTCCGATGGAGGTGCGCAGAACAGGCGGCTCGATTCATTGGAGCAGATGCTGCGCGCCATCAGCGCGGACTTCGGCAACGATCGCAAGAGCCTCAGCGGCGTTCTCGCGGACTTGCAGCGCGACGTGACCAACCTGCGCGCCGCGCCGCTCGACGTGGGTCCCATCACCGACCGCATCGCTACCATCGAGCGCTCCATCACCGCCGGTTTCGAGCAGTTTTCGCTCGCTATTGCCTCCATCGAAAACGACATCCGCGCCCCGGGGCATGAGAAATACGATCTCACACCGCTCGCAAATCGCCTCGAAATCATCGAGGAAGCAGTGCTCTCGCGCGATCATGAGAAGGCGATTCGCGAACTGTCCGAGCGCCTTGATCGTCTTGAAACCACGCTTGCCGGCGAGCGCACGCGTGCTGCGGAAACGGGTGCTGTGCTGCGCGGCGAGATCGGGCAGTTGGCCCAGGCGATCGATACGCACCGCTCCGAAATCGCCAACTCGGTTCTGCCGATTACCGATCGCATGGCCGAGTTCCGCTCCGCCGTCGAGGCGCACCAGTCGGAAGCCGGAGAAATGCTGCGCGCCTTGGCAGCCCGCGTCGCCGGCATGGAGCAGCTGATTGCCGAAGGTCACACCGCCGCCCGCGACGACCTCGCGGAAGTCTCAGACGCCATCGTGAAGCTCAACGCCAATCAGCACACGCTCGCGGGCAACATCGAGCAATCCCGCAACGATACCCGCGAGGACCTCGCTACCATTCGCGATGAGCTGCGCGTGACCTCCACAGACTTCAAGGGCGCGTTCGATGCGCTGGGTCCGCGTGTTTCGCTGATTGAAGGTGAAACGCAGCGCATCGGCGGTTCGGTCGACGGCCTTTCCGGCACCGTCGAAAACATGTACCGCATGACCATCGAACGCTACTACCGGCGCAACCGTTTCTGGTACTGGCTGTTCGGCACCGACGACTGGGTCGCCGCCAGCTGGCCCTCACAATCACAACGCATCGCCGAGGACCTGAAAGCTGTCAAAATTGCCCATAAACGTTGAGTTTTTTGCGGTGCCCGCCGACGCAGCGTATCTCGCCATGGATCTGATGGCGGCGTCTGGTGAGTGCTCAAAGAACCTTTCCGGGGTTCAGAATGCCGTTGGGATCGAAGGCCGTCTTGATCGCGCGCATGAGATCGAGCGCGACCGGATCTTTCAACCGCCGCAGCTCCTCACGCTTCATGCGCCCGATGCCGTGCTCCGCAGAGATAGAACCGCCCAGGTCGGTAACGAGCGTGTGGATCTCAGCCGACAAGGGCTCCCACAGATCTAAAAATTGCGCCTTGTCCATACCGGGCGGCTGCGAGACGTTGTAATGCACGTTGCCGTCACCCAGATGTCCAAACGGCACGGGTCTCGCGCCCGGACAGACCCGCTCCACAACGGTGGCAGCTTTGGCGAGAAACTCAGGTATGCGCGCGACAGGCAGCGAGACGTCGTGCTTGATCGAGCCGCCTTCGAACTTCTGCACCTCCGACATCTGCTCGCGCATCCGCCACAAAGCTGATCGCTGAGTGGCCGATATGGCAAGGCGCACATCGATTGCGAGCGCAGCCGAAATTGCTTCCGAAAGCAGTGCCTCGATGAGCGGTCCCGCCCGATCGGCCTCCGCTGTCGAGACCTGCATGAGCACAGAGCACGGCGCTGAACTCTCTGGTATCGACGATGGTGCCGTTCCGTGCTTCAGGAGGAATTCCATTGCCCGAGCCGAGATGAACTCGAATGCTGTCAAGTTCGGCCCTGCGTGCTGCTGTGCCAGCCGGAACAAGGGCACGAGCGCATCCATCGACGGAAGCATGATGAGCGCTGCGGCCACATCCCGAGGCTGCGGCACAAGTCTCACCGTTGCCGCGGTGATGACGCCGAGCGTGCCCTCCGAACCAATGAAAAGATCGCGCAGATCATAACCCGTATTATCTTTCTTCAGGCTCGACAGACCTGACAATACACGGCCGTCAGCCAAGACCGCTTCGATCCCGAGCGCCAGAGAGCGCGCGTTCCCATGCGCCAGAACGGCAATTCCTCCTGCATTCGTCGCCAGATTACCGCCCAGACACGCGCTCCCTTCCGAAGCCATCGACAAGGGAAACATCAGACCCGTCGCTTCTGCCGCCCGTTGCACGGCAGACAGCGTCACGCCTGCTTCAGCCGTCAGCGCAAAGCCGTCTGCGTCCACGTTGCGGATCGCCGTCATTCGGTCCAGAGAGAGCACAATTTCCGACCCGTCCTCATGCGGAATCTGCCCGCCGACAAGCCCCGTGTTGCCGGACTGCGGCACGACGCCGACACGCGCCTCGTTGCAGAGCTTGAGGATATGCGCGACTTCGCTGGTCGTCTTCGGCCTCAGCACCATGGGCGACGTGCCGACATACCGGTCCCGCCATTCGCGCAGGTATTTCGTCTGCGCTGCGTCACCTGCGCGTACTGTATGCGCCTCGCCGACGACCCGCGTCAGAGTGTCGAGAAGGGCAGGCGTCGGTGGTTTCAGATGAGGGCTCGGCATGCGTCGCATTCTATCACGGTCGCGGCGCAGCCGCCCGCCGCAAGCGATCGTTGATGGCAACGCCTAAACCCGTCTCGGGGATTGGCATGACGGCCACCGCCTCCGATCCCGCCGCGTCGAACGCCCTCAGTGCCGCAAAAAGCACAGCCGCCGCTTCCTGAAGATTGCCCGCCGGACTGAGGTTGATCACGAACCCGCGTGACGGCGCCGCCGGCCCGAACGCCAACAAAGCTTCCCCCTCCCGCGCCTCGCTCGCGTCGAGCCGCAAGCGCGCCCTCGGCGCATAATGACTTGCGAGCTGACCCGGTGAGAGCGGAGCCTCGGCACATTCCGCCGCCCGCTTGACGGCATGCCCCAACGTCGCGGCGATCTGTTCGGCCGTAATTGCGCCGGGCCGCAGGAGCACGAGTTCGCGGCCCGAAGCATCAACGACGGTCGACTCCAGGCCGTGTTCCGTCGCCCCGCCGTCCAGGATCATGGCCACCCGATCGCCGAGGTCCTCGTCCACGTGCCGCGCTGTCGTCGGGCTGACATGTCCGGATCGATTGGCCGACGGTGCCGCAATCGGGCACCCGGCCGCGCGCAGCAAGCCTTTCGCAACCCGATGATCAGGCACGCGCAAAGCAAGGGTGTTGAGCCCTGCGCTCGCCAGATCGGCGATGGGACATCCCGCCCGGCGCTCGACAACCAGTGTCAGCGGCCCCGGCCAGAATGAACCGGCGAGCCGGCATGCATCCTTGGAAAACGTGCCGAACAGCTGCGCTGCCGCCAAGTCCGCCACATGGACGATCAGCGGATTGAAACTCGGACGGCCCTTGGCCTCAAAAATCGCCGCGACGGCCTCGCTGTTCGTCGCATCGCCGCCCAGCCCATAGACCGTCTCAGTGGGAAATGCGACGAGCCCGCCCGCGCGGATCACCCGTGCAGCATCGTCGATCGTCGTCGGTGAGGCCGGAAAGATCGGCATGGAACATCCTGTTGAGGCGCCTTTCGCGAGGGAGCATCCGCGCCTAATCTTGCCGTCATCCCCTGCTGGAAAGACAGCCATGACCTATCAGGCTCCCGTAAACGACATCCTTTCCGCACTCAAGGCCGCCCGCGTATTCAACGCCGCCATGATGAACGGAGTCGGCGCTTTGGATGAGGCCCGCATTCGCGCTATCTCGGACGAGGCCGGCACGTTCGGATCGGAGGTGCTCGATCCGTTGAACCTTAATGGCGACGGTCCGTTTTGGCCTGGGATCTTGCTGCCAGAGGTGACGTCATGAGCGAGACAGTTGAGATCAGCGTCGCTGAGGGCATCCAAACGCTCCGCCTGACACGTCCCGAAAAGCGCAATGCGTTGACACGGGACATGTATGGCGAGTTGTCGGATGCGCTTGAAATAGGTGAGGCTGATGACACCATCCGCGTGCGCGTTCTCCTCGGCAGCGGCGGTCATTTCACCGGCGGCAGCGACATCGCCGACTTTCTCGCCACAGCCACAGGCGGGCAGGATCCCCCGCACGAAGTGCTCCGCTTTATCGAAATCCTGCCGCGCATGAGAAAGCCCCTGATTGCGGGCGTCGACGGTCAGGCCATCGGCATCGGCACAACGCTGCTGCTCCACTGTGATCTCGTCTACGCTACCCCGCGCGCGACGTTTGTCACGCCCTTCCTCGATCTTGGCCTTGTGCCCGAAGCGGCCTCCAGCCTGCTGATGCCGCAGGTGATGGGCTATCAGCGCGCTTTCGAGATGCTGGTTCTCGGCGAAACGTTCTCCGCCGCCCGCGCCTGCAATGCCGGTCTTGTCAACGCGCTCGTCGATCCCGACAACCTTGAGGTCCACGTCATGACGATTGCGGCCCGCCTTGCCAAGAAGCCACCGGATGCGCTCCTCACGGCCAAACGCCTCATGCGCGGCAACGTCAATACTGTCTTGGAACGCACGCGCGAAGAAGCGGCCGAATTTGCCCGCTGCCTGACCTCACCCGAAGCCCGCGCCGCCTTCGAAGCCTTCCTCGCACGCTCACGTCCAGAAGAGGGGCGCGCATAATGGTCCCGCGCTTTGCAATGGCGATGGTCGCGGGTCTGCTCATCGCCAACGTCCCTGCATCCGCCAATTGGCTCACAAAAATCTTCGACCATGGCGGCGACGCAGGCAGACTTTCCTCTCGGAGCGTTGACGGGTTCAGTCACGATCTTGGTGACGCGCTGGCTCACGTTAAAGCCTTGCCTGACCAACCGGGCGTCCATGCCCTCGCGGCCGAGGCGGGCCAGGAAGGCCACTGGCGGTTCGTCAATGCCAAGGGCGAAACCTACACGGCGGCCAATCCCGGCGAGATGGCCGGAATGCGCGACAGTCTGCTGCCCGGTACTTCCGGCAACATTGCTCTGTATCTGACGCCGGAGACGGGCACCACTCGTCGCGCCTTCCTTCGCGACTTGCCACCCGATGCGGACCTGTTCATTGCCACCCGCTTAGGGAGCTATCGTCTTGTGCGCGAAGGTTCCGGCGAAACTGAGATCGTGCTCGCGCAGATCAAGCCAAACTTGCGCACGCACATTGACAGCGTAGACCTGTTCAGCGAAACGCTGTTCCAACTCAATCGGCCGCTCAAGCCTGCCCGACTTCGTGTTCTCGCTCTAGAGACGGGCAGCGCCGATAGCCTCCCCGTTGTGCCGCGTTTCGATCCCGAGACACGCATGGCAATGGTCGACCGTCTAGACCCCGCGCGGCTCGCGTCCTCGCTCGAACACGTGCAAGGCCAAACCGTCGTTCTGACCGGCCGCATCGAGAACGATGCTCTGTCATTCATCGACGCCAACGGCGCCGACGGATTGCTGCCGCTGGAGAACATTCGGACGGCCGCACGCAACGCCGACGTCAATCTCGTGGTCGTGAAATCCGAAACACGCCGCCAGCCTGGTGGAAAAAACTGGCTCTGGCAGACCGCCACCATTCCCGGTCTCGACGCCGCCGTGAAGCAGCCGACCTTCGGCGACTTCCTCGCCAGGATAGCGCCCGACACCCAGCCGCTCACCATTCTTGCGCGGCGGAATGGTTTGGACCGGGTTGTGCTCGAAGCGCTGCCGCCATCAAGCTCCGGACCGCTCCCGAACTCATTCACCGGCTGGATGGATAGCCTCGCCGGTGATGCGATGGGCCACATTTCAATGGCAGGGTTCGTGGCCGACCTGCGCGACGAACGCCGTCAAGCCGAGCTCGACCGACGCATCGTTCCCGGCATCTCATCATCCATTCAGATCGGCTACCTTTTGCTCCTGGCCTCAGGCCTTTTTGGACTTGGAACCGGCTGGTCGTGGTGGACCCGATTTTGGCCAACCGAGGATCGTGCAGAGTATGGGTCCTCCATCGGCTACGCCCTTGCGCGTCTCGCTCGAGGAATGGCCTTCGTCCTCGTCTTTCTGCCCCTTGTCGGCTTGCCGTTGTTCATGCGCTACATTGGATTGCAGCTTTGGGCGCTCCTGACCGCCCCCGTGCGCCTCATGCGATGGCTGCGCGAACGGCTTGCCCTCACCGCGACGTGACGCCACCATCGCCGCCAACGACACACAAGGAAATGCAGGCATGGCAACCCTCAGTGGAAAGACGCTCTTCATCACCGGAGGGAGCCGTGGCATTGGCCTTGCGATCGCCCTTCGCGCTGCCCGGGATGGCGCGAATATCGCCATTGCCGCAAAGACGAGTGATCCCAACCCGAAGCTTCCCGGCACGGTGCATACCGCTGCCGCCGAGATCGAAGCAGCGGGCGGGCGCGCTCTCCCGATCGTCTGCGATATACGTTTCGAGGATCAGGTGGCCGCCGCCGTAGCCAAAACGGTCGAGACCTTCGGCGGCATCGACATCTGCATCAACAATGCCTCGGCGCTATCGCCGACCGGAACCGAAGCGACCGATATGAAGCGCTTTGATCTGATGCACGCAATCAATGCGCGCGGTACGTTCCTGACGACGAAGCTCTGCATTCCACACTTGCGCAAGTCCGAGAACCCCCATGTCCTGGTCCTATCGCCGCCGCTGGACTTGCAGCCGAAATGGTTCAAGAACCACGTTGCCTATTCGATCGCGAAATACGGCATGAGCCTGTGTGTGCTCGGCATGGCGGAGGAGTTCCGCAAGGATGGGATTGCCGTTAACGCTCTCTGGCCGCGCACAGCCATTGCGACGGCCGCCGTTGCAAATGTCCTCGGCCGCGATCTCATCGCCATGAGCCGCACCCCGGCCATCATGGCAGATGCCGCCCATCTGATCCTGACCCAGCCGTCCGGCGCGTTGACCGGTCAGTTCGTGATCGATGACAGCTTTCTATTTGAAAAAGGTGGCGTTACCGATTTTACGCCCTACCGTGTCGATCCGTCCAAACCCCTGGTGCAGGACTTCTTTGTCCCCGACGAGCGGCCGCCTCCGCCCGGTGTGGAGGTGATCCCCCTGACCCTGCCGGGCGCCTGACACGTTCCCGCCTTCTATCCCACTGGCGCCCGGCCATGTCGGTTGGCTAAGGTTGCTCGATGCTTTCACGAAAGGACCGGACCGGGTCATGACCACTCTACTCGTCACGCACCCGATTTTCACCGAACACGATACTGGCTTCGGACATCCCGAACGGCCAGACCGCATGCGCGCCATAGACAAGGTTCTCGGTCATGAGAGCTACGCCGGCCTGAAGCGGCTGGAGGCTCCCTTGCGCGACGATGTCGAAACACACATCCTTCTTGCGCATCCCAAGCATCATTTCGACCGCATGCGCCGCGTTGGCGAACA
>ERZ1066138.573-NODE-573-length-12314-cov-8.920222_pt1 | contig 12314 bp, 12 predicted proteins | sample MGYA00382785_ERZ1066138 | MGnify/ENA primary metagenome ERZ1066138 (study PRJEB33369, sample SAMEA5778368) | biofilm metagenome | biome: Industrial cooling water; feature: Water cooling tower basin; material: Biofilm | place: United Arab Emirates | collected...
CTGATGACCGTTCGTCCAAAGCTTGACGACGATCATTGACGCCGACGCGCTGGCCGGACGTATGCTTCGCGCCCCCGTCGAATTCCCCAACCTCTGCGAACCCGTCAGGTATTGATGGGCGGTGGCGTTTGCGCCCTCGCAGTCAGGAGCATGTAGCGATGAACGCGGCCAGCGGCGAAGCCACCCGATCCGAAATGACGCTGCGCGATTGCGCACAGCGCAGCGTGCGTCGCTATCTGGCGGATCTGGACGGCAGTCAGTGCGAGAACCTCTACGAGCTGATGATGCGGCAGGTCGAGCGCCCGCTGCTGGACGAGGCGCTCAAGCACTGCGGCGGCAATCTCACCCGCACCGCGGAATTGCTGGGGATGAACCGCGCCACCTTGCGCAAGAAGCTGGCCGAACACGGGCTCGGCGAGCGCGGCTGAGCGGGCCGCCCTGCCGCAGCCTGCGGCGCTCACGGGTCGAAGCCTGAACCTCGCCACGGCTGCGCCGGGCCTGTCGCCCGGGCGCCTCGCGTATCCTGCGCGCTTGCCCGATCGCCTCCTTGGATTCGTGCTGGCGCCGAGCGCCGCCCTCCTGCTGCGAGCCCAGGGCCATCGTCTTCCATCCAGCTGGAGTGCCAACCATGAGCGATGAGCTGCGCGTGCCGATCCGGCGCGCTCTGTTGAGTGTGTCGGACAAGACCGGCATGGTCGAACTGGGACGAGCGCTGGCAGCGCGCGGTGTCGAGCTCTGGTCCACCGGCGGCACCGCTAAGCTGCTGCGCGAGCACGGCCTGCCGGTGCGCGATGTGAGCGAAGTCACCGGCTTCCCCGAGATCATGGACGGACGCGTCAAGACCCTGCACCCGCAGATCCACGGCGGGTTGCTCGGCCGCGCCGGGGTCGATGAGATGGTGATGCGCGAGCACGGCATCGATGCCATCGATCTCTTGGTCGTGAATCTCTACCCCTTCGCCGCCACCATCGCGCGCCCGGATTGCACGCTGGACCTGGCCATCGAGAACATCGACATCGGTGGGCCGGCGATGGTGCGCGCCGCAGCCAAGAACCATCAGCGCGTCAGCGTGCTGGTCGATCCCGCCGACTACGCCGATCTGCTACAGAGCCTGGATGGCGGCGGCAGCCAGCTGGCACAGCGGCGGCGCTGGGCGGCCAAGGCCTACGCGCATACCGCCGAGTACGACGGACGCGTGGCCGAGTACTTGGGGCGCCATGCCGAGGCTGAGGGCGGCAGTCCCTGGCCGCCCACGCTGCATCTCGCGCTGCGTCGCGGCGAAGCCTTGCGCTACGGCGAGAATCCGCACCAGGCTGGGGCCTTGTATCTGGAGTCAGCGCCACCGGCCGGCAGCGTGGCGGCGGCGCGGGTGATCCAGGGCAAGACGCTGTCCTTCAACAACATCGCCGATGCGGACGCCGCGCTCGAGTGTGTAAAGGCCTTCGACCAGCCAGCCTGTGTGATCGTCAAGCACGCCAATCCCTGCGGCGTGGCCGTGGCCGCCAGTCTGGCCGACGCCTACGATCTGGCTTTCGCCACCGATCCGGTCTCCGCCTTCGGCGGCATCATCGCCTTCAATCGCGCGCTCGACGATGTGACCGCACGGCGCCTGATCGAGCGCCAGTTCGTCGAAGTGGTGATCGCCCCGGCGTATCACGATCTGGCGCTGGCAGCGCTGGCTTCCAAGCCCAATGTGCGCGTGCTGGCGACCGGCGAACTGCCACCGCTTGCCAGCGTGTCGCGCGACTACAAGCGCATCCAGGGCGGCCTCCTGGTGCAGGATGGCGATGTCGACCGCCTGCATGCGCACGATCTGAAAGTGGTCAGCCAGCGGCAGCCCAGCGCCGCCGAGTTCGCCGATCTGATGTTCGCCTGGAAGGTGGCGATGTACGTGAAGTCCAACGCCATCGTCTATGCGCGCGAAGGCCGCACCATCGGCATCGGCGCCGGACAGATGAGTCGTGTGGTCAGCGCGCGCATCGCCGGCTGGAAAGCGGCTGAGGCCAACCTCAAGGTGGAAGGCGCGGCGATGGCTTCCGATGCCTTCTTCCCCTTCCGCGACGGCATCGATGCCGCGGCGGCCGCCGGCATCCGCGCGGTGATCCAGCCGGGTGGTTCGATGCGCGACGCCGAGGTCATCGCCGCAGCAGACGAGCACGGAATCGCGATGGTGTTTACCGGCCTCAGACATTTCCGCCACTGAGCACAGCATCGAGAATCTCGCGTGCCCGGAGCGGGCGCGCGGCATGCGACAGCAGGCCGCCATTTCGTTCACGCGGAATGGCTATGCTGCGGCGGCGCAGGCGGCACGGCCGTACTGACTGCGGGCCATGCAACGGCATTGCCTGAATGGGACACCTCTCAAGGGCAGGCTCGATGGCGAACACTCAGGTCCAGATTCCCTTTCCCCGCCTCGTCGCCTACTCGGCGCTGCAATTGCCCTTGGCGATGGCCGCGCTGCCGGTGGTGCTCAACGTCACCCACTACTACGGCGAAATCCTCAAGCTCTCGCTGGCGATCATCGGCCCGATCCTGATTGCCTCGCGGGTGATCGACGCGATCCAGGATCCGATCATCGGCTTCATCAGCGATCGACTGACTCGCTTCAAGAACGGCCGGCTGATCATGGTGGCGGCGATGGTGCCGCTGTTGATGGGCGGCTTCTTCATGCTGTTCGATCCACCGGCGATGTTCCACCCAGGCGCTGAAGGCATTCCGCCCAATCCTGCGCTCCTGGCGACTTGGTTGTTCATCGCGCTGATCCTGGTGCATCTGGGCTATGCCGGTGTGTCGATCAGCTATCACGCGCACGGCGCCGAGCTCAGTGATGACTACAACGAGCGCACCCGCGTCACCGTGGGTCGCGAGGTCTTCGGCCTGACCGGCATGATGCTGGCCGTGGTGCTGCCCACCTGGCTGACCGCCCAGTTCGGCGAGGCCGCCGGCTATCAATGGCTGGGCATCGTGTTCTTGCCCATCGCCATCGCCGCCGCGCTGCCAACCTTGCTGTATTCGCCCTCTTCCGTGCATCCGCCGGTGGAGCGCAAGCCCGGCACCAGCATTCTGGCCTCCTTCTTCGCCCCGCTGAAGAACCAGCTCTATCGCCGCCTGCTTGCGGTCTTCGTGGTCAATGGCTCGGCGCTCGGCATTGCGGTCAGCGTGATGCTGTTCTACGTCGAGCATGTGTTGCAGGGCGGCAAGCTCGAAGCTGGCTTGATCCTGTTGGCCTACTTCGTCGCTGGAGCGGCCAGCGTGCCGCTGTGGATGCAGTTGTCCAAGCGCCTGAGCAAGGCCACCGCGTGGTTCGTCGGCATCGTGATGACCGCCGTGGCGATGAGCCTGGCGATTTTCCTCGGCGCCGGCGACATCGGCTGGTTCATCGCCTTGAGCGTGATCACCGGCATGGGCCTGGGTGCCGACTACGGCCTGCCGCCCTCGATCCTCGCCGATGTGATCAACGCCAACGAAGGCAAGGACACCAAGGGCCAGACCGGCGCCTACTTCGGCCTGTGGGCGCTGTCCACCAAGCTGGCCACCGCGATCGGCGCGGCGGGTTCGCTGCCCATCGCCGCCGCGCTGGGCTTCAATCCCGGTGCCGATGCCTACGACACCGACGCGCTGATCTTCGTCTACGTGGTGCTGCCGGTGGTGGTGAAACTGCTCGCCGGTTGGATGCTGTGGAGCATCCGCATCGAAGCCGAGCGGCCCTCGGTGCGCGATGTGCTGCGCGGCCGGCGTGTCTGAACGCGGAGCGGCGCATCAAGCCGAGGCTGATCGCACCTGAGGGCGCTCCTATTGAGGCGGCGAAGATTGAGCACCAATCACTGGACTCAATCGCTGCGTGCTGAAGAGCAGCTTGGATCCTGCCGAGTCGGTGTCGACGGCAGCGACAGATCGGCATTCCCATGCCAAGCAGCATTTGCCCCCTTTGCGCGCCTTTGCGTCAACCGTCTCCTGACCGTCACCCCGCCGAAGGAGGGCACGCGGACTCAGTCGGCGAAGCGAGCGCGCAGCGCATCCCAGCCATCCGGCCCAAGCTGGCGCATGACCTCCAGATTGCGCTGCCAGATGCGGTCTGGATCGGGGTGTGCCGCCACCGCCGCCTCGATGCTGGCTTCGCGAATCAGGTGCAGCGTCGGATAGGGCGAGCGGTTGGTGGCATGCGCGGCATCGTCGGCCGGCGCGTCGCCGAACTGGAAATCGGGATGGAAACTGGCGACCTGGATCTCGCCCTCGAGATCCAGCGCTTCCACGCAGGCCTCGGCCAGATCCATGAAGTCGAGGAAATCCTCGAAGCTGGCCAGCATGTGCGGCGCGATCAGCAGCGTGGTCTCGACATCGGCCGGATCGGCGTCGGCCAGAAAGCGCAGTTCATCGGCAAGCCGGGCGAGCAGCGCATCGGCATCACGCGCCTGAGTCAGCTGCAGGCGCACGCGATCTTGCTGCCAGGGTTGCTTCGCATAAGGACACAGCGACAGACCCAGCACGACATGCTCGATCCAGGCCTGCGTGCGGCGCATCACCCGCGCATCAGAATGATCGTCGTTCATGCATCAAGCACCTGCCGCCGAATGGGCGGCAGATGCTTGGACATGCGCGGCGCAAACACAATGCCCGGGCGTGCCGGGCATTGTGCCGCGCCGAGGATGGCTCAGCTGCCGTACTTCACCGAGCAGCCGTAGGGCTTGGAGGTCGGGGTTGACACCGGCGTGCCCGCCTTCAGCTCGGCCAGGGCCTGCACCACATATTGCGTGGCGCCCGGGATGTCCGCCGGGTCGGCGCTGGGATTGGAGTCGATCGCGCCGTTGTATTGCAGCACGCCCGCGCCGTCGATCACGTACATGTGCGGTGTGGTCTTGGCGGCGTAGGCCTTGCCGATTTCACCGGAGTGGTCGAGCAGGTAGGCGGTGGCCTTGCTGCCTTCACGCGCGACCACCGCGTTGGCCGCAGCGCCGTCGACATGGCCTTGCTTGCCCGGCGCACCCGAGTTGATCTTCAGCCACACCACGCCGTCGGCAACGGCGGCAGCCTGCTGCTTCTGCATGTTGCCCGCGCCATAGTGCTTCTTGACGAAGGGACACTCGTGATTGGTCCATTCCAGGACCACCGTCTTGCCGGCGAAGTCAGACAGCTTGTGCGACTGTCCATTCGAATCGACGGCGGTGAAGTCGGGCGCCTTCTGCCCAACCGTGGCCGCCAAGGCGGACGCGCTGAACAAGGTGGCGGCCAGAGCCAAAGCAATTGCACGCATGGAAACCTCCGTGGATGACTGAGTTGAGGAAAGCGGCTCAGGGCGCTGCTGCCGGCAGGGCATCCAACGCATCCAGAACCATCGATTCGGTGAGCAGCTGCGGCAGAACCTGAGCGTCGCCACCGGGCGGATACAACACGTAAAGCGGCACGCCGCTGCGCCCATAGGAGGCCAGATAGCGTGTGATGTCGGCATCGCGGCGAGTCCAGTCGCCCTTCACATAGACCACGCCCTTGGCGCGCATCGCGTCCTGCACGGCGGTGGTGCTCAGCGCCACCTTCTCATTGGCCAGGCAGGTGATGCACCAGGCCGCCGTCATGTTGACCAGCACGGGCTTGCCCTCGCGCCGCAGGCTGGCCAGTTCCTTGGCATCGTAGGCGACGTGCGTGGCGCCAGAGGCGGAGACTGTCGCAGCCGCGGGCGATGCCGTCGGCCAAGCCAGCCAGGCGCACAGCGCGATGCCGCCGGCCAGCAGAGCGAGCCGCAGCCAGGCCGTTGCGATGCGCTGGCTCAGCCACAGTACGAAAGCCAGACTCACCGCGCCCACCGCGAGCTTGGCCATGGCCAGCGTGCCCAGTTGCTCGCCGTAGACCCACATCAGCCACACCGCGCTGAGATACAGCGGGAAGGCCATGACCTGCTTGAAGGTGTCCATCCAGGCACCCGGCCGGGGCAGGAATCGGCGCAGCGCCGGAATGAAGCTCAGCGCCGCGAAGGGCAAGGCCAGACCCAGTCCCAAGGCGGCAAACACACTCAGCGCCACCCAGGCCGGCTGGGTCAGCGCGTAACCGATCGCCGAGGCCATCAAGGGCGCCGTGCACGGGCTCGCCACCACTGCCGCCAGCAATCCGGTGAAAAAGGCGGCGCGATCGCCCTCGCCTTCGGTCAGCGCCTGGCCGACGCCCATCCAGCGCTCACCCACGCTGTAGAGACCGGAAAGACTCAAGCCCATGGCGAAGAACAAGTAGGCCAGCGCCGCCACCAGGCCCGGCTCCTGCAACTGGAAGCCCCAGCCCAAGGCTGCGCCGGCCGCGCGCAAGGCCAGCAGAATCACCGCCAGCGTCAGGAACGCACTCAACACGCCTGCGGTGTAGAACACGGCGTGGCGGCGGCCATGCTGGTCATGGCGCAAGGCGAGCGCCTTGAGCGCCAGCACCGGAAACACGCAGGGCATCAGGTTGAGGATGATTCCGCCGAGCAGCGCAAAGAGCAGCGCGGTGAGGAGTCCCAGCGCTTCGCCATCGGTGCCTGCTGAAGTCGCCGCTGCAAGCGCCGGCGGCGCGCTCGGTGCGGAGGCAGCCACGGCGCGGACGGCAAAGGCCCGCGAGGGCGCCCCCGCGCCTTCGGTGAGCACCAGCTCCATGGCCTCCGGGGTGGCCGAGAGGAACTCACTCTGCGCCTGCGTCCAGCGCAGAAGCCCGTCACGCAGCGAGCGCTCGCTCGGCGCGCTGGTCGCCAACAGCTCGCCCAGCACCGGGTAGATCTGCCACGGCGACTGCAAGTCAAGCTCGGCGGGCACATCGATCTCGATCTGGAACTCACCGGCCGCAGTGGCCGTGAAGCGGGCGGGCCAGTCCACCGCCACCGGCAGCCGTGCGCGGGCCGCTGCGAAGTCGCCCTGCCAGCGCGGATCGGCGGAAGCTGCCTCGCGCACCGGCAACTTGAGCGCAAGCTGGGCGCTGCCGGGGATGCACTCTTCCTTGCACACCAGCCAGTCAAGCTTGACCGCGATCTCGACCGGCGCGCTTGCCAGTGTGGCATCGACGACGACCGGGATCGGCAGCAGGATGCGCCCATCGAAACCGTGGTTGACGATCCCGGCCAGCTCAAAACGCTGGGGCGCCGGCCATTGAATGTCGCCCGCGCTCAGCCCCGCGGGCAGGGTCCATTCGAGCACGGTGGGAATGCCGGAATCGCCCGCGTTCTGCCAGTAGGTGTGCCAATGCTCGGTGTGCTCCAGCAAGAGGCCCAGCGACTGCGTGGTGCCGGGCTGCAGGGCATCCTGCTCACTGACCAACTGCACCGCCAACTCTGGCGTGACGGCGCGCTCGGCCGCATCCACAGATGCCGGCGCCAGAGCGAAGGCGCAAAGCCAGCCAAGCATCCGCATTGCCCTATGCACGTGTCCGCCGTCGCAGTAAGTCCGCGCGCAGCATGACGAGGGCCGCGCGCTTTGCCAGTGAAAGCGCGGGCGTGCCGCACACTCTTGGGCGAAGGAAGGCCACGCTTGAGCGAATGGCACGCGGTTCCTGCCTGCTATAGTCCAACGCCTTCCGCAGCCGGGGTTGCGGATGTACTCGGATGGTGGCCGCCATGTCTAGCGCCGAGCAATTGGAAACTGAACTGCGCTTGTTGGAGCGCAAACTGGAACAGTTGCTGAGCGCCAACGAGCGCTTGAGCGACGAGAACCGCGGACTCAGGCTCGCGCACGAGCAGTGGGCGAATGAGCGCGCCCATCTCCTCTCGAAGAACGAACAAGCCCGTTCGCGTGTCGAGGCGATGATCTCGCGGCTGAAAGCGCTGGAGCAGCAGGGATGAGTCAAGCGCAGGCGGTGACGCTCACCATCCTCGAGCGCGACTACCACGTCAGCTGCATGCCGGAAGAGCGTGCCGGGCTGCTGGAAGCGGCGGCTCTGCTGGACGCCAAGATGCGGGAAATCCGCGGCGCCTCGAAGCTGATCGCCCTGGAGCGCATCGCGGTGATGGCGGCCTTGAACATCGCGCATGAGTCGCTGCAGGCGCGCGAGGAACTCAAGCAGCTGACCGGCAATCTCGGCGATGAACTCAAGCGCTTGAACGCCAAGCTGGACGGCGCCTTGCACGCCTCCCTAAAATGACCGCGCGTCCTCTGTGTTGTTCGACAGCGTGTCCGCAATATACCTTGACCCTGAGTGTCGACCTGGGGGAGAGCCGCAAGCCGTGTATGTGCTCGTCCATCTCTGTGTGGACCGCCTTTAACGGCCTATTTCTTCCCACCTGATCGTTTGGATCAAGGTCGTCTGACTCGCATCGGCATCGGCGGAGGACCCTTTCTTTGCAGCTTGAAGCACAGGCTGAGCGGCATCAGTTGCGCCAGGAGGCGCGTGCCGCACGCAAGCATTTGAGCGGTGCCGAACACCAGCAGCGCAGCGCGGCGATCAGCGCTGCCGTGCTGGCCGCGCCCGGCATCGCCGCCGCGCAGCGCATCGGCGCCTATCACAGCGTGGCCAGTGAGGTGGCGACCAGCGAGTTGCTGGCTGCACTGATCGCGCGCGGGCAGGCCGTGTTCCTGCCGCACCTGCAGCACCCCGATGGCTCGATGCGCTTCGCCCGCTACCAGGGCGATCCGCGTCGCCTGGTTCCCAATCGCTTCGGCATCATGGAGCCGCTGGTCGAGGTCGATTCGCTGCTCGCGGTGGGCGATCTCGATGTCCTGCTGCTGCCGCTGCTCGCCGTCGACAGCGCGGGCCATCGACTGGGCTCCGGGGCCGGCTACTACGACCGCGCGCTGAGCGCCAAGCTCGGCAAGCCGGCCAGCAAACCGCAGCTGATTGGCCTGGCCTTCGCCTGTCAGCAAGTGCCCCGCATTCCCAGCGCCGATTGGGATGTGCCGCTGGATGCGCTGGTCACCGAAGCCGGCTGGCAGCATTGGGAGCGCGCATGAACTACTGGCTGATGAAGAGCGAGCCAGACGTCTTCTCGATCGATGATCTGGCCCGCAAGCAGATTTCGCCCTGGGACGGCGTGCGCAACTATCAGGCGCGCAACTACATGCGCGACAGCATGCGCATCGGCGATGGCGTCCTGTTCTACCACTCCAGCTGCGCCGAACCCGGCGTGGTCGGCATTGCCCGCATTGCCAGCGCGGCGCGCCCGGATCCCAGCCAGTTCGATCCACGCAGCGAGTACCACGATGCCAAGGCCACGCCCGAGCAGCCGCGCTGGTGCCTGGTCGATGTGGCTTTCGTGCGCAAGCTGCGCGGCGTGATCCGACTGGAGCGCATCAAGCAGGAACCGGCCTTGGCGCGCATGCCCTTGGTGCAGCGTGGCAGCCGGCTCTCGATCACGCCGGTCACTGCGGCGGAATGGAATCACTTGCTCAGTCTGGAGCCATCGCCATGAACACCCTCGAACAAAAGCAGGCCAGTGCCCGTGCCGCATTGCGCTACGTCGAAGACGGCATGATCGTCGGCGTCGGTACCGGCTCCACGGTCAATGAGTTCATCCCCTTGCTCGCCCCCTGGCGCGACCGGCTGGAAGGTGTGGTGTCGAGCTCAGAAGCCTCGACCGCGCGGCTCAAAGCGCAGGGCTTGCGCGTGCTGGAGCTCAACAGCGCCGGCGACCTGCCGCTGTATGTCGACGGTGCGGATGAGTGCGATCCGCACTTCCGCTTGATCAAGGGTGGCGGCGGCGCACTGACGCGCGAGAAGATCATCGCCGCAGCCAGCAAGCGCTTCGTGTGCTTGATCGATGCCAGCAAGCGTGTCGACATCCTCGGCCGCTTTCCGCTGCCGGTAGAAGTCATCCCGATGGCGCGCAGCTACGTGGCGCGTCAGCTGGTCAGGCTCGGCGGCCAGCCGGTGTGGCGCGAAGGCGTGGTTACCGACAACGGCAATTGCATTCTGGACGTGCACAACCTGGTGTTGACGCACCCCGAAGAGAGCGAGCGCAACATCAACCAGATCCCTGGCGTGGTCACCGTGGGCCTGTTCGCCCTGCGCGGCGCGGATGTGGTGATCTGCGGCGGAGAAACGGTGGCCAAGCGCTGACGCTGGCGCGATCAGCGCCCGCGCAGGAACCAGCGATCGATGTCGGCGAGACCCAGTTGCACCCAGGTCGGGCGACCGTGATTGCACTGCCCGGAACGCTCGGTCGCCTCCATGTCGCGCAGCAGCGCGTTCATTTCGGGAATGCTGAGCCGCCGGTTGGCGCGCACCGAGGCGTGGCAGGCCATGCCGGCGAGCAACTCGTCGCGCACTTCGATCAGCCGTCGCGACTGACCGTGCTCGCGCAGATCGCTCAATAGATCGCGGGTCAGTTGCTCCAGATCGAGATCGGCAATCTCCACTGGCACGCGGCTGAGCTCGATGCGCTCCGGCGCAATGCGTCGCAGGTGCATGCCCAGCGCCTCGAGATCACCGGCGTGTTGCTCAACGAGGTCCGCTTCTCGGCTCGACACGTGCAGGCGCATGGGCACGAGCAGCATTTGCGAACGCAGGGATGCCGCATCGACGGACTGTTTCATCCGCTCGTAGGTGATGCGCTCGTGCGCCGCGTGCATGTCGACCACAACGAGTCCGGCGTCGTTCTGCGCCAGAACGTAGATTCCATGCAGTTGGGCGATGGCGTAGCCAAGCGGTGGCGCATGCGCCTGGGTGTCCGCAGCCGTGTGAGTTGTGGCGTGTTCCGCGATCTGCGCCGGTGAGGCTTGAGTCGGAGCGTAGAGCGCACGCAAGGCAGCGGTGTCGGCGAGTGAGGGCCTTTGCGTGAGTGGCATCGGCGCCTGAAAGGGACGCATCGCGTTCGCAGCGGCGGCCGTTTCTGCCGGCGCCCAGGCGGGCACGGGTGCCACCGCGGTCGGCGCTGAATCGGAGCTGCCCGCGCGAAACTCCGCCATCGCCTCATGCAGGGTGCGGAACAGGAAATCATGCACCTGGCGACCGTCGCGGAAGCGGACTTCGCTCTTGGCCGGATGCACGTTCACATCGACCGCGCGCGGGTCGATGTCTAGGAACAGCACGTAGCAAGGATGGCGGCCGTGGAACAGCACGTCCGCATAGGCCTGGCGCACCGCGTGAGCCACCAGCCGATCGCGCACCAGGCGCCGATTGACGTAGAAATACTGCTGATCAGCTTGCGCGCGCGCCTGCGTGGGCGCACCAACCCAGCCGCTCAAGGCAATCCCGGCATGCTGGAAATCAATGCGCCGGGCCTGCTCGGCGAAAGGCGCGCCCAGGGTGTCCTTGACCCGCAGCAAGGCATTCATTGCATCGCCGATTGCCGCTGCGCGGAACACCGGCTTGCCGTTGTGTTTCAGACTCAGATCCACATCGGGCCGTGACAGCGCGATGGCGCGCAGCCAGTCCTCGATATGACCGAGCTCAGTGCGTTCCGCCTTCAGGAACTTGCGCCGCGCCGGAACGTTGTAGAACAGATCCCAAACCTCGATCGTCGTCCCGACCGGATGCGCCACCGGCTGCAGGTTCCAGTGCTCGGAACCCAGCCGCTCGGCCTGCGTGCCGGTCTCCTCATAGGCCACGCGCGACTTGAGCTGCAAGCGCGAAACCGAGGCGATGCTGGGCAGGGCCTCGCCACGAAAACCCAGGGAGCGGATGGCCTCAAGATCATCCAGGGTCGCCAGCTTGCTGGTCGCATGACGAGTCAGCGCCAGAGGGATTTCGGCGCGCGCAATGCCCGAACCGTTGTCGGCGATCCGAATCAGCTTGCTGCCGCCGTTGTCGACCTCCACCACGACCTTGCTGGCCCCTGCATCCAGCGCGTTCTCGACCAGTTCCTTGACCACCGAAGCCGGCCGCTCGATGACCTCGCCAGCGGCGATTTGGTTGATCAATGCATCAGGCAGAACCCGAATCGGCATTGCAGTCAGGCGGCAGAACGAGAGGCGCGATCCTAGCCCGCCCAGACCATGCGGTCACGACTCATCGGGCGCAGCGCAAGCTTGACTCGCAGCCTTGGCTCGGTGGCTCGGAACGTCGGAGCTGTGTCCGGCAGGGGAGTCGCGGAATGGAGCGTCCGGATTGGGTCAAGCGGGGAATGGCCCTTGTCCCATCGCGGTGCTGGCTTTGCACCAGAACAATGGACTCCGGCAATTGGGCCTACGTCAGCACGTCGGCGTCTGCTCGTTGGTGGCCCTGGCATCCATCGACTGCTCGCTGGTGACCCAGGCGTCCGCCGACGCGTGATCTCGAGCAGCGTTGGGCCGAGGCTCACTGAAGTCACGCTGGCAGAGCGAGGCTCGCTGAACGCGCGTTGGCACTCGACATGGTGACTGCGAGCAGGAAGTTTTGACCTGTGCTGGCCGCGCCTGCGGATTGAGAACTGGACCCCCCAAAGCACAACGCCC
>ERZ1066138.574-NODE-574-length-12304-cov-10.105641_pt1 | contig 12304 bp, 10 predicted proteins | sample MGYA00382785_ERZ1066138 | MGnify/ENA primary metagenome ERZ1066138 (study PRJEB33369, sample SAMEA5778368) | biofilm metagenome | biome: Industrial cooling water; feature: Water cooling tower basin; material: Biofilm | place: United Arab Emirates | collected...
CGGTGTCATCATGGGTGCTGCCTTCGCACCGATCGTGTCGTCTCTCGTTGACAATATCATCATGCCGCCGATCGGATATTTGATGGCTGGGGTGGACTTCTCCACGCTTGCCGTCACGCTGCCGACGCCGACAGATGACGGAGTTCCGATCAGGTACGGCCTTTTTCTCAATGCTGTGGTCAAATTTCTGATCACGGCATTCGCCATCTTTCTCCTAGTGAAGGCGATGAACAGGCTCAAGAAGCCCGCGCCAGCCGCTGCTCCCCCGCCCCCCACGCCTACTGAAATCTACCTGAAGGAGATCCGAGACGCGCTAGTGGCGAAGAAGTAATGCAGCCGAGCGACACGCAGCCATAAAGGCGAACGGCCCCGAAACGTCTCCGCTTCGGGCCTTTCGCCTTTATGGCCAGATTGCGTCGGCGCGTCCAACCCTCGCGACGCGCGATGCCAAGCAAGAAGGTTTGGCGCGCCTCGCTACGGACGCGACGCCTTGTTTGGGCCAACGCGGCTATGGTAACGATTGAGCGTCGCGGGCGTAGTTCAATGGTAGAACGGCAGCTTCCCAAGCTGCATACGAGGGTTCGATTCCCTTCGCCCGCTCCATGATTCTGTCTCACGCGCCAATCGCGCTCCGACGGTCGGCGCCTGCGCCGTGTCGCCTCTCTTCAGCGGCCCTCAGGCCCGAAGGTGAGCGAGTTTGCCGATGAGCGCGCGGCGTGCTCGGTTTTGCGCCAGTGGAAGGGTGAGCGGATCAGATCGACAATAGCGCGGTAGGCGGCGGCGGAGATCATCATCCAGTAGAGCGGCATGAGCACGGCCCGGGCGGCGAGACGCACACCGTGGCGCCTCCAACCGGCGAGGAACGCAAGTACAATTGCGACGGTGTAGGCAAACGCGAGGTTTGCGACACCAGACCACCAAATGATGGCTTGCCATCCCTGCGGTGGCCAGAGCGACAGATCGCCGGTGCCAAGTTTCCAGAACGCATAGACATAGACGAGTGGATGCACGAGCGCGGATAAGATGACGCCGCCCATGAGGACGTTGAAGCCGATGAAGCCGCCAAGGCCTAAATCCGACAACAGGCGAGCCGGTTCGCGCAGATGCACCAGCGATGTCTGCATCCAGCCTTTGAGCCACCGGGTGCGCTGACCAAGCCAAATCGCGTTTGTGGGCGGGGCTTCCTCCCATGTGGTGGAGTTCAGCATCTCGACGCGCCACCCCATCCGCGCAAGGCGGATGCCCAAATCGGCATCTTCCGTCACATTATAGGGGTCCCAGCCGCCGGAGTTTTCTAATGCTTCGCGACGAAAATGATTGGACGTCCCGCCGAGAGGGACGGGCAGCGACAGGCGCTCGATCGCCGGCAGGATGGCATCGAACAACGCCGTGTATTCGAGCGTAAACTGGCGTGTCGTCCAGCTCTTGTCGGGATTGTAGATATTCAGGCGGGCTTGCAGACAGCCGAGGTCTGGACCGGATTCCGTGAAACGAACGTAAGCCTCCTGCAATTGGCTGGGCTCGGGGTCATCTTCGGCGTCATACACGACCACGAAGGCGCCGGTTGCCAGCGGCAGGGCATACATCAGAGCGCGTGGCTTTGTACGCGGCGAACCTGGCGGCACGGTCACAATCCGCATTCCCGCGCGGCCGTGGATTTCAGTCTGAAGGGCGAACCGCGTTGCGGTGTCGTCGGCCTCAGTGATGAAAATTATGTCGCGTTTCTCAGCAGGCCACTTGAGGCGCTCGAGGGCTGCAACAATCGACGCCGCCATGTGGGCTTCACGGTACAGCGGAAGCAGGATCGAGTAGACCGGCCAGTCGACGTCCGGTTCGGCAGGGGGCGGCGCGGGGCTTGACCGCAAGGGCGCGTTCAACACCTCATGGACTGCAAATGTCCGCAAGACTGAAACGCATAAAAATGCGGGCGTGAGCAGCGTCATGACCACCGCGGCGGTGATCTCCGAATCTGTCCATAAAGCAGCTGCGACGACGATCACGACGGCAAACAAAGCAGCTTTTTGCCATAGCACCATCGGCGCAGCAGCCGACAGGCGCGGGTGCTGAAGCAACAGGGCCTCAGCCCAACGCGGATCAACGGAGCCGCTCGGTGTGAGGGACGAAGGCTGTTTGAGGGTAGGCCTCGCTAGCGACGCAAGCTTATTTGGTGGAGTGGGATTTGACACCGCCGCGTACTCGCACGACAACACGGCAGCCGCGGTTCGGACACCGTCGATCGTCAGACTACGGTAGATATTGAAAATTGAACAGCCGGAACACGCGATGCCGCCCTTCAGATTTCCCGTGGCTTCCTCGCTTGTCGCTGCATTTCGCTGCTTGGCAGTACTCGTGCTTGTGGTCGTTGTCGCGGTTCTGTTTCAAGGGCCGTCATTTGCGCAGGAGCCGCAGACCGACAATCAACCTAGGCGGGTGGTGGTGCGCTTTTTAACGGAAGGGGATTTCCCGCCTTTCAACTATCTTGACGACGACGGCGTGCTCGGTGGCTTCAACGTCGATCTGGCGCGCGCTCTATGTAATGAGATCGGGGCGGCGTGCGACATTCGTGTGCGGCCGTGGGACGAGCTGCTCGTTGCCCTGAAGCGCGGCGAGGCCGACGCTGTGATCGCCGGGCACACTGTTTTGCCGGACTCGCTGCGCCAAGTAGCGTTCACCGATCGGTACTTTTACACGCCGGGCCGCTTTGCTGCGAAAACTGAAGCAGAGAAGGTGGACATCGCGCCGGAGGCTCTCGATGGACGCACTATCGCTGTCGCGCGCGGCACTCCTCACGAAGCTTTCTTGAAGACGTTTTTCCGCGACAGCCGGATCCAGATTTTCGAGACCTCAGAGTTGGCGCGGGATGCTCTTTTGCAAGGCAAGGTCGACTACGTTTTTGACGACGGCATCGGGCTGTCTTTCTGGATCAACGGGACCCTGTCTCGCCGGTGTTGTGAACTGCGCGGCGGGCCCTACTTCGAGCCCCGGTTTTTCGGCGACGGCCTAGCTATCGCGGTGCCTCAGAGCGATCCGCAGATCAAGGCGCTGCTCAATACGGCCCTGAATAAAGTGCGCGCGTCAGGTCGTTTTGACGAGCTGGTCTCGCGGTATTTTCCGCACCGCGTTTTCTAGGAAACAAAACGGGCCGGCGCATGTCGCTGCCGGCCCCGTTTCCTCCGTCTGCTGTCGTGCGAGCCCTTTTAACGACGGCGCTGCTGGCCGCCACCCGGAGGACTACCCGCGCCAGGCGGAGGGCCGCCGCGCGTATCCTTATGGCGGAAGTTGATGCGACCCTTCGTGAGATCGTAGGGCGTCATCTCGATCGTGACTTTGTCTCCGGCAAGGATCCGGATCCGATTCTTTTTCATGCGGCCGGAGGTGTAAGCAATAACCTCGTGACCGTTGTCGAGTTTCACGCGGCAGCGGGCGTCGGGGAGCACCTCCACCACCACGCCCTCGAACTCGAGCATTTCTTCTTTTGCCATGTATCCCCTTGAACTTGGCGCGTCGCCGCTCGGGCGTTTCGCATAATTAAATGGGGAGCAGATTGGCTCTGCTCCCCACGCACTGCTCGTGCGGCGACCACTCTTATCAGAGCGGACGCAGGTTGATCGCAGCGATCTTGCCGTTGCGGCCGCGCTCGGTCTCGAAGGAAATCTTCTGACCTTCACGCAAGGACGAAAGGCCGGCGCGCTCGACGGCCGAAATGTGAACGAACACGTCGTTCCCACCTTCGTCCGGCTGAATGAAGCCGTAGCCCTTCTGCCCGTTGAACCACTTCACGGTACCAGTCGACATCGATTATGCCTCCAAAGCATAGGTAAACTACCCCGAAGCGACGACCTCGGGGGCCATCAAATCGCGCGTTGGAGACGTCTAGTGTCAGACTCGGTAGAGCTGTCGCAGAGTAAGCCAAGGCGTGTTCGATAGCGTCTATATGACCCGATGGGGCTGCGAGCGCAAGATCGAAGCCCATAGACAACCGCAACAAATGTTCGAGAAGACGTGCTTTTTTCGATTCTAGACCGATACGGCAGACTGTTCATTTCGAACATATCGCGCGTTCTGGTGTCTATGAAACCTAAGAGTTTCGGGGCCGAGATTGCCATTTACAGCAGCGTCTTCATAAATCACCTCCATTCGATTTGAGCAGCGGGCGATCGAAAGTGGGCGAGCGGTCCCGCAACGACGTGTTGTCGTAGCAGCAACCGACACCCTGCCTTTATATATTTGGCGGTCGCAGAGCGCTGTTGCATCGTGTGCGGGCTGCCCGTATAACGCCGCCCGGAGCCGTCCGGCAGGGCATGCCGTGGCGGCTTTCATGCTTCAACCAACGAGAACGGCAGCGCGCCTCGAGGCCACCCCTCGGACCGATCGCTGCCAGCCGGCTTTATGCCGGTACCCAAGAAAGGAAAGCCAAATGCCCAAGATGAAGACCAAGAGTGGTGCCAAGAAGCGTTTCCGTTTCACGGCGACCGGTAAGGTGAAGGCGGGTGCGGCGGGTAAGCGGCACGGCATGATCAAGCGGACAGCCAAGTTCGTCCAGAAGGCGCGCGGCACGATGGTGCTGAACGACTCGGATGCGGGCATCGTCAAGAAGTACATGCCCTACAACCGCTGAGGATTTCCGAGCCTTCTCATCAGGAAGGCCGCTGAGCCCCTACACACCGATCGAAACGGAGCACACCCATGGCACGCGTCAAACGCGGCGTTACCGCCCACGCAAAGCATAAGAAAGTTCTGAAAGCCGCGAAGGGCTATTATGGCCGTCGCAAGAACACCATCCGCGTCGCGAAGCAGGCCGTCGAAAAGGCGCTGCAGTACAATTTCCGCGACCGCAAGAACAAGAAGCGCACGTTCCGCGCTCTGTGGATCCAGCGCATCAATGCTGCTGCCCGCGAGCATGGCCTGACCTACGGCCGCTTCATCGACGGGTTGACGAAGGCCGGTATCGAAGTCGACCGTAAGGTGCTGGCCGACATCGCGGTGAAGGATAACGCTGCGTTCAAGGCGCTTGTCGATCAGGCGCAGGCCGCGCTGCCAAAGGCTGCGTGATCTAGTGCATTGGCCTCAACTTCATTGACACCGGGGGGCTCGTCCCCCCGGGTTAACATAGTCGAAACGTTCGTCGTGCCCTGCGGGGCCGCTTCGCTGTGCTTCCCGCGCGGCGCCTCGAGCCAGATCCGCGATTGGGACGACAGGCACACCGCCCCTTTCGGAGGTCGTCTGGTATGTCATCTGGCTCAGATCTCGCCCACCTCGAAGCCGACGTGCTGAAGGAGATCGCCGAAGCGGTCGATCTCGCGGCGCTCGACGCCGTGCGGGTTTCGGCCATCGGCAAGAAGGGGCGCATTTCCGAATTGATGGCGCAGCTCGGAAAGCTGCCACCGGATGAGCGCAAGACGTTCGGCGCAACTGTTAACGCGCTGAAGACCAAAGTTTCCGATGCGATCGAAACGCGCAAGGCCACGCTCGAGGCTGCGGCTTTGTCGGAACGGCTGGCAAGCGAGCGTGAGGACGTGACGCTGCCGGTACGCCTCGGTGCGGAAATGCAGGGGCGCATTCATCCCGTCAGCCAGGTCCTCGACGAGTGCATCGAGATTTTTGCTGATCTTGGTTTCGAAGTTGCCGAAGGTCCGGATATCGAGACCGACGACCTCAACTTCACGAAGCTGAACATTCCGGCCGAGCATCCGGCTCGGCAGGAGCACGACACGTTCTACTTCAACCCGAAGGCAGACGGGTCGCGGCTCCTTCTGCGCACGCACACAAGCCCGGTTCAGATCCGCACGATGCAGACGAAGACGCCGCCCATCCGGATCATCGCGCCCGGACGCGTCTATCGCTGCGACAGCGACCAGACGCACACGCCGATGTTCCACCAGATCGAAGGTCTCGTGATCGACGAGAAGACCCACATGGGGCATCTGAAGTGGGTGCTGGAAGAATTCGCGAAGGCGTTCTTCGAGGTTGATAACGTCACGATGCGTTTTCGCGCGTCGCACTTCCCGTTCACGGAACCATCGATGGAAGTGGACATCGACGCCTCCGCGATCGGCAAGCCCGGCCAGTGGCTGGAGATTCTGGGTTGCGGGATGGTGCATCCGAATGTGCTCGCCAACTGCGGGCTCGATCCGGATAGGTACCAAGGCTTCGCATTCGGCATGGGGCTCGATCGCATTACCATGTTGAAGTACGGGCTGCCGGATCTGCGCGCGTTCTTCTCGGCGGATTTGCGCTGGCTGCGCCACTATGGATTTTCGCTGCTCGACCAGCCCACGCTCGGCGGCGGGCTTTCGTCGTGACGCTCAGGGAGTGACCGATGGCACTCGCCATTCCGTTGATCATCATGACGGTGGCGCTGCTCGTGGCGTTTGGGCTGGGCTCCGTTATGGGCGCGCGACCGCTGGGGCAGCAGCAGATCGTCGGCGCACTGGGTGTCGGGGCGCTGATGCTGCTGCCGTTGGTATACGACGCTGCAGTTTATGACGGCAATTGCTACGGGCTCGATGGTTCGACGTCACCGTGCTCACTCGCCGAACGGCTCGGTCAGAGCTTCGTGTCCGGCTTTGCTTTCACGCTCGCGCCCGCACTGCTGTGGGTGCTCGTCTACATCATGGCGATTAACGCCCAGAAGTCCCGCTGAACGGATCATCCAATGAAATTCACGCTGTCCTGGCTGAAAGAGCATCTGAAGACGACGGCGACGGTCGAAGAGATCGCGACCAAGCTTTCGGCCATCGGGTTGGAAGTGGAGAGCGTCGAGGACCCGGGGGCAAAGCTCGGCGCCTTCACGGTGGCGCGGATCGTCGAAGCGAAGAAGCATCCCAATGCCGACAAGCTTCAGGTCGTGCAGGTGGAGATCGCGAAGGGCCAGCCGCTGATGGAGGTGGTCTGCGGTGCGCCGAACGCGCGCGTGGGCCTCGTTTCTGTATTCGCGCCGCTCGGCACGTACATTCCGGGCTCAAAAATCACGCTGGAAAAGAAACCGGTCCGCGGCGTCGTTTCGAACGGGATGATGTGTTCGGCGGCCGAACTGGAGCTTTCGGATGAAAGCACCGGAATCCTGGAACTGGATGCTGCGCTGGCGGACAAGGTGGGGAGCCGGTACATCGACGTGGCGGGCCTTAACGATCCTGTTTTCGAGGTGAAACTGACGCCGAACCGGCCGGATTGCACGGGTGTCCGCGGGATTGCGCGCGATCTGGCGGCGGCGGGGCTCGGGACCTTGAAGCATGAGACGCGCATTCACGGCGTGGAGGGCGCGAAAGAGTGCCCGATCGACGTGGAGCTGGACTTTCCCAAGGGCGCGGAGAACGCTTGCCCCGTGTTCGCCGCTCGACTTGTAAGCGGTGTGAAGAATGGGCCATCGCCGAACTGGTTGCAGAACAGGCTCAAGGCCGTGGGGCTGCGGCCGATCAATGCGCTCGTGGATGTGACGAACTACATCTCCAATGAGCATGGCCGTCCGCTGCACGTTTACGATGCCGACAAGCTGAAGGGCGCGATCCGGGCGCGGCTTGGCAAGGCGGGCGAGTCGTTCGTGGGGCTCGATGGCAAGGAATACGCCGTGGACGAGACCATGTGCGTGATTGCGGATGATGATGGAGTTCTCGGCCTCGGCGGCATCATGGGCGGAGAGGCCTCGGGCTGCACGGAAGAGACGAAGAACGTGCTGATTGAGAGCGCGTGGTTCGATCCCGTGCGGACGGCGACGACCGGCCGAAAGACAGGTCTCGTGACCGACGCGCGCTATCGTTTCGAGCGTGGCGTGGATCCGCAGTCCGTCCTGCCGGGGCTCGATCTTGCGACACAGATGATCGAGAAGTTCTGCGGGGGCACGCCCTCGAAGACGAAGGTGGCTGGCAAAGCACCGGAGACGGCGCGCGTCATTGCGTTCGACACCGACCGGGTGGCGAAGCTGTCCGGCATCGAGATTGAGACTGCGGAGGTGCGTCACATTTTGGAGGCACTCGGATGCACGCTCGAAGGCCACGGTCATGACATCACGGTGACGACACCGACATGGCGGCCGGACATTCACGGCGCCGCTGATCTCGTCGAAGAAGTCGTACGCATCGCTGGCCTCGATCGCATTCCTTCGACGCCCATGGACCGGACGACGGGTATCGCCAAGCCGGTGCTGACGGAGCGCCAGAAGCGGGCGCGGCGGACGCGACGGACGCTGGCGGCGCGCGGTCTTGTCGAGGCTGTGACGTGGTCGTTCCTGCCGCGATCGATCGCCGCTCACTTCGGTGGTGGTTCGGATGCGTTGGAACTGGCAAACCCAATCTCGGCTGATTTGTCATCAATGCGGCCGAGCCTGCTGCCAGGGCTCTTGATGGGGGCGGCGCGGAATGCCAATCGCGGCTTTGCTGATGTGGCGCTGTTCGAACTGGGTCAGGCCTACAAGGGCGATCAACCGGCGGATCAATTGCTGAACGCGGCCGGCGTGCGGGCGGGAACGGCAAGGGCGACGGGCGCGGGGCGTCACTGGGACGGTGCGACACAGCCGGTGACCGTGTTTGACGCGAAGGCGGATGCGGTGGCCGTGCTGTCCGCGCTTGGGATCGATGCTTCGAAGGCGCAGATCACGCGTGATGCGCCGGGGTGGTATCACCCCGGGCGGTCGGGCACGTTGCGGCTGGGACCGAAGACAGTTCTGGCGCACTTCGGTGAACTGCACCCCGCCACCATAAAGGCTCTCGACGTGGAGGGCCCTGCCGTGGCCTTCGAGATTTTCCTAGATGCGGTGCCACCGGAGAAGAAGAAGTCTCGGGCACGTGGTCCGCTGGCGTCCGTCGATCTTCTGCCCGTGCGGCGCGACTTTGCATTCGTTCTGGATAGAAACGTCGCGGCCGGCGACGTCGTCAGGGCGGCAGCAGGAGCGGACAAAGCGCTTATTTCACAAGTAACGGTCTTCGACATCTTTGAAGGCGGCGCGCTGGCGGCAGAGGGCAAGAAGTCTCTCGCCATCGAGGTGACGCTCCAGCCGGTGACGGCCACTCTGACCGAGGCGGAGATCGAGGCGGTCTCACAAAAAGTCATTGCAGACGTCAAAAAGGCGACGGGTGGCGAGATTCGTGGCTGAGATTGCCACATTGACCCGTGGGAGCGCGGCCACGACATAAGGGACGCTGACATTGCAGCGGGGAGACTGGCACATGAATGGAACGCGCACCCTTCTCGTCCCTAAGCCGGAAACGACGCATATCGTCGTGGTGGGCGGCGGCGCAGGCGGGTTGGAACTCGCTACGACGCTTGGCAATAAGTTGGGAAAAAAGGGCAAGGCGGCGATAACGCTGGTCGATAAGTCGCGCACGCATATCTGGAAGCCGCTTCTCCATGAAATTGCCGCCGGAAGCATGGACGTCGATCAGCATGAACTCGAGTACATGGCGCAGGGCCACTGGCACGGCTTCAAGTTCCGCTACGGCGAGATGATCGGTCTCAACCGGGCCAACAAACAGGTGATCCTGGCGGCAACGTTCGACGAAGAGGGCCGGGAGATCACACCGCAACGAGCCCTCGTTTACGATATTCTGGTCATTGCCATCGGCAGCGTCTCGAACGACTTCGGCACTCCGGGCGTGAAGGAGCATGCCATCATGCTCGACACACAGGTGCAGGCGGAGAAGTTCAACCGCCGGCTGCTCAATGCATGCGTGCGGGCGCAAGCGCAGGAAGGTCCGGTGCGGCCAGGGCAGCTGCACGTTACCATCATCGGCGCAGGCGCCACGGGAACGGAACTCTCGGCGGAACTGCATCGCACCGTACGCGGTATTGCGCAGTTCGGGCTTGATAAAATCGAACCCGAAAAAGACATCAAGATTACGCTCATCGAGGCGGCCCCGCGCATCGTTCCGGCGCTTCCGGAGCGAATCTCCGACGCCACCTCGGACATTCTGCACAAGTTGGGCGTGGACATTCGCACGAATGCACGGGTGACACGGGTGCGTGCGGACGGCGTGGAATTGCAGAGCGGTGACTTCATTCCGTCGGAACTGGTCGTTTGGGCGGCAGGGGTGAAGGGGCCGGCTGTGTTGAAGGACCTCGATGGTCTTGAAGTCAGTCGGATGGACACACTGGTCGTGAAGCCGACACTCCAGACGACGCGGGATGAAAACATCTTTGTGCTTGGAGATTGCGCATATCTCGTGCCGGAGGGGGACACACAGCCCATTCCGCCGCGCGCTCAGGCCGCCCACCAGATGGCATCGCATGTCTACCGGCAAATCCGCCGCAAGCTCGCCGGGGAGCCGCTCGAGCCGTTCAAGTATCGCGATTTCGGTTCGCTGGTGTCGCTCGGCGAATACTCGACCGTCGGCAGCTTGATGGGATTTGTGAGCGGCCGAAAAATGATGATCGAGGGCTTGTTCGCCAAGCTGATGTACCGCTCCCTCTACAAAATGCATGAGTGGGCGCTGCACGGGTTTTGGAAAGTGACGCTGGACAGCCTGTCGCGCTTGCTGACGCGGCGGACCGAACCGCACGTGAAGCTGCATTAGGCATTTTTTGCCCGTATGCGTTAGCTCCTGTCGTGCCCGCACACCCGGAGTATGACGCGGGGGTGACACATCCGTCCCTGGCGGCGGGCGGGGGGATGTGCTACCTCCCGCCGCAATTGTCGCCGGTCAGACCGGTTCTAACCCGGCCCCGGCCCCTCCCAGACAGAGACACATTATGAAGCTCAGAAACATCGCGATCATCGCGCACGTCGACCATGGCAAGACGACACTCGTCGACGAACTCCTGAAACAGTCGGGTTCTTTTCGCGACAATCAGAAAGTTGCCGAACGCGCGATGGATTCCAACGATCTGGAGCGCGAGCGCGGCATCACCATTCTTGCGAAGTGTACCTCGGTTATGTGGAAGGACACGCGCATCAACATTGTCGATACGCCCGGTCACGCCGACTTCGGCGGCGAGGTGGAGCGCATCCTGAACATGGTCGATGGCGTGATCGTACTCGTCGACGCTTCGGAAGGTCCATTGCCGCAGACTAAGTTCGTCGTGTCGAAGGCGCTGAAGCGCGGCCTTCGTCCGATCGTGGCCATCAACAAGATCGATCGTCCGGATGAGCGGCATCTGGATGTTCTGAACGAAATCTTCGATCTGTTTGCAAACCTGGATGCAACGGACGAGCAGCTCGATTTCCCGGTGCTCTACGGGTCTGGCCGCAACGGTTGGATGGCGCTTGCTCCGGAAGGTCCGCAGACTGATTTGGCGCCGCTGTTCGACCTCGTGCTCGCGCATGTGCCGCCGCCGGCTGTCGATGACGGTCCGGTGCGGATGCTGGCGACAACGCTTGAAGCCGATCCGTTCCTCGGGCGCATCCTGACTGGCCGCATTACGTCAGGCACCATCAAGCCGAACATGGCGCTGAAGGCGATCCGGCATGACGGGACTCTGGTGGAGACATTCCGGGCGACCAAGGTTCTGGCCTATCGCGGTCTCGAGCGGGTGCCGGTGGATGAGGCGAGCGCTGGTGAGATTGTAGCCGTCGCCGGCATGACGGATGCGACTGTGGCCGACACGTTGTGTGATCCTTCCGTGGATCAGCCGCTGGCTGCTCAGCCCATCGATCCGCCGACGCTGTCGATGACGTTCCGCATCAACGATGGCCCCTTCGCGGGGCAAGAAGGCAGCAAGGTGCAAAGCCGCGTGATCCGCGATCGCCTGATGCGCGAAGCGGAACGTAACATTGCGATCAAGGTGACGGACAGCGACGAGACGGACAGCTTCATCGTCTCGGGCCGCGGCGAACTTCAACTTGCGATCCTGATCGAGAATATGAGGCGTGAAGGGTTCGAGCTGACCGTTTCGCGACCCAAGGTCGTGATCAAGTCCGATTCGGCAACGGGCCAGAAACTCGAGCCCATCGAAGAGACCATCATCGACGTGGACGATGGGTTTACCGGCGTCATTGTACAAAAGCTGTCGGAGCGCAGAGGCGATCTGATGGAGATGCGGCCTTCGGGCGGCGGACGCACCCGTATGGTGTTCCTGGTACCGACACGTGGTCTGCTGGGTTATCAATCGGAATTGCTGTCGGACAGCCGCGGGACCGCGGTCATGAACCGGCTGTTCCACTCCTATGCGCCGTTCAAGGGCGAGATCCAGGGGCGGCGCCAAGGTGTGCTGATTTCAAACGGCACGGGCGAGGCGACGGCGTACTCGATCTTCCACCTGCAGGACCGCGGGCAGTTCATGATCGGCGCGCAGGCACGCGTTTACGAGGGCATGATCGTGGGTGAGCACTCGCGCGACAACGATCTGATCGTCAACGTGGTTCAAGGCAAGAAGC
>ERZ1066138.576-NODE-576-length-12272-cov-7.760907_pt1 | contig 12272 bp, 13 predicted proteins | sample MGYA00382785_ERZ1066138 | MGnify/ENA primary metagenome ERZ1066138 (study PRJEB33369, sample SAMEA5778368) | biofilm metagenome | biome: Industrial cooling water; feature: Water cooling tower basin; material: Biofilm | place: United Arab Emirates | collected...
TGGACGCGTGCATTGGGGTATGGGGTGCCGGACGTGTCGGCCTTCACTTGGCGCCGCGCGGTGATGCGCACGATATGGGCGACAGCGATCCGCTCGCGACATTCGGCCATGTCGCGGAGCAGATGAAGGCGCGCGGGATCGCATTCCTATGCGCACGCGAGTCGCTCGGGCCGAAACGCATCGGTCCGCAGCTGAAGAAAGCCTTCGGTGGCGTTTACATCGCCAATGAGGGGTTCACCGCCCAGACCGCTCAGGACGTGCTGGACGCGGGTGAAGCGGATGCCGTGGCCTTTGGGAAGATCTTTATCGCAAACCCCGATTTGCCGCAGCGATTCGCTGTTTCCGCACCGTTGAATGAGCCCCGGCCAGAGACGTTCTATGCTCAGGGACCGCACGGATATATCGATTATCCGGCTCTTTCCTGAGCCCGACCGTTGCAGAGGTGCAAAAAACCCCGGAAAATTGCGGGTTTTTTGCATCCTCGGGAGCGATTGGCCGTTGCAAATCGGCGCGACGCACGTACTTTGACGCCACCGGAGAACCCGGCGGCCGCCCCAAAGCAGCCGTTGCTTGTGCAAGCGTTTCCCCGATTTCGAGAGCAGCGGTCCGCGGTTCGCTTCGCGCCCCAGCTGTCATTCTTCAACAGTCGCGGACGGTTCAACCGATATCGGAATTCATCTCAGGGACGACAACAATGGCAAAAGCTGCTGCAAAGGCTACCGTAAAGCCCAATACTGTCACACTCCGCCAGCTCGGCGCGGCACTCGCCGAAAGCCACGAGCTTCCCAAGAAGCAGGCGGCCGCGGTGCTGGAAGATCTGGTGACGATGATCACCAAGCATCTCAAGAAGGGCGACCGCATCCGCATCGGCGGGCTCGGTGTTCTTCAAGTGCGCAAGCGCCCGGCACGCATGGGCCGGAACCCGGCGACCGGTGAAGCAATCAAGATCAAGGCTTCGAAGAAGGTTGCCTTCCGCGCAGCCAAGGAGCTGAAGGAAGCCGTTTAAGGTTTTCTTCTTTGGAAACGAGAAGGGCCCGCAAATGCGGGCCTTTTTTGTTGCTGGGCAAGGTTCGATCGCGCGATGCGCGAGGTTTCGGGCTGCATTTCGCTAGATGGTCTGCCCGGTTTTCTTCCAGTCGGCGACGAACGCTGCGAGCCCGGCGTCGGTGAGCGGGTGCTTGACGAGCGCCTTCAAAATCGACGGCGGAATGGTGGCGACATCGGCACCGATCATGGCTGCTTCCTTGACGTGGTTCACTGTGCGGATCGAAGCGGCGAGGATGTCGGTATTCAGGTCCTGGTAGTTGTCGTAGATCGTGCGAATTTCGCGGATCACGTCCGTGCCGTTGAGACCGATGTCGTCAAGGCGACCAATGAAAGGCGAGACGAACGTCGCACCGGCTTTGGCGGCGAGCAGAGCCTGATTGGCCGAGAAACAGAGCGTGACGTTGACCATGGTGCCTTCCGACGAGATGGCCTTGCAGGCTTTCAGGCCGTCAAGGGTGAGGGGCACTTTGATGGTCACATTCTTGGCGATCTTGGCGAGGATTTTCGCCTCGCGCATCATGCCGTCGTAGTCCGTGGCGGCGACTTCCGCTGAGACAGGGCCGGGGACGATTTTGCAAATCTCGGCAATGGTCTCTTTGAAATCGCGGCCGGACTTGGCAATGAGTGACGGATTGGTGGTGACGCCGTCGAGCAAACCGGTCGCGGCCAAGTCCTTGATCTCGCTCACGTCGGCGGTATCGACGAAAAACTTCATCGTGTGCGGCTCCTTGTATGCTGCGGCCTGAGTGTGATGGCTTTTGCCCCGCAGCCGGCCTTATGTCTAACCCCCCGGTGGTCCAGGCGGCGCCGGGGTTGCTTCTAAACCCTGAGGGCTGGTTTTGGATAGTCTGCTCGACGGCATGGCAAATGATGGCGCGCCAACGGGTCGTCGCGTCCCCGTGCTGATGCCGGTCGCCCTCGATCAGACTTACGACTATCGCGTGCCGTCCGAACTGGAACTGGAGCCGGGCGCGTTCGTGCTCGTACCTTTCGGACCACAAACCCGGATCGGGGGGGTGTGGGACAGGCCGCTCGACGATAGCGGGAAGCCGGTCGATCCGAAAAAAATGAAGGCGGTGGTGGACCGGCTCGAGGTGCCGTCGCTGCCTATCGTGTCGATGCGGTTTGCGGAGTGGGTGGCCAAATACACCCTGGCGCCTGCCGGCATGGTGTTGCGCATGATGATGAGTGCGCAGACCGCTTTCGAGCCGCCGAAGCTCAGAACGGGCGTGCGGGCTGTCGAAGGGGCCGCGCTGCCGCCGAGGATGACGCCGGCGCGGGCGCGGGCTTTGCAGCTGGCTGAAGATGGTCTCATTCGCTCGAAATCGGCGCTTGCAGAGTTGGCGGGATGCTCGACCGGCGTTGTCGACGGGTTGGTGGAGTCCGGCAATCTGGTAGAATGCGCGATCCCACCAAAGCCTTGTCCGCAACCCAATCCCTTGCATCGCGTGACCGAGTTTGGGGACGATCAAGCGCGGGCCGTGCATGCACTTTTATCGGCGGTGGATGCGCAGAATTTTTCCGTGTCGCTGCTCGATGGCGTGACGGGCTCCGGCAAGACGGAAGTTTATTTCGAAGCGGTGGCCCGGACGCTGGAGCTGGGGCGGCAAGCGCTGATCATGCTGCCGGAGATCGCGCTGACCTCTCAGTTCATGCAACGGTTCGAGCGTCGCTTCGGCGCGGCGCCTGTGGAGTGGCATTCCGCAGTTTCTGGCCCGGAGCGCGGTCGCATCTGGTGTGCGGCGGCGACCGGTGAAGCGCGAATCGTGATCGGTGCGCGATCCGCGCTGTTCCTGCCATTCGCGGATCTTGGGCTGATCGTCGTCGATGAAGAACATGACGCGGGCTACAAGCAGGACGATCGCGTGCACTACCAAGCGCGGGATATGAGTGTCGTACGCGGGCGGCTTGGCAATTTTCCCGTCGTGCTGGCGTCAGCCACGCCGGCCATTGAAAGCCATGTCAACGCGCGTACGGGCCGATACCGTCATCTGATGTTGCCGGGCAGATACTCGGGGGCGGAGCTGCCGGAGATCGCAGCCATCGATCTTCGCGCCGAGCAGCCGGACAAGGGGCGGTGGCTTGCGCCGCGGCTGGTCTCGGCGATCGCGGAGACGATCGAAAAGGGCCAGCAAACGCTGCTTTTTCTGAACCGGCGCGGCTATGCACCGCTCACGTTGTGCCGCAAGTGCGGACACCGGTTTGAATGTCCACAATGTACAGCTTGGCTCGTGGAGCATCGCTTCAAAGGACGGCTCAACTGCCATCACTGCGGGTTCACCACGCCTCCTCCGGCGAAATGCCCGAAGTGCGGCGAGCCCGATGCGCTTGTTGCTTGCGGTCCCGGCGTTGAGCGCGTGGCGGAGGAAGTCAGCGAGCGATTTCCCGATGCGCGTGTTGCACTCCTGTCATCTGATCTCATTCCCAGTCTCACCGAGATGCGCGATGCGATCCATCGTATCGAGAGCGGTGAGACCGACATTATTATTGGAACGCAGATCGTCGCGAAGGGTCATCACTTTCCCAACCTGACACTGGTCGGTGTGGTCGACGGCGATCTTGGTTTGTCGATGGGGGCGGACCCGAGAGCGGGCGAGCGGACGTTTCAGTTGCTGCACCAGGTGACCGGGCGCGCGGGACGTGCGTTCGCGGAGGGGCGGGGGTTCATCCAGACGCACCTGCCCGATCATCCCGTGATGCAGGCAATGCTGTCGGGAGATCGCGAAGAGTTCCTGGCACGGGAAATCGAGATGCGGCAGCGGGGCATGCTGCCTCCCTTTGGGCGGCTAGCGGCGCTGATCGTCTCGGCGCGCGACAAAGGCCTGGCGGAACGCTTTGCACGTGATATTGCGCGGCGGGCACCCGGTTCGGAACGCATCAGCGTGCTGGGGCCGGCCGAAGCGCCGATCTTTGTGGTTCGTGGCCGGCATCGGTGGCGGTTACTGGTCAAGGCACCGCGCGAGACAGATCTTCAGGCCTACTTGCGCGATTGGCTTTCGGCCGCTCCCGAGCCGAAAGGGGATTTGCGAATGTCGGTCGACATCGATCCGTATAGTTTTTTGTAAGCGTCGTCCGGGCGATCCACGGCTATGGCAGTCCCGTGTAGGCGCGCCACCAAACATCCTGATTGTTACCGGCCATCAGCGCCAATCCCTTGATCAAGGTGATCGTCGCCAGCCAGCCGGTGACGACTGTGGAGAGAAGAATAGCCGCGATGATCAGGTTCGGGGTCAATCCGATCTGCCCCTCCAGACCAAGTCTCTGACGGTTGCGGCGTTCGCGACCAACCATGAGCGCGACGTAAAAGCCAAAGCCAGGGATTGGGATGCTCGCTTTGAAATCGACCCAATGGGGTGCACGCTGCGGGGCCAAGGCTTTTGCATACGCAGCGAGCTCGGCTTCCGTCAGCCGTTGCGCCATCGCCGTCGGAAGGCGGTGCAGGAAGCGCAGTAACTCCGGCGTGCCTTTGATTTCGTTTTTTGGGCTTGGTTGGTGCTGGGCGGATGGGGCAGGCATCGAAAAACTCCCAAGTATTCAACCTTAGATTGCCGTAGCTGCAGTAAAGACACTCTTAAGGTAGTGCGACTTCTTAGAATTTTTGAGAGTGTCGCAAAAGTAGGGCGACAATGGTGGTCGTCGCGAGCGCGCTGCAGGCACCATTTGAACGCAGCGAGCAAGACCGATGACGGCCCCGTTCCGTGCGGCATTGGTGCGTCCCGCCAGCGGTTGATGCCATGTGAGGCCCATGATACACGGAGCGCGCATTACAAAAGGGGGCCGCGCGGGGAAGACATTTCGCGCCCGCCTTTTGCATTAAAAATCCCACTTGAATCAGGGACGTGCTGGCTCTTTTCCGAGCCGTGGCGGGCCCTCATCAGCGCATGAGAGCGGTCGACGTGGCAACAGACGAACCCCTGATGGCGAGCGTGGCGGGGCGATATGCTTCGGCGCTGTTCGAGTTGGCGAGGGAAGATGGCAAAGTTGCCGAGGTCGAAGGGGATTTGGCCAAGTTTCAGGCTCTTTGTGACGAGAGCGCGGACTTCGTGCAGATGATCCGTAGCCCCGTGATCTCTTCAGACGATCAGGAGAAGGCGCTGGCATCCGTTCTAGCTAAGGCCGGCGTGGGGATGTTGACGGTCAACTTTTTCAAGCTGCTCGCCAAGAATCGCCGCTTGTTCGCCGCCTCAGACATCGTGCGCGACTTCCAGTCGCTTGCGGCGCGGGCGCGGGGCGAAGTCCGGGCGGAGGTCACGGCGGCAACGCCGCTGTCGGAAGCTCAGGTGGCCAATCTCAAGGCGGCTCTCAAGTCGTCCGTCGGCAAGGACGTGACGCTGGTGCAGCGCGTGGACCCGGTCATCCTCGGTGGCCTCATCGTGAAGATGGGCAGCCGTATGGTCGACAGCTCGCTGAAGACCAAGCTGGAAAGCATGAAGATCGCCCTAAAGGGCAGTACATAAGGAATTCAGGCAGGCCCGGTCTCGCGAAGAGCGATCCGGGCTTTTTGTTTGGAAACGAGAAACGACGCGCGCCGCGTGCACGAGACGCCGCGGATCGCGACACAGACAACCGAGAAGGCAAGAGGTCGAGGCATATGGAAATCCGGGCCGCAGAGATCACGTCGATCCTGAAGGATCAGATCAAGAATTTCGGCAAGGAGGCTCAGGTCTCCGAAATCGGGCAGGTGCTGTCGGTCGGCGACGGCATTGCGCGTGTGTACGGCCTCGACAATGTACAGGCCGGCGAAATGGTCGAGTTTCCGGGCGGTCTGCGCGGTATGGCGCTGAACCTTGAATCCGACAACGTCGGCGTGGTGATCTTCGGCGACGACCGCGGCATCAAGGAAGGCGACACGGTCAAGCGCACGGGCGCCATCGTGGACGTACCGGTCGGCAAGGGCCTTCTCGGCCGGGTGGTCGACGGTCTCGGCAATCCGATCGACGGCAAGGGTCCGATCAAGTCCGACGTGCGCATGCGCGTGGACGTCAAAGCGCCTGGCATTCTGCCGCGCAAGTCGGTGCATGAGCCGATGGCGACCGGTCTCAAAGCCGTTGACGCGCTGATCCCGATCGGCCGCGGCCAGCGCGAGCTGATCATCGGCGACCGTCAGACCGGCAAGACGGCAGTCATTCTCGACACGTTTCTCAACCAGAAGCCGCTGAACGAAGGCACCGACGAGAGCGCCAAGCTCTATTGCGTGTATGTGGCCATCGGTCAGAAGCGCTCGACGGTTGCCCAGTTCGTGAAGGTCCTGGAGGAGCGCGGTGCGCTCCCGTACTCCATCGTGGTCGCGGCCACCGCTTCCGACCCGGCGCCGATGCAGTATCTGGCACCGTTCACGGGCTGCACGATGGGTGAGTATTTCCGCGACAACGGCATGCACGCCGTGATCGCCTACGATGACCTGTCCAAACAGGCCGTCGCCTACCGCCAGATGTCGCTGCTGCTGCGCCGGCCGCCGGGCCGCGAAGCCTACCCGGGCGACGTGTTCTATCTCCATTCGCGGCTGCTGGAGCGTGCGGCCAAGATGGGCGATGCCGCGGGCAAGGGTTCGCTGACGGCACTGCCGGTCATCGAAACGCAGGCCAACGACGTGTCGGCCTACATTCCCACGAACGTCATTTCGATTACCGACGGCCAGATCTTCCTTGAAACGGACCTGTTCTATCAGGGCATCCGTCCGGCCGTGAACGTCGGTCTGTCGGTTTCCCGCGTGGGCTCGTCGGCACAGACGAAGGCGATGAAGCAGGTTGCCGGCAAGATCAAGGGCGAGCTGGCGCAGTACCGCGAAATGGCAGCCTTCGCACAGTTCGGTTCGGACCTTGATGCAGCGACGCAGAAGCTGCTCGCGCGCGGTGCGCGTTTGACCGAGCTTCTCAAGCAACCGCAGTTCTCGCCGCTAAAGATGGAAGAGCAGGTCGCGGTCATCTTCGCAGGAACGCGCGGTTATCTCGATCAGTTGCCGGTCAACGCGGTCGGCAAGTTCGAACAGGCGCTGTTGGCGGGACTGCGCGACGAGAAGTCGATCCTGTCGTCAATCGCGGCCGAGAAGGCGCTTTCGGGCGAGACGGAGAAGAACCTCGTCGCCTACCTCGACAAGTTCGCCAAGAGTTTCGTCGCTTAAGAACCAGCTCGCGCTCAAGGAGACGGCTCCATGCCGAGCTTAAAGGACCTACGAAATCGCATCGCCTCGGTGAAGGCGACGCGAAAAATCACGAAAGCCATGCAGATGGTGGCCGCGGCGAAACTGCGCCGCGCGCAGGAAGCTGCGACCGCGGCTCGGCCGTATGCGGAGCGCATGGATAAAATCCTCGCCAATCTCGGCGGGCGTGCGATCCGGGAGACGGCTTCACCGCTGCTCGTCGGCAACGGCAAGGACCAGGTGCATCTCTTGGTCGTCATGACGGCTGAACGCGGTTTGTGCGGTGGCTTCAACTCCAATATCGCGAAACTGGCACGGGCGGACGCGAACCGGTTGATGGCTGAAGGCAAGACCGTCAAGATTCTGACGGTCGGCCGCAAAGGCGCAGATAACCTGCGGCGCGATCTTGGACGCAACATCGTGGAGCGCCGCGATCTCGCCGGCGTTCGTCAGCTCGGCTATAGAAACGCGGAAGATATTGCCGACCGGCTGCTCGCAATGTTCGAAGCGGGCGATTTCGACGTGGCGACGCTCTACTTCTCCGAGTTCAAGTCGGTCATCGCGCAGAAGCCGACGGCGCTTCAGCTTATTCCGGCCAAGCTGCCCGATGCAACCCAGGCGAAGGACAACGGCGCCCAGGCGATCTACGAGTACGAACCCGAAGAAGACGTGATCCTGTCGGCGCTGTTGAAGCGCAATATCGCAACGCAGATCTTCCGTGGGCTTTTGGAAAACGCAGCCTCCGAGCAGGGCGCCCGCATGAGCGCCATGGACAACGCGACGCGCAACGCCGGCGACATGATCAACAAGCTGACGATCAAGTACAACCGTCAGCGGCAGGCGAACATCACCAAGGAACTGATCGAAATCATTTCGGGCGCCGAAGCGCTCTGAGAGATGTAAGGAACGAGGAAACGGCAATGGCAACGAACACAGTTGGTAAGATCCGCCAGGTCATGGGCGCCGTCGTCGACGTCCAATTCGACGGTCACTTGCCCCAGATCTTGAATGCTCTGGAAACGAAGAATGGCGGGCAGCGTCTGGTTCTTGAGGTGGCGCAGCATCTGGGCGAGAACACCGTGCGGACCATCGCGATGGACAGCTCAGAGGGGCTCGTCCGCGGGCAGGACGTCATGGATACGGGTGCGCCGATCATGGTGCCTGTCGGTGACGAAACGCTCGGCCGCATCATCAACGTCATCGGTGAGCCGGTGGACGAAGCGGGTCCGATCGGAGCGTCCACCACACGTGCGATCCATCAACCTGCGCCGACGTTTGCCGATCAGGCCACGGAAGCGCAGATCCTCGTGACGGGCATCAAGGTGGTGGACCTTCTCGCTCCGTACGCGAAGGGCGGCAAGATCGGCCTGTTCGGAGGCGCCGGCGTCGGCAAGACGGTTCTCATCATGGAACTCATCAACAACGTCGCGAAGGCGCACGGCGGCTACTCGGTGTTCGCAGGCGTCGGTGAGCGCACGCGCGAAGGCAACGACCTTTATCACGAGATGATCGAGTCGAACGTGAACAAGGACCCCAAGAAAAACGGCGGTACCGCCAAGGGTTCGAAGTGTGCGCTGGTTTACGGACAGATGAACGAGCCGCCGGGTGCGCGTGCGCGCGTCGCGCTGTCGGGGCTGACGGTTGCCGAGCACTTCCGCGATCAGGGTCAGGACGTGCTGTTCTTCGTCGACAATATCTTCCGCTTTACGCAGGCGGGTTCGGAAGTGTCGGCGCTTCTCGGCCGCATCCCGTCGGCGGTGGGTTATCAGCCGACGCTGGCCACCGACATGGGCGCTCTTCAGGAACGCATCACCACGACGCAGAAGGGGTCGATCACCTCGGTGCAGGCCATCTACGTGCCGGCCGACGACTTGACCGACCCTGCGCCGGCCGCTTCGTTCGCACATTTGGATGCGACCACTGTGCTTTCGCGCGCGATCGCGGAAAAGGGCATCTATCCTGCTGTCGATCCGCTGGACTCGACATCGCGCATGCTCGACCCGCGGGTCGTGGGCGAAGAGCACTATGCCGTGGCGCGCCGGGTGCAGGCGATCTTGCAGAAGTACAAGTCGCTGCAGGACATCATCGCGATCCTGGGCATGGACGAACTGTCGGAAGATGACAAGCTGACGGTCGCCCGCGCCCGCAAGATCGAACGCTTCATGTCGCAACCGTTCCACGTCGCGGAAGTTTTCACGGGCTCGCCCGGCAAACTCGTGACGCTTGCGGATACGATCAAGGGCTTCAAGGGACTGTGCGAGGGCGAGTACGATCACCTGCCGGAACCGGCATTCTACATGGTGGGTTCGATCGACGAAGCTATCGCCAAGGCCGAGAAGCTGGCGGAAGCCGCCTAATAGCCGGGCGGCATTCGGTTCCCGAGGCTTGCATCGCATAAGGACGAGGAAAGATGGCAGGTGACGGAACATTCGGCGGCTGCTGTGCCGAATTGAAGGAAGCGATGAGCGGGGAGGATTTCGAACCGCTAATCACGGTCGGCGACGGCGGAATTCTCTACATGTCGGTCGGATTGATCGAGATGGAAGACGAAGAGCCAGGCATGATCGACCACCCTGTGTTCTTCTGTCCGTTCTGCGGAACCAAGTTGCAGACGGCTGACGAGGTTCGGGCGAAGTCTGGCGCGATCGAAGACGAGCCAGCGAACTGACATCGCGCGGCGGGCGCAAGTTACGTATTCAAGGACGACGGGACATGGCCGGCACTTTCAAATTCGAACTTGTTTCTCCCGAGCGGGTGTTGCTCTCGGTCGATGCCGAGCAAGCGATGGTGCCGGGCGTGGAGGGAGACTTCACGGTGTTTCCTGGTCATGCGCCATTGATTTCAACGCTGCGCCCTGGGTTCTTGGAAGTGCTGACCGCGTCAGGCAAGAAGCAGATCTTTGTGAAGACCGGCTTTGCCGATGTGAATGCCGCGTCGGTGACGGTGCTTGCCGAAACGGCGTTCGACGTGGCTGAGACGACCGGCTCCCAGATTTCGGACGAGATCGCCCAAGCCGAGGCTGATCTGGCAGCGGCGAAAGACGACGACAGCCGCACTCTGGCGCAGACGGCTCTCGACCGGCTGCGGTCGCTGGGATCGAAGGCGGCTTAAGCGCCTCTCGCGATCTGACAACCGCGACCGACACAAAAGGCCGGGTGAGTACCCGGCCTTCATTATTTGTGACGTCGTTGGTTCTCTCAGCCAGGAGGACGGGCGTAGGGGGCAAAGATACGTGTCACGTCCTCATAGACCGCCCGCTTGAACGGAATGACGATTTCGGGGAGCTCGCTAATCGGGCGCCATTTCCAGCGGTCGAACTCAGCCTTGCGGCCGTGGCGTGCGCCAATGTCGATCTCGCTGTCGTCGCCGTAAAAGCGCATGGCGAACCAGCGCTGGCGCTGGCCGCGATACCGGCCCTTCAGGGCGACGCCTAGGAGTTCGGGCGGCAAATCGTACGTCGTCCAGGCATTGATTTCGGCAATCAACTCGGCGTTGCGGATGCCGGTTTCTTCTTCCAGCTCGCGGTGGGCAGCGTCGAGCGGGTTCTCGCCGGCCATCAGGCCGCCTTGCGGCATCTGCCAGATATGACCCTGGCTGCCCCACGGAGCGATACCAGCCCATTTCGGCAGACGGCGACCGGTCCACACCAATCCGCGCCGGTCGAACAGCATGATACCGACGCCCACCCGATACGGGAGGTCGATGCGCTGCGAATCACCAATGGGCTGTTCAATTGTCATGGTGCAAGTCTGCCCAAAAATGAGACGACAGAGTGACAGACGAATCAAAGGGTTACAATATGATCGCTGAACCGGAGGGATTTGACCGTGACTTTGGTATCGCATTGTTGCGTGAACGCGCCAATGCCGGCGTAGCCGGGTCAGCGATCGGGGACCGCATGGCCGCCCAATTCGGAGACGACCGCGGCATAGACATCGCGTTTGAACGGCACGATGAGTGATACGAGGTCCGTGACCGGCACCCACTTCCAGGTGATGAATTCAGGGCTGTGGCCCGGTGGCGCGGAGATATCGATTTCCGAGTCGCTGCCAACGAAGCGGAGGGCGTACCATTTCTGCTTCTGGCCGCGGTACTTGCCGCCCCACGCGACGCCGATCAGGTGTGGTGGGAGATCGTATTTGAGCCAATCGGCGGTTTCACCCGCGAATTCGGCGGAACGGACCGACGTTTCTTCGAAAAGTTCGCGGAACGCGGCGTCGCGGGGATTTTCGCCGTCGTCGAGGCCGCCCTGCGGCATCTGCCACCAGTTGCCTTTGCCCTCGGCTTCGCCGGGTGTGTCGGCGCGTTGACCGACCCAGACCAGTCCGTCGCGGTTGATCAGCATGATGCCGACGCAGGGACGGTAGCCGAGTTTTGCAGGATCGACGACGGGCCTCTCGGTGCTCATGGGTCGGGTTGCGCTCTCAATTTTATTTATGCGGCCGGCTGCGGCCATCGCGGGAAAAAACTGAAGGGGCGCCGGTGAGCGCCCCTTCTGGTCGATGCAAACAAACTGACATAGGGGATCAGTTCGGAACCGTGGCCGGCTTTGCCGTATCGGTGGTGGGGGCTGCCGGTGGCGCCGCCGGCTTGGCGACGTTGGCTTCGGTGGCCGTGCCGCGCAGGAAGCGCAGCGCGTACTGAAGCTGGGTGTCCTTTTCGGGCTCCTTGGGGACGTAGGCCAGCGAGCCGCTCTCTTCCTTGGGCTCGACCTTGGGCGCTTCCGAGCCTTCCGCTCCTTCGGCGTCTTCAGCGCCATCGGGCTTGCTTTCCGAAGGCTGCTTCAGGCTGCCATCCGGATTGCGAAGGTGGCCGCGGAGGCTAGCCTCTCCGCGAGGCTTTTCACCGGCAATTTTCTCCTTCAAGTCGTCGGGCAGTTCCTGTTCGACCACGATGTCGGGATCGATGCCCTTAGCCTGGATGGAGCGGTTCGAGGGCGTATAATACCGGGCCGTGGTGAGGCGAATGGCGCCATTCGTGGTGCCGAGCGGGATGATGGTCTGCACGGAGCCTTTGCCGAACGATCGCGTGCCGATGATGGTCGCGCGCTTATGGTCCTGCAGGGCGCCGGCGACGATCTCGGATG
>ERZ1066138.577-NODE-577-length-12269-cov-10.684215_pt1 | contig 12269 bp, 11 predicted proteins | sample MGYA00382785_ERZ1066138 | MGnify/ENA primary metagenome ERZ1066138 (study PRJEB33369, sample SAMEA5778368) | biofilm metagenome | biome: Industrial cooling water; feature: Water cooling tower basin; material: Biofilm | place: United Arab Emirates | collected...
AGAACAAGATCATGTACGGCAAGAAGGTCAAGGGCATCGAGCGCAGCACCTTCCTGATCGACCCGAGCGGCGTGCTGGTCGCCGAGTGGCGCGGCATCAAGGTCGCCGGCCACGTCGACGAGGTGCTCAAGGCCGTCAAGTCGCTGAAGAAGGCTGCCGCCTGAGGCGCGTCGTCGGGGCACCTCCACCAAGTCGCGATTGAAGCCGTGTCCGCGATATGCATAATGCCAGCATGCATGTGAGTTGCTCACCGCATCCGATCAAGCCGCCCAGGTGACCGGGCGGCTTTTTGTTTTCCAAGGCCCCGGAAGTCCATGCCCCTGCCCAAGCCCCCCGCGAAGAAAGCCTCCCTTCTCAGCGCCAGCGACTTCGACTCCCAGGCCGCGCCCAAACCGGGCCACCGCTCGAGCAAACCGCAAGATCCCCCGGCGGCCGGGCTGCTCGACCTGTTCGATCCTCACCCGCGCATGCCGGCGCTCAAGGCGCCTGCCGTGCCCGCCGCAGCCCGGGCCGCGGCGCCGATGGCGGGCGCGCTGCCGGTCAAGAGCGCGAGCCGGGCCCCCGAGCCGGCGCCCAAGCCGCGCAAGCCGCGCCACAGCGGGCCGCCCAAGCTCTTCGTGCTCGACACCAACGTGCTGATGCACGACCCGACCTCGCTGTTCCGCTTCGAGGAGCACGACGTCTACCTGCCGATGATCACGCTCGAGGAGCTCGACGGCCACAAGAAGGGCATGAGCGAGGTCTCGCGCAACGTGCGCCAGGTCAGCCGCGAGCTCGACACGCTGGCCGGCGGCCCCGACGCCTCGCAGCTGCATGCGGAAGACGGCATCCCGCTCGCCAAGACCGGCCACAAGGAGGCCGGCGGCAAGCTGTTCTTCCAGACCCTGCTGCTCGACATCCAGCTCCCGGCCGGCCTGCCGCAGGGCAAGGCCGACAACCAGATCCTCGGCGTCGTGAAGGCGCTGCGCGAGAAGTACCCCGAGCGCGACGTGGTGCTGGTGTCCAAGGACATCAACATGCGCGTCAAGGCGCGCGCGCTCGGCCTGCCGGCCGAGGACTACTTCAACGACAAGACGCTGGAAGACGGCGACCTGCTGTACACCGGCGTGCTGCAGTTGCCGGCCGACTTCTGGGAACGCCACGGCAAGACGATGGAGAGCTGGCAGCAGGGCGGCGCGACCTTTTACCGCATCGCCGGCCCGATGGTGCCGGCGCTGCTGGTCAACCAGTTCGTCTACCTCGAGCAGCCTGGCGCCGCGCCGCTGTATGCCAAGGTCACCGAGATCACCGGCAAGACCGCGGTGCTGAGGACGCTGAAGGACTACTCGCACGGCAAGAACGCGATCTGGGGCGTGACCGCGCGCAACCGCGAACAGAACTTCGCGCTGAACCTGCTGATGGACCCGGAGTGCGACTTCATCACCCTCACCGGCACGGCGGGCACCGGCAAGACGCTGCTGACGCTGGCCGCGGGCCTGAGCCAGGTGATGGACGACCGCCGCTACACCGAGATCATCGTCACCCGCGTCACGGTGCCGGTCGGCGAGGACATCGGTTTTCTGCCCGGCACCGAGGAGGAGAAGATGGGCCCGTGGATGGGCGCGCTCGACGACAACCTCGAGGTGCTGGCCAAGAACGACTCCGGCGCCGGCGAATGGGGCCGCGCCGCGACCAACGACCTGGTGCGCAGCAAGATCAAGATCAAGAGCCTGAACTTCATGCGCGGCCGCACCTTCCTGAACAAGTTCGTGCTGATCGACGAGGCCCAGAACCTCACGCCCAAGCAGATGAAGACGCTGATCACGCGCGCCGGCCCGGGCACCAAGATCGTCTGCCTCGGCAACCTGGCGCAGATCGACACGCCCTACCTCACCGAGGGCAGTTCGGGCCTCACCTTCGCGGTCGACCGCTTCAAGGGCTGGCCGCACTCGGGCCACGTCACGCTCGCGCGCGGCGAGCGTTCGCGCCTGGCCGACTACGCGTCGGACGTGCTCTGATCAGCGGCGGAAGGCGCCGGGTTCCAGCACGAAGAACTGAGGGTTCAGCCCCTTCAGCGGCTCGCGCAGCTTGTCGACCTCGGCCGCCGGGCCGTGCACCTCGAGCCGGGTGATGTCGGCGAGCTTCAGCGCCTCGCCGAGGATCGCGCCGACGTTGTCGAGGTGGGCCAGCACGCCGGCGGCATCTTCGTAGCCTTCGCGGCAGTGCGCCGCGTCGCCGTCGAAGCTGAAGCCGTAGTACAGGCACTTCGGCTCCTTCTTCGTCGCCTCGACGAAGCGCGGGCCGAGCGCCTTGAACTCGGCCAGCTTGCCGGGGTGGACCTTGAAATAGGGCACGAGGCCGCAGCAGGTGTCGGGGGTGCTCATCGGGCGCTCCTGGCAGTCGATCGGAGCGCCGAGCTTGGCTGCGCCCGCCCCTCACGACCAGCGGGCGAACCCGAGTTCCGACCGTGTTCGACCCACGGAGGTGACCGGGACCCTTCAAACCAAACGGGCCGCGAAGGCCCGTGTTTCCCAGCTTGCTGGCGGAGAGAGCGGGATTCGAACCCGCGGAGGGCTGTTAACCCTCACACGCTTTCCAGGCGTGCGACTTAAACCGCTCATCCATCTCTCCGTGAGCGGCGATTGTAGCCAGCGCCACCGGCGCGCCGGCTCAGTTCAGCGCCGCCTTCTTGCCGTCCTTGTAGACGTAGAGCGTCATCGCGGGGTTCTTCAGCTCGCCGTCGGGCTCGAAGGCCACCTTGGCGGTCACGCCGGTGTAGTTGGTTTCGAACAGCTTGGCCGCGTAGACCTTGGGGTCGACGGAGTTGGCGCGCTTCATCGCGTCGACCAGCACCATCGTCGCGTCGTAGACGTAGGGCGCGTAGACCTGGAACTGCCCCGGGTACTTGGCGTCGTAGCGGGCACGCCAGGCCTTGCCCAGCGGCAACTTGTCGAGCGACGCACCACCCTCGGCGCAGACCACGTTGCCCAGCGTCTTGGCGCCGCCCGAGAGCTCGGCCAGCTTGGCGGTGCAGATGCCGTCGCCGCCGAACACCTTGACGTTGCCCAGCCCCAGCTGCTCCATCTGCCGCAGCATCGGGCCAGCCTGCGGATCCATGCCGCCGAAGAACACACCGTCCGGGCTCTTGGCCTTGATCGCGGTCAGGATGGCCATGAAGTCGGTGGCTTTGTCGGTGGTGAACTGCTCCGAGACGATCTCGATGCCGCGCTGCTGCGCGGTCTTCTTGAACACCTCGGCCACGCCCTGCCCGTAGGCGGTGCGGTCGTCGATGATCGCGACCTTCTTGAGCTTGAGGTTGTTGGCCGCGTGCAGCGCCAGCCCGGCTCCGAGCGCGTTGTCGTTGGCGAGCAGGCGGAACGCCGTCTTGTAGCCCTGCTGCGAATACTTGGGGTTGGTGGCCGACGGCGTGATCTGCGGGATGCCGCAGTCGTGGTAGATCCGCGAGGCCGGGATCGTGGTGCCGGAATTGAGGTGCCCGATCACGCCGTGGACCTTGGCGTCGCACAGCTTCTGGGCGGCCGCGGTGCCCTGCTTCGGGTCGGCGGCGTCGTCCTCGGCGATCAGCTCGAACCTGATCTTCTTGCCGCCGATCACGAGGTTCTGCCCGTTGAGATCCTCGATCGCCATGCGCGCGCCGTTCTCGTTGTCCTTGCCGTAGTGGGCCTGCGCCCCGGACACCGGCGCCACATGGCCGATCTTGACGACCTGCACGTCCTGCGCGGCCAAGCCACCGGCAGCGAGCGCGGCTGCGGTGGCGACGAGAGACTTGATGAGCATGGGCATGGCGTAGCCTCCGGGTTGAGGGATGGGGTATCAGGGCGGGGTACCGCGGACGATGGACGAAACCATACTCCAGAGTTTGCGCCGGCCGGCACGGGCCGCCCCTGGGGAAAGCACCGTCGCCGGCGCATCCCAGGCGGTGCACTCAGCAAACCGCGGGCCATGATCGTGTCAGGCGCGCCGCGACCTGGCCAGCGCGTCGGCCACCGCGCGGGCGGCCATGTCGCGCAGCACGCCGGTGAGCTGGTCGCGGCTGTCGTGCACCAGCATCTCGGCCACCAGCGCCAGTGTCGGTGCGAGGGTCTCGCGCAGTCGCTGCTCGAGCACCGGCTCGATCTGCCGCTGCAACTCGGTGAGCACGCGTTCGACCAAGGCCTGCTCGTCGGCAGCAGACGGCGCCACGGCGGGCTGCGCCGTCGGGGCCGCAACCGCCGGCGGCGGGATCGCCTGAGCGGCCGGCTGCGGCGGCACGAAGGGCGGTGCCCCGGGCACCGGCAGCAGCGGCTCGACAACCTCGGTCAGCGTCGGCACATGCCGCGCCGGCGGGCCGCCGCGCAGCGGGCTCACCGGCGAGCCTTTCGCACGGCGTGCCGCGCGACGGGCGCTTGGGAGCGGCTCGGCGCCCTCATGCACCGACCTCGTGCAGCTTGATCTCGTAGCCGCGGTCACGGTAGTGGCGCAGGCGCCGGCGGCCGGCCTGTCGGGCGTCGTCGGCCGCACCGACGATCTCGAACAGGCGCTCGAAACTCTCGAAGCCGGCCACCACCTCGGGGCCAAGGTTGACCAGCACCTCGTGGTGCGGTGCGTCCCCGACCTGCTCGACCAGCCAGACCGGCGTGGCCACGAGCCGCGCCGCCGGCTTCTCGCCGGCGCGCAGCCGGGCGTGGGGCACGAAGCCGATCGGGTCATGGCTCCACAGTGCGGCGTCGAGCGACTGCAGCAACGCCGGCTCGGCGGTCACCGCGACCCGGGCGCCGCGCTGCTGTGCCTTGGTGAGCAGCCGGCAGGCGTAGACCAGCGGGTCGGCCGCGCCGTGGTGGAAGTTGATCTCGGTCATCGGGCCCGGCGCTGGCGAGTCCCCGGCGTGCCGTTCAGCGCGCCTGCGACAGCACGAAGTGGGTCAGCAGCGGCACCGGCCGCCCGGTGGAGCCCTTGGCGGCGCCGGATTTCCAGGCGGTGCCGGCGATGTCGAGGTGGGCCCAGCGGTACTTGGCGGTGAACTTCTTCAGGAACATCGCCGCGGTGATCGCGCCGCCGGCGCGGCCGCCGACGTTGCCCATGTCGGCGAAGTTGCTCTTCAGCGCCTCGTCGTACTCGTCGTCGAGCGGCATGCGCCAGGCCGGGTCGAGCGCCGCCATCCCCGCGGCAAGCAGGCTGTCGGCCAGCGCGTCGTCGGCGCTGAACAGGCCCGAGCGGTGGTGGCCGAGCGCGACGACGCAGGCGCCGGTGAGCGTGGCGATGTCGACCACCACGGCCGGCTTGAAGCGCTCTGCGTAGGTCAGCGCGTCGCAGAGGATCAGCCGGCCCTCGGCGTCGGTGTTGAGCACCTCGATGGTCTGGCCGCTCATGCTGGTGACGACGTCGCCCGGCTTGACGGCCCGGCCGCTGGGCATGTTCTCGCAGGTCGGGATCAGGCCGATCGCGTTGACCTTGGGCTTCAGTTCGGCGAGCGCACGGAAGGTGCCGAGGACGCTGGCGGCGCCGCCCATGTCGAACTTCATCTCGTCCATCTCGCCGGCCGGCTTGATCGAGATGCCGCCGGTGTCGAAGGTGATGCCCTTGCCCACCAGCACCACCGGCGCCGCGCCCTTGGCGCCGCCCTCGTAGCGCAGCACGATGAACTTGGGCGGCTCGTCCGAGCCCTGGGCCACCGCGAGGAAGGAGCCCATGCCAAGCTTCTCGCAATCCTTGCGCTCCAGCACCTCGGCCTTCAGACCCTGGGCCTTGGCGAGCTTGCGGGCCTCGGCGGCCAGATGGCTCGGCGTGCAGTGGTTGCCCGGGCGGTTGGCGCATTCGCGCGCCAGCGCGACGCCGGCGGCGATCGCGCGGCCGCGCGCCAGACCGGCCTGCACCGCCTTGAGCTCGGCCTTGTCGACGCGCAGCGTGAGTTTCGAGAGCGCCGACGCGGCCGGCGCGCTGGGCTTGGTGTGGCGATAGACATAGGTGGCGTCGGTGGCCGCAGCGACCAGCGCCTCGGCATGCCCGGCTTCGAGCGACCCGCCGGCGAAGGCCACGGCAGCGTGCTGGACACCGAGCGGCTTGAGCAGCGCGAGCCCGGCCGCGACCGCGGCCTTGAAGGCCTTGGGGCCGGTGTCGGCCGCCACCGCGAACACCACGCGGGCCGCCTTCACGCCGGCCGGCCGGTGCAGGTAGAGGCTGCGGCCGGTCTTGAAGGCGAGGTCGCCGACGGACAGCGCGTCGGCCAGCAGGGCAGCCAGCGGCTTGTCGAGCCGCTGCTGCTTCGGCTCCCCGGCCAGCACGATCAGCAGGGCGTCGGCCGTAGCCTGCGACAAGCTTTCGGTCGTGGCGGTCTGGGTGCGGAAGTCCATAATGCGGCGCTCTACTGAAGTCGCCGGATGTTATTCGATTCCACTTTGCGCCGAGACCTGTCGAAGAGCTTCGGCGCGACGCTGATCGTGATCCTGACCATCGTGATCACGATGTTCCTGATCCGCACGCTCGGCGAGGCCGCCGGCGGCTCGGTCGCGGCGCAGGACGTGGCGCTGCTGCTCGGCTACATCTCGCTCGAGAACCTGCCGACGATCCTGAGCCTGTCGCTCTTCATCGCGATTGTCTCGACACTGACGCGCATGTACCGCGACAGCGAGATGGTGATCTGGTTCGCCAGCGGCGTCGGGCTGCTGCGCTTCGTCGTGCCGGTGCTGCGGCTGGCTGCGCCGCTGCTGGTACTGGTGGCTCTGCTGGCGCTGTTCGTCTGGCCCTGGGGCAACCGCCAGATCGTCGAGCTGCGCGAGCGCTACGAGCGCCGCTCCGATGCGGCGCGCATCGCACCGGGCCAGTTCCAGCAGTCGAGCGACGGCAAGCGGGTGTTCTTCGTCGACCGCAACGCCGAGGGCGACGGCAGCGCCCGCAACGTCTTCGTGCTCGAACGCCGCGACCCGGTCGAGAGCACGACCTCGGCGCGCAGCGGCCGCTTCGAGATGGACGGCGACGACCGCTTCGTCGTACTCGACAGCGGCCAGCGCAGCGAGCTCGATCTCTCCAGCGGCGAGCGGCGCGTCGCCCAGTTCGACAGCTACCGCGCCCTGGCCGGCGAGGCCACGTCGAGCCGCGCCGAGCGGCTGCCGCCGAAGGCGCGCAGCACCTGGCAGCTGCTGACCCAGCCGACGCCGCGCCACCTCGGCGAGCTCGCCTGGCGGATCGGCCTGGCGATCGGCGGCATCAACCTGGTGCTGCTCGGCGTCGGGCTGGCCGCCGGCAACCCGCGCCGCGCCGGCAGCTGGAACTTGCTGGTCGCGCTGCTGGCCTTCGTCGTCTACTTCAACCTGCTCAACCTCAGCCAGGCGTGGGTGGCGAGTGGCCAGTACGCGATCGGGCCGGTGCTGCTGGGCCTGCACGGCGGCATGCTGGCGATGGCGATGGCGCTGCTGCTGTGGCGCGAACGCGGCGTCTCGCTGGCGCTGCGGCGGCGGCGCGCGGCGGTGGTCTGAACCATGCGGACCGTCCGTCGCCTGCTCTATGCCGACGTGATCGGCTCGGTGGTGTTCGTCACGCTGGTGTTCCTCTCGCTGCTGTTCTTCATCGATTTCGTCGAGGAGCTCGACAACGTCGGCCGCGGCGCCTACCGCGTCCAGCATGCGGCGCTGTACTGCCTGATGCTGCTGCCGGGGCACGTCTACGAGCTGTTCCCGATCGCGGTGCTGATCGGCAGCATCTACGCGATGGCACGGCTCGCGCAGTCGTCCGAGTTCACCATCCTGCGCACCGGCGGCCTGGGGCCCGGGCGCGCACTCGGGCTGCTGGCGGTGCTGGGGCTGGCCTTCGGGCTGGTCACCTTCGTGGTCGGCGACTACGTCGCGCCGGCGATCGACGCCCAGGCCCAGACGATGCGCAGCGCGCTGCGCGGCGACGCCGTCCGCCACCGCCAGGGCGCCTGGCTGAAGGACCGCCGGATGGCTGCGCCGGGCGAGGAACCGCCGGGCGAGCGCATCGATTCGATTCATGTCGGACAGGTCGGCCGCGACGGTCGGCTCGCCGACGTGCGCATCTTCGAGTTCGACGCCGACGGCCGGCCGCTGCTGCGCATCGAGGCCGCCCGCGCGCAGGTCGAAGACGGCGGCTGGCGCCTGGAGGACGTTCGCGTCACGCGCTGGCGCGACGCCTCGGCGTCCGAGTTGCCGCCGGATGACCGGATCGCCGAGATGCGCTGGGCCACGCAGCTGACGCCGGGCGTGGTCGACGCGGCGGTCGCGCCGCTGCGCAGCATGTCGACGATCAGCCTGTACCGCTACATGAGCCACCTGTCGGACAACGAGCAGGCGGCGCAGCGCCAGGAGATCCAGTTCTGGAAGAAGGCGCTGTACCCGCTGGCCTGCCTGGTGATGGTGGGGCTGGCCCTGCCGTTCGCCTACCTGCATGCCCGCGCGGGCGGCGTCAGCGTGCGGGTGTTCGGCGGCATCCTGCTCGGCATCAGCTTCGTGCTGCTGAACAACGTGTCGACCCACCTCGGTCTGCTGCGCGACTGGACGCCCTGGGTGGCCGCCGCGGCGCCCGGCGCGTTCTACCTGCTGCTGTCGATGGCGGCCTTCAGCTGGCTGGTGAGGTACCGGTGAGCACGCCGCGCGAAGGCCTGCTGCTGTTCGCCCACGGCGCGCGCGATCCTGCCTGGGCGCGACCTTTCGAGGCGGTGCTCGCGCGCGTGCGCGCGCTGCGGCCCGAAGTCGAGGTGCGGCTGGCCTTCCTCGAGCTGATGGCCCCCGACATCGCCACCGCAGCCGGCCAGCTGGTCGATGCCGGCTGCGACTGCGTCACCGTTGTGCCGCTGTTCCTCGGGGCCGGCGGGCATGTGCGCAAGGACCTGCCGCTGCTGCTGCAGCGGCTCGGCGAGACCTACCCTGCGGTGCGCTTCGGGCTGCAGCCGCCGGTCGGCGAGGCCGACGCGGTCGTCGAGGCCCTGGCCCGCGTCGCCGCAGGGCACGCGCTTCCTCCCACACCCGGCCCCGGCACCGCGTCATGAACCTGCACCAGCTGCGCTTCGTCCAGGAGGCGGCACGCCGCAACCTGAACCTGACCGAGACCGCCAAGGCGCTGCACACCTCGCAGCCCGGCATCTCCAAGGCCATCCTGGAGCTCGAAGGCGAGCTCGGCATCGACATCTTCGCGCGCCACGGCAAGCGGCTCAAGCGCGTCACCGAGCCCGGCCGGCAGGTGCTCGAGTCGATCGAGATCATCATGCGCGAGATCGGCAACCTCAAGCGCATCGGCGCCGAGTTCAGCCAGCAGGACGCCGGCACGCTCTCCATCGCCACCACCCACACGCAGGCGCGCTACGTGCTGCCGGGCCCGGTGGCGGCGCTGCGGCGGCGCCACCCGAAGGTCGCGGTGAGCCTGCACCAGGGCACGCCCGAGCAGGTCGCGCGGATGCTGATCGACGAGACGGCCGACGTCGGCCTGGCGACCGAGTCGCTGAGCGACTTCGACGCGCTCGTCACGCTGCGCTGCTACGACTGGCAGCATGTGATCGTGATGCCGGCCGGCCATCCGCTGGCGGCTCAGGAGCGCATCACGCTCGAGCTGCTGGCGCAGGAGCCGCTGATCTCCTACCACCCCTCCTTCACCGGCCGCACGAAGATCGACCAGGCCTTCGCAGCGCGTGGCCTGAAGCCGACGGTGGCGCTCGAGGCGATCGACTCCGACGTCATCAAGACCTACGTGCGACTGGGCCTGGGCGTCGGCATCGTCGCCGAGATGGCGGTGCGCGACGACCCGGCCTGCGGCCCCGGCGGCGACCTGGTGACGCGGCCCGCGGGCCAGCTCTTCGGCAGCAACGTCGCGCGGCTGGCCTTCAAGCGCGGCGCCTACCTGCGCAACTTCGTCTACGGCTTCGCCGAGCTGCTGTCGGACCGGCTGACCCGTGCGCTGATCCAGCGCGCGATGTCGGGCCACACCGACCACTACGAACTCTGAGTCCCGAACGCATGAGCCTCGCGACCCCCGTGCGCACGCCGCCGACGCCGAGCCGCCTGCCGCGCGTCGGCACCACGATCTTCACCGTCATGTCGGCGCTGGCCCAGGAGCACGGCGCGGTCAACCTCGGCCAGGGCTTCCCGGACTTCGATTGCGACCCGCGGCTGGTCGACGCGGTCGAACGCGCGATGCGCGCCGGCCACAACCAGTACCCGCCGATGGCCGGCGTGGCGGCGCTGCGCGAGGCGCTGGCGGCGAAGATCGAGGCGCTCTACGGCCACCACTACGATCCCGGCAGCGAGATCACCGTCACCGCCGGCGCCACCCAGGCGATCCTGACGGCGATCCTCGCGCTGGTGCACCCGGGCGACGAGGTCATCGTGCTCGAGCCCTGCTACGACAGCTACGAGCCGAACATCGAGCTCGCCGGCGGTCGCGTCGTGCGGGTGCCGCTGCGGCCCGGCAGCTTCCGGCCCGACTTCGACGCGATCGCCGCGTCGCTGACGCCGCGCACCCGAGCGATCCTCGTCAACACGCCGCACAACCCGAGCGCCAGCACCTGGACCGCCGCCGAGATGCAGCGCCTGGCCGAGCTGCTGCGCCCGACCGACGTGATCGTGATCGCCGACGAGGTCTACGAGCACATGGTCTTCGACGGCGCGCCGCACGAAAGCGTGGCCCGCCACCCCGAGCTGGCGGCGCGCAGCGTGGTGGTGTCGAGCTTCGGCAAGACCTACCACGTGACCGGCTGGAAGGTCGGCTACGCCGCTGCGCCGGCGCCGCTGACGGCCGAGTTCCGCAAGGTCCACCAGTTCAACGTCTTCACCGTCAACACGCCGGTCCAGCACGCGCTGGCCGCCTACCTGGCCGACCCGGCGCCCTACCTCGGCCTGCCGGCGTTCTACGAAGCCAAGCGCGACCGCTTCCGCGCCGGCCTGGCCGCCACGCCGCTGCGCCTGCTGCCGAGCACCGGCAGCTACTTCCAGTGCGTCGACTACGCGGCGCTGCCGGATCATCGCGACCGCAGCGAGCTCGAGTTCTGCCGCTGGCTGACCACCGAGGTCGGCGTGGCGGCGATCCCGCTGTCGGCGTTCTACGCGGCCGGCTTCGAGCAACGCATCGTGCGCTTCTGCTTCGCCAAGCGCGAGGCCACGCTCGACGCGGCGCTGCAGCGGCTGCGGCAGCGCCTGGCCTGATCAGACCTTGCGGCTGGTCGACGCGGGGTCGATGTCGGTCGGAAGGAAGCCGTGCGCCGCGGCGCTGGTGGTGGGCCCGGCGTCCTGCTCGAGGTCGAGCGGCACGTCGACCGTCAGCGCCTTGTGGACCGAGGGCTGGGCTTCGAGCGAGGTGGTCGCGACGAGACGCTCGAACACGCCGCTGCCCGACATCTCGCTGTCGTCGATCGGCAGCAGCAGGTCGACGTTGCCGCCGACGTCGGCCTCGGAGCGGTCGCGCGCCACCGCGTACAGCAGCATCAGCTCGCGGTAGGCCGGCAGGTCGAAGCTGTCGCCCGGCGCGCTGCTGTCGGCCGAGCGCAGCAGCGTGGCCTGCAGCACGTCCATCGAGCGGTGCGGCTGGCCCCACAGGCTCTGCAGGCGCGAAACCACGGCAGGGTAGTCCTCGAGCGAGCGGCCGTCCTGGAGGTCGGTCTCCCAGGCGGGCGCGATCGCGCTGAAGCGGCTGTTGAAGCGCTCGCGCAGCTGCTCGTAGGGCTTGCGCTCGCCACGGCGCTTGTAGATTTCGAGCAGCTTCAGGTAGGGCAGCGGGCTCGTGCCGGCGGTGCTGCGCAGGTGGCCCATCAGCAGGTCGATCGCCGCCTCATCCTGGCCGAGCACGACGAAGAATTCGGCCTGCTGTTCGAGGTCGATCAGTTCCTCGACCGAGACCTCGCGCTTGATCTCGGCCGGCTTGGGCGTCGCCGCCGGCCCCAGCGACGACGGCGCGGGCGCAGGCCAGGGCTGCGTCATCGGTGCCGACAGGTCGGAGGCGGCGCCCGAATCGGCGAAGCCGCTGCGCGCGCTCGCCGAACCGCGTTCGGCGACCTCGGGGTCGGGCGCGAAGGCGACCGCCTCGGCCGTCGCCGCGTCGCCTTCCGGCGTGCCTTCGCCGGGGTTGGCGGCCGAGTGGGCAAGCCAGGCCTGGGCCTCGCGCTCCTGGTGGCGCTGGCGCCACATCCACGCCATCCCGACGAGCGCCAGGAACAGCAGGGCCAGCAGCAGGTACACGGTGCTGTTGTCGCGGCGCTCGCCGAGCACGCGCTGCAGCTCCGACTGCAGACCACCGATCTGCTGCTGGGCGCTGGCGGCGTCGCTGCGCATCCGCGCCATCGAGGCCTCGAGCTC
>ERZ1066138.578-NODE-578-length-12265-cov-6.772973_pt1 | contig 12265 bp, 6 predicted proteins | sample MGYA00382785_ERZ1066138 | MGnify/ENA primary metagenome ERZ1066138 (study PRJEB33369, sample SAMEA5778368) | biofilm metagenome | biome: Industrial cooling water; feature: Water cooling tower basin; material: Biofilm | place: United Arab Emirates | collected...
CTCGCTGAAACCATTCCTTTGCTTTTTCAGGTTCCCCTTTGGCCCGGAAGGCATAGGCCGTTGGCTGCAAAGGCGCAAACAAGCGCCAGGTACGATCATCTGGCTTCAACTGTCGTGCAAAGCTCAAGCTCTGCTCGAACAGAGTGATGGCCTCGTCGGGCTTGTTGAGTCCGTTCAACATCAGCTCGCCGTGTTCACGAGCAATGTCTGCGGACATCAGCTGGCCCCAGCGATCGCTTTCTCCAGCGAACTGCGCGTAGGTCTTTGCGGCAGCTAGCGCGCGAGCGTAGGCGGCAGCAGCGGCGTCTAGCTTGTGCTTTGATCGAGCAAGGGAGGCTTCATCCAAGGCTTGAAGGACGCCAGACTTGGCGGACGTCTGATCGAGCATTGCTAACGCGGCTCGCATGGCGGATAGTTCCTGCGAAATCAGATTCAGAGCCGCAGAATCTTGGTTTGGGGGCGCCTCGTCTCTAGGTTGAACTGAGGCGAGGTCTGAAATTGGCGCGCCGGTTGGAGCTGTTGGCGGCGTGGAAGTCCGCGGCGCTCTTTGATTTGCTGCGAACTTTGTTGAGAATTTATTGACGAGAGATGCAAGATTCTCTAAAGCGTTGAGGTCTTGAAGATCCTGTGCTTCGAGTCGTAACTCTGTGATTGCAGGGATGTCATCATTTGAGATGGTATCGGCTGATCTCCAGAGGTTGGCGATGTCTTGATGGAGTCGCTGTCGACGCTCTGCCTTGTCGGCACGGACGCGTTCAGCGTCTTTCGCTTCGCGCTCCTGAGTAATCTGCTCTGCTCTCGCCTCGGCAAGCTTCCCATTTTGATACGCAGTCCAACCCAGCGCTGCCGACGAGAGGGCAAGTGCAGTCATTGCGATTGACAACAGGCGGGATCGCCGCTGTTCCTGTCTGGCTTTCTGTAGTTGAAGGTTTACTTGCTTTATTCGCTGATCGGCCTCAGCGCGTTGCTCTTCCGATTGGCGCTTATCCCTGGCACGCGCCACCAACGGCACCAACAAGTCATGCGTCAGCTCAACCCTCGGCGCGCCGCCGCGTTCCTCAACGGTCAGCAGGCGCCCATCGACCAGTGCGGCCAAATGGCGCTCGGGTGCATCAACGCCGTGGCCGCGCATCTCGCTGACGACGGTGTCGCGGGAGCTGGCTTCGCGGATGCGGCCGCCGTTGTCGATGAGGAGGTCTTCGACGGTGCGGCGGACGCCTGGGGGCATTCCTTCGAAGCTGCGTTGGTAGAAGCGTTCCAGGACCTGGTCGGCTTCGCCTTGTAGTAGTTGCCCCAGGGTGATTTGCTCGGCGCCTGCGTGCAGGCGGGCTTCGTTGAGTTCGGTGCAGAGCAGGCTGAGCAGGGGTGGGACGGCGTCGATGTCTTCGAGTGGTGTGGCGGGGTCGCGTTTGTCGGCCACAAAGCAGATCAAGCGATGTGCGACCTCGGCGTCGATCAGGGCGTGGCTGCCTTTGCGCGCCGGCAGCATCACCACATCGAGCGCATCCGGGCCGCGCAGTTCGCGCAGTTCGACGCGATTGCGCATCAGCGCGGGGATCAGCTTTTTCCAGCGCTCCAACTCGTGCAGATAGTCGTCGCGCAGGGTCAGCACGATGCGCAGCGCGCTCTCGCGCCAGTCGTACTCGCTCGCCTCCGTCTCGCCAATGGCGGCGGATCGTGCATCACTCATTGAATGGGAAGCGGGTGGGCGGCGCTCGATTACGGCGGCCAGTTCGGCCATGAGTTGCGCAACTTCGTGGCGACGATCGCGGCGTTGCTCGGCGCCCTCGGTGCCGCTGGTGGCCGCGGCCAAGGTGTAGAGCTCCTCGAACTGGTCGAAGATCAGCACCGGCCTCTGCAAATCGACCGCCTTGCGCCGTTCCGGGTCAAAGGCCTGTTGCCACATGGGTGCGGCGCTGGTCTCCAGGGCGACGGCGAGTTCGTCCTGCACCTGCTGCAGCAGCGTGGGCGCGTCTGGATCGAAACGCAGGCGAATCAGCACCGGGCGCCAGCCTTCCACCTTGAGCCGAGGCAGCAATCCGGCACCGAGCAGTGAGGTCTTGCCCAGGCCGGATTTGCCGTAGAGCAGCGTCAGTGGCTCCAGCCGGATGCGCCGATAGAGCTCATCGACTTCGCGGTCGCGGCCGTAGAAGTACGCCGCGGTTGCCAAGGTGTAGGCGCGCAAGCCCAGCCAAGGGCGTTCGGGGCTGGCCAGGGGTTGAATTGAAGTCGTGCCAAAGGTCGTCATCACTCAGCCCTTCAATCGCTTGCCAGCGCGGTGGTCGTCGACCAGTTCCCGCACGCGCTGCACAAAGCCCGTGAGGTCTTCGAAGCGGTGCCGCTGCACTTGATGCACCGCCGCAGGCTCCTGGCTTTCACGGTGTCCGGCCGCCAGCCCGGTCAGCAGCTTGAGATAGAACACGTAGCCATCGACATGGCGCTCGGCGGCCCATGCGCGCTCCCTGTGCAGATAGCGGCCCGCGTGCGCGGCGTCCTCTGTGGTGGGCGAGACGACCGAGACGAACAGGCAACAGGCTTGCTTGATCTCGGCCTGCAGCGCGCGATCGTAGTTGCCCCCGGTCTCCAACTCGCGCTTGTCCAGCCACACCGGCACCTTCGCCGCCAACAGCGCGCGGACCAGGGATTCCACCTGGGTGATGTCTTCGCGGGCATAGCTGATGAAGACCCCGCCATTGGGACAGCGCTCGCCCACGCGCTGAAAGATGTTGGCGGTGGCGATGGCGCCCTGCGCGCGTTGCGACCAGCGCCGCTGCAGTTCCAGCGCGAACTGCACCGGATTGCCTTCGATCACCGTGGTCAGGCGGGTGGCGTGTTCGAAGAAGAACAGCATCGGCGCGCTCTGCACGGTTCGGGCTTCGGCGAAACGGTGGCTGGCATTCGGCGCGTCCTCCGACAGGCGCTTGCCGCGCGCCACGCGCATGAAGAAGCGCACGATCCAGTCTTCCGACGGTGCGCCAATCAGCAGCAGATCGCGCGAACGCAATTGGCTGAGCAGATTCTCCACCGCTGAGGATTTCTCCAGCAGGGTGCAGATGTATTCCATGTAGTCTTCTTCCCACACCGGCGCATTCGGCGCGTGCACCGAACTCATCACCTGATACAGCGTGACCCCGTTGAGTGGGCTGGGGAGATCGCAATTGGCATATTGCTGGAATTGCGCCGACACATCCTTGCGCGCCGGCGCCGCTGGATGCGGCGTGGCACGACCACGATCGCAGAAATAAAACACCTGGCGAGCAGAATCAAAAGGTGTACGCGCGGCTTGCAAAGCCCGCACCATTTGCTCATCGGGCGTGCTGGCAATCAACAAATCAAAGCCATCAATCGCCGCCAGTGCCGCCAGTCCAGGACTCGGCTCCGGCGACGCGGCATCATGCGCCTTGAGCAAGCCTTTCAAGCGCTCCCAAACCTTACCGGAGTTCATATTCGGCAAGCGACTCACAGCCTCGCGCGCCACCTGCATCGTGTTGCGCCAATCGCCATTCGGCAACCCCAACTTCTGCGCCAAAGGCCCGGCCAGCGCCTCATACAGAGGCCGCTGCACCCCGCCCTCAACCGTCGTCACCAAGGCCGGCCCGATCACCGGCAACACATTGTGGTTGGCGATGTGGTCGATCAGGTCAGACCATTGGTCGTCGGTCCAGTGGATGGTGGGGGCTTCGTCCGTTGTTCTGTCAGGTACTGTGTTCATTATCTATTCCGAAGCGTTCTCGTACGATGTTCTGCATGCACAGAGCGGAAGGGCCCACGTGTCGGCAAATAGGTGACTTGCTGCTTATAGTGTTACCCGAGTAACCTCACTTGACTTCCCGTCCTTGAAGGTAACTCTGTAGTAGACGTCCCGCACCCCCTGTGGCACCGTGTAATTGAATTCCTTGCAGGGCGTCGGGTAATCGCGAGAGCACTCTGACGTCACGAAATCGCTAACGCTTATGTCCAGGCTTGCTATGGCTTCTAGTTCCGCTGGGTTGACGCCGAACTCGACTTTCTGAACGTACATCCAGTCAAAAACTTCTTTCGGACGGCAGAATGCAGCCTCTCCGTAGGGTGTTACGCACCAAATTGGGGGGACGCCACCTGGAAAATTATCCCTTCTACTCTTGGCTGCAGCCAAAACAGAATCACGGGGGTCGAATACATACGAGAACGGACCGAGGCGTGCACCAAGCCCATTGTCACGCGCAACCGTGACTCCTGCCTTTCCGCTGGAGATGGCACGACCCAACTCGCTGGACGCTGCGATCCAAGGCGTGTCGCTGGTCATTGGGGGACCAAATCGCAACGAATCATACTCGCCTACTGGGATCAATCCCTTGCCATCAGAGTCGATAAGCCAGCGTCCATCGCTTAAGCTTGGCTCAGGCTCGCTAAGGCAGGTCGAAATGCCGACGATTAAAGTCCACCCTAAGTCCGGGTTAAATTCAACGAACAATGCTGGCGGTGTCTCTCCTGGGCTCCGTTCAGGTAGGGGTGTTGCTTCCGTCCAGAGCGCAAGTTGTTTGCCGTCAATTGATTTATGTGCGTCTTCTGTGGCCCAAATCGCTTTCGTTTGACTGAAAGTCTGCCCATCGAGAAACGTGTATCGAAGTTCGATGGGTGTATCATATTTTACGTCGAAAGGCACGTTGCGAAAGTCGACGCAGATTGATTGACCGAAGTGGTCGGCACTAGGAAGCTTTGAGCAGTTCGTTCTATCGATAGGATGGGGTTCTCCGTCGCCTTGAAAAAGTTCAACGGAACTTACAAGTGGAGAGCATATCATTCTGTCGCTCTGATGCTCTTTGAATCGACATCCAGCCACAGTGCACGCGTCTGGGAGTCCGACTCGCGTAGACCAGGTTTGCTTTGTATTCGTGATCAGGGATGTTTTCACGTCGTTCGAGAGATCGGCGATCTCCACAAGGGAGCCGTTGGCATCCTTTCGGACAACAGCAACCCGGGCCAAGTTTTCAAGCTTGAGACTTACCGCCTCCGTTAGTTGGATTGGTTGATCCTTACCGACTTGAAGAAGGTAAGTGCCGTCTTCTGTCGATGGTGCGTTGCTGATGACGTCGACATAAAATCCGTCGTAGCTACCGCGTGCATCAACTGAAAAGCTATCCTTCGTCGCTGGCTTCAGGAATTCGCGCGCAAGGTTTTCTTCGGTCTGAGCGCGTCTGTATGTTGCAACATTTCCCCAGTTGTTGTTCAGGCAGATTTCCTGGAGCCATGAGAGTCGGCAGCCATACTCGACCATCCCGCCGCCGAGGGTGATCACAAGAATTGGTGAAAGGACTGCCACCAGAGCGGCGATGAGCAGGTGGCGTTGCCGTCGAGATCGATTAAGGTCGAGGGTGGTTGCTTGGTCAACTCGCCTTAGAATTTCGGAGTTCTCCTCGCTTAACTGGCGTATTCTTTCCAATTCGCGAGTTTGCTGATCGAGTTGGGCCAAGATTAGGTCCTTTCGTCCGCCCCAGTCCTGTTGGCCTCGGCGGACAATGCCGGCAAGCCGGCCAAGCATGTCGATGTTGCTTGTCACCTCATTGCTATCGTTAAGAGTACGGGTGACCGATGAAACCGGTGTCCCGTCGAATTTTCCCGATACAATCCGCTGCCTATGTGCTTTCTGAAGCTCATGCTTGGCTCGATCTAACTCGTCTTGGTTTTCGATCGGGCGCTTTCCCGGGGCCATGACAAATGCAAAGACATCTTTGTTGAGACGATGTGCGTAGTAGTATTCGAATTGTGTCCACGAACACCGGAAAGTGGGAGCTTCTGGAAAAGGAGCTTGGCCTTGGGAGAGGGCTTCGGCTCCGTATTCGTCGCCAGCGATGTGAATTATGATGTCACTGAATTCTATATCCTTGGCAAGAAGGTCTCGTACGTCGCGTGGCGAAGGCCCCAGGGTGTGGTCTTGGGTGATCGAATTAACCCCGGCTTTGCTGAGCGCATTGTGGATGAGATCACGAAGCGGCTTTAAATCACTGGACGCACTTACGAAAATCGTGAACATTGCTTTTGCTTCCGGGCATTTGGGGGCGTGCGAACGCTGGTCTTATCGTGCGAAGTCTAGGCTGTCATGCTTTGCTCAACGGTGTCATAATTGACCACCTTGAGCCCTTCTTCCGCGACTTTGCGGGCTTTGGCGAGGTCGGCGCTGGTGGCGCTGGTGGCGCTGGTGGCGCTGGTGGCGCTGGTGGCGCTGGTGGCGCTGATGAAGATCTTGCTCATGCGGCTTCCTGGGTCTTGGTTGCGCTTTGAGTTCGCGGGTAGTGCTTTGGTTGATAGGTCCTTTGACTCAGCATTGGTTTCATTTCAACCGACCGATTCGTCAGCATCATCCACCCCTCCTCGCCCCGACTCCCCCCAAGTCCTTCGGATACAGCACGGACCATTCTGCGGCTTCTTGGATGAGTTCTTCGGCGATGCGTTCGGTCGTAGACCGACTTGAGCTGCGCGCGCAGATGCCGCTGGGCGTTCTCGTCTAGGTCTTTGCGACCGGCGAAGCCGAGGCGCAGGGTGAGGCGAGGGTGTGCGGGGATGGTCACGGGTGGTCTTTGAGCCATTGTTGTACTTGAGTCCAGAACTCGCAGTCAGAGGGCGAGATTCGGGCGCTTCGGGATTCGAGCTCGGAAAAGATGCGATCGATTTCGCTGGCGTGGTTGCGTTCGACTGAGTGCTCGGTGGCGAGCTGCCAGAGCTTGGCGTGGCTGACCCAGAGATCGCGCAGAGCCAAGGAATTGCTGGAATCGGCCTGGGCGAGGGTTTCCGCGATGTCCAAGCAACCCTGGAATGCACGGAGGGCGGCTTCTGTATCGCCAAGTAAGGCTTTGATGTGCCCAATTCTGTTCATGTTAACCGAGACATCGCGCAGCGCCATTGAGTTGCTGGGATCGGCTCTTGCGAGGGTTTGAGCGGTGTCCAAGCTGCTTTGGTAGGCGCTGAGCGCACCTTGCGCATCGCCTTGTGCGCCCTTGATGTCGCCAACTCTCTGCAAACTCAGCAAGACATCGCGCAGAGCCTGCGCATTGCTGGGATCAGATTTGGCGATGTTTTCAGTGATGCCTAGGCTGCTTTGGAAGGCGCAGAGTGCGCCTGGCAGATCGCCTTGAGCGACCTTGATATCGCCGAGTTTGATGAAACTGACCGAGACATCGCGGAGAGCCTGTGCATTGCTGGGATCGGATTTGGCGAGGGTTTCAGCGATGTCCAGGCTCCTCAGGTAGGAGTCGAGAGCGCCTCGTTCATCGCCTCCTGCGGCCTTGATGTCGCCGACGCTGATCAAGGTGACAAATACATCACGCTGAGCCCGTGCATTGCTGGGATCGGCTTTGGCGCGGGTCTCAGCGATGTCCAGACCTCGCTGGAATGCGTTGAGGGCGCCTTGTGCATCGCCTTGGGCGGCCTTGATGTCGCCGACTTTGATCAAGCTGACCGAGACATCGCGCAGAGCCTGTAAATTGCTGGGATCGGCCCTGGCGAGGGCTTCCGCGATGTCCAGGCTTCGTTGGTAGGCGCTGTGTGCGCCTAGCGTATCTCCTTGGCCGGCCTTGATGTCGCCGACGCTTATTTGGCCTACCAATACATCGCGTAGAGCCTGGGCATTGCTGGGATCGGCCTGGGCAATGGTTTCAGCGATGGCTAAGGAGCGCTGGAAAGCACTGAGGGCGCCTTGGGTATCGCCTTGAGCGGCCTTGACATCACCGACCTTGATCAAGCTTATCGAAAGGTCGCGAAGAGCTTGGGCATTGCTAGGATCCGCGTTCGCGAGCGTTTCTCTGATGTCTAGGCTGCGTTGGAGCGCGCTGAAGGCAGCTTGTCCATCGCCTTGGGCTGCCGTGATGTCGCCAACTCTAATCAAAGCGACCGATATGTCGCGCAGAGCCTGTGCACTGCTGGGATCGGCCCGGGCGAGGGCTTCACGGATTTCTAAGCTGCGCTGGAATGCTCTCAGGGCGCCTGGCGCATCGCCTTGGGCAGCCTTGATGTCACCGACTTTGTCTAGGCTGACCGAGATATCGCGCTGAGCTTTTACGTTGCTGGTGTCGGCTAGGGCGAGAGCTTCGAAAAGCTGCAGGCTTTGGCTGGCCGGTGACGCGGCCGCGCTGACGCTGCGCGCCAGCGCGGTGTAGGTCGCAGTGACCAAGAGGGTGGCGGCGCGCAGTCGATTGTTCTGGGCCTCGGCGGCGATGGCCCAAGCCTGCAGCGCCTCGACGCGCCAGGCTGGGATCGCTTGGCGAACCATCTCGTGCTCCAGCCGAGCGAGTTGCACATCGATCTGCGCCAAGACCTGCGTTGAGGATTCGCTGGTCTCCGTACGCAGATGCGTCGCAATCAGCCGATGCAGCCGCAGCAGTTCCGGCCATTGGGTGGGGGTGAGCAAGCGACGTCGGCCCAGCCAGGCCCAGGCATTGGCGAGTGGATCTGCGCCGAGGCCGCTGCTGGTCAACAAGTTCGCGTGCTGCTCACGCACCAAGCCTTCAATCCACGGCTTGGGGATGGCATCCGGGCCCCAGCAGGCGGCGTAGTCCAGCAGCACGCGCTCCAGGCTGCCGGTGGCGGGCAGGGTTTGCTGCAGCACCAGATCGAGCTGCTTCTCGCGATGCTGCATGGTGGCTCGCAGCTCCGGATCGCGCGCCAGCGCGTCGAGCTGGTGCAGGCCGCCGGCCTTGAGCGCGACCACAAAGCCTTGCAGGCTGGCGCCGGCTTGCGTGCCCAGGTAGATCGCGGCTTGTTCCGCCGCCAGGGTGAAGCATCCCAGCAGTTCGCACAGCTCCTTCGCGGCGGCTTCGTCGGCCGCGTGGGCGAAGGCGCTGCCCGGCTGCCATTCGCGGATCAAGGCCAGCGCGTCGCCCGGGTCCAGCGCGTCCAGTTCCAGCACCTGCAGCCGATCGGCCTTGGCCCAGGCAGCAGCGCTTTCGCGCGTGGTGGCGATCAGACTCAGCCACGACAGGTTGCCGATCAGGCTGCGCTGATTGGCGCCCAAGAGTTCGGGGTGGTCGACGTTGTCGAGCAGGATCAGCACCTGGCTGCCGCCATCGGGGTCTTGCAGGCGGCGCTGCTCGGCCTGGGCCTGCAGCGTGGCGATGACATGGGCGTAGCGCTGTTCGTTGTCGGTGCTGCGCGTGGCGGGCTGCGGGAAGCGCGGGTCGTCGATCAGGCTGGCGAGACAGATTTTCAGATCGCGCTGAGCGGTCGCGTTGATCCACCAGATGCCGCCGGGAAAGCTGCGCGCGTAGTCATTGGCGTATTGCACGGCGAGTTCGGTCTTGCCGATGCCGCCCAGGCCATGCACCGCGGTGATCACCCCGGTGCGCCCCACGCCCACCGCCTCGTGCAGTTGCCGCAACTGCGCGACACGACCGACGAAGTGCTCATTGGCGGCGCGCAGATTGCCGTACTCGCGGGCCAGCTCGCGGCGAGCGAACCTGATCCGCTGCAGCAGCGCCTCCACCGCGCGGTGGGCTTCGGCCTGCGCCTTTTCCTCCTGCTGCAGCGCCACCGCGCCTTGTTCGAACCAGGGCTTGAGGTCGATGGTGTTGCCGCGTCGCACCGAGTCCAGCCAGGCGCGGTTCTGTTCCGCCACGCTGGTCGGCAGCTCGACAAAGCGCACGCTCTGGATGGTTTCGCCCTCTCCCCGCGCATGCGGCCCCTGGCGCTTCAGGAAGTGCTCCCACTCCCAGCGGCAGTTGTTGCTATTGAAGTAATTCGGCGACAGACACACCAGCAAGACCTTGCTGTGGCGCAGCGCAGCGAGAATCCGATGCCGCCAGTCGTCGTAGTCGCGAATGTCGGCGGTGTCGAAGAACACCCGCGGCGGCGTGCCGCCCGGCAGGCGCGCGGTGTTCTGGATGAACTGATGCAGCGCCGTCACCCAGCCCAGCCTCGGGTCCGCGCGGTGGTTGTCGTCGCGGGCATAGCTCAGAAAGACATCAAAAGGGCCCGTGGGCGAGTGATCGGACATCGGGCGAACTCCTGGTGGTTAACTGGAAGGCGGATGGGTGTATGGAGCTTCCGTCAAGGATCGGGTTTTTTGGGGTTGGCGAAGCGGGATTGCCCCATTTGAGCACAGGTCCTTGGGCAGCGGCGTTGACGCAGCGATTGACGGTATCAATCACGCCGGCCGTGCTTGATTGGCAGAAATACTGAGCGATGGGTGCGAGATTGACCGCGCTCGCGACACGCGCGCGAGGGTGGGGCGAGACCACCGAGCCCATTGCCACGCTGCGTTTGACATTGGTCATGCGGCTCAACGTGCTGCCGGCGCAGAGTGCGGCTGCTGGACCACTCGCTGGCCATGCGAGTTGGGGCATCGAAGATCGATCGAACCCAGCGTGCGGATGCGCGGCCAGTTCTGGCCGCGCCCGCCGCTGCCCCACATCCCAGCCTTGAGTTGCGCCCGGAGGACCGATGCGACACATCGCCATATCCCTGCTCTTGATGCTGAGCGCCGGCGCAGCGGCGGCGCAGACCGTCGCCTGGCGCAATGAACCAGGCGGCGTGGCGGTGGCTCGCGATGCGCAGGACCACGTCTACACGGCGCGCTGGGACTACAACCCGGCGGGCGACATCTACGTCGCCAAACGCGCCAGCGATGGCAAGCTGCTGTGGGAGACGCGCTTCGACAACACTGATCAGACCCGCCATGAAGTCGCCACCTTCGTGGCGGCCGACAGTCACGGCGATGTGCTGGTCTCCGGCACGATCCGCTCGGGCTATTCCAATCCCGTCAATGCCGCCAGCCTGCTGATGAAGTTCAGCGCCGATGGCGCTCTGCTGTGGCGCCGCGTTTACGGCAGCAATTTCGATGGCTCCTCCACGCGGCGGCTCCTCGTCGACGAATCGGATCGCGCCTATGTGTTGGGTCTGGGCGTGTGTCCGGCCGGGTTGATGAGCACGGTCCGCCAGTTTCTTGCCGACGGCAGTGCGGGCTGGATCTGGTGCGACAGCGCGGGCATCGGTACACCCACGATGATCAAGCGCACACCCGATGGCCAATTCGTCATTGCTGCGCGCGGCTTGATCGGCGCCGTTCAGGGCTTTGCTCGATTGAACGCCGACGGCCAGACCGTGTGGACGCTGGCTGGCATTCCCAGCGTCACGGCGGGTGACATCGCGGGCGATGGCTGGGGGCACAGCTATCTCGTCTCTGCGGATCCTGGCACGGGTCAGGGCACGCGCTTGCGCAAGTTGGCCGCGAACGCCAGTACCTTGTGGGAACGCAGTCACACGATGAGCGCCTTCCGAGTCGAACTGGGCCCCGACGGAGCGCCGACCCTCAGCGGATTTCCCAGCAGTGGCGCAGGCGGCGCGAGCTTCGCCAAGTTCGGCGCCGATGGCACGCCGTTATGGTCACAGACCGATGCGAGTGGCGTGGGCCTGCTGCTGCACTCGGCGATGGTCGTGGACAGCGCCGGCGCCGCGTATCTGAGTGGCTCGACGCTGATGGAAATGGGCGTCGTCAAGGTCAATGCCGACGGCAGCAAGGCCTGGTCGCTGCTGATGCCCGGAGGAAGCACCACCGGGTTGGTGTCAGGCGGCGCCGGCCAGGTCTACCTGAGCGGCGGGATCTACTCGGCGCGTATCGATCAGCCTGTCGAAGCCTGTTTTGCGAACAGCTTTGAGTCTTGATCGGTGGCCTAGCCCGACTTCGCCGAGATTGCCCTCGATCACGGAGGACCAGGCCCCAGCGCGAAGTCTGGTCTGAAGGAAGAACTTGAATCTGGACGGACCGGACGTGCGGCGTCGTAGCGCACGTGAACGTGGACGTCCCGGCAGTGAGTGTGGACGTCCAGTCTCGGCGTGCCGTTTCGATAGGGCGGGCCTTTGGCCCTTGTCCGAGCTGGTTGCACGCTCAACCCAGGGCCTTGCCCTGGGCTGGTATGGAGACGGGCCTTCGGCCCTCGCGTCCACGCACGCCGGGCGTCTGTCTCAGGCTTGCACGGCATCAATCCGCGCCGACACACGCGCCGAGCCACAGAACGATCACCTGCTGTCGCGCCAACGGCGCGACGCCATACCAGCCTGGGGCAGCGCCCCAGGAACAGGGCACAGCTCCGCATAAGGGCTGAAGGCCCGATCCATCTCAAGCCCCACGCCCTGATCCAGTAGAGCGTCAAGGCCAGGTGGCGTCTCCTGGTAGCGCCGGCGTCCTCGCCGGCCAGAGCCTGCGTGCTTGCCGGAAGCTTGCGGGCCAAGGTCTCAGCGCTTTGGGACTGATCCCTCTGCGCGTCCTCGATTGCTTTACTCGTAGCCGTCCTGCAGC